>JAABUP010002170.1_pt1 | contig 39110 bp, 42 predicted proteins | sample 5559201 | NCBI WGS metagenome assembly JAABUP01 (sample SAMN10711887, study PRJNA513373) | rock metagenome | isolation source: Antarctica rocks | place: Antarctica | reverse complement strand
CGCGAGAAACCGTCCCAGCGCCACCCAGCAACGCATGATTAGCCCAGGCACACGAAATAGCTCGCAACTTCACTCCGACAGGCTGCTAGGTGGCCTACTGGCTGGTGAAATCGGAGCCGGACGTGTTCGGTTGGGAACACCAGGCCGCGGTCGGAACCGAGCCATGGACCGGCGTGCGCAACCATTCCGCCAAGCTGAACCTGGCGGCCATGCGGCTCGGCGACCAGGCATTCTTCTACCACTCCAACATCGGCAAGGCCGTGGTCGGGATCGTCGAGGTGGTGCGGGAAGCCTATCCGGACCCGACCGCGGCCGAGGGGCCCTGGGTTTCCGTCGACGTGCGCGCCGTTGCCGCACTGCCTCGGGCGGTCAGCCTCTCTGAAATCAAGGCTGATCCGGCCCTGGCCGACATGGCGCTGCTCCGCCTGTCGCGCCTGTCGGTCAGCCCGGTGTCCGAGCGGCATTGGCGCCACGTGCTGCGACTGGCGGAGTGGAGGGATTGACCGACCGGGCGCTCTGCCGCCTGGACGACATCCCAGACGGCGGCGCCTGCGGCTTCGGCCCGGCTCTGGGCGGCTTCACCGGCCTGTTCGCCGTGCGGCGCGGCGCGGCGGCTTTCGTCTACGTCAACTCCTGTCCGCATGTCGGCACGTCGCTCGACTGGGCGCCTGACCAGTTCCTGACGGCGGATGGCGCGCACATCGTATGCGCGACCCACGGCGCCCTGTTCGGCATCGAGCGCGGGCTTTGCGTGCAAGGCCCCTGCCTGGGCGACTGGCTTGAGACGGTGGCAGTGCAGATTGTTGACGGCGTGATACTGGTGCCGGCCGACGCCGGGCTGTAGCTTCCGCGCCAATAGCAACAACCGCCGAGGAAATCCCGTGTCCGACCAGACCTATCCCGTGCTGCCCGAGATCGCTGCCCACGCCCATGTGACGGCGGCGCAGTACCGCGCCATGACCGAGGCGGCCATCGCCGATCCGGAGGCTTTCTGGGCCGAGCAGGCGAAGCGCGTTTCCTGGATGCACACGCCCACGCGCGCGAAGAACGCGAGCTTCGAGGGCGACGTCAGCATCCGCTGGTACGAGGACGGCACGCTGAACGCCTCCGCGACCTGCCTCGACTGCCACCTCGCCGAGCGGCCGGACCAGGTTGCGATCGTCTGGGAGGGCGACGACCCCAACCAGCAGCGCAGCGTCACCTACCGCGAGCTGCATGAGGAGGTGTGCCGCCTGGCCAACGCGCTGCGCACGCTTGGGGTGAAGCGCGGCGACCGGGTCACGATCTACCTGCCGATGGTGGTCGAGGCCGCGGTGGCGATGCTGGCCTGCGCGCGGCTGGGGGCGATCCATGCGATCGTGTTCGGCGGCTTCTCGCCGGACAGCTTGGCGAACCGCATCAACGACTGCGGCAGCACCCTGCTGATCACTGCCGACGAGGGCCGCCGCGGCGGGCGCAAGGTCGCGCTGAAGGCCAACGCGGACGAGGCGCTGAAGGACTGCCCGACCATCCAGCACGTGGTCGTCGTGCGGGTGACGGGCGGCACCGTGCCGATGCAGGAGGGCCGCGACCTCGACTACGCGACCCTGCTGGCCGCCGCCAGCGCAGACTGCGCGCCCGAGGAGATGGGTGCGGAGGACCCGCTGTTCATCCTTTACACGTCCGGCAGCACCGGGCAGCCAAAGGGCGTGCTGCACACCACGGGCGGCTACATGGTCTGGGCCGCGATGACCCACCAGCTTGTTTTCGACTACCAGCCCGGCGAGGTCTACTGGTGCACCGCCGACGTCGGCTGGGTCACGGGCCATACCTATATCGTCTATGGCCCTCTCGCCAACGGCGCGACCACGCTGATGTTCGAGGGCATCCCGAACTATCCCACCAGTTCCCGGTTCTGGCAGGTGGTGGACAAGCACCAGGTCAACATCTTCTACACCGCGCCGACTGCCATTCGCTCGCTGATGCGGGAGGGCGAAGGGCCGGTGCAGTCCACCTCGCGCGCCTCGCTCCGCATCCTTGGCAGCGTCGGCGAGCCGATCAACCCCGAGGCGTGGATGTGGTACTACCGCGTCATCGGCAACGAGCGCTGCCCGGTCGTCGACACTTGGTGGCAGACCGAGACCGGCGGCATCATGATCTCGCCCCTGCCCGGCGCCGTGCCGGTCAAGCCCGGCTCCGCCACCCTGCCGCTGCCCGGCGTCCGCCCGGTGCTGGTGGACGGCGAGGGCAAGCTGCTGGAGGGCGCCGTCGAGGGCAACCTGTGCATCGCCGATAGCTGGCCGGGCCAGATGCGGACGCTTTATGGCGACCATGCCCGGTTCGTGCAGACCTACTTCACCACCTTCAAGGGCCTTTACTTCACCGGCGACGGCGCACGGCGGGACGAGGACGGCTATTTCTGGATCACCGGGCGCGTCGATGACGTGATCAACGTGAGCGGGCACCGCATGGGCACCGCCGAGGTCGAGAGCGCGCTGGTGGCCCACCCCAAGGTCGCCGAGGCCGCGGTTGTCGGCTTCCCGCACGACCTCAAGGGCCAGGGCATCTACGCCTACGTGACGCTGATCGACGGCGAGGAGCCGACTGACGCCTTGCGCAAGGAGCTGGTGGCGTGGGTGCGCCACGAGATCGGCCCGATTGCCTCGCCGGATGTGATCCAGTGGGCGCCGGGCCTGCCGAAGACTCGGTCGGGCAAGATCATGCGCCGCATCCTGCGCAAGATCGCGGCGAACGAGACGGACGGGCTGGGCGACACCAGCACCCTGGCTGATCCCGGCGTGGTGAGCGACTTGGTGAGTGGCCGCGCCGGGTAGGCTTTGGCTTCGGATGGGAACGCGGTCTTTATTGGATCGTGTTCCCGTTGCGTCGAACCGCTGCTCGTGTTGCCGGCTTAGATCGCATTCAGTATATCTGATCTGATCACAACTCGCTCGATCGTCTCAGTCGTCACACCGATGCGAAGTTGCTTCAACAACTCACAAAACTCTTCTCCATCGATAAGCTCGATTGGCGGTGCTCCATCTCTTGTCGCCTCCCGCTTGGCTTCTGACGTGAAACGCCCGGTCGTCATAAAGAGACCTTTATCGGTCCGGCCGACCATTGCACCCCGGAAGTCTCGGATTGCGCTCGCGCCGACCGTGTCACGGTAGCGTTTGCACTGAAACAAGACTTGAAAGCTTATGAGCTGGATGCGTAAAACGCCGACTCCGTCGATTCCCCCATCGCCTGTTCGTCCCGTCACCTCAACTTTGATGAAGCCCGACTCTCGCAGTATACGTTGCGATAACCGTTCAAAAGCATCCGGCTGAAGCCCTCGAAGCAGTGTAAGAAGTTGCTCCTTCCAGCCAATTACATCGTCTATGGCATCAGCTATCGCAGGTGGCTCGACATGTTTCGACCCCGGACCACTCTGCCTCCTGACTCGGCTTGGAAGCGTTAAAAGTTCCTGATCGGTGATGTCCCGCCCACGAGGCGTCAGCGCCCAAACCCCTCGGGACGTGGTCTCTACGCAACGGTCGCGTCGCAGATAGGTTCTGGCCCAAGCGGCGCGATAGAGGACTTCGTTCGTCGCCGCACCATCGCGCCGATAGGCTACGACCTTCTCCGGTAGGCCGAGGGCGCTGATAATGGCTTCGCCAAGCTCTTCGATACCAGCAGACCCTCCAAGAGACCGCAGGGCATAGATCGTTGGACGGATAAGCTGCGCAAACTTCGGGATGTCGGACGGTGGAGTCGGTCGTTGCATCAAAACAAAATAAGTTGCGAGCCACCTAAATCATAGCGCCATTGAAGAGGAACCTAGCCCAGCCCCGGCACGCTGCTTATGAAATCGCGCTTGCCGATCCCCACGCCATTGTGCCGAAGGATGTCGTAGGCCGTTGTGGCACGGAAATTCAGATTGGGCAGCATGAGGTCCACCAGATACGGCTGCCCCCGAAAACGCATCTCGTTGTCACCAATCTTAAGAACGATCTCCCGCTCCTCCGATCCATCGATCTGATCGGGCGTCAGGGTGCTGATGAACTTCGCGTTGCGGTTAAGCCGGGCTTGCAGTTCGGCAAACGTCGTTTCAGTGTCGTCGAACCTCGGCGCTTTGACGGCCAGCCTTGCCGATCGCGTCGGGGATCGTCATGAGCGGGTTGGCGTTGAAGCAGGTGACCGCCTCGTTGGCGAGGCCGCGCGCCGTGGCCTCGTCCACCACGTCGGCCGTCAGCGTCATGTAAACCTGCACCATGCAGGCCATCTCGACCTCGAACTTCATGGCGTGGGCACCAGGTCCAGGCGGCGCTCGATGCGGTCCAGCCGTACCTCGATGCAGTCGATGCGCAGCGACGTGTTGCCATAGTGGCTCGCCTCGGTTGCAGCCAGCTTGGCGACCTGTATCTCAAGTGCCGTCATGCGTTGCTTGAGGTCGGCCACGTCTTCGGCAAGGCGGTCCAGTTTGGCGTCAATGCGCCGCAGGTAGACCAGCATTATATTTTCAGGTTGGTCGCTCATCTATTTTCAGCCTCTCTCCCACGATTGAAGGAACAAGTTCCCGCGCCGCGATGACGCGGGGATCGTCCTCGCCCAACAAGAGCATCGTTGGGCAGATAAGTTGCGCAAACGTCGGGGTGCCGGACGGCGGGATCGGCCGTCGCATCAGAACAAAATGAGCCGCAGGCCACCTAAACCATAGCGCCATTCGAGCGGGACCTAGCCCAGCCCCGGCACGCTGCCGATGAAGTCGCGCTTGCCGATCTCCACGCCATTGTGCCGGAGGATGCCGTAGGCTGTGGTGGCATGGAAATACAGGTTGGGCAGCATGAAGTTCAGCAGATAAGGCTGACCCCGAAAGCGCATCTCGTTGCCGCCAACCTTAAGGACAATCTCCCGCTCCTCCGATCCATCGATCTGATCCGGTGTTAAACTGCCGATGAACTCCGCGCTGCGGTCAAGCCGGGCTTGCAGTTCGGCAAACGTCGTCTCAGTGTCGTCGAACTTCGGCGCTTCGACGCCGGCCAGCCGGGCGCAGCCGCCCTTGGCAAAGTCGGCGGCAGTCTGGACCTGCCACGTCAACGCAAGCATGTTGGGGAACAGCCGGTAGCCGAGCAGCACCGCCGGGTTGATCTTGTGCGCCTCGCAATGCGCAGCCGCCTTCCCCAGCACGCCGCCCAGCGCACCCATCATTTGCAGGCACGGCGGTACAGCAGCCTGAAACATGGAAAGCGTCATCACATCCCCCCCTTAAAGCGATCCGCCGCGCCGCCCTGCCATGGCGCCCAGCCGCAACCGCAGCGCCTGCAGCTTGATGAAGCCCTGCGCGTCGGTCTGGTCATAGGCGCCCTGGTCGTCCTCGAACGTCACGACCTTCATCGAATACAGGCTGTTCGGGCTCTCCCGTCCGACCACGCTCACGTTGCCCTTATACAGCCGCAGCCGCACCCGGCCGCTCACGCTATGCTGGCTCTCGTTGATTGCCGCCTGCAGCATGCGCCGCTCCGGGCTGAACCAGAAGCCATTGTAGATCAGCTCGGCGTAGCGCGGCATCAGGCTGTCCTTCAGGTGCGCCGCCTCGCGGTCCAGGGTGATGCTCTCGATGCCCCGGTGCGCCACCAGCAGGATGGACCCGCCCGGCGTCTCATACACCCCGCGCGACTTCATCCCGACGAAGCGGTTCTCGACCAAATCCAGCCGGCCAATGCCGTTCGCCCGGCCCAGCTCGTTTAGCCGGGCTAGCAAGGCCGCAGGCGACATCGCGACGCCATCGATCGCGGTCGGGTCGCCATGCTCGAAGTCGACGCTGATGACCGTCGACTGGTCCGGTGCGTCCTCTGGCCGGATGGTGCGCTGATAGACGACCTCCGGTGCCTCCTCAGCCGGGTCCTCCAGCATTTTGCCCTCCGAGGAGGAGTGCAGCAGGTTCGCGTCCACGCTGAACGGCGCCTCGCCCCGCTTGTCGCGGGCGATCGGGATTTGGTTGGCCTCAGCGAACTCCAGCAGCCGGGTGCGGCTTGTCAGGTCCCACTCGCGCCAGGGGGCGATCACCTTGATGTCGGGCTTCAGCGCGTAGTAGGCGATCTCGAAGCGGACCTGGTCGTTGCCCTTGCCCGTGGCGCCGTGCGCGACCGCGTCGGCGCCGACTAGCTCGGCGATCTCGATCTGCCGCTGGGCGATCAACGGGCGCGCGATGCTGGTGCCGAGCAAGTACTGGCCCTCATACACCGTGTTGGCGCGGAACATCGGGAAGACGAAGTCCCGCACGAAGGTTTCCCGCAGGTCGTCGACAAAAATCTCTTTCACGCCGAACAGTTCGGCCTTGCGCCGGGCCGGCTCCAGCTCCTCGCCTTGGCCGAGGTCGGCCGTGAAGGTCACGACCTCGCATTGGTAGGTGGTTTGCAGCCAACGCAGGATGACGCTGGTGTCCAGCCCGCCGGAGTAGGCGAGAACGACCTTCTTCACATTCTTAACCTGCATGGGCGCCCCCTAGGTTCGATCCCCAGGGCTACTCCATTCCGGGACGCATCAGCAAGCCGGACCATGACGTGACGCTGTTTGCAGGTCCTGCCGCTGCGGCCCCGTTCAGAGCGCCATAGTAATGATCCCGCGGCACGGCCCGAAGCCGATTGACGCCGCGCCGGGCCGTTTGGCGCGGGCGCACAGGATCACCTCGTCCCCATCCTCCAGGAAGCGCCGCTCCTCGCCCGATGGCAGCGTAATCGGGGCACGGCCGCCCTGGGTGATCTCCAGCAGGCTGCCGCACCCGTCGCTGGTCGGCGCCGAGATCGTGCCCGTGCCGAACAGGTCCCCAGGGTTCAGGTTGCACCCGCCGCTCGCATGGTGCGCCAGCAGTTGCGCCGGCGTCCAGTAGAGCGCGAGCGACGAGCCGATCGACAGCCGGTGCGGCGCCAGGCCCTGCTTGCGCATCTGCGCCGTGATCAACAGGACTTCGAGCTCAAGGTCCAGCGCGCCGCCGGCCTGGTCCGCGGCATCGTGCAGGTAGGGCAGCGGCGCCGGGTCGCCATCGGGACGGGGCGGCTGCGGCGCACGGAACGGCGCCAGCGCCTCGGGGGTCACGATCCAGGGGCTGATAGTGGTGGAGAAGCTCTTGGCCAGGAACGGGCCGAGCGGTTGGTACTCCCACCCCTGGATGTCCCGCGCGGACCAGTCGTTCAGCAGGCAAAACCCGGCGATGTGTTCCGCCGCGCCGGCAATCGGGATGGCGGTGCCGAGCGCGTTGCCCTGGCCAACCCAGATGCCCAGCTCGACCTCGTAGTCGAGGTTCCGGCTGGGTCCGAAGGTCGGGACGGCCTCTGTGGCCGGCTTGCGCTGCCCGTTCGGCCGCCGCACCTCGGCGCCGCTCGGCCGCAGGCTGCTTGCCCGGCCGTGGTAGCCGATCGGCACCCACTTGTAGTTCGGCGGCAAGGGCGCTTCGGGCCGGAACAGCTTGCCTACCGCCTCGGCGTGGTGGATGCCGGCGTAGAAGTCCGTGTAGTCGCCGACGTGCGCCGGCAAGTAGGCGATGCAGTCCGCGGCCGGGTGGAGCAAGTGCGGGCGCTCGTCCGAACCCTCCTGCAACAGCGCGCTGATGGCGTCGCGCAGCGCAAGGCGGGGTGCGGCGCCCAGCGCGAGGAACGGGTTGAGCGACGGGCCGATGCAAGCGTGGACGGCTGCCTGCGCCTCCTCGTCCAGCAGCCCTTCCCCGTGCACGGCGCGCAGGTCGAGGATCATGTCGCCGATTGCGATGCCGCCGCGCGGCGCTCCCGCCAGTGGGCCGAATATGCCGAGCGGGAGGTTCTGGATCGGGAAGTCCGCATGGCCGTTGGCGCTGGGCACCCAGCTTTGCAGGGCGGGATCGTGGGTGTGGTCGATCTTCATGTGCGAGGCTCCGGGTTGCCGGGGTCAAAGTGCTGTTGCAGGCTGGCCGTCGTGCCCGGCGGCTGCGTAGCGTTCACAACGGCTTCTCCGCCGAGCGTGCGGCCTGGATGGCGGCCAGCACGACGCTGTCGTCGCCGATGTGGTTGGCCAGCAACAGCACCAGGGCCGCATCGAGGCGACGGGACGCGGCCGGCTTCAGCCCCTCGTGCGCCGCCACCAGGGCCGCGAACAGCCCGTCAGGGTCGGCAAGCCGCGGCGTCAGGTCGAGCATCAGGCAACCCGCTCCAAACGCGCTGATGCCGCAAGTCCCATGGCATGGGCGACGGCAGCCGCCACCCGGTCCCGGTCGAACCGGCGGAACAGCGCCGCCACGTGCTGGTCCGGCCGCAGCAGCACGCAGGCGCCGGGCATCGCCCCATAGCGCTGCGCTGCCAGGCCGCGCACGTCGTGCAGCGCATCCGGCGCGATGCGGACCGTGGTCACGCCGGGCACATCCGGCGTCGCAGGCCCGAACACCAGGAGGGAAAAGCCTGGCCCGGCCAGACGGCGCAGCAGCCAATCGGGCGCTCCCGCGCACGTCATCGGCGCGTCGGCGGCCGGCGTGCCCGGCGGCAGGCAGCCCGGCCATGCGTTGCTGTCCCGCGCGTTGAGCGGGCTGTCCAGCAAGCGCGCCGGCCGCGACAGCCGGCCGGAGTTCACCAGCGGACGCGCGAACGCATGGTGCGCCGCCAGCGCCAGCGCCGCGTCGCGGTAGGCGCGGGCGGCGTCCGACTTTGGCGTGATGAAGTCGGTGGCGCGGGTGCTGTGCAGGATGTTCTCGTCCGCCGCCACGATGCGTTCGTCGTCGTAGGTGTGGACCAGCGCCGGATCAGATTGGCCCTGGATGACCGCCGCCAGCTTCCAGCCCAGGTTGTCCGCGTCCTGCACCCCGCCGTTGCCGCCGCGTGCGCCGAACGGGCTGACCTGGTGCGCGCTGTCGCCGACGAACACCACGCGGCCATGCACGAACCGCTCCAGCCGGCGGCAGCGGAAGGTGTAGACGCTGACCCACTCCAGCTCGAACGGCACGTCCGGCCCCAGCATGGCCCGCACGCGGGGGATCACGCGCTCGGGCCGCCGCTCCTCCTCGGGGTCGGCGTCCCAGCCGAGTTGCAGGTCGATGCGCCAAATGTCGTCTGGCTGCTTGTGCAGCAGGGCCGACTGGTTGCGGTGGAACGGCGGATCGAACCAGAACCACCGCTCGGTGGGGAACTCGGCCCGCATCACCACGTCGGCGATTAAGAAACGGTCTCGGAAGGTTTTCCCGACGAAGGGCAGGTCGAGGCAGCCACGCACGAAGCTGCGTGCGCCGTCGGCCGCCACAAGCCAGTCCGTCGTCAGCGCATACGGCCCGGACGCGGTTTCGACGGTGACGGCCGCGCCATCCGCCCTGCTGTCCACCGCCGAGACCTTGTGCTGCCAGCGTAGGTCCACGAGCCCCGTTGCCTCGCATGCCTCGACCAGCCACTGCTCGGCATAATATTGTTGCAGGTTGATAAAGGCCGGGTACTCGTGCCCGTCCTCCGGCAGCAGGTCGAAGTCGAAAAGCTGGCGCTCGCCGAAGAACACGCGGCCCCTGTTCCAAGTTATACCCTTGGCCAGCATGCGCGGCCCCAGGCCCAACCGCCCGAAAATCTCCAGCGTGCGCTTGGCGAAGCAGATGGCCCGGCTGCCGGTGCTCACGGTGTCGTCGTCGTCCAGCACGACCACGGCCACGCCGCGCTGCGCTAGGTCGAGCGCCAGGGTCAGCCCGACCAGCCCGCCGCCCACCACGACCGCCGGGTGGTGCGCCTTGCCCGAGGGCGGCGGCGTCACGGCGTAGCGGGGGGCGGCGTAGGGCATCAGGTCTCCGCGGCCGGGACCTGCGCCCCTCGCTCAAGGGCCTGCCACATCTCGATGTCGCGCTCGGCGGTCCAGATGCGCGGATGGTCGAGGCCGCGTGCCTCGTCATGCGCGCGGGTCACGTTGAACGGCATGCAGTGCTCGAAGATGACCCAATGCCCGTATTTAGGGCGCATCTCTGCCATGGCCTGGTCGTAGACCTGTTTCAACTCGGCCCCGCCCGCCGAGGCGCGGCGCACGATCCCGAACAGGTCGCTGGTGAAGGCCCGTGTGCCCTCGATCGCCTCGGCGCACTCGGCGGCGTTCCGCAACGCGCGGCCCCGGCCCGGCACCAGCGCCTCCGCCCCCAGGGCCTGCACCGCGGCGAGCGTCGCCGGCCAGTCGGCGAAGTGCGCGTCGCCACAATAGGGTGTCGCGCCAAACTCCACGACATCGCCGCTGAACAGCACGCGCTCCTTTGGCAGCCAGACGACCGTGTCCCCCGCGGTGTGGCTGCGCCCGATGTGGATAATCTGCACCTCGCGGCTGCCAAGGTACAGCGTCATGCGTTTCTGGAACGTCAGCGTCGGCCAGGTCAGCCCAGGGATGCTGTCCTGCCCGCGGAACAGGCGCGGGAAGCGGCCGATCTCGCTGTCGGTATCCTGCTGCCCGCGCTCGGCCGTCATGTGGCGGCACACGTCGGACGCGATGATTTCTGCGCCCTTGTAGGCGCTGGCGCCCAGCACGCGGACGGCGTGGTAGTGGCTCAGCACGACGTGGCGGACCGGCTTGTCGGTGACGGTGCGGATGCGGGCGATCACGTCGGCGGCCATCAACGGGGTCGCCTGCGCGTCCACGACCAGCACGCTGTCGTCGCCGACCACGACGCCGCTGTTCGGATCGCCCTCGGCGGTGTGGCCGTACAGGCCCGGCGCCAGTTCATCGAAGCTGATAGCCTTGTCCGCGAGGTCCTTGGTGCTGGCGAAGCCGGACATGGTGAGCCTTTTTTGTTGCCGGGTTGACGGTAGGCCAGACGCAGGCCGGCTTCAACTCACAGGTCTGCGTCATCTGCGGGCGGCCGGGCAAGCAGACGCAACCATGTCGCAGAGCCATCCACTGACAAGCCGTTTGTGGCGAGGTTGACCATGTTGGCAACTCCAACGCCCCTCGGAGCCTCGACTTCAACACCATTCAACTTCAGGAACGCGACCGCGACTGCCCATCCGGTGCGCTTGTTCCCGTCATTGAAGGCGTGATTTTTTGCCAGGCCAAACGCGTGGGCCGCAGCGAGGTCAAAGACGTCCAAGAGTTCTGAGTCAGCATAGGCCAGTTTGTTTGAAGCTCGAAGCACGGCACTCTCAAGCAGGCCAGCGTCTCGCAAGCCAGGTTTGCCACCAAACAGAAATACTACTGCATCATGCAAATACAAAACAACGTTGGCGTCCAGAAACTCAACCTTTGTCATACTCGGCTAAGCCTTCAAGTATATCGGCCTGCTCTTCCAAAAACTTCCGCGCAATGCTGAATTGCCTTTCGAGGGCAGCATTGTGCTTTACAAGCTTAATACCATTTTGGAGCTCAATCATAATCATCTGCTGGCCGACCTTCAAATCCATTCGGGTCCGAATGTCATTCGGAAGCTCCACCCCGACCGAGTCCCCTTGTCTTTGGATCGTCACCTGCGCCACGTTCATCACCCTCTCCCCACGGTTACAGCCTGTCTTACCTCACCACGCTTATCGAACCCACGCTGAAACCGTCCCACGCCGAAACCGTATCGTGACACCGCGGCCCAATCCGGCCATTCTAGGATACCGCCGCACCCAGATGGCTCAAGCTTAGGAAGCGCCCATGTTCGGATTGATGCAATCGCAGCCGCTGCTGATCTCGTCCATCATCACCCACGCCGCGCGCCACCATGCCAGCGCCGAGGTCGTGTCCCGCACCACCGAGGACACCATCCACCGCACCAACTACGCCGGGATCGAGCGCCGCGCCCGCACCCTCGCCCGCGCGCTGCTGCGCCTGGGCGTCCAGCCGTCCGACCGCGTTGCGACCTTGGCCTGGAACGGGCACCGCCACCTGGAGCTGTACTACGCCGTGTCCGGCATGGGGGCGATCATCCACACCGTGAACCCACGCCTGGCGCCGGACGACATTGCGCATATCCTGAACGACGCCGGCAGCACCATCCTGTGCGCCGACACCACCTTCGTTCCGCTGCTCGCCGCCATTGCGCCGCTGGTCCCTGGTGTCCGCGCCGTCGTCATGCTGGCGAACCCGGAGGCAATGCCAGAGGTGGCGCTGGCGCCGGGCCAGGAGCTGCTGTGCTACGAGACGCTGCTGGCCGACGCCGACGACGACTTCGCCTGGCCGCGCCTCGACGAAGAGCTGGCCAGCGCGTTGTGCTACACCTCGGGCACCACCGGGCGGCCAAAGGGCGTGCTGTACAGCCACCGCAGCACCCTCATCCACGCCTATGCGATCAACCTGCCGGACGTGCTGGGCCTGCGCAGCGTCGACCGAGTGCTGCCGGTGGTGCCGATGTTCCACGTCAACGGCTGGGGCACCCCCTACGCCGCGCCCATGGTGGGCGCCAGCCTGATCATGCCGGGCCGCTACCTCGACGGCGCCAGCATGCAGACGCTGATGAACAATGAGCGCGTGACGATGTCCGCCGGCGTGCCCACGGTCTGGATGGGCCTGTTGCAGCACCTCCGCGCCACCGGCGGCAAGCTCGACACCCTGCAACGCCTGATCTGCGGCGGGTCGGCCTGCCCGCCCATGCTGATCGACACCTTCGCCAACGAGTACGGGGTGCGGGTGGACCATGCATGGGGCATGACGGAGACCAGCCCGCTCGGCACCTACTACAGCCCGAAGCCCGGCTTTGAGGGCCTCGCCACCGAGGACGTCAAGGCCCTGCAATACAAGCAGGGCCGTGCCGTGCCGGGCCTCGATTTCAAGATCGTGGACGACGCCGGCACGGAGCTGCCCTGGGACGGCACGACCTTCGGCAACCTGATGGTGCGCGGCCCCTGGGTCACGCGCCGCTACCTCAACGCCGAGGCCGACGCCACCGACGCCGAGGGCTGGTTCGCCACCGGGGACGTCTCCACCATCGACGCGCACGGCCTGATGGAGATCACCGACCGCACCAAGGACATCGTGAAGTCCGGCGGCGAGTGGATCAGCTCCATCGCGCTGGAGAACATTGCGGTTGACCATCCGGACGTGGCCGAGGCCGCGATCGTCGGCGCGCGGCATCCGAAATGGGACGAGCGCCCGCTGCTGATCGTCGTCGCCAAGCCCGGCCGCACCATCGATTCCGCTGAACTGCTGGCGAGCTATGCCGGGAAGATCGCCAAATGGTGGACCCCGGACGAGGTTGTGGTCGTGGACCAACTGCCGCACACCGCAACGGGCAAGCTGAACAAGCTCGCGCTCCGGCAGCAGTTCCGCAACTTCAAGCTGGCGTCGGCCGCCGAGTAGAGGCCGCCACAGGCGTCGTCCGCACCGTTCCGGGCGACGCCTGCGCCGCTGCGGCGCCGGCGGCGCGCAGGTGCAGCGAGTTGCGGCGCTCGACCCAGCCCAGCACGCGGCGGACCGCCTCCGTCAGCATGAGGTAGAGCACCGCGCAGTATAGGTAGACCGAGAAGTCGAACGTGCGGGAAAAGACGAAGCGCGTCTGCCCCATCAGGTCCAGCAGGGTCACGATGGCGGCCAGGGCGCTGGCCTTGATGACGGTGATCAGCTCGTTGCCCATGGGGCGGATCGCCACCAGGGCCGCCTGCGGCCAGACCACGCGCCGGTTGGTGGCGAACCGGCCCAAGCCGAGCGCCATCGCCGCCTCGACCTGGCCGCGCGGCACCGAGGCCAGCGCGCCGCGCATGATCTCGGACTGGTAGGCGGCGGTGTTCAGCGTGAAGGCAAAGATGCAGCAAAAATAGGCATCGCGGAAGAACCACCATAGGCCCAGGTCGGTTAGCGCCGGGCGGATCTCGCCGGCGCCGTAGTAGACCAGGTAGAGTTGGCACAGCAGCGGCGTGCCGCGAAAAAAGGTGACATAGGCCAGCGCCGCGCCGGACAGCAGCCGGCTCCGCGACATGCGCGCCCGGCAGATCGGATAGGCCAGCCCGAAACCCAGGACGCATGAGACGCTGACGACCTTGAGCGTGATCCATAGGCCCGCGACCAGGCGCCCGCCATAGTTCTGCAGCAGGTCGAAGTCGAACAGCAACGGGACCGCCGCCTGGAGCGACGCCAGCATCAGGCGTAGCCCCGGCTGGCCCTGCGCTCCAATGCCGCCTGCACGAGGCCCGACCCGATGCTCAGCACCAGGTAGAACCCGGCTGCTATGCTGTAGAACAGCAGCGGCGCGCGAGTGCTGCGGCTCGCCTCCGACGCCGCGCGCAGCAAGTCCAGGACCGCAAGCGTCGAGATCAGCGAGGTGTCCTTCAGCAAAATGGTCCAGATGTTGCCGAGGCCGGGCAGCGCCACGCGCAGCAACTGCGGCAGCACGACCCGGCGGAACGCCTGCCGCCGTGTCAGGCCGAGCGACAGCGCCGCCTCGACCTGGCCCGACGGAACCGCGCCGATTGCGCCGATCCAGACCTCGCTGGAATAGGCGGCCACCACCACAGCCAACGCGATCACCCCGGCGACCATCGCATGGAGTTCCAGGTGCATCGCGAGGCCGAGCGCCTTGCCGGCTTGGTCGATAAGCGCTTGCAGGCCGAAGTACACGATGAACAGCGCCAGGAGGTCCGGGATGCCGCGGAAGAACCCGGTGTAGGCGGCGCAGAGTGCCCGGACGACGCGGCCACCCGAGTTCTGCAGCACTGCGAGCGCCAGCCCGCCGCCGAAACCGAACGGAACCGTGGCCACGGCCAAGCCAATCGTAACGGTGGCCCCTTCGAGCAAGAGGCCGATCCATCCATCCGGGCCAAACAGCAAGCCGAGCATGGTCCCGCCCTAGCGCTGCGGCTACTTGCCCCGGATGTCCACGGTGAAGTACTTGGCCGCGAGCTTGGCATACGTCCCGTCCGCGTCCAGCTCGGCGATAGCTTTGTTGAACTTGTCGCGCAGTTCGGTGTCGTCGGGCCGGAAGGCGGCGCCCACGCCGGGGCCGTGGATGTCCGGTACGCGGGCAATGGTCGCCACAATGCGGCAGCAGCCGTCACCTTTCTTTTCAATGAACTCTTTGGTCACGAGGCCGTCGCCCACCACATAGTCAAGACGTCCGCTTGCCAGGTCCTGGTTTGGCTCATCCTGGGTCGGATAAAGCTTGATGTCGGAGTCCTTGTAGAAACGCTCCAGGTAGTTGGCATGGATCGTGGAGGACTGCGTGCCGATCGACTTGCCTTTCAGGGCCGCCGGGGAGACATCGTCACTTTTGTTGCCGGCGGAGGTCGCGATGACGGGCGGCGTCGCGTAGTACACATCTGAGAACAACACCCGCTTTGCCCGTTCGGCGGTGATGTTCATGCTGGAGAAGATCACGTCGAACTTGCCGGCCATCAACGAGGGAATAATACCGTCCCAATCCTGGTTCTGGAACGTGCAGCTTACCTTCATCCGCTCGCACAACGCCTTGGCATAGTCGACCTCGAAGCCGACGATCTCGCCTTTTGAGTTGACGCTCTCGAACGGCGGATAGGCGGCGTCCATGCCGAACCGCAGCGCAGAGTACTCCTTGGCTTGCGCCACGGCCGCGGTGAGGCCGGCCGCTAGGACGAACGCGGCGAGCAGGCATCTAGCTTTCATCGTCTCGACTCCGGTTGCCGCTGGTCATCCCTAAGCGCGGTCATGCCTCAGCACAGAGCAAAAACAATGCCAGCACCCTACCGGCGCTGCTGCAAAGGCGGCAGTTGCACGGCGACCCGGCCGGGCGCCGCGCCAAAGGCGCCGAACGCGAACTCCACCGGCGGCAGTGCGGCATAGGTGCTGCCGGGTGGCGGCCACACGCCGTAGGGGCCGACGGCCGGCGCAGCCTTGGTGCCCATGGGGGTCATGACCCGGCCAAACACCCGCCGCTGGTAGTTCTCCCCGCGGTCGACGTTCGCCGAGTGGTAGTTCGCTGCTGCCAGGCTCCAATCGCCGGTCTGCCGGTGGAGCGCCATCAGGAACTGCGCGGCGTAGCGCGCATTCACCACCGGCTCGAACGCATCGTCCAGGCTGGCGAACGCCGTGGGATGGTGCATCAGGTTGACCTGCATGCAGCCAATGTCGATCGACCGGACGCTGCGCGCCTGCAACGCGCGCACGGCCGCCACCGCCTGGTCCTTCGCGTCGAAGAAGAACCCAGCGCCCTCCACGTTGATCGTCCAGGGCCAGGCGCGCACACGCTTGGTCACGGGGTCGAGCCGCCCGCTCTCCACCCGCGAGATCGCCGGCATCAGCTTGTCCGGGATGCGCGGCGCCTTTTTCGCGGCGGCGATGGCCGTCTCGCAGTCGACGAACGGGGAGGCTGTTTCTGCCAAGGCCGGGACGGCCGCCAGCAACACCCATAGGGCAACAATGGATTTCATTGCGCGCGTATAGGCCATGATGGCCGCCACTGCCATCAGGCAGCGATCAGGCCACCCAACCGGGCCAGCGCCGCCAGATGGCTGTCGGTGTCGCCGAACCCGCGCTCGATCATCGTCATGCGCTTGAAGTGGTGGCCGACGGCGTACTCCATCGTGACGCCGATGCCACCGTGCAACTGCACGGATTCCTGCCCGATGTGCCGGCCGCTGCGGCCGATCTGCACCTTGGCGGCGTGCATGGCGCGCTGGCGCTCCAGCGGGTCCGGCTCGCTCGCCATCATCGTCGCGTACAGCGCCATGCTGCGCGCCTGCTCCAAGGACACGTACATGTCCACGGCCCGGTGCTGCAATGCCTGGTTGTCGCCGATGGCGCGGCCAAACTGCTTGCGGGTCTTCATGTAGTCGACCGTCATGGCGTGCATCGCGTCCATCACGCCCACCGCCTCCGCGCACAATGCCGCCAGCATCTCGTCGTTGGCGCGCTCCAGCACCGGAAGCGCCTCGGCCGGGTCGCCCAACGCCTCGGCGGATGCGTTGACCAGACTGACCTCCGCGGCGCGCATGCCGTCTTGGGTCGGATAGCCGCGCCGGGTCACGCCGGGAGCGTCGGCCTGCACCAGAAACAGGCCAACGCCGTGGCGCTCCCGGTGCTCGCCGGCGGTCCGTGCCGTCACGAGCAGGGTGTCGGCGCTGTCACCATGCAGCACCAGGCTTTTGTCCCCGGTGATACGCCAGCCGTCACCGTCGCGCTCTGCCCGCGTCACGATGTCGTTGAGACTGTGACGGGACTGCCGTTCGACCTGCGCATAGGCCAGGACACGTTCCCCGGCGACGATGCCGGGCACCAACGCTGCCAATTGGGCCTCGGACGCCGCATGCCGCAGCAATGTGCCACACGCCACAATGGTGGCGAAGTAGGGTTCGACCACCAAAGCCCGGCCGCAAGCCTCCATAACGAGCGCAGTGTCCACTGGGCTGCCGCCGAAGCCGCCTTGCGCCTCTGTGAACGGCAATCCTAGCAATCCCAGGTCAGCGAACTGCGTCCAGACCTCCCGACTCCAACCCTTGGGCGCTGCCCGATAGCCCTTGCGCGCCTCGAAGCCGTAGCGATCGGCGATCATGCGGTCGACGCTGTCTTTAAGCAGCCGCTGCTCGTCGCTAAGATCGAAGTCCATGCCGTCCCCTCCGGTTCGCGTTGGGGTCAGCGTAGACGAAACGCTTCGCCCCGCTAACCCCTTACGCCCCAGAAGTTAACGATCCGTGTTGGGCTACAGGCCATTCTTCACGTCGTCGGCCCCGCGCGTCACGGCGCGGCCGGCGGCACCAAGATCCTGACCCGCGCCGGCCGTGGTGTTGCAAGCGCTCAACGCTGGCGCCAGGGCAGCCAACGCGAGTGCCAACAGCAAGGTGCGGGACGAAATACGGCTTTTGGTCATCAGGCTCTCCATAGTTGCACGCAATCGCAACCAACCCGCAATTCCCACGCCGGTTCCATTAAGAGCACGACAGCCACGGCAACATGACGTGTCGGCGCATGGCCTCAGAACCCTAGAATGGCCTTTGCGACGATGTTCCGCTGGATCTCGTTCGAGCCGCCGTAGATCGAAATCTTGCGCCAGTTGAAATAGGTCGGCGCCGCCTCGGCCGCATAGTCCGGACCGACCGGCGGCTCGTTGCTGCCGGGCTCATGGTCGTCATACGGCAGGATGTACGGGCCAACCACGTCCATCAGCAGCTCCGTCGTCGCCTGCTGCAACTCGGACCCCTTGATCTTCAGGATCGAGCTTGCAGGGTTCGGCTTGCCGCGCTCCCGGTTGCGCTCGTCCGCCACGACGCGGAGCTGGGTCATCTCAAGCGCCTTCAGCTCGATCTCGACCGCCGCCACCCGCTCGCGGAAGTGCGGCTCGTCCATCATCGCCCGGTCGGCGACGCGCTCCAGCGCCGCCAACTGCTTGATGCGGCGGATGCGCGCCTTGCTCACGCCGACGCGGGCGATGCCGGTGCGCTCGTTGCCCAGCAGGAACTTGGCGTAGTCCCAGCCCTTGTTCTCCTCGCCGACCAAATTCTCGACCGGCACCCGCACCTCATCGAGCCAGACCTCGTTGACCTCGACCCCGCCGTCAATCGTCTGGATTGGCCGGACGCTGACGCCGGGCGTCTTCATGTCGATCAGCAGGAAGCTGATGCCTTCCTGCTTCTTCTTGGCTCCTGGATCGGTGCGCACCAGGCAGAAAATCCAGTCGGCGTACTGCGCCAGCGTCGTCCAGGTCTTCTGTCCGTTCACCACATAGTGGTCGCCGTCCCGCACCGCAGTCGTCCGCAGGCTCGCAAGGTCCGACCCGGCGCCGGGTTCGGAGAAGCCCTGGCACCACCAGATGTCCAGATTCGCCGTCGGCGCCAGGAACTGCTTCTTGTGCGCCTCGGAGCCGAACTGCGCGATGACCGGCCCGACCATATTGGTGTTGAACCCAAGCGGCGCCGGCACGCAGTTCTGCTGCATCTCGTCCTGGTAGATGTAAAGCTGCACCGGCGTCCAGTCCTGGCCGCCCCACGCCGCCGGCCAGTGCGGCACCGCCAGCCCATTCGCGTTCAGGATGCGCTGCGCAGTCACCTGCTGGTCCCGCGACACGTGCTCGCCGCGCTGCACCTGCTCGCGGATTGTCTCGGGAATTTGCGTGGTGAAGAAGTCGCGCATCTTCTCGCGGAAGGCGCGCTCCTCGGCGGTGAAGCTCAGGTCCATGGCTCGCTCCTATCGCAGCTCAAACAGGCCGGCGGCGCCCTGGCCACCTCCGATGCACATGGTGACGACCACGCGCTTGGCACCCCGGCGCCGGCCCTCGATCAACGCATGGCCCATCATCCGCGCGCCGCTCATGCCATACGGGTGCCCAATCGAGATCGCGCCCCCGTCCACGTTCAGCCGGTCGGCCGGGATGCCGAGCTTGTCGCGGCAGTACAGCACCTGGCTGGCGAAGGCCTCGTTAAGCTCCCATAGATCGATGTCGTCCACCGTCAGCCCATGGCGCTCCAGCAACCGGGGCACCGCGAACACCGGGCCGATGCCCATCTCGTCCGGGTCACAGCCGGCGACCGCCAGGCCGCGGAACACCGCCATGGGTTCCAGGCCGCGCCGCGCCGCCTCCTTGTCCGACATCACGACGCAGGCGCTGGCGCCGTCCGAAAGCTGGCTCGCATTGCCGGCAGTGATGAACTGGCCCTCGCCGCGCACCGGCTTCAGCTTCGCCAAGCCCTCCAGCGTGGTCTCCGGGCGGTTGCCCTCGTCCTGGCGCAGTGTCGTCGGCTCGTGCCGGACCTCGCCCGTCACCTTGTCGGTGATGGCCATGACGCTCGGCAGCGGCACGATCTCCTGGTCGAAGCGCCCGGCCTGCTGCCCCGCGGCGGTGCGGCGCTGGCTTTCGAGCGCATACTCGTCCTGCGCCTCCCGGCTGATACCGTAGCGCGCCGCCACGATGTCCGCCGTCTCGATCATCGGCATGTACACTGACGGCACGTGGTCTTCGAGCCAGGCATCCTTGTACATGTGCCGGTTCATCGTCGTCTGCACCAGGCTGATGTTCTCAAGTCCGCCCGCCACCGCGACCGGCACGCCGTCGCACACCACCCGGTTGGCGGCGATCGCAATGGCCTGCAGGCCAGACGAGCAGAACCGGTTCACCGTCATCGCCGACGTGCCCGCCGACAGTCCGGCGCGCAGAGCCGCCTGCCGGGCGATGTTGCCGCCCGTGGCGCCCTCCGGATTGGCGCAGCCCAGCACGACCTCCTCCACGTCGCCTGCCTCCAGCCCGGCGCGCTCGACCGCATGCTCGATGGCGTGGCCGCCCATCTCGGCCCCGTGGGTCATGTTGAACGCCCCGCGCATGGCCCGGCCAATTGGGGTGCGGGCGGTGGAGACGATAACGGCTTCAACCATGGTTCGAGGCTCCGTGTTGTGAAAATCCGGGTTGGGTGAGTTCGGCGATCAGTTCGCGTTTCGCCAGCTTGCCCACCGGCGTGTGCGGCAGTTGCTCGCGGATTTCGAGGGCGGTCGGCAGCTCGTACCGGCCTAGCTTGTCGGCTAGGAACTCCCGCAGCGCGTCCAGGGTCAACGTCGGCGCCCCCTCCCGCAACACCACGTACGCCTTCGCCGCCTGCCCGCGATACGGGTCGTGAACGCCGATCACCGCGGCCTCCCGCACGTCCGGATGCTCGTGGATCGCGTCCTCGATTGACCGGGGATAAACGTTGAAGCCGCCGGAGATGATCATCTCCTTCTTGCGGTCCACCAAGGTGAAAACACCGTCGGGCGCCATCCGGCCGATGTCGCCGGTCAGGAACCAGCCATCGACGAACGCCTCCTCCGTCTCCGCCGGCCGCCGCCAGTAGCCCGGCGTCACGTTCGGGCCGCGGATACGGACCTCGCCAATTTCGCCTGGCGGCAATACGCGGGCGGGATCGTCGAGCGCCACCACGTCCATCTCGATGCCGGGCAGCGGCACGCCGATGTCGCCCGGCCCCGGCGTGCGGTTCGTCAGCACGTTGGTGCCGGCCGGCGACGTCTCGGTCATGCCCCAGCCGCCGCCCAGCCGCAGCCCGGTGATCGCCTCGACCCGCATCCCCACGTCATGCGGCAGCGCGGCGCCGCCGGAGCTGGTGACTTTCAGGCTCGAAAGGTCGCGCGAGGCAAAGCCGGGGTGGTTCGCCAGCGCGATCCACATGGTCGGCACGCCGAAAAAATGAGTGCAGCGGCCACTCTCGATGTCGTCCAGGGCCTGGTTCACGTCGAACCGGGCGCGCAGCATCAACTCCGCGCCGCTCACCAGCGCCCGCAACATCACCGCGCTCAGCGCATAGATGTGGAACAGCGGCAGCACGCACATCACACGGTCTCCGGCCACGTAATCCCGCTCGGTGCCAGCGCTCCAGGCCTGGTAGATCGTGACCGCGCTGGTGATGTTGGCATGGGTCAGCATCGCCGCCCGCGGCGCGCCGGTAGTCCCTCCGGTGTATTGCAACAGAGCTACGTCGTGCGCCTCGACGACCGGCCACGCCGCTTCCGGCCCATCCAGGTCGCGCAGTGTGCGTGCGCCCGGCGGCACCGGCGCGTCGAAACCGCCCGGCCCCCAATCCAGGTCCTCCGCCACGATCAGCTTGCTCACCGCGCCGGACTGCCGGGCCGCAAGCGCCTGCGGCAGCAGGACCGGCAAGTTCCCGACGATCAGGGTCTGCGCGCCGCTATCCGCCAGCTTGCGCTCCACGGCCCGCGCGGGGTCGAGCGGGCTTAGATGCACCACCACGCCGCCGATGCGCAGCACCGCAAAGAAGGCGATGGGGTGCGCCGGGCTGTTGGTCAGCAGCAGCGCCACCGCGTCGCCTGGCAACAGGCCAAGCGCCGTGAGCCCGCGCGCCAGCCGGTCCACCCGCTCGCCCAGCTCGGTGTAGCTCATGCGCCGACCGCGGAACTCCAGCGCCGGGCGGTCCGCAAACTGGGCCACTGCACGGTCCAGTAGTTCCGGCAGCGTGCTGACCGCAATCGGCGCGTCCCAGCGCACATGGTCGGGATAGTTGGCTTCCCAGGCGAACGGGCGCGGCATCACGCCGCCTTTGCCGCATGGGCGGCGAACTCCTGCCCGGCGTCGGCGAGCTTTGCTAGTAGCGGCGCAGGGCGTAGCGCCTCGTCGCCGGTCGCCGCCAAGAAGTCTTGCAGCCGGTCGCGGATGCGCGCCAGCCCAACCAGGTCGGCATAGAACATCGGCCCCCCGCGCCAAGCCGGCCAGTTGTAGCCGTGCAGCCAGATGGCGTCGATGTCGCCGGGCCGGGCGGCGATGCCCTCCTCCAGGATGCGCGCACCCTCGTTGATCATGGGATACACCAGCCGCTCGGTGATCTCCTCCGCGCCGATGGGGTGCCGGATGATGCCCAGCTTCTCAGACTCGGCGGCGATGATGCGGTCCACCTCTGGGTCCGGCGTGGCGTTGCGGCCCTCGTACAAGTAGTAGCCGCTGCCGGTCTTCTGCCCGTAGCGCCCGGCCTCGCACAGCGCGTCCGACACCGGGGCGCGCTTGCCGAACGCCTTCCTGATGCGCATGCCGATGTCGAGGCCCGCCAGGTCCCCCATGGCGAACGGTCCCATGCGGAAGCCGAACGCCACCAGCGCGGCGTCGACCTCGGCGGGGCTGGCGCCGTCCAGCAACAAGCGCTCCGCCGCGTCGCTGCGCCGGCCCAGCATGCGGTTGCCGACGAAACCGAAGCAGTTGCCGACCACGATGCTGACCTTGGAGAGCTTCTTGCCGATGTCCGACGCGGTGGCGATGACGGCCGGACTGGTCTGGCCGCCGCGCACGATCTCCAGCAGCTTCATCACGTTGGCCGGGCTGAAGAAGTGCATCCCGAGCACGTCGCCGGGCCGCGCGGCGGCGGCGGCGATCTCGTCGATATTGAGGTAGCTCGTGTTGGTCGCCAGCACCGCGCCGGGCTTGGCGAGGCGGCCAAGCTCGGCGAACACCTGTTTCTTCACGCCCATGTCCTCGAACACGGCCTCGACCACGATGTCCGCGCCCTCGACGCCCTCCAGGCCGAGCCGCCCCTGGATACGGCCGCGGCGCTCTTCGGCCTGGGCGGCTGTGATGCTGCCGCGCTTGGCGGAAATGCCGTACAGTTCGGCGATGCGGGCCAGGCCGCGGTCGAGCGCCGCCTGCTCGGTCTCGATCACGGTGACGGGAATGCCGGCGTTGGCGAAGCACATGGCGATGCCGCCGCCCATGGTGCCGGCGCCGATCACCGCGGCGCGGGCGATGGGCCGCGGCTGGGTGCCGGCGGGCAGGTCGGGCTTCTGCGCCTCCCGCTCGGCGAAGAAGGCGTGGCGCTGGGCGCGGCTCTCGTCGCCGGTGACAAGCTGCTCGAACAGGTGGCGCTCATTGGCGAGGCCTTCGTCGAACGGCATCGTGACGGCACCGCGCACGCTCTCGACACAGGCGCGCGGGGCGGCTGCGCCCGACGCCTTCAGCAACGGTGCCGCAACACGGTCGATCAACCCAGTGTCCGCCCGTGCCGGGGCCAGCGCGTCCTCGCGGTCCCGCACCCGGCGGCGCTCCGTGACGTTGCGCGCCCACTCCACTGCGGTATCCGGATACGCGCCGTCGAGCAGCGCGTCGACCAGGCCACACTCCGCCGCCTCCTTGGCGCCGATCGGGTTGCCCGTCACGATCATCGACAGCGCCTTCTCGATGCCGACGATCCGCGGCAGGCGCTGCGTGCCGCCGGCGCCGGGCAGCAGGCCGAGCTTCACCTCGGGCAGGCCGAGCCGTGCCGTCGCCCACGCCACCCGCGCGTGGCAGCCGAGCGCCAGCTCCAGTCCGCCGCCCAGCGCCACGCCCTGGATCGCGGCCACGACCGGCATCGGCATGTCCTCGATGACGGCAATAAGTTGGCGCAGGTTCGGGTCCTGCGACGGCTTGCCGAACTCGGTGATGTCGGCGCCGCCGCTGAACGCGCGGGCGGTGCCGGACAGCACGACCGCCTTCACGCTGGAGTCGTTGCGCAACTGCTCCATCGCCTGTATCAAGCCGCTGCGCAGCACGATGCCGAGCGCGTTCACCGGCGAGTTGTCCATCGCCACCACGGCCACGCCATCGTGGTGCCGCACGTCGACCGCTGCGTTGATGCTGCCCATTTTGCTCAAACCTCCAACCATTCGCGCCTGACCCCGGCGTTGCCGGCCAGGCTGGCCGGGGTGCCTTCGAATACGATCTCGCCGTGGCCCATCACGTAAAGCCGCTGGCTGATCGCCAATGCGATGTCCAGCTTCTGCTCCACCAACAGGATTGTCACGCCACGCGCGGCGACGGCCACCAGCAGCTCGCGGACCCTCTGCACCATCATGGGCGCCAGGCCCTCGGTGGGTTCGTCGACCATCAGCAGCGCCGGGCTGCCCATGAGGGTGCGGCACATCGCCAGCATCTGCTGCTCGCCGCCCGACAATGCGCCGGCCGGCGCGTCCGCGCGTTCCTGCAACCGGGGGAACAGGGCGTAGGCGTCGTCGAGGCCGAACTTGCCGCCGGGTCCCTTCTTTTCGCCGAGCACCAGGTTCTGCAACGTGGTCAGGTCTGGGAAGATCGACCGGTCCTCCGGCACGTAGCCCAGGCCCAGCCGGGCGACCTGGTGCGGCGGCAGGCGGCTGATCTCCGCGCCGTCGAACTTGATCTGCCCCTCGCGGACGACGCCGCCCATGATGGCCTTCAGCATCGTGCTGCGCCCGGCGCCGTTGCGGCCCAGCAACGCCACGATCTCGCCGCGGCCGACGTGCAGGTCCACGCCGCGCAGCACTTGGCTCTTGCCGTACCAAGCCTGCAAGCCCTGCACCGACAGCATCACGCCAGCGCCTCCGCCGCCGCGCCCAGGTAGGCGGTGCGGACGGCCGGGTCGCCGCGGACCACATCGGGCGGGCCGGAGGCGATGACGCGGCCCTCGGCCAGCACCGAAATCCGGTCGGCCAGGTCGAAGACAACGCCCAGGTCGTGCTCGATCATCACGAGCGTCCGGCCCTCGGACACGCGGCGGATCAGCGTCACGGCGCGCTCGGTTTCCGCGCGGCTCATGCCGGCGGTGGGTTCGTCGAGCAGGATGGTCTTGGCGCCGCCGGCGATAGTCACACCGATCTCCAACGCGCGCTGGTCGGCGTAGGCGAGTGCCCCCGCCAGCACGTCGCGCCGGCGTTCGAGGCCCAGCAGCAGCAACACCTCCTCCGCCCGGCGGCGCAGCGGGGCGAACCCCTCCAGCCGGCGCCAGAAGGCGTAGCCGCAGCCGTGGGTGCGCATAGCGGCGGCGCGCAGGTTCTCGAACACCGACAGGCGCGGGAACAGGCTCGTCACCTGGAAGCTGCGGGCCAAGCCGCGGTTGAAGATCTCATGGGAAGGCAGGCCGGTAATATTCTGACCATGCAGCATAATCTGTCCGGCGTCCGATGGCAGCCGGCCGGAGATCAGGTGGAACAGCGTCGACTTGCCGGCGCCGTTCGGGCCGATCACGGCGTGGCGCTCGCCCGCCGCCACATCCAGTTCGACGCCACGGATGATCTTCGTGGGGCCGAACGCCTTTTCCAGTCCGGTGACGAGCAGGGCGGAGGCGGCGGAAGTCATTGGGCTTGCGCCATGGTGCTGGCCTCTTGCCAAGCCTCTTTGGCAGCAGGTCCGGCGCGGCGCAGCAGCCAAGCACCAGCGAACAGCAGCGCAGCCGCTACGAGCCAGGGCAGCACGCCCTGCGGGTCCAGCGCCAGGCCGAACACCGGGCGCGGCGACGCGCCGTTGCGCACGCTCTGCAAACGGAAGGCGAGTTCGGCCAAACCGAACGTTCCCGCCAGCGCCAGCGCCAGTCCCGGCAGCATGGCGGCGTATGAGGGCACGAGCCGCCCGCCCAAGCCGGCCCGCAAAACCGGGGCGTGCGCCAGGATGGTGCCGGAAATCCCGCCCGGCGCCCAAACCACCACCGCCACGAACAGCAGCCCGCTGTAGAGCTGCCAGGCGTCGGTGACGGTGCTGAGGGCCACGGATAGGAAGGTGATCAGGACTGCGCCGACCACCGGCCCCCAGAAGGTGCCGACGCCGCCGATGAAGGTCATGACCAGCACGGCACTCGACGCCTCGGGCGACATGTTGCCGGAGGTGACGATCTCGTCGTTCAGCGCCGCAAGGCCGCCCGCGATCCCGGCGAACAGGCCGCTCAGGGAAAAGACTAGCAGGCGGATGCGGGCCGGGTCGTAGCCGAGGAAGCCGACCCGCTCGGGGTTGTCGCGCACGGCGTTGGCCAGGCGGCCGAGCGGGGTGCGGGTATAGAGCCACATCAGCAGCGCCGCCGCCCAGGCCCAGGCGGCGATGACGTAGTACGCCTCTATTTGCGTGCCGAAGTCGAAGCCGAGCAACGGCGGGCCGGAGGAGCGGTCGCCGGACAGGCCCTCCTCGCCGCCGAACACGCCGGGGAACAGCAGGACGATGGCGACGACCAGCTCGGCGACGCCCAGAGTGATCATGGCGAACGCGGTGCCGGCCCGGCGCGTCGACACCCACCCGGCCAGGACCGCCGCGGCCAGGCCGCCAATTGCGCCGACCAGCGGCAGCGCGGGCAGCGGCACCCACCACCCCGCACCCGCGAGCCGCATTGCGTGCATGGCGAGGAAGCCGCCCAGCCCCAGGAACACGGCGTGGCCGAAGTCGAGCATGCCGCCCTGGCCGAGCAGCATGTTGAACGACAGCGCGAAGACGATGGCGATGCCCATGCGGCACAGCAGCGACAGGCCGAAGCCGCCGGGCACGACATGCGGCAAGATCAGCGCCGCCGCTGCCGCCAATGCCCAAGGCAGCGCCGCGCGCAGGGCGGTGCCGGAGTGCGGCCGGGCCAGCGCGGCTTGCGCAGGGGCCAGCATCAGGCGGACCGCGTGCCCATGAGGCCGCGCGGACGCAGCGCCAGCACCAGGATCAGCAGCACATAGGGCACCACCGGCGCCACCCGCGCGATGGTGATCTGCCACAGGTCGGCCAGCATCGTCGTATCCACGGGGATGCCGAGCCGCAGCAGCGCCGTGCCGAGCGGCATGTCGAGGCTGATGCTGGCGGTCTGCACGAAGCCGATCAGCAGGGAGGCCGCCAGCGCGCCCCAGATCGACCCGAGGCCGCCCATCACGACGATCGCGAACACGATGGCGCCGAGCGACCGGGCCATGCCGGGTTCGGTCGTGAAGGCGTTGCCGGCGATCACCCCCGCCAGCCCGGCCAAAGCGCAGCCGGCGCCGAAGACGAGGGTGAAGACCTTTGGCACGTCGTGGCCGAGCATGCTCACCATGTCGGGATGGGTGAGCGCCGCGCGCACCACGAGGCCGAGCCGGGTGCGCGCCAGGGCGAGGAACAGCGCCAGGAACATGGCGACCGCGACCGCCATCATGAACAGCCTGTAGGCCGGGTAGGCGTTGCCGGCGATCGAGAACAGCGGGAAATCGAGCGACGCGGGCACGCGGTATGGTACGGGAGTGCGGCCCCAGATCAACGGCACGACCTCGCCGATGATGAAGGCGAGGCCGAAGGTGAACAGCAGCTCGGCGACATGGCCGTGCTTGTGGACGGCGCGCAGGCCGTAGCGCTCGACCACGGCGCCGAGCGCGCCCACCAGCAGCGGCACGACAAGGAGCGCCACCCAGAAGCCGAGGCGGATGCTGATGGTGAAGGCCAGGAACGCGCCGAGCATGTAGAAGCTGGCGTGCGCCAGGTTCAGCACGCCCATCATGCCGAAGATCAGCGTCAGGCCGACGGACAGCATGAACAGCAGCAGGCCGTAGACCAGGCCGTTGAGCAGGATGAGGCCGAGCTGCTGCATTGTGCTCTCCTGGGTGCTTTCCTGGGGCCTAGGACGGCGGCTGGAACTTGCAGGTGGTCGGCAGGCGCTGGGTCGCGGCCTCGGTGCGGCTCACGGTTTTGAAGCCCATCTTGTTGTCGGGGAAGGTGAACTTCATGCCGGGTTCCAGCTCGGAGATGAACATCGGCTGCAGGAGCTGGTGGTTGTCCTCGCGCATGGTCACGTCGCCCAGCGGCGTTTTCTGCACCATCGTCGACAGGATTTGGCCGACCTTGGCGGGGTCCGAGCTGTTGGCCTGCTTCATCGCCGCCGCCAGCATGTCGATCTCGTTCACGATGCGCCAGTAGTAGAACTGGTTGTTGGTGTACTTCGCCTCGAACTCGGCGGCGATCTTTTCCAGTTCGGGGATGCCGAGATTCGCGTGGTACTCGCTGATCTGCGCATAGCCCTTGCCGCCTTCGGCGCCGAGGCCGGCGATGATGTCGCTCGACCCCAGGTAGTAGGTGAAGAAGGTGCCCTTGTAGCCGGTGTCCTGCGCGGCCTTGGCCAGCAAGGTGAGGTCGGCGCCCCAGTTGCCGGTCACGACGGCATCGGCGCCGGCGGCCTGCATCTTCTGCACGTACGGCGCGAAGTCCTTGACCTTGCCCAGCGGCACCCGCTCGGCGCCGACGACTTGCAGGTCAGGGCGGCGGTTCGCCAGCATGGCCTGCGCCGCCTTCTCGACCGACTGGCCGAACGAGTAGTCGGGGTTGAAAACATAGACCTTCTTGATCTGCGCCTGGCTGACCACGTAGTCGCTGAGCGCACGCATCTTCATGTCGCTGTCGGCGTCGAAGCGGAAGTGCCACCAGTTGCACTTCTCGTTGGTGAGGCCGGGGTCGACGGCGGCGTAGTTCAGGAACATCACCGCCTGGCTGGGCGCACGGCGGTTGTTCTTGGCGATGGCGTCGGACAGCGCGAACGCGACGGAGGAGCCGTTGCCCTGGGTCACGTAGTGGATGCCGTCGTCGATCGCCTTGCGCAGCAGGGTCAACGACTTTTCCGGGCTGACCTCGTTGTCGAGCGCCACCAGCTCCAGCTTGCGGCCCGGCCCGGCGGCGCCGGCGGCGTTCGCCCGGTCGATCGCGAAGCGGAAGTGCTGCTCGCCCAACTGCCCGGTCGCGGCCAGCGAGCCGCTGAGCGGGTCGATGTAGGCGATGCGCACGACCTCGTCGGCCCGCGCGGCGGGCGCGGCCAGGATGAGGGCGGCGATGGCGACGGCTGCTAAGCGGTTGAGCATGGACTTCCCCTGGCAGCGCCTCGTTGCGGGCGCCGTTGTTTGTGCAGGTAGTTTTCGGTCCCAATGCCTTGCGCGTCAACGGGCTTGTGCCGCAGTTCCGTCCACATATCTGGTTGCATGCCTTCCAGGCATGTAGTAATGTTTCTATATAGGGTGTATTGGAGAAGTCTATGGCAGTCAAAACTCTTTCAAGCCGCGAGTTCAATCAAGATACCAGCGGCGCGAAGCGGGCCGCTGCGGATGGCCCGGTGTTCATCACCGACCGGGGCGTTCCGGCGCATGTGCTGCTGACGATCGAAGACTACCGCAGGTTGAGTGGCGACGAGCCAAGCATCGCCGACTTATTAGGGATGCCGGGCGCCGCAGACATCGAGTTTGATCCGCCACGGATGGACCTGGTCACCAAGCCAGCCGATTTTTCCTAGTGTATTTGCTTGATACGAACGTCATCTCTGAATTCCGGAAGATCAGGACGGGCAAAGCCAACCAAAATGTCGCCACTTGGGCATCCGGTGTGCGAGCGTCCGCCCTGTTCCTGTCAGCGATAACGTTTTTCGAATTGGAGCACGGCACCCTTCTCTTAGAAAGACGCGATCCCAAACAGGGCAGCGTATTGCGTGCTTGGCTGGATCATCAGGTGATTGCGACATTCGCCGACCGCCTGCTGCCTGTTGATGCAGCCGTCGCAAAGCGCGCTGCATCATTGCATGTTCCTGATCCACGACCCGAGCGGGATGCGTTGATCGGTGCAACTGCGCTCGTTCATTGCATGACAGTGGCGACGCGCAATGTCGCAGACTTCAAGTCAATGGGCGTGCCGGTCATCAATCCCTGGGAACCCTGATCGCCCCCTTTCCTTGACCGTTCCCGCCCCAGACGTGGCAGGATCACTCTAAACCCGAGGAAACCCCCATGTCGCTCCCCCCCAACCTGGCCCGCATGATGGCCGGGCGGCTGTCCGTCCCAGTCATCGCGTCGCCGCTGTTCATCATCTCGAACCCCGACCTCGTGATCGCGCAATGCACCGCGGGCGTGGTCGGCTCGTTCCCGGCGCTCAACGCCCGCCCTGCCCCGGTGCTCGCCGACTGGATCGAGCGCATCCAGGACGCGCTGGCCACGCACGACGCCCACCATCCGGACCGCCCCGCGGCGCCCTTCGCCGTCAACCAGATCGTGCATCGCAGCAACACCCGGCTGGAGGAGGACCTTGAGGCCTGCGTCCGCTTCAAGGTGCCGCTGGTCATCACCTCGCTCGGCGCGCGGCCCGAGCTGAACGAGGCCGTTCACTCCTATGGCGGCGTGGTGCTGCACGACATCATCAACGACCGGTTCGCGCGCAAGGCGATCGAGAAGGGCGCCGATGGCCTGGTCGCCGTCGCCGCCGGCGCGGGCGGGCACGCCGGCACGCTGTCGCCCTTCGCCCTGATGCAGGAGATCCGGGCGTGGTTCGACGGCCCGGTCGCGCTGTCGGGCGCAATCGCCACCGGGTCGGCGGTGCTGGCGGCGCAGGCGATGGGCGCCGACTTCGCCTATATCGGCTCGGCCTTCATCGCGACGGCGGAGGCGAACGCCGCCGAGGGCTACAAGCAGGCCGTGGTGGACGGCACCGCGGACAGCATCGTCTACACCAACCTCATCACCGGCGTTCACGGCAACTACCTGCGGGCGAGCCTTGCCAGCGCCGGGCTCGATCCGGACAACCTGCCGGTGTCCGATCCGTCGGCGATGAATTTTGGTGGTGACAAGCCGAAGGCTTGGAAGGACATCTGGGGCTCCGGCCAGGGCATCGGGGCCGTGGACTCGGTGGTCCCCACCGCGGCGCTGGTGGCGCGGCTGGTGCGGGAATACGTGGCGGCGCAGGCCCGGCTCGGGACGGCGCAGCCGGCTTTGGCGTAGGAGCAGCGCCAAGCGGCTTTTTCGCACCACGGGGAAGGACTGGGAAGGCTCTCGCCGTTGCGGGAAAGCCACGCCCATCAGGGTGCCATGGAACTTTATGCTGCACTGCACCATATTGGGGGTGCGGGCGTCGGCTGCGTCCGCATTGGCCACCCCGGAACTTCCACGAAAGGCCATGCCGATGACCGGTTTAGCTGCTATGCTCGGCAATCTCGCCCAACTTCGCCGCCGGTACGCCACCGGCGCGCCCGACGGCTCCGAAACTTCTGGCCTGGTCGAGGTCGTGGACTTCGGCAGCAACCCCGGCGCGCTGCGCATGCTGACCCACGTGCCCGATGGCTTGCCGGCCGGCGCGGCGCTAATCGTCGTGCTGCATGGCTGCTCGCAGACCGCGGCAGCGTATGATCACGGCGCCGGGTGGTCGCAGCTTGCCGACCGGCATGGCTTCGCGGTGCTGCTGCCGGAGCAGGGCCGCGGCAACAATGCCAACCTTTGCTTCAACTGGTTCCATCCAGGGGACACGGCGCGCGGCGAGGGCGAGGCGCTGTCGATCCGCGAGATGATCGGTCATATGGCTGCGGCGCACGCGATCGATCCCGCCCGCGTGTTCATCACCGGCCTGTCCGCTGGCGGCGCGATGGCTGCGGCGCTGCTGGCGGCCTACCCGGAGACGTTCGCCGGGGGCGCGATCATCGCCGGGCTGCCGGTGGGCGCCGCATCGTCGGCGCAGGGCGCGTTGGAGGCGATGTTCCAAGGCCGCAGCCATACCGCGGCCGAATGGGGCGACAAGGTGCGCGCGGCCTCCCAGCACCCTGGCCCATGGCCGTTCGTGCAGATCTGGCAAGGCGACGCTGATCACACCGTGCGGCCGAGCAACGCCGGCGAGCTGGTGAAGCAATGGGCGGACGTGCAGGGCCTGCCGGCGACGCCCACGTGGACCGATGTCGTCGACGGCGCGGCGCACCAGGCTTGGCGCGGGCGGGATGGCGGGGTGGCGCTGGAGGCTTTCATGGTGCCGGGCCTGGCGCACGGCGTGCCGCTCGGGACGGGGTCGGCCGACCCGGACTACGCCAGCGGCGCCGCGGGGCCCTACATGCTGGAGGGCGGCATCTCGTCGACTTGGCACATCGCCCGCGCCTTTGGCGTGTTGCGCGGGACCGCCTAGCCCCCGGCCATGCGCCGGCGCCGCTCAAGCCGCTTCCGTTGCGGCCCCGTGCCGGTCTAGACCTATGGCATGGGCCAGGCGGCAGGACTGGGCGGCGCAGGGCCGCTGCCGCCGGGATGCCGCAAGCCGTTTAGGAGCCGTGCCGCCATGCTGATCGCGCTTGTTGTGCTGGCCTTCGTCGTCGTGCTCGGCGTGGCGCTGGGGGTGCGCACGGTGCCGCAGGGCCAGGTCTGGACCGTCGAGCGCTTCGGCGCCTTCACCCGGCTGTTGCAGCCGGGCCTCAACCTGCTGCTGCCCGTGGCCGAGCGCGTCGGGCACAAGATGAACGTGCAGGAGATCGTGATCGACATCCCCGAGCAGGCCGTCATCACCCGCGACAACGCGGCGGTGATGGTGGACGGGATCATGTACTACCGCGTGCTCGACCCGGCCAAGGCGGCCTACGGCGCGCAGAACCTGGTGCAGGCGCTGACCAGCATGGCGATGACCAACATACGGTCGGTGATCGGCGCGATGGACCTGGACGGCGCGCTGTCGGGGCGCGAGGAGATCAACGCTAAGCTGCTGGTGACGCTGGACCACGCGACGGCGCCCTGGGGGGTGAAGGTCAGCCGGGTGGAGCTGCGCAAGATCGAGCCGCCGGCGAACCTGGTGGCGGCGATGAACCTGCAGATGACCGCCGAGCGCGAGCGCCGCGCCACTGTCGCCCGCGCGATGGGCGAGCGGGAGGCAACCGTCACCCGCGCCGAGGGCCAGAAGCAGGCGATGGTGCTGGAGGCGGAGGCCCGGCTTGAGGCCGCGATGCGGGACGCCACCGCCCGCGAGCGGTTGGCCGAGGCGGAGGCGCGGGCCACCCAGGTCGTCGCGGCGGCGGCGCAGGGCAGTGGCGGCGAGGCGCTGCGTTACTTCATCGCGCAGAAATACGTGGACGCCATTGGCAGACTGGCGGCGAACCCGAGCGGACGCACGTTGGTTATTCCAATCGAGACCGGGGCGCTGGCCGGCGGCATCACCCAGGCGATCGAGGCGATGCGTCTGGGGCGCGACCCGGCCGAATGACCGCCGGCACGATCTGGATCGTCGCGGGCCTGTTGGGATGCGCGGCGGAGATGGCGGTGCCAGGCGCATTCCTGTTGCCGGTCGGCCTGGCGGCCTGCGGGACGGGGGGCGTCACCGAATGGCTTGGGTTGGATGCCGTGCGACAGATGGTGGTGTTCCTGGCGCTCACCGCCGGCTTGGTTGTTGCCGCTTGGCGCGTGCGGGGGCGCGGGCCGAGGATTGACACGGTGAACGCTCCGGCCGCCGGGCTGATTGGCCAGACCTGCCGGGCCGTGGCGTTCGAGGGCGGCGAGGGCCGGGTGGCGCTGGGCGACGGCATGTGGCCGGCGCGGGTCGTGGACCGCTCGGCACCGGCGGCTGGGGCGTTGCTGGAGATCGTGGGGCTGGATGGGACGACGTTGCTGGTGAGCGCGCGGGATAGGGGTTGACGATGGCCGTTTTGTTCGCCAATCCTACGTATCCCATCAGCTTGGGTTATTATGCGTATGGTCACGGTTTTCCGTGCGCATGGCCTTCGAGTGGTAATTTTCGTTAACGACCACGCGCCGGCTCATGTCCACGTTTTCGGTGATGGAGAGGCGAAGATCAATCTGCTCGGCGCTGGCGATGAACCCAGCTTGATATGGGCTCGCGGCATGACCCGCGCCGAAGTTCGCCGTGCCCTGGAGATCGTTGCCGAACAGCAAGTGGTATTGGCTGCGCGTTGGAGGGACATCCATGGCTGAGTTGACTGACACGCAAATTGATGAGGCGCTTGAGCGTGGCAGAATTGCGAGCTTTCGTGAGCCGCGGGCTGCCACTGTGCATTATGACTGCAGGCTCGACCGGGTTGTGGTCGAATTGACCAATGGATGCACCTTTTCGTTCCCGCCGCGTCTTGCCCAGGGTTTGGAGGCCGCGACCGAGGAGCAGCTTGCCCAAGTCGAGATCCTGGGCGCCGGTTACGGCCTGCACTGGGAGACGCTCGACGCCGACCTATCAATTCCCGGCCTGCTCGCTGGCTTGTTTGGCACCGAAGCCTATATGGCCCGGCGCGCGGGACAGGCTACGTCCCCCGCAAAGGCTGCGGCAGCGCGAGTGAACGGCGCAAAAGGCGGACGGCCGCGGAAATCGGCCGGGGGCTGAAGCGAAGTTTTTATACTCCCCTTCATTGGCTCGGAAGGTCTTCATTCGATGCTGTTTCCGCGTTTGGTTGCGGGCCTTATCGGTCTACTCACAGCCTCAGCCTGCGTTGCGGCGCCTGATCCTCCGCCAGTGCGGCCCTTCGATGCGGCCGCCCTTGCCACGATACACTACAAGAGCGTCCTCATCGCGGGCGATGACAGCCTGCCGGTGTTCGACAATGCTATCGATGGCGTCGCCGCCCGGCTGCGCAAGCATGGCGCTGCTGCGCCCGGCGCGCTGCAACGCCTCAGTGCGGCGTCAGCCATCATAGCGTGGGGTGGCGTCCGCTCAGCCTCCCTGGACCATGTGCTCGACACCATCCGGACCATGAGGCCCGGCGCCGGCGAGGGCTGCTTCGTGTTCGCTACCTCGCACGGCACTCCCTATCAAGGACTTGCGCTTACCAAAACGGGCGAAATGCTCAACCCCGCCGCGCTCGACCGCGCCCTGACGATTGGATGCGGCGACGCGCCTACCGTGGTGATCGTCTCCGGCTGCTTCACGGGCAGTTTTGCGCAGCCACCAATGGCGCGGGCGAACCGCGTCATCCTCACGGCGTCCCGCTCCGACCGCGCGTCGTTCGGCTGTGGCGCTGGCCGGACCTATACGGTTTATGACCAGTGCTTGCTCGGCGCGCTGGACCAAGATGGCGCTTGGCCGCGGGCCTATATGTCGGTACAGCGGTGCGTAGCCGGTGAGGAACGCAAAGGACGTTTCCAACGGTCCGAACCGCAGGCCTACTTCGGTCCGGCAGTGGCGGGCCTGTCGTCTCCCATCGCGGACGCTACTCCTCCAAAGCGCGAACACGGTTCGCCAAACGGCTATGCTGGGAATGCATTGCGCGCACCTCCGTAAGCAATGCCGACAGTGTATGATCTTGCCGCATCGCTATCGCTGTCAGTACATTCATGTCATCCCGTAGGCTGCCCATCTCGGACAAGACCAACCGTAGCTGCCTTGCAATAAGATTTAGGTCGGGGCTGGCGTCGTCACTCATGCTGTCCTCGTCGCTTTGCCGTCAACAATAGCACAAAGGTCTGCGACCGCTAGGCCGCCGCGAACTGCAACTCCGCCAATCGCGCATACAACCCGCCCTGCCGCACCAGCGCGTCGTGCGGCCCCGTCGCCACCACGCAGCCAGCGTCCATCACGATGATCCGGTTCGCCCGCCGCACCGTCGCCAGCCGGTGCGCGATCACCAGCGTCGTGCGGCCCTGAGCCAGCACGGCCAAGGCGTGCTGCACCGCCGCCTCGCTCTCGGCGTCCAGCGCGCTCGTTGCCTCGTCCAGCAGCAGCACCGGCGCGTCACGCAGGATCGCGCGGGCGATGGCCACCCGTTGCCGCTGGCCACCCGACAGCCGCACCCCGCGCTCGCCCAGGAAGGTGTCAAAACCCTGCGGCAGGTCGTCCAGAAACCCGGCCGCCGCCGCCCGTGCTGCCGCGCGCACGTCGGAGTCGGAGGCGCCGGGACGGCCATAGCGGATGTTGTCCCACACGTCGGCGCCGAAGATCACCGGGTCCTGCGACACCAGGCCAATGCGGGCGCGTACGCTGTCGGGGTCGGCGTCCCGCACGTCAATGCCGTCCAGCAGCACGCGGCCCTCCGCCGGGTCGTAGAAGCGCAGCAGCATCTGGAACACGGTCGTCTTGCCGGCGCCGCTCGGCCCCACCAGCGCCACGGTCTCGCCGGGTTCGACGCGCAGCGAGAACCCGTCCAGCGCCGAAGTGTCGGGCCGGGAGGGATAGCGGAACGACACCGCGTCGAACTCCACCAGCCCCGACGGGCGCGCGGGCGTCGGCCCCGGCAGCGGCGAAGGGTGCGCGGGCGCCGCGATGGTGGGAACCTCGGCCAGCAGCTCCGCGATCCGGTCCGCGGACCCGGCGGCGCGCTGCACCTCGCCCCAAAGCTCGCTCATCGCCGTGACGCTGGTGGCCACCAGGACCGCGTAGAACACGAACGCCGACAGCTCGCCGCCCGACATGCGGCCGTGCACGACTTCCAGCCCGCCGACCCACAGGCTGAGCGTGATGGCGCCGAAACCCAGCAGGATCACGGACAAGATCAGCATGGCGCGCATGCGGGCGCGGCGCAGGGCGGCGCCGATGCTGTCCTCGACGCGCCTGCCGAACCGCGCCCGGTCCACTGCCTCATGGGTGAAGGCCTGCACGGTGCGCAGCGCGTTCACCGTTTCCTCGGCGTAGGCGCCCAGGTCGGCGATGCGGTCCTGCGCGCTGCGCGACAGCTTGCGTTCGCGCCGTCCGAACAGCACCAGCGGCAGCACGACCAGCGGCACGACGGCGACCACCAGCAAGGCGAGCTTGGGGCTCGTCACCACCAGCATGACCATGGCGCCGGCCGCGATCACGGCGCTGCGCAGCCATTGCGACACCGCGGAGCCGATCAGGCCTTGAAGCTGCGCCGTGTCGGTGGTGAGCCGGGTCAAGACGTCGCCGGTGCGCATCGTCTCGAAGAAGGCCGGCGACAGGCGCAGCACCTGGGCGAACAGGGCGGCGCGCAGGTCCGCCGCCACCCGCTCGCCGAGCCACGCCATCAGGTAGAAGCGCATTGCCGTGGAGACGCCGAGCGCCGCCACCACTGCGAACATGACTGCCGCCGCCTGGTTCAAGTGCGCGGCGCCAGTCGACGAAGCGAAGCCGACGTCGATCAACTGCCGCACCCCCTGCCCCAGCAGCAGCACGAGGCCAGCCGCCAAGGCGAGGGCCACTGCTGCCGCCGCCGCGCGCCAGGCATAGGGCCGCAGGAACGGCAGCAGCACCCGCAGCGCGGAAAGCCGAGGCCTCGTGGTGGTGAAAACGGTCAGCGTCGTGCTCCCTTTAGGTCCGTCAGCGTGATCGGGTGGAAGTCCCACACGTCCACGCCGACGTCGAACTGCCGCGTCTGCGGACGCAGCCTGCCGTGGCTGTGGCCGTGCAGGTTGAACGCGCCTTTTGCCATGTCGCGCCAGGTGCGGAAGGCGTAGTGGCACAGCACCAGCGCAGTGCCGTCCACTTGCAGCTCCATATAGGGTGCGACGCTCGTCCAGCCAGGCAGGGCCTGGATGTCGGCCGAGTCGTTGTTGCCGGTGATCAGGTGCTTGCGGCCGTGCAGCCCTTCGAGCAGCGGACCCGGCGCCGGATGGCGGACTGCGAAGTCGCCGAGGTGCCAAACCTCGTCATCCGGCGCAACGGCCGCGTTCCAGCGCTGGACCATCGCTGTGTCCATCTCGGCCGTGTCCGCAAACGGCCGGCGGTGGAACGGGCGGGCGGCACTGTGGCCAAAATGCGTGTCCGCGGTGAAGAAAACGGTCATGCGGCGCCCAACTCAGGCTCAACTCAGGACTGAACGGGTGGGTGCCGCCTGCGTTCCTGCCGTCAGGAGGACACATGGCACGTATCGGCTCTTATTTGTTTCCCTTGCTCGGTGCCGCGTTCGCGGTGGCCGGGGCTGACAAGATCATCGGCAACCGCGGCTACGCCAGCATGTTCCGGCACCTCGGCTGGTCGCGCGGCGGCATGCGCACGGTGGCCGCGGCGGAGATGGCCGGCGGCGCGCTGCTGGCGGCCAAGTCGACCCGGCGCTTGGGCGGCGCGATCTTGGCCGCCACCTCGGCGACGGTGCTGGCGAGCGAGATGCGCCACGGCGACGGCGAACTCGCGCTGCCGCGGTCGATGCTGCTGGTTGCGGCGTTGGCGGCGGTTATGGCGGGGCGCTGACCCTTTACCGCTGGCCCCCGTTGCCCGGAGGTGTTGCAGCCGGGGACCGCGCAGGTTCGCAACCCGGTGCCGGGCCGACGCGCCAGCCGCTACGGGGCCGCTCGTCCGCGGCGGGAACCAGGCCGTAGGGTTCGACCAGCGCCCAAACATGCGGCGGCACCATGCTGCGCAGCCGCCTGGGATGCTGGCGGCGCAGGTGCAGCACGGTCTCGACCGCCTTCATCTCGACGCGGGCGCGGGCGAACTCCAGCCCGCGCGGGCCAATGCGCGGCATCAGCCAGCCGACCAACGGGCGCAGCCAGTTCGGCATCCCGTGCACCGGCAGGCCGCCGGCGGCCAGGGCGACGTTTTTCATAAAGCCGCGCACCGGCCCTTGCCGCTTGCCGGCGCTGCCGAGGTTGGCCGTGCGGACCTCATCGCCCAGCAGCGCCAACAGCTCCTCCCCGCGTTCGTTGCGGACCAACAGCCACTGCTCGCCCTGGCCGGCCATGTAGCCTATGGTGATGTCGGCCAGCACGTTGGTGTAGTCGACGCAGGTGCGGCAGGTCAGCGGGAAGAAATCGGCGGGCAGCTTGGAGATGGGAAGTTGCAGGAATGGCACCGCCTCCGTGCGCCCGTCGCGGAAGCGCAGCTCGACGTGGTAGTCGGCCCGGAACTCCAAATAGGTGATCTCGGCGGGATCGTCGGCCAGCAGCGCCAGGAACGTGTGGAAGTTTTCGGTTGTCGTGTTGTCGGAACACGGGGTGCCGATGACGAAGATACGCTCGAACCCCAGGCGCCGCTCCAGGGCGCGCAGGGCGTAGACCTGGCACGGAATGCCGACCACCGCGATCCGGCGGTGGCCCGCCTGCTGCGCCGGCTCCAGCAGCGCGAGCAGCGGCGCGTAGCCCATCCGCATGCCCCGGCACTGCGCCATGCCCGCGGCCGACGTCACCAGCACCGGCACCGGGCGCCACGGGTCGTCCGGATGCGGCGCCATGGTCAGCACGGCGTCGACCGCCCCAGTTTCCAGCAGGCGCTCGGCGATGCGGGTCGTGATGCCGGTCCACTGCGCGCCGGGCCGCGGGGCGACGAGCGAGGCGCGCAGCATGCGGCGGAACGGGCCGAAGAACTGCTCGTCCGGGCGGCTACGGCATTCACACAATTCACTTGCGGCCATGACCACGCTTTGATTCCCTCTGGTCTATGTGGATTTGGGGGAATGTGTTGGTCAGTCGAGAAGGCGCGCTTGGTGATTTTGGCGATATCC
>JAABUP010002169.1_pt1 | contig 39116 bp, 29 predicted proteins | sample 5559201 | NCBI WGS metagenome assembly JAABUP01 (sample SAMN10711887, study PRJNA513373) | rock metagenome | isolation source: Antarctica rocks | place: Antarctica | reverse complement strand
TTCACCACCCAAAAGGCCCGAGCCAAGCTGGCTCGCGCTTATCTCGACACCGCCGGGTCCAAGGCGACTGGTGCAGGGTAGGCATGGCCTATCTCAACCCGTCAAAACCTCTGTGCAGCGGTACTAGTCGCGCCGAACTCGCCTGATCTCTCCCAAGCTGACAAATCCTAGCAGACAGGCGGACAACAAAACTGGTGCCGAGAGTTGACGCAAGGCTAATCTTGTTTTCGTAATGATGACCATGGCCCTGACATCAGACCTGATCTCGACCCGAGAGGCCGAGACGCCGCTGATCGCCGCCGACCTCGCGCTTGTAAACCGGATCAGCGCCGTTCCTGTAATCTTGCGCGCCCTATGCGATATGACTGGCCTGGGATTCGGTGCCGTTGCGCGCGTGACGGAGACGTCCTGGACTGCCTGCGCCGTGCTGGATCGGGCTGGGCTTGGCGTGCAAGTCGGGGACCAGCTCGACGTGGTGACGACCCTCTGCCATGACGTGCTTACCACCAGGAGCCCTATCGTCATCGAGAAGGCCAGCGAGGACGCGGTCTACCGTGAACACCCGGCGCCCAAGCTTTACGGCTTCGAAAGCTACGTAGCCGTCCCAATCATCCGGAGGAACGGCAAATTTTTCGGCGCCATCTGCGCCCGCGACCGAAAGCCGGCAGTGTTGCCAGAGGCCAAGGTGCTGCCGACCTTGCAGCTCTTTGCAGAGCTTATCGCCGCCCAAATCGAGGTCGAGGAGCGGTTGGCCATGAGCCAGTCGGCGCTTGTCGACGCGAACGCGGTCGGCGTGCTCCGGGACCAGTTCATCGCCGTGTTGGGCCATGACCTGCGTAATCCCATCGGAGCCGTCACGACCGGCCTCGACTGGCTGTCGCGCCGCCTGCTGGACGAGAAGGCTGCGACGCTGGTCGGGCAACTGAGGCAGAGCTGCGGGCGGATGTCGGAACTGGTCGACAACATCCTCGATTTCGCCCGGGGCCGGCTGGGCGGCGGCATTCCCGTCGAGCGGCGCGAAACGGCGGACCTGGCGGCAACGCTGCTCCAAGTCATCAGCGAGCTGCAGGGGAGCCACCTTGGCCGCCATATCAGCTTCGAGTGCGACCTTCCCGCCCCGGTGTACTGCGATCCGCAACGGATCGGCCAGCTCCTGTCTAATTTGGTCGCCAATGCGCTGACGCACGGAGCGCGGGACAGGCCGGTGCGCGTTGGCGTCCGCAACAAAGAAGGCGGCTTCTTGCTTGAAGTCAGCAATGAAGGACTGCCGATTCCGCCCAAAACGCTCGCGTGCCTATTCCAACCGTTCAGCCATGCCGGAACGGAGACGATGCAAACAGGACTAGGGCTTGGGCTCTATATTGCGTCCGAGATTGCGCGCTCCCATGCGGGAACTCTCAGCGTGTCCTCCACAGCCGATGCGACGGTCTTCACTCTGAGGATGCTCGCCGATCCCCCGCATTGCCTCCCTGCAAAGACAGCCGTTGCTCACGAGCTTTCTCCCTAGAAACCGGAGTCCCGCAAGCAACGGGCGTTGACGAGAAAACGTCCTCCACCCCACTTGGGGCCGTCCTACTCCGCCGCTGTCGCCATCTCCACCGCCGCAACCCGCGCCGCACAGAACTTGAACTCCGGTATCTTTCCGAACGGATCAAGCGCCGGATTGGTCAGCAGATTGGCCGCCGCCTCGGCGTAGCAGAACGGCATGAACACCATGCCGGCCGGCACGTCACGGTCAGAGCGTACCTTCACCTCGATCACGCCGCGCCGCGTCTCCAGCCGGATACGGTCGCCGGGCGTCAGTTGCAGCCGCCAAAGGTCCTTGGGCGACATGAACGCCACCGCCTCCGGCTCGATCGCGTCCAGCACGTCCGAGCGCCGGGTCATCGACCCAGTGTGCCAATGCTCCAGCACGCGGCCGGTCGACAGCACCATGGGGAACTCGTCGTCTGGTATCTCATCCGGCGGCAGCACGTTAGCCGGCACCATCTTGGCCCGCCCACTCTCGGTCGGGAAACCCGCGTAGAAGATGATCTCATGGCCCGGCACGTCCGGCGCGTCGACGGGGTACGTCACCGCGCCCTCCCGCTCCAGCCGCTCCCAAGTGATGTTGGCGAACGACGGCATCACCTGCGCCATCTCGGCAAAAATCTCGGCCGGCCCCGGATAGTTCCAGCCAAGCCCCATCCGCTTGGCGACCTCGGCAATAATCCACCAGTCCTGCCGCGCATCGCCCGGCGGGTCGAGCACCGGCCGGGCAAGCTGCACCCGGCGGTCCGTGTTGGTGAAGCTCCCGCTCTTTTCCGCGAACGCCGAGGCCGGCAGCACCACGTCCGCATGGAACGCCGTCTCAGTCAGGAACAGGTCCTGCACCACCAAATGGTCGAGCTTCGCCAGCGCCACCCGCGCGTGGTTCAAATCGGGGTCGGACATCGCGGGGTTCTCGCCCTCGACATACATGCCGCGTATCTTGCCCTCATGGATCGCGGTCATGATCTCGACGACCGTCAATCCCTGGACTGGATCAAGCTTGGTGTCCCAGTACGCCTCGAAATGCTCGCGTATGGTCGGGTTCTCGACCGATTGGTAGTCCGGGAACACCATCGGGATCAGCCCGGCGTCGCTCGCCCCCTGCACGTTGTTCTGCCCGCGCAGCGGATGCAACCCGGCGCCGGGCCGGCCAATCTGCCCCGTCACCAGCGCCAGCGCGATCAGGCAACGCGAGTTGTCGGTCCCATGGACATGCTGGCTGATGCCCATGCCCCAGAACACCAGGCTGGCGCGTGCCTTGGCATAAAGCCGGGCGACCTCGCGGATCGTCTGCGCCGGGATGCCGCAGACCGGCTCCATCTGCTCGGGCGCGAAGTCCTTGATGCGGGCCTTCAGCTCCGCGTAGCCCTCGGTGTAGCCGGCGATGTATTGCTCGTCGGCGAGGCCCTCCTCGATGATGGTGTGCAGCATCGCGTTCAGCAGCGCCACGTCGCTGCCGGGCTTGAAGGCGAGGTGGTAGGTGGCGTGGCGCGTCAACGACTGGTGGCGCGGGTCCATGACGATCAGCTTGGCGCCGTGGTCCTTCACCGCGTTCTTGATGAAGGTCGCCGCGACCGGGTGGTTCACCGTCGGGTTGGCGCCGATCACGATGATGATCTCCGCATCCAGCGCCGCCATGAACGGAGCGGTGACGGCCCCGGAGTTCAGCCCCTCCATCAGCGCCGCGACGGACGACGCATGGCACAGCCGGGTGCAGTGGTCGACGTTGTTGGAGCCGAAGCCGGTGCGCACCAGCTTCTGGAACAAGTACGCCTCCTCGTTCGAACCCTTCGCCGAGCCGAAACCCGCCAACGCGCGCCCCCCGGACTCAGCACGGACGCGCGACAGGCCGCCGGCCGCGAACTCCAGCGCCTCGTCCCACGTCGCCTCGCGGAAGTGCGTCCAGGGGTTGGCCGGGTCGACCTGGTCCTGCGCGTGCTTCGGCGTGTTCGGCAGGCGGATCAGCGGCTTGGTCAGGCGGTGCGGATGGTGGATGTAGTCGAACCCGAACCGGCCCTTTACGCACAGCCGGTTGTGGTTGGCCGGGCCGTTGCGCCCTTGGGCGTAGACGACGCGCTTGTCCTTGACCTCGTAACGCACTTGGCAGCCCACGCCGCAGTACGGGCACAGGCTGTCCACCTTGCGGTCGGGCCAGGTGACGCGGGTCTCGTCCTCGTTCAAATATGCCGCCGGCATCAGCGCGCCGGTCGGGCACGCCTGCACGCACTCGCCGCAGCCGACGCAGGTCGACTGGCCCATTGGATCGTCGAAATCGAACACCACCTTGCTGCCGGCGTTGCGGAACGCCATGCCGATTACGTCGTTGACCTGCACCTCGCGGCACGCGCGGACGCACAGGTTGCACTGGATGCAGGCGTCGAGGTTCACCCGCATCGCCGGGTGGCTCGGGTCGTGCGCCCAACGCTGCGCCGCGGGGAAACGGCTTTCGGTGATGTGCGTCTGGTCGGCCCAGTTCCAGAACGGCGACGTCGGGTCGTGCGAGGTCTCCCGCGCCGGCTGGTCGGACACCAGCAGCTCCATGACCATGGCGCGTGCCTTGGTCGCCCGCTCCGACTGGGTGCGGACCTTCATGCCCACTGCCGGCATGCGCTTGCACGACGGCGCCAGCACCCGCTCGCCCTCGATCTCGACCATGCAGACGCGGCAGTTGCCGTCGGGGCGGTAGCCCGGCTCCGGCCGGTGGCACAGATGCGGGATTGCCGTGCCGACCCGGCGCGCCACGTCCCACAGGCTCTCGCCCTCACGCGCGAACACCCGCTCGCCGTCCAGCTCGAAGGCCAGGCCCTGCGTTTCAGTGGTGGTGCCGTCCAGGTTCTGCGGGCCTTCCCGCATCGTCGAGCTGCTCATTCTGCGGCCTCCTTGGGCGCCAGCAATTCAGGAAAGTATTTGATGACGCAGGCCAGCGGGTTAGACGCTGCCTGGCCGAGGCCGCAAATGGAAGCGTCGCGCATGACCTGGCCAAGCTCGCCCAGCAAATCCGGGTCCCAAATGCCGCGCTCCATGAGCATACGAGCCTTCTGCGTGCCGGAGCGGCAGGGCGTGCACTGGCCGCAGCTCTCGTCCTCGAAAAAGCGCATCAGGTTGAGGGCGACGTCGCGCACGTCGTCCTGCTGCGAGAATATGACGACGGCGGCGGAGCCGATGAAGCAGCCGTATTTCTCCAGCGTGCCGAAGTCGAGCGGGATGACCGACAGCGACGCCGGCAGGATGCCGCCCGACGCACCACCGGGCAAGTAGGCAGAAAGCTCCTGCCCGTCCTCCATGCCGCCGCAGTACTCGTTGATCAGCTCCCGCACGGTGATCCCGGACGGCGCCAGCTTGACGCCAGGCTGCTTGACCCGGCCCGACACCGAGTAGCTGCGCAGGCCCACCCGCCCGTTGCGCCCGTGGCTGGTCCACCAGGCCGCGCCCTTCTCCAGCAGCTCGCGCACCCAGAACACGGTCTCGACGTTGTTGATCAGCGTCGGGCGGCCGAACAGCCCGACCTGGTAGGGGAAGGGCGGCTTGTGCCGCGGCAGGCCACGCTTGCCCTCGATGCTCTCCAGCATCGAGCTTTCCTCGCCGCAGATGTAGGCCCCGGCGCCACGCCGCATATGGATGCGTGGGCCGCCCGGCGGCAGCCTGGCGATCTCCCGCGTCAGGATTTCGCGCGCGACCGGGTACTCGTCGCGCAGGTATATGTAGACGTCCGGAGCCTCGACGACGTGCGCGCCGATCAGCATGCCCTCAAGAAAGCGGTGCGGGTCGCCGTTGAGATAGTGGCGGTCCTTGAACGTCCCCGGCTCGCCCTCGTCGCCGTTGATCGCCATGAGCCGCGGCCCCGGCTCGTTGCGAACAGAGCGCCACTTGCGCCCGGCCGGGAAACCGGCCCCGCCCAGCCCGCGCAGCCCGCTGCCGTCCAGCATCTCCAGCACGGCGTCGCTGGTCAGCGTGCCCGCCCGGAGCTGGTTCAGCAGCGCGTAGCCGCCGCCGGCGACATAGGCGTCGTAGTCCGGGTAGTCCGGCATATGCGGATGCGTGTCGCCCTGCGCGATCGCCTCCAATACCGTGGCGGTGGTGGCCTTGTGCAGGAAGTGGTGGCCGACCTCGGCGACCGGCGCCTGGTCGCACAGGCCGACGCACGGCGCACGCACCACGCGGGCCGGGCCGCCGAGGCTACCCGCGGCCTCGTGCGCCCGCAGCTCGGCATAGAGCTTTTCGGCGCCGTACATCGCGCACGTCACGGTGTCGCACACGCGGACCACCACCGGCGCGAGCGGCGCGTCATTCTCTTTCACCACGTCGAAGTGTGCGTAGAACGTCGCGGTCTCGAACACTTCCGCGTAGGCGAGTCGCATCTCGTCAGCCAGCGCCGCCAGATGTGCTGCGGAGATTTGATGATAGGTGTCCTGGATCAGATGGAGATACTCGATCAAGTACTCCCGCTCCCGCGGCCGGTCCCCCAGCAGCGCCGCCACTTCGAACTTGGCCTTTGGCTGGACCTCGCGGCCCTTGGGCAGAGCAGAAGCACGGCGGCGCCCGGCGCCCGGATGCTCAAAGCGTACAACGGTTCCGTGTGGTTCAGCCATCAATGACTCCCAGAGTGCCCGGCATCGTGGCCGCACGCCTTTATAGCCGTCATATGACCGCGAACCCGCATAACGCCAAGGGTGTCCGGCCGCACAAACAGGCTGCACAAACAAAGGGCCCGTGCCCACAGGGCGATCGCATTTGCCGTCTTCGTCATTGCGGGGAGCGCTGGCGACGTGGCAATCCAGGGCCGCGAACCCGGACCTTTGCCCATGCGGCCCTGGGCGGCCCTGGGCGGCCCTGAATCGCTGCGCCGAAGCCGGCTCGCAATGACGGGTGCTTTGAGGCCGGAGGCAAGCCGGGCCAAATGCGATTGCCCTGCCCGTGCCCATGACATTTCCCGAAAGGGCCGTTAGTTAGATCAATGGCAAGTTCGACCCGACCGCTGCGCAAACAGGCCGCTGTCCCATGCGGGTGATCGGCTTCGCCGGCTGGAGCGGCGCGGGCAAGACGACCCTGCTCCGCCGGCTGATCCCGGTCCTCGTCGCCCAGGGGCTGCGCGTCTCGACCCTTAAGCACGCGCACCACGGCTTCGACGTGGACCAGCCCGGCAAGGACTCGTGGGAGCACCGGCAGGCCGGCGCGCAGGAAGTGCTCGTGGCGTCGGCCAACCGCTGGGCGTTGATGCACGAGCTGCGCGGCGATGCCGAGCCGGACCTCGCGGACCTGCTGGGCAAGCTGAGTCCGGTGGACCTGGTGCTGATCGAGGGCTTCAAACGCGGCGGCCATCCGAAGCTGGAGGTGTCCCGCGGCGCGAACAACAAGCCTCCGCTGTATCCAGGCGACTTGTCCGTGGTGGCGGTGGCGTCGGACGCGCCGGTGCCGGGCTTGGCGCTGCCGTGGCTGCACTTGGACGACATTCCGGCCATCGCGGCGGCGGTGCAAGCGCACGCGGTCCAGGTCGGCTGATGGCGCAGCTCTCGGACGATTGCTTCGCCTTCGGAGGGGCGCTGCTGACGCTGGACGCCGCGCGGGCCATGATCATGGCCCAGGTCGGCCCGGTCGACGGCACGGAGCGCGTCGGGCTGCACGAGGCGGACGGGCGCGTGCTGGCCGTGGACGTGACGGCGCCGGTGGACCTGCCGCCGTTCGACAACTCGGCGGTCGATGGCTACGCCGTGCGCCTGGCGGGGTTGGAGCGTGGTGGACGCCTGCCGGTGCTGGGCCGGCTCGCGGCCGGGGCGCCAGCGCGGCCCTTGGTCGACGGCACCGCCCAGCGCATCTTCACCGGCGCCGCCCTGCCGCCCGGCGCGGACACGGTCTTCATGCAGGAGGACGTGCGGCTCGACGCCGGCCAGGTGAAGCTTCCGCCGGGGCTGCGGCGCGGCGCCAACACCCGGCCGCGCGGCGAGGACATCTCGCAGGGCGCCACGGCGCTCCACGCCGGCCTACGCCTACGGCCGCAAGACCTGGCGCTGGCGGCGGCGTTGGGCCTTACGCAGCTTGCGGTGCGCCGGCCGGTCCGGGTGGCGCTGTTCTCGACGGGGGACGAGCTGGTCGAGCCTGGGCAGCCCACCGGCCCGGCGCAGCGCTTCGACAGCAACCGGGTGCTGTTGGCCGCGATGACCCGCCGAGCCGGGGCGCAGGTCACGGACCTCGGCATCCTGCCCGACCGGTTGGACACCATCGCCGGCGCGCTGCGGGAGGCGGGGCGCGGCCACGACCTCATCCTGACCTCCGGCGGCGTGTCGGCCGGCGAGGAGGACCATGTGCGGACCGCAGTGGAGGCGGCGGGGAGGCTGGTGTTCTGGCGCCTGGCGGTCAAGCCGGGGCGTCCGGTCGCGATGGGCGTGGTGGACGGCGTGCCGTTCGTCGGGTTGCCGGGCAACCCGGTGGCAGCCTTCGTCACCTTCGCGCAGGTGGCCCGGCCATTGATTGCAGCGCTCGCGGGCGCCGAGGTCCAGCCGCCGCCGACGCTGCGCGTGCCGGCCGCCTTCGCCTACCGCAAAAAAGCCGGGCGGCGCGAGTACGTCCGCGTGCGGCTGCGGCCCGGCGCCGACGGGGTCGCCGCCGCGCACAAGCATGGCGTGGACGGGGCCGGCATCCTGACCTCCCTGACCGAAACGGACGGGCTTGCCGAGCTGGCGGACGACGTGACGGTCGTGTCTCCGGGTGAGACCGTGTCTTATTTACCATACGCCCTGCTGTTCTGACTGCGTATGGTTGCATCTTTGCGCCGCTGGCTTATGTGCGGTGCAGCAGACTGCGACTGCTTACGCCTTCCAAAACAGGTGGCCTCTTGCGCAGAGAGTCGACGCCCAACACGGAAGTGCCCCTCTTTTAGAACTCCATGACACCCGCGGCGGTCCAGCCGAACCCGATGCCATGGCATCCCACCCTCCATTTTGCTGCCCTACCCCTCACGGTGGCAGCCCGACAACCCAGCGCCAGGAGGCGCTTCCTTTAATGATGACATTCACCGACCTAAAACTTTCCGAGCCTTTGCTGCGCGCCCTCGCGACCGAGGGCTACACCACGCCAACGCCGATCCAAGCCGGCGCCATCCCGCATCTGCTCGAAGGCCGGGACCTGCTGGGCCTGGCGCAGACCGGCACCGGCAAAACCGCCGCTTTTGCCCTGCCGATCCTGCAACGGCTGGACGCCAACCGCGTCCCTGCCCCGCCGAAGGGCGCCCGCGTGCTGGTGCTGGCGCCGACGCGCGAGCTGGCGTCGCAGATCGACGAAAGCTTCGCCACCTACGCCAAGCACATCCGGCTGAGTCATACCGTGGTGTTCGGCGGCGTGGGCCAGGGCCGCCAAGTTGACGCGATGCGCCGGGGCGTGGACGTGCTGGTCGCGGCGCCGGGCCGGCTGCTGGACCTGATGGGCCAGGGCCACATTGATCTGTCGAAGGTCGAGGTCCTGGTGCTCGACGAGGCCGACCGCATGCTCGACATGGGCTTCGTGCGCGACATCCGCCGCATCGTCGCCACCCTGCCGCACAACCGGCAGACCCTGCTGTTCTCCGCCACCATGCCTACCGCCATCGCGGAGTTGGCGGGCAGCATGCTGCGCAGTCCGGTCCGCGTCGAGGTCGCGCCGCCCTCCACGACGGTTGAGCGGGTGCGGCAGACGATGATGTTCGTCGACGAGGCCGACAAGAAGGCCGCGATCGAGATGCTGGTGAAGTCGCCCAAGGTCGCCCGCGCCATCGTCTTCACCCTGATGAAGCACGAGGCCAACAAGGTTGCCGAGCATTTGGTCAAGGTTGGCGTCAGCGCCGAGGCGATCCACGGCAACAAGTCGCAGGGCGCCCGCGAGCGTGCGATGGCCGGCTTCCGCTCCGGCGCGGTGAAGGTGCTGGTCGCGACTGACATCGCGGCGCGCGGCATCGACGTGGACGATGTGTCGCACGTGTTCAACTTCGACCTGCCGAACGTGCCGGAGAGTTATGTCCACCGCATCGGCCGCACCGCGCGGGCCGGGCGCGAGGGCCACGCGATCTCGCTGTGCAGCGCCGAGCAGCGCGCCTGGCTGCGGGACATCGAGAAGGAGGTCGGCCAGGCCATTCCGGTGTTCCTGGAGCATGAGTACCACTCGGAGGCTGCACGGAACTCGACGATGCGTGCGCCGGTGCTGGGCGGCGGCAACGGACGTGGGCAGGGGCATCGCGGCGGCGGTGGCCCGCGCGGCGGGGCGCAGAACAGCAACCGGCGGCCGAGCGGGCGCCGGGCGGCGTAGCTGAGCAGCTTCGTGATTGGCGCCAGTAAGTTCGTCTTGCCATGCGCATTCGACATGCGCATGGTTGTGTATATCTTTGTTTAAGGCGCTGTCATGTCCCGCGCTAACGTCTCTGCTGGGCCTCGGCGCGCTACCAATGTGACCCTGCCCGAAGCGTTGCTTCGAGACGCCAAGGAAATGGGCATCAATCTGTCCCAAGCCTGTGAGCGCGGTCTCGCCGCCAGGTCGTAGAGACTCGGCGGCGGCATTGGCTTGAGGAGAACCGGGAGGCGATGGACGCTTGGAACGGATACGTTGCCGAGCACGGGCTGCCGCTCGACGGTTTTCGCCAGTTTTGATGGTCCGCCTCGGTGTGTATCCAGTGATCGGCGAAGGCAGGAATGGCTACATTGTTGACATACAGGCCGATTTTCCGTCCCGTCTCGCGACCCGGATCGTGGCGCCGTTGCTGCCGGAAGACGCATTACTCAAGCCGATCAGGGACCTTGACCCGGTTTTTGAACTTCTCGGCAAACGCTATGTAATGGTTACTCAGGCAATCGCCAGCATTCCGGGATGCAAGCTCAAGCGCTCCGTTGCATCATTGAACGATCGACATGACCAGATCGCGCGCGCCCTCGACACCTTGTTGCTTGAGTTCTGAGGTCGGCTGACCCGCTTCTCTTATCGAAAATCGGAGTTCGCTTAGAAGGCGCGAGCCAGTCTGTCGGCTTTGGTCAGATCGTCTTGCGTGTTCACGTTGAAGAACGGGTCCACGCCCTCGACCGGCCACTCGACAACTGCGGGGTCATTGCGTCCAACATAGACGCCGACCTTGCGCAAATCCTCATCCACCAACGCCCGCTGCAGATCGTGGCGCAGCGCCACGGGCCAGAGCGCCACCACCGGATGCGTGCGCCCGTCCGACATGGCGCAGGCAAGCGTCGCACTGCCGCGGGCAGCGTGCAGCCGGGTCACTAAGTCCTCCGGCAAAAACGGCGCGTCGCCGGGCACGGTCACGACCCATTGCACGTCCGGCGCAAACCGTGCTGTCCAGTCCAGCCCGGCCAGCACGCCAGCCAGCGGCCCCGGACGGTCCGGCAAGTTGTCACCCACCACCGGCAGGCCATATCCGGCAAACCGCGCTGTGTCCTCGTTCGCGTTCAGGATCAGCCGCGTCACCTGCGGCGTCATGCGTCCGATCAGCCGCGCCAGCACGGTCTGGCCGCCCACCATGCGCATCGCCTTGTCCCCGCCGCCGAGACGCCGGGCCAGGCCGCCAGCCAGGATCACGCCAACGGTAGGTTCAATCATCTGACAGTTCGAACCCCCTTGCGCGCAGCGCCGCCCGCGTCGACGGCTGCCGCAGCAGTTCCAAGAAGCGCCGCACAGGAGCACGCTCCAGCTGCGCGGCAGGCACGACAAAATCGTACTGCTCGGCCTGCAACGGCAAGAAGCCCAGCCCGTACTCCGCCGCCACCGTCTGAATCGCGACGCCCCAATCCGCCCGGCCCTGCGCCACCGCCACCGCCACCGCATTGTGCGATTTGGTCTGCGCCGAGTAGCCCGGCGGACGCGCCCCGCCCAGCACCCGGTCGATCAGGATGCGCGTGCCCGACCCCGCATTGCGGTTCACCATCAGCGCCCCCTCGACCCGCATGGCGCCCACGGCATCCGCCAGCCCGTTGAACCGCGCGTCATCCGGCCGGAACACGACACCCTGCAAGCGGCCGTAGCCGGGCACCAAACGCAAGGCGTCTGTCAGGAACGGCCGGTTGTACTGGCCGCTCGCCGGGTCCATGAGATGAACCCCCGCCAGGTCGCACTCCCCCCGCCGCGCCGCCGCAAGCCCGCCGGAGCTGCCGACCGCAAGCGACTTCACGCTCAGCCCGTCCTGCTCCAGCAGGCCGATCAGCATATCAAGCCCCACGCAATGGCTGCCGATCACGACCAAGTCCGCAGGCCCGGCCGCCGTGCCGATCAACTGCACCCGGACCACCGTGCCGGCCGGCACCGCCTCGGTCAGCGGCGGGACCGCGAAAAATCCGTCCGCCTGGGCGAATCCCGTGACGGCGCCGGACCCCTTCGCGGTCGGATAGGCCAGCAGCCCGCCGCCCGGCGCCTGCATCAGCGAGACCATGACGTACTCGGTCCGGCCCTGTTCGGAGGGGATGCGCAGCGGCAGCGTGGCGTCGACCGTCTCCGGCCGGGCGGCGGGCAGGCCCGCGAACGCCCGGATCACCGGCGCCGCGAACTCGTGGAAGGTGAAGATGGCCGAGGTCGGGAACCCCGGCAGCACCACGACCGGCTTTCCCCCGTGCACCGCCAGGCACAGCGGCTTGCCGGGCTTGAGCGCCACGCCATGCACGACGACGCCAGGGTCCGTCAGGCGCGCGACCACTTGGTACGCGAGGTCCCCAGCGCCCTTCGACGTGCCGCCGGACAGCACCACCATGTCGCCGGCCGCCAACGCCTGGGACAAAATGGCCTGCAACGCATCGGGGTCGTCCGGCACGATGCCGAGCGGGACCGGCTCGCCGCCGGCCTCCTCGACCGCAGCGGCGAGGATAGCGGCATTGCTGTCGAACACCTGCCCCGGCCGGATCGGGCCGCCCGGCGCCACGATCTCGTCGCCCGTCGAGAACACGGCGACGCGCGGCCGGCGCCAGACCGGGACGCTGCCCAGGCCGACCGCGGCCAGCATGCCGACCTCGCGCGACGTCAGCAGCCGGCCACGGCGCAGGACTGTCTCGCCACGGGCGATGTCAGACCCGGCCGTCGCAATATACTGGCCCGGCGTTGCGGCCCGGCGCAGCTCGATGGCGAGCGGCGGGCCGTCGAGCGCTTCGGTCTGCTCCACCATGACAACGGCGTCGGCACCGCGAGGCACCATGCCGCCGGTGGCGATCACGGCGGCCATGCCGGGCGCCACCGGCTGCGTGGGCGCGACGCCGGGCGTCAAGATCTCGGTGTTGAGCCGCAGCACGACGGGCCGCGCGTCGTCCGCGTCCGCCGTGTCGTCGGCGCGGACCGCGAACCCGTCCACGCCCGCGCGGTCGAACCCCGGCACGTCCAGCGGCGCCACCACGTCGCGCGCCAGCACCCGGCCCCGTGCGGCGGCGAGCGGAACAGCCTCCTCGCCCAACGGCTCCATCCGCAGGTGCCGGCGGAAGCGTGCCTCGGCCTCGTCCCGGCTCACGACATCCAGGAACTGCCCCTGGCGCGCGGCGCGGCGGAGGGCGGGAAGATCAAGGGTCATGCCAACGGTCATGCGTCGTATATATGGACGCGAACGGTTGCCCCAGAGGGGAAGCCCTCGCTGGTTTCAGGCACGATGATGAAGCCATCTGCCTGGACGGCGGCGGCCAGGGTGCCGGAATTGGCTGAGCTCAGGGGGGTCGCGTGGGCCTGGGATGCGCTGACCTGGATCAAGTCGGTGAAGCCAACGGCGGATACCGCCTTGCGGTCGAGGATCTTCTCCACGCTTGGGTAGGGTTCGGCAGACTGCACGCCGGCCATGCACCGCACCGCCCGCGCCGCCAGCAGGTCATAGATCGCGAGGCACGCATGGGGGACGCCGGGCAATAGCAGCACAGGAACGCCGCCCACGCGGCCGAGCCCTGCGGAGTCGCCAGGCCGGACCGCGATGCCGTGCACGTCCAACGAGCCACCCGCGTCCGCCAGTGCCAACGGCGCATCGTCGTCCGGCCCGGCGCCGCTGCGTCCCGCCATCAGGATCAGGTCGGCCCCAGCCGCCGGCAGCGGCATCGCTGAAGCGGTGCCGCCGTCGCGGGCGACCAAGGCCCGCAGCATCGGCGACAGCAGGTCGGGTCCGGACTTCGGCCCCGCCGCCACCAGCGCCACCCGTGGCCGGCGCACCACGGCGACCTCGCCCACTCCCAACGCCAGCAGCAACGCGAGGGCCTGCGGGCGCAAGGCCCCGGCAGCCACCGCCACGTTTCCCGCCTGCACGCCGCTGCCCCGGCGAGCGACGCCTGCGCCACGGGCAACCGGCGCCAACACGTCCAGCGAGGGTCCACACGGTTGCGCCGAGGCGAACGGCAAGATGGCGTCGGTCCCGGCCGGCATAGGCTGGCCCATTGCGGTCAGCACATGGTGCTGGACCGGCAAGGGGTTGTATTCGCTGGCGCCCTCAGTTTCGGCGGCCTGCACGGCGTAGCCGTCCGTGGCGGCGCAATCGACGCCGGGCCAGTCAACCGGGCTGGCGACGGGTGCGGCAAGCACGCGCCCAGCCGCGCTGTCCAGGGCGACGAGTTCGGTCGACAAAACTGCGGCATGCGCGTCGACCCAGGCCAGCGCGTCCTTGAGTGGGGCGCGGCTGCCGAACCCGACCAGGCGGACATCGCTCATAACCAGGCAGAGCTGCCCACGGCGGAGCGGTTCGCGGTGGCGCTGGCCTCGGTCATCCCGGCACTATGCGGCATCGCGGTTTGAACGCAAAATCATGCGCTTGCCCCATGTACTTGCCACCGACATGCGAAGGTGCAAGCTACCAATCGCATCCACCTCCGAGGCACGTCATGACTGGCAAAAGCGGGGCGTTCAAAAGCGGCCGGCACTTCCTGCAAATCCCCGGCCCGAGCAACGTGCCCGACCGCATCCTGCGCGCCATCGACCGGCCCACCATCGACCATCGCGGCCCCGAGTTCGGACGGCTCGGCCGTGCCGTGCTGGCGGGCTGCCAAACGGTGTTCGGCACCTCTGGCCCCGTTGTCATCTTCCCCGCGTCCGGCACCGGGGCGTGGGAGGCGGCGATCGTCAACACGCTCGGCCCACGCGACCGGGTGCTGATGTACGAAACCGGGCAGTTCGCGTCGTTGTGGCGCGCGATGGCCGGGCGGTTCGGCCTGCAAGTGGACTGGGTGCCCGGCGACTGGCGGCGCGGCGTCGACCCGGCCGACGTGGAGGCCCGGCTGCGCGCCGACCCCGAACGCTCGATCAGGGCGGTCATGGTCGTTCACAACGAGACCTCGACCGGCGTCACCAGCCGCATTCCGGAAATCCGCGCCGCGGTCGACCGTGCCGACCATCCGGCGCTGTTCATGGTCGACACGATTTCCTCGCTGGGTTCGATGAACTACCAGCACGAGGCCTGGGGCGTCGACGTCACGGTGTCCGGCTCGCAGAAGGGGCTGATGCTGCCGCCGGGCCTAAGCTTCAACGCGATGTCGGACAAGGCACTGAGGGCGGCGAGGGCGGGTGGGATGCCGCGGTCCTATTGGGACTGGCAGGAGATGCTGGCACCGAACGCGACGGGCTATTTCCCTTACACGCCCAGCACGAACCTGCTGTACGGGCTGGAGGAGGCGATTGCCATGCTGCTGGAGGAGGGCCTGCCCAACGTGTTCGCCCGGCACGGCCGGCACGCGGCGGCGACGCGGGCGGCGGTGCAGGGCTGGGGCTTGGAAATTTTGTGCCAGGAGCCGCGGGAGTACTCCAGCATCCTGACCGCCGTCGTGATGCCGGACGGCCATGACGCCGACCATCTGCGGCAGGTGATCCTGGACAACTACGACATGTCGCTGGGCGCGGGATTGGCTAAGCTGAAGGGCCGGGTGTTCCGCATCGGGCATCTCGGCTACTTCAACGACCTGATGCTGCTGGGCACTCTGGGCGGGGTCGAGATGGGGTTGCACGCGGCTGGCGTGCCGCACCGGGCCGGTGGGGTAGCGCAGGCGATGGACGTGCTGGCGGGCCGCGATGGGCAGGTGGCCCAGGCGAGGGCGGCCTAGGTCTGGCAACGCACAACAAACGCCATCTGTTTGGGCTTTTGGCCACTTTGGATGAACATTCAACCGCCGACCGAGAAAGATGGCGGATCGCCTGGCGACTGAATAACTAGCTTGATCAAGAGCCGCACCCTGCACTGTGTCGCGCGACATCGGCACCACTCACTGTGCGCGTCAGCCGGGGTGCATCCGGTGCCCCTGTCCACCAGCCGGGTCGGCGTCCGGGCTGGCATAGCCGCGCAATGCATCATACGCCGCAATCTGCTCCGCTCCCAAGATCGAATGCATCTCAAGATGCGCTGCAAGATGGATCACACGGAGCCGTCCCTCCAAAGCGCCAACCGCTTCAGTTTCCGACGCCATCTTCGCCAGTGTCACCGTTCCAGCCCTGAATAAGTCGTCCAACGCCCTCTCATGTTGGATGAGCTCGGCGCCGAGCAGTTTCGCTGCGGCCTCCATCCGGGCGAAGCTGGCCTGGACGGCTTCCACCTGGCCGGGGGTAAGGCCAAACCGATCCTGCAACTGCAGCACATGCGCCGGGTCGGGATAGTGGTTCAACTCACCAGCCCGAGCCAAGCCCATCCCGCGACCGGCGGCTAGGTCCGCCATTTCCTGGGCGGATAGGGCTTTGATTTCTCGGGCTTGCTGGCCGGCGTAGCCACCCGGCTGCGCATCAGTCTGCGTAGCCGCGGGCGACGCGAGAACAGTGGCAAGAGCAAAGAAAGAGAGGAGCGCGCACATTGACAGGCACCCAATGGTTGGAACTTGTCCGAGTCTGCCACGCGCCAAACCGAGTAGGAAGCAATTCGTCGGGATCGCCTGCTTCCAGGCCCGTAGCGCATTTCATCCATTCTGGGCGTTCTTACCTCGATGGATTACGTGGGAGCCGGAGACTGTCGCTTATGAGTTCTGGCCGCCACTGGTGCTTCCGGCCGTGCGATGCAAGCTTCTCAAGCTACGTGGAACCCAGGACCAATCCGGCCTCGCGCATTGAATAGGCTAGCAAGCTCGTGGCGGTGTCTGCATGTTGGGCGCGGTTTTGAAAAAACGCGCGCCGCCATACCAAATTTCAGGAACACAGATTTTGCCTGACGACCTCCGACATCCCACTCCACTCGGCGACCCGCGCCTCGCCCAACGTCTGCGCCGCGAAATCGAAGGCGAGGTGCTGTTCAGCCGCGCCGACCGCGGACGCTACGCGACCGATGCCTCGATCTACCAGGTCGAGCCAGTGGGCGTGATCGTCCCGCGCACGACGGCGGACGTGGCGGCGGCGCTGTCAATCGCACGGGAGCACGGTGTGCCGGTGCTGCCCCGCGGCGGCGGCACCAGCCAGTGCGGGCAAACGGTCAACCGCGCCCTGGTGGTCGACTGCACGAAGCACCTGCGCCGGGTGCTGGACGTCGACGCCAGCGCGCGGACCGCCTGGGTGGAGCCGGGCCTGGTGCTCGGCCACTTGAACGCCAGCCTGAAGCCGCACGGGCTGTTCTTCCCGGTCGACCCCAGCACGCACAGCCGCTGCACCCTGGGCGGCATGGCGGGCAACAACTCCTGCGGGTCGAAAAGCATCCGCTACGGGCTGATGGCCGACAACGTGCTGGCGGTGGACGCCCTGCTGGCGGACGGCACCCGGCACCGCTTCGGCCCGGTGCCGGACAACCTCGGCGGGGATATGCCGGCAGGCATCGCTACGCTGATCCAGCGGCTGCGGGCGCTGGGGGCGGCGGAGGCGGACGAGATCGCGGCGCGGTTCCCGGCCCAGCTCCGCCGGGTCGGCGGCTACAACATCGAGGCGCTGACCCCCGCCGCGCGCCGGGCTGGACGCGAGAACCTCGCGCGGCTGCTGGTCGGTTCTGAAGGCACGCTGGCGTTCTCGGCGGCGCTCCAGTTGGCGTTGCAGCCGCTTTTGCCGCGCAAAGTGCTCGGCGTCTGCCAGTTCCCCACGTTCCGCGCCGCCATGGAGGCGTCGCGCCATCTGGTCCAGTTGGGGCCGGAGGCCGTCGAGCTAGTGGACCGCACCATGATCGACCTCGGCCGCAGTATCCCGATCTACCGCGCCACCATCGACCGCATGGTGCAGGGCGAGCCGGACAGCCTGCTGATCGTCGAGTTCCACGGCGACGCGGACGCGCCCCTGCTGGCCAAGCTCGACGAGCTGGACGCGCTCATGGCCGACCTCGGCTGGCACAGCGCCGTCGTCCGCGCCACTGACCCCGCGTTCCAGGCCGGCATCGCCGAGGTGCGCGAGGCCGGGCTGAACATCATGATGTCGATGAAGGGCGACGGCAAACCCGTCTCGTTCATCGAGGACTGCGCTGTCGGGCTTGACGACCTCGCGGACTACACCGAGCGCCTGAACGACGTGTTCGCGCGGCACGGGACCAAGGGCACCTGGTACGCCCACGCCAGCGTCGGCTGCCTGCACGTGCGCCCGGTGCTCAACATGAAGGACCCAGCCGACGTCGCCACCATGCGCGCGGTGGCGGAGGAGTGCTTTGCGCTGGTGCGCGAGTACAAAGGCTCACACAGCGGCGAGCACGGCGACGGCATCGTGCGCAGCGAGTTCCACGAAAGCATGTTCGGCCCCCGCATCGTCCGCGCGTTCGAGGCGGTGAAGGACGCCTTCGACCCCATGGGCCTGCTGAACCCTGGCTGCGTGGTGCGCGCCCCGCGCATGGATGACCGCAGCCTGTTCCGCTATGGGCCAGATTACGCGGCGGCGCCGGGCTTTTCCCCGCAACTCGACTGGTCGGAGCATCCGGGGCCGCTGGGCGGCATGCTGGCGGCGGTCGAGATGTGCAACAACAACGGCACCTGCCGCAAGTTCGACGCCGGCAGCATGTGCCCGAGCTACCGGGTGACGCGGGACGAGGCGCACCTGACGCGCGGCCGGGCCAACACGCTGCGGCTGGCGCTGACGGGGCAGCTTGGGCCGGATGCCATGGCGGCAGACGATGTGGCGGAGGCCATGGCGCTGTGCGTGTCGTGCAAGGCGTGCCGGCGGGAGTGCCCGACGGGTGTCGACATGGCGAAGATGAAGGTCGAGGCGCTGGCGGCCCGTGCGGCGCGGCATGGCGTGGGGCGCCGGGCGCGGCTGGTGGCGGAGCTGCCGCGCTATGCCCGGCTCGCCTCGGCGGTGGCGCCGCTGGCCAACCTCCGGAACCGGGTGCCGGCGCTGCGCCGGTTGTCGGAGCGCCTGCTCGGCCTCTCGGCTGCACGCGGGTTGCCCACATGGAGCAACGCGCCGTTCCGGGACGCGGAGGCCAAGGCCGCGCCCGCTCCAAATGGCGACGTGCTGCTGCTGGCCGACACCTTCAACCGGTACTTCGAGCCGGAGAACCTCCGCGCCGCCGTCCGCGTGCTGGCCGCGGCGGGATACCGCGCCGTGCTCCCGGCGCACGCCAGCCGGCCGTTGTGCTGCGGCCGGACCTATCTATCCGCCGGCCTAATCGACCAGGCCCGTGCCGAGGCTCGGCGCACGATGACGGCGCTCGCCGGCCCGCTGCCTGTCGTCGGGCTGGAGCCGTCGTGCCTGCTCACCCTCCGGGACGAGTTTCCTTCCATGCTGCCCGGCGCCGAGGCCACCGCCCTATCTGCCCGTGCGGTGCTGTTGAGCGAGTTCTTGGCCCGGAAGGGCGTGCAACTGCCGTTGGGCGCGCTGCCCGGTCGGGCGCATGTTCACGGACACTGCCATCAGAAGTCGTTCGGCGCCTTTCCCGACGCGCTCGCGGCGTTGCGGCAGGTGCCTGGCCTGGATGTGCAGCCGATTGCGTCGTCCTGTTGCGGCATGGCGGGCGCGTTCGGCTACCAGGCGGAGACGCAGGCGGCCTCGCTTGCGATGGCGGAGGCCGGGCTGCTGCCGGCGGTGCGGGCGGCGGGCGCGGAGGACCGGATCGTCGCGGACGGGACGTCGTGCCGGCACCAAATTGGTGATTTGTCGGGCCGCCGCGCCGTGCATTCCGTGGTGGTGTTGGACGAGGCGCTGCGGGCCTGATCAGAAACCCTCACCCAACGCCAATGGCAGGTCGCGGGATTGATGAATAAAACGTACAATTACGATTGGATTGCGTGATGCGTCATACACCAGCAGGTAAGGAAAGCCCCGTAGCGGCCAGAACCGGAATTGTTCAGGCGCCAACACCGGACGGACTCGTCCCAAAAGCGGGTTTGCCAAAAGCATCTCCGCAGCGCTTGCCTCTGCCGCGAGCAGTGCATCCGCGGCGTTCGGGCTATCCTCAGCGATCCAAACCGCGGCGCGCCGTAGCTCCCGCCGTGCGCGGATAGCAAAGAGGCGCGTAGTTATGCTGCTTGCTCCTTGCGCCTGCGCACCTCGTCGATAGCGGCCGAGACCTCGGCCTCGACCTCCCCGATCGTGGAAAGGCCTTCTCGCAAACCCTCCTCAAGCGCTGCATGGAGCGAGGCCACGAACGCCGCCCGGTGTTCCTCGGCGTCCTGCAGCATGCGTAGGCCGGAGCGGACAACCTCGCTTACATTGTTATAGCGCCCGCTCTCGACGCAGGACTGCGCGAAGCTTTCCAGTTCTGCCGTTAGGCTAACATTGGTGCCCATGAGAGTGTCCTTTATGTCAATCTTTGTTATAAAGTAGCCCCCGCCCCATTGCGGCGCAAGCGGTGCTGTGCTGGCCGGCCAGATGAGGTAGGGTATGGCAAAACCGACCAGGCGGATGGTCGAAGGGGAGGGTGCCGGCATGACCGGGGTACGCTGCTTAACGGCTGCCATCCTGTTGCTCGCGGCCACGCTGCTGCCCGGCACCGCCGAAGCAGAAACGGTGCGGATCGCCCGGCAGTTCGGCATCTCCTATCTGCCGCTCATCCTGATGCAGGACGCCGGGCTGCTGGAGCAGGAGGGCCGTGCGCGCGGCCTCGACCTCAGCGTCGATTGGATCACCTTCACCGGCGGCCCGCCCATCAACGACGCCTTGATCTCAGGCTCGGTCGACCTCGCCGCCGGCGGCGTGGGACCCATGCTGACCCTATGGGGCCGCACGCGCGCCAACCTGCGGGTGAAGGGGATTGCGGCCCTGTGCTCGATGCCGATCTGGCTCAACACCAACAACCCCGCAGTCCGCACGGTTGCCGACTTCACCGAGCGTGACCGCATCGCGCTGCCCGGCGTCAAGGTGTCGATCCAGGCCGTCGTGCTGCAGATGGCGGCGCAGCAGGCGTTCGGCCCCGGCCAGCAAAACCGGCTCGACCCGCTCACGGTGTCGATGGGCCATCCGGACGGCCAGGCGGCGCTGCTGGGCGGCCGGACCGAAATCACGGCGCACTTCACCGCAGCGCCCTACATGTACGCCGAGGCCGCTTCGCCTGGGGTCCACCGCGTGCTGAACAGCTACGACGTGCTGGGCGGGCCGCACACCTTCAACCTGGTCTGGGCCACCACCCGCTACCACGACGGCCACCCAGAGGTCATCGCCGCGTTCATGGCGGCGCTGGACCGCGCGATGGCCATCATCAACGACAAGCCGCTCGAAGCGGCGGCGGCCTGGATGCGGGCCGAACGGTCGCGCCTCACCACCGAGGAGGCCGCCGAGATGATCCGCCGCCCGGAGAACGAGTGGACGACAACACCCCGGCGCATGATGGCGTTCGCCACGTTCATGCACGCGGCCGGCGGCCTCACTCAGCTTCCAGGAGGCTGGCAAGACCTGTTCTTCCCGGCCATGCAGGCACGGGACGGCAGTTGACCCCGACCAAGGAGAGTTCGCGATGCCCGGCCAAAAGATCGAAATCCGCAAGCTGACCCCGATGATCGGCGCCGAGATCCATGGGATCGACCTGTCGGAGCCGCTCGGCAACCAGGCATTCGCCGCGGTGCATGACGCGCTGATGGACAACATGGTCGTGTTCTTCCGCGACCAGCATATGGACGAGGCACAGCAGATGGCGTTCGGCCGGCGCTTCGGCGAGCTGCACATCCATCCCGCGGCGCCCTCTGTGCCGGGCCACCCCGAGGTCATGGTGATCCACGCCGACGCGAACTCGAAATTCGTGAATGGAGAGAGCTGGCATTCCGACGTGTCCTGCGACGCCGAGCCGCCGATGGGCAGCGTCCTTTATATGCGGACCATGCCGGAGGTCGGCGGCGACACGCTGTTCGCCAACATGGTGGCGGCGTTCGAGGCGCTGTCCGAGCCGATGCGGCGGATGCTCGCGGGCCTGACGGCGACGCATGACGGGGAGGGGCTGTATCGCGGCCGTTATGGCACGGACGACCGCGGCCGGGTCTATCCGCGCGCCGACCATCCGGTGGTCCGCACCCATCCGGTGACGGGGCGGCAGGCGCTGTTCGTGAACTCGTTTTTCACGACTGGGATCAACGGGCTGAGGCGTGCCGAAAGCGACGCGCTGCTGGCGTTCCTGTTCCGCCACATCGAGACGCCCGAGTTCTCCTGCCGCTTCCGCTGGCAGCCGGACTCGGTGGCGTTCTGGGACAACCGCTCGGCGCAGCACCACGCGCTGTGGGACTATTTCCCGCACATGCGGAGCGGCACGCGGGTGACGATAAAGGGCGACCGGCCGTTTTACCGCGAGTGACCGCCGGGCGGCCACGGGCGACGCGCGCCTCAAATATCGCATCCCATCCGTTATAGATCTCAAAACGGATCATTTGGTTCAAGACCGCCGCTCTGAAGTAGTTATTTTACCGAAATGTAATCGGCTAGAAATCTTCAGCAGGCGGGAAGTTTAAGTGAAGAACCCATCAGCCTTGACGCTACGGGCTATTTTAAAGCAGCACGCCAAATTGCGGGTCTCCATCGACCAACTGCCTGACGACGCGAACCTGTTCGAGGCCGGCCTCGACTCGCTCGCGATGGTCAATGTCATGCTCGCCATCGAGGACGCCTTCCAGGTCGAGTTGCCGGACGCTATGCTGTCGCGCGAGACCTTTTCCACCATCGCCTCGCTTTGCCGTGTTGTCGAGCGCCTGCAAACAGTTGCAGCCTGATGACCGGACAGCTCAACGGCGCGGCCGGCGCTGGCGCCCTTGCCGGCGCTGCTTCCAGCCTGTTTTCCGCCCCGCCTGCCGACCTCCTGCCCCCTGACCTGGGCTGCGCGCCGGACGACGCCGCCCTGTCCGCCGCGCGCGTCGCGGCCGTGGCGGCGCGCGACGCCGCCGAGATCGACCGCGACGCCGTGCTGCCGGCCGCCGCGATCGCGGCGTTGAAGCAGCACGGCCTGCTTGGCGCAATGGTCCCGGCGGCGATGGGCGGCGCGGACGCCTCGCTCGCCGAAATCGCCGCAACCGCCTGCACGCTGGGCCGCGCGTGCAGCGCCACGGCGATGATCTATGCCATGCACCAAATCCAGCTTGCCTGCCTGGTGGCCCACGGCACGGACAGCGTCTGGCACCGCCGCTTCTTGCAGCGCGTCGCCAGCGAGCAGTTGCTACTCGCCTCCGTCACCTCCGAGGTCGGCGTCGGCGGCGACATCCGGCAAAGCCGCTGCGCCGTCGCCACGGCCGGCAACACGTTCGCGCTGCGCAAGGAGTCCACCGCGATCTCCTATGGGCGCTGCGCCGACGCGCTGCTGATCACCGCGCGCCGCCACGAGGACGCGGCGCCGTCCGACCAGGTGCTGGTGGTGGCGCCGCGCGACACCGTGCGCATGGACCGCACCGGCGGCTGGAACCCGATGGGCATGCGGGGCACCTGCACCGAAGCCTTCGTCGTTCACGCCGAGGGCGTGCTGCCCCAGGTCATGCCCGTCCCGTTCGGCGACATCGCGTCCGCCACCATGCAGCCGGTGTCGCACGTGCTGTGGAGCGCGTTGTGGATCGGCATCGCCGCCGACGCGCTGGACCGCGCGCGGGCGTTCCTGCGCGCCAGCCTGCGCAAGGGCGACGGCGCGCTCCCGCCCGGAGGGGTGCGGCTGGTCGACGCGGTGGCCTCCCTGCAACTGCTGCAATCCCAGTTGCGCGCCTGGCTCGTTCGCCTGGACGCCCGCACCGGGGCGTTCTTGGCGGCGGCGCCGCTGTCGTTGTCCGAGACCGCCGAGATGAACAACCTCAAGGTCCAGGCGTCCGAGACCTGCCTGCGCGTGGTCCAGGAGGCCATGCTGATCTGCGGTTTCGCCGGCTACCAGAACGACTCGCCGTTCAGCCTGGCGCGCCACCTCCGCGACCTGCAATCGGCGCCGTTGATGGTCAACAACGACCGCATCCGCGCCAGCACCGCCAGCCTGCTGCTCGGACCAAAACTCAACCTTGGGATCACCTGACCATGCTGGACGCTGTGTCCTCTTTCCTGGAGCAGCTCTTTGCTGAGGGCCTGCTGATCTCCTCCGGCGTCGACGGCCTTTATGGCCGCAGCGACGCCTTCGAGCGCGTGGCCACGGCGCTCGACGCGCTGGTGAGCCGCACCGGCGCCCCGGACAAGCCGGAGGTCATGCGCTTCCCCCCGGCGATGAGCCGGGCGGAGTTCGAGGCCAGCGGCTACCTCAAGGCCTTCCCGCAGCTCGCTGGCACGGTCCACAGCTTCTGCGGCGACGACCACGCGCACCGTGCCGTCCTGCAATGCCTCGAAGTCGGCGCCGACTGGACCGGCCACCAGGCCGCCAGCGACATCGTTCTCACCCCGGCCGCCTGCTACCCGCTCTATCCCGTCCTGGCCCGGCGCGGCACGGTGCCCGGTGCCGGCTACCTCGCCGACCTGCAATCGTTCTGCTTCCGCCGCGAGCCGTCGCTCGAACCCACGCGCATGCAAATGTTCCGCATGCACGAGTACGTCCGCGTCGGCACGCCGGACCAGGTCATGGCCTTCCGCGACACCTGGATGGCGCGGGCCTGCGCCATGACGGCCTCGCTCGCGCTCCCGTTCGAGGTGGACGTGGCCAACGACCCGTTCTTCGGCCGCGCCGGCCGCATGCTCGCCGACAGCCAGCGCAGCCAAAAGCTGAAATTCGAGCTGCTGATCGCCGTCAACAGCGCGGCCAGCCCAACCGCCTGCGCCAGCTTCAACTGCCACCTGGACCATTTCAGCCAGGTCTGGCCGCTGCACCTCGCCTCCGGCGACCTGGCGCACACCGCCTGCGTCGGCTTTGGGCTTGAGCGGCTGAGCCTCGCGCTGTTCCGGCACCACGGCCTCGACGTGGCGGCTTGGCCGGACGCGGTGCGGAAAGAACTCGGCCTGTGACGCCGGTCGCGTTCGACGGCTGCTTCGGCTGGCTGCACCCGGCGGCGGGCGACTGCGGCGTCGTGATGTGCGGCTCGATCGGGTTCGAGAAGCAGATTTTCCACCGGTCCTGGAGCTTCCTGGCCCAGCGCCTTGCCGCTGGCGGCTACCCGACCCTGCGCTTCGACTATCCAGGGTCCGGCGACTCCTGCGGCATGGACAGCGACCCCGGCGCGCTCGAAGCCTGGCTGGGCAGCATCGGGCAGGCCATCGCGTGGCTGCGGGCCAACACCGGCGCGCGGCGGATCGTCCTTTGCGGCATTCATCTCGGTGGTCTGCTCGCCGCTGCCGCCGCCGCGCGGGACGGCGAGGTCGAGCGCTTGGTCCTGCTCGCGCCGATGCTCTCCGGGCGCAGCTACGCGCGCATCCTTGCCCTTTCCACCACCTCCAACGCCGCCCCGCCGGCGGACGGCTCGGAGGCTGGCCATGTCGAGGCGTTCGGGCTGCGGCTGCACGGCACGACGCTGCACGCGCTGCGGCGGCTCGACCTTTCCAGCTTGCCCACCCCGCCCGCGCAGAAGCTCCTGGTCCTGAGCGCCAGCAACGCCGCGGCGACCCACGGCGCGGTGGCCGCGCTCAGCGCCAGCGGCGTCGAGGTGACGCTGTTGGACATGCCCGACTACCTCGAACTGACCCGCCCTGCCCATGAGAGCCAGGTTCCCGTCGCCTCCTTTGACCGCGTGTTGGCTTGGCTGGCCGCCACCGGACAGAATTCGGCCGACGCGCCGGGCCAAACCGCACGCCTAATCCCGATCGCCGAGCTGTCCACCCCCCACGCCATCGAGCGCCCCTTGCTGCTCGACCGCGAGCGCGGACGGTTGTTCGGCATGTTCAGCCAGCCGCGCGGCCCATCCGGGGCGTGCCCGGCCGTGCTGATCTGCAACACCGGCGCTAACCCGCACTACGGGTTTGGACGCCTCGCCGTGGCTTTGGCGCGGGGCTTGGCGGAGGACGGGGTCGCGTCTCTGCGCCTCGACCTCACCGGGATCGGCGACAGCGACGGAGCCTCCACCGTCAGCCTGCCGGACCTGTACGCCGACCGCAGTGGCGACCTGAGGGCCGCGGCGGACTTCTTGCAGCAACGCGGCTACGACCATGTCGTGGTGTTCGGCATCTGCACCGGGGCGTTCCACTCCATCCGCGCCGGGCTGGGCGATCCGCGCGTCGCTGGCGTCGTCCTGGTGAACCAGAACGTCTACCGGTGGCGGCACAACCCGGTCCTGCTCCGCGCCGCGGTCCTGCTGCGGATGCTGCGCCGCCGGATGCGCGACGAGTCGATGGTCGACGCGGAGCAAGGGGTTCTCCGCCTCAAGATGGCGCCGCCCGCCCCGGTGACGAACCGGCTGCGGCGGTCCGTGTGGCGCGCCGCCGTCGTCGCCGAGCACACGGTTCTGCGTCCGCTCGGGCTGCGCACGCCGTTGGGCTTTCCCACCCGCGCCTTTCGGCAGTTGGCTTCGCGCGGCGTGCGGGTCTTGGTTGTCGCCGGCGAGGACGACTATGCGCGGTCCCTGTTGCAAGCGCAGTTCGGCCCTTCGTATGCCGAACTCACAGGCATGGGGGGAATACGGGTCGAAATCGAGGCCGGCTTCGACCATCCTGTCGGCCGGTCCGGTGCGCGCAACCGCCTTGTCGGGCTGGTCCGGCAGTTCGTCGCGGAGTTCGCCGCCACATCGGCCGAGCAGCAAAACCAGGATGCGCCGACCCTGCCGGCGATGCAGCAGGCCGCGCTCCACGGTTGAAGCGTCCCCATGCTGAAGCGCCATCCGATGCGCGAGGCGAACTTTGTGCCTTTGTCCACCACCACCGAGCCGGTTCTGCAACAGGCCGCGTTTTCACGTGAGGAAGTAGAGTGAAGGGCCATATAGACGGAGCGCGGAGGCACGGCGGCGCCCCCTGCGCAGCTTGCGCTGTCCGTTGCCGCTGCGGCTTGCCTGTTCCCGGCTGGACGCAGAATGGGTTCTAAAATCGGCAAGGCGACGTTCTGGGCGGTGCTGGAGACCGGCGGCGCCCAGGCAGCGGCGTTTCTTTTCTTCGTGGTGTTCGCACGCATCCTCACCCCCAACGAGTTCGGCGTCTACTCGCTCGCGATGGCCATCGTCGGCGCCGTCAACATCGTGCTGTTCCAGGGTTTCGGCGACGCGCTGATCCAGGCCGAGCGGCTGGACGAGGACTACGCCTCGACCGCGTTCTGGACCAACATGCTGCTCGCGCTGGCCATGGTCGCGATCCTGCAGGTCGTGGCGCTATGCGGGCCGTCGCTGTTCGCCGAGCCGCTGGTCCGTCCGGTCATCGCGTGGCTGTCCCTGCTGTGCATCCCCAGGGCTTTGGTCAGCGTCCACTCCGCGCTGTTCCGGCGCAGGCTGGACATCCGCGTGCTGGCGATCAGGACCATCCTCGGCTCCGTGGTCGGGGGCGTGGTCGGGATGGCACTGGTGTTCAGCGGCTGGGGCATTTGGGGCTTGGTCGTATCGCAGTTCGTCCAGTCCTTCCTTATCGTCTTCATCATGTGGCGGTCGAGCGAGTGGCGGCCCCGGATGCGGTTCTCCAAAGCAGCCTTCCAGAAACTGCTGCATTTCAGCAGGCATTTCATGGCGGCCAGCGTCATCACCTCATGCATCGACGATTTCGGCAGCGTCCTAATTGGGCTGGGGCTCGACATCGCGGCGGTGGGATACTTTTCGCTCGCCCTGAAGGTGATCCGCTCCCTTATTGTACTAACCATGACGCCGGTGCAGGTCGTGATGATGCCGGCGCTCAGCCGGATCGCTAGGGACCGTAAAGGGTTTGGATCGGCCTATGCGGACATGGTGCTGATGACCAGCACGGTTTGGCTGCCGGTTGTCGCCGGGCTTGGGATCATGGCGCCGGAGCTGCTTCCCGCGGTGTTCGGCGCGCATTGGGCGGGCGCCGTGCCGGTCGTGCAGGCGATGTGCCTCGCGTCGCTGACGATGCCGCTTTGGAACCTCTCCGGCCAGGCGCTTTCGGCGTTCGGCCGCCCCGATGCGTTCGCGCGCATCGCCTTCTGCCAGCTTGGGCTGTACTGCGTCATGTTCCCCTTGGCGTCGCATTTCAGCATCGTCGCGGTCGGGTGGGCGTGGGCTGCGCTCTCCTTTATGATGGTGCCGATCGCGCTGACCATGCTGCACCGGGTGGCCGGCCTGGACGTGGGCGCGTTGCTGGCGAAGGACGCGCGGATCGCGCTTTGCGGCGGCGCACTGATCGTGGCCGTCGCGCTCGTCAGGGCCATCCTGCCGCCGGGGCCATGGTCGATGGCGGCGGAGGTCGCCGCCGGGGCGGGCGTCTATGCGGTCGCGCTGAACGTGTTCCTGCTTCCGGGCCACCTGACCCGGATGCTCAAGCTGGCGCGCGGGTCCATTCCGAAATCGGCCCGCAACGGCAAGGACGAGCAAGACGCACGCAAGATGGCCGCCTAATGGGCCTCCATGCAATGAGGCAAGCCCTTCATGCAGGGGTCCCGTAGCCACCGCCGCCGGGCGTCTCGATGACAAAGGCGTCGCCCGGCCGTAGTTCAGCCTGGTCGGTGCCGGTCATCTCGTGCCGCGAGCCGTCGGCGCGTTCCACCCATTGCCGGCCGGCGGCGCCGGGTTCGCCGCCATGCAAGCCGAATGGCGGCACGGTGCGGCGGCTCGCGACGACGACGGCCGTCATGGGTTCCAGGAACCGGATGCGGCGGACGCTGCCGTCGCCGCCCCGCTGTGCGCCCGCGCCGCCGGAGCCGCGGCGAATGGCGAAGGTTTCGAGGCGCACGGGATAGCGCAGCTCCAGCACCTCGGGGTCGGTCATGCGCGTGTTGGTCATATGGGTTTGGATGGCCGATGCGCCGGGCTGATCGGGGCTGGCGCCCATGCCGCCGCAGATGGTCTCGTAGTACTGCCGCGTCGCGTCGCCGAACAGCACGTTGTTCATGGTGGCCTGGCTGCACGCGAGGGTGCCGAGCGCCCCGAACAGCGCGTTGCAGGTGGCCTGGCTGACCTCGGTGTTGCCCGCGACCACCGCGGCGCCCGGCGCCGGGGACAAGAACGTGCCCAGCGGCAGCACGATGCGTATTGGCTTCAGGCAGCCGTCGTTGAGCGGGATGTCCTCGCCGACCAGGCAGCGGAACACGTACAGCACCACCGCGCGGGTGACGGCCGGCGGCGCGTTGAAGTTGCCCGCGCCCTGCGGCCCGGTGCCGGTGAAGTCGATTGTCGCCGTGCGCGTCTGCGGGTCGAGCGTGACCGCCACGCGCAGCGGCGCACCGTCGTCCATCGTGTAGTCGAACACGCCGCTGCCAACCGCCGGCGCGATGCGGACGATCGCCCGGCGCACGCCCTCCTCCGCGTTGTCCATCACGTGGCGCATGTAGCCCTGCACGGTGCCCCAGCCGTATTGGCCGACGACGCGGGCCAGCTCCTGCACGCCGCGCTCGTTGGCGGCGACCTGCGCCTTGATGTCCGCCACGTTCACATCGGGGCTGCGGGCCGGGTAACGCGCGCCGGATAGCAGGGCGCGGAACTCGGCTTCCCGGAACGCGCCGGCGTCGACGAGCAGGAAATCATCGATGACGACGCCCTCGTCCTCCAGGGTGCGGGAGTCGGGCGGCGTGCTGCCGGGCGTCGTGCCGCCGATGTCGGCGTGATGGCCGCGGCTGCCGACGAAGAAACGGATAGCCGCGCCGGCCTCGTCGAACACGGGAGTGATGACCGTGACGTCGGGCAGGTGCGTGCCGCCGTTGAACGGGTTGTTCAGCGCCACGACATCGCCCGGCCGCAGCGTCGGCCCGCGGCTGCGCAGCACGGTTTTCACGCTCTCTCCCATGGCGCCGAGATGTACCGGGACGTGCGGCGCGTTGGCGACCAGGTTGCCCTCGCCGTCGAAGATGGCGCAGCTAAAATCCAGCCGCTCTTTGATGTTCACGCTGAGCGACGTGTTCTGCAGCACGGCGCCAGTCTGCTCGGCGACGTTCATGAACAGGTTGTTGAACAGCTCCAGCAATACAGGATCGGGCCGGTCGCTGTCGACCGCCACCCGGCTCGGCAGCGGCGAGGTGCGGCGCAGCAGCATGTGGTCCTGTGCCGTGACCTCGGCGGTCCAGCCGGGTTCGACCACCGTGGTCGCGTTGGCCTCCCGCACCAGGGCGGGGCCGGGCAGGCGGTCGTTGGCGCGGAGTGCCGTGCGGTCGAAGACCGGAGTACGGTGCTCGGCGCCGCCGCTCCACATCTGCACGTGGTCGATAGGATCGGGGCCGCTGCCCTCGCGCGCAGCCAGGCGGGGTTCGTCCACGGCCTCGCCGGCGGCGGTCGCCTCGACGGCCACAGCCTCGGCGATGACGGCCCGCTCCGGAGTCGCGAAGCCGAAGCGGGCGCGATGGGCGGCAGTGAACGCGGCCAAGGTGTCGTCCACGTCGGACAGCGGCACCGGCAGCGCGGCCTCGGTGCTGGCATAGCGCAGGTGGACGGAGCGTTTGACGCTCACGCGGGAGGGTTCGGCGCCCTGGTCCAGCAACGCGGCGCGGGCGGCGTCGGCGAGCTGGCCGGCCAACGCCTCCAAAGCCGGCAGCGTCTCGGGCGTGAACGGCTGCTCCGCCGCCTGTTCGCGCAGCACGGTCTGGTCGGCCAGGCCCATGCCATAGGCGGACAGCACGCCGGCATAGGGGTGGATGAACACCGTCTCCATCCCAAGCTCGTCCGCCACCAGGCAGGCGTGCTGGCCTCCGGCGCCGCCGAAGCACTGCAAGGTGAACCGCGTGGCGTCGTGGCCTTTTTGCACGCTGACCTGCTTGATCGCGTTCGCCATGTTGGCGACGGCGACACGCAGGAAGCCCTCGGCCACGGCGCGCGGGTCCTGCCGGACGCCGGTCGCAGCGGCAACGTCGTCTGCAAGCTTGGCGAACCCGGCCTGGACCGCCTCGGCGTCGAGCCGCGCGTCGCCGCCGGGTCCGAAGATCGGCGGGAAGTGCGCCGGCTGGATTTTGCCCACGCACACGTTGGCGTCCGTCACCGTCAGCGGCCCGCCGCGGCGGTAGCACGCCGGCCCTGGGTTGGCCCCGGCGCTGTCCGGACCCACGCGGACGCGGGCGCCATCGAAATGCAGGATGGAGCCGCCGCCCGCCGCGACGGTGTTGATCGCCATCATGGGCGCACGCATCCGCACCCCGGCGACCTCCGTCTCGTAGGCCCGCTCGAACGCGCCGTCGTACAAGGCGACGTCGGTGCTGGTGCCGCCCATGTCGAAGCCGATGATGCCGTGGATGCCGGCCATCCCGGCCGTGCGCGCCGCGCCGACGATGCCGCCGGCGGGTCCGGACAGGATGGCGTCCTTGCCCTGGAACCGGTCGGCCTGCGCCAGCCCGCCGTTGCTCTGCATGAAGTACAGCTTGACCCCGCGCAGCTCGGCCGCGACCTGCTCGACATAGCGGCGCAGGATCGGCGACAGGTAGGCGTCGACGACCGTGGTGTCCCCGCGCGGCACCAGGCGCAGCAGCGGGCTGACCTCGTGGCTGGCGGACACCTGGGTGAACCCGGCCTCGCGCGCCAATTCCGCCAGCCGGCGCTCCATGGCCGGGTGCCTCCATGCGTGGATCAGGGCGATGGCGCAGGTGCGGATGCCGTCCGCGGCGGCGGCGGCGAAGGCGGCACGGGCGGCAGGCTCGTCCAGCGCCTCGATTTCCTGGCCGTCGACGCCGACACGCCCTGGCACCTCGGCGACGCGCTCATACAGCAGGCTCGGCAAGGTTACATGCAGGTCGAACAGCCGGGGCCGGGCCTGGTTGCCGATGCGCAGCAGGTCGGCAAAGCCCTGATTCACCACGAGCAGGGTACGCTCGCCCTTGCGCTCCAACAGCGCGTTGGTGGCGACTGTCGTGCCCATCTTCACTTGGTCCACGAGGCCCGCGGGGATGGGCTGGCCGGGCGCCAGGCCCAGCACCGCCTTGATCCCCGCGATGGCGGCGTCCCGGTAGCGGCCGGGGTTCTCGCTCAGCAGCTTGTGGGTGCTGAGCCCGCCATCCGGCGCGCGGGCCACGATATCAGTGAACGTGCCGCCACGGTCGATCCAGAACTGCCAGCGGTCCGTCATGCCTTTCTTGCCATCCGATTGCCCTAAGGTGGTTGTCCGGGGGACGTTAAAACCCGAAACAGCACGAGTTGGTTGAATGCGACCTTTCCGGTCAGAGCCCATGAAGGCGTAGGAAGCAGTGCGCGGACCGCACAGCGGGCAGGAGGCAGACGGGGATCAGCCGAGATGCTTGGCGGACAACCAGCCGGTGATCGCCCCATTCACCTCATCCGGGCATTCCAACGTAAGTTCATGGCCACCTGTTATGGTGACTTCGGTCAAGTCGGCGCAGTCCTCGCGCATCGGCTCGGCCAGGCGGCTGTGCATTGTGTCGCAGACCACGTCGCGCGTAGCGTGCAGGAACAGCGCCGGGAGTGTCAGGCGCCCAAAGCGTGGCGCCTCGGCGGCATAAGCGAGGTTCGTGGCATCGTTCATGTACCATGCGTTGGCGCCGCTGAAGCCGGTCGAACGGAACGCGGCGACCAAGGCGGCAGAGTCGGCTTGGCTCAGCATCGCCTCGTCGCGCGGCATGGCCGGTGCACGGCCTGCTGCTCCGAACCAGCCGCCGTTGGCGCGAATGGCAGCGGTTCGGGCGGGCTTGCCAACCGCATCGCCTGAGGCGGTTCGGTAAAGCAGCGCGAGCGTCGCCTCCACATTGGCCTCGAACTCCTGCGCAGCACGGGCGAAATGCTCGCGGTAGAACAGCCAATAGTCCCACTGGCCGACCGGATACCGGTCAACCGGATAAAGGCCGCGATCAACCAGCGCCACGAGGTTGGACAGCGTGAACCCGCGCGCCAAATAGGGCACGCAGAGGTTGACCACTCCCCGGCACCGCTCGGCGTGATGCGAGGCCATGCCCCAGGCGACCGGGCTGCCCCAGTCGTGCCCGACCCAAATCGCAGGCTTGCTCCCGAGCGCCTCGTGCAGCTCGACCATATCGGCGACCACTTCGCGGATAGCATAGGCACCCGTCGAGCTCGGCACCGACGAGCCGCCATAGCCGCGCATGTCCGGCGCGACGCATCGCCAGCCTTTGGCAGCGAAATGCTCGATCTGCGCCCGCCAGACTAGGCTGAGCTCCGGCCAGCCATGGATGAGCACCATCAGCGGGCCGTCCGCCGGGCCCGCCTCGATCCACGCGGTGCGATGGCGCCCGGTCTCGATCGTCTTTTGCGCGAAAACCGTGTCCACCAAAGCCAGCTCCCCTGAAAACTCAAATCATCGGTTGCAACTGATCGGAGCCGGATCACCCGGACAGGCCGGCCTTGGCGTCTATCAAGGGGCAAACCATCCAAAGATCATTTCTTGCGGCAAGCAGGCTAAGACGGACCAGGCAACGGAAATGCACCGCACATCCAATGAACACCTCCCAATTCGTCGGCATCTCCGAAAACTAAGAATTGGCTCTGTTGCAGCGTAGTAGGTCCAAGCGGATGTTAAGAGAGGCGGCGAGGCCCGGCAAGGCCCGGAACCGAGGCGCACCCCAGGTGCTTTGGCTGCGGCGCCGTGCTACGCCGCAGCACTCGCATGCGAAGGGCTAGCCATGATACGCCGCATCATCCCGCTAATTTTTGGAGCCTTGCTGATGACCCAAGCCGCCTCCGCCGCCGACAATTTCACCACCCTGCCGTCAGGGGTGAAGTACCACGACGAGGTGGTCGGCACTGGGCCAGAGCCCAAAGCAGGGCAAACCGTCTCCGTCCACTACACGGGATGGCTCTACGACAACGGCCAGCGCGGCAAGAAATTCGACAGCTCGCGCGACCGCGGCACGCCGTTCAGCTTCGTCCTGGCCGGGCAGCAGGTGATCTCCGGCTGGGACATCGGCGTCGCCACCATGCATGTGGGCGGCAAGCGCACGCTGGTCATCCCGCCCGAGCAGGGCTATGGCGCCCGCGGGGCCGGCGGCGTGATCCCGCCCAACGCGACATTGATGTTCGACGTCGAGCTGCTCGGCGTGCGCTGATCGAGGGGGCAACTATGGCGGGCAGCACGGTCGCGATCGTTGGGGCCGGGCTGATCGGCCGCGCTTGGGCGGTGGTGTTCGCCAGGGCCGGATGGGCGGTGCGGCTGACCGACCCGCATGGCCCGACCCTGGACGCCGCGCCGGGGCTGGTTCGGGACGAGCTGCACGCGCTGCACGCACACGGGTTGGTGGATGACCCCGAAGGGTCTGCGGCGCGGGTCAGCGCTGCCACCGGCCTTGCCGACGCGGTGACGCCGGCGGACTTCGTGCAGGAGAACGGGCCGGAGACGGTCGAGGCCAAGCAGGCGCTGTTCGCCGACCTCGACCGGCTCGCGCGCCCCGGCGCGGTCCTGGCCTCGTCGACCTCGGCCATCGTCGCCTCCCGCTTCACCGAGGGCCTGCCCGGCCGTGCCCGCTGCCTGGTGGGCCACCCGGTCAACCCGCCGCACCTGGTGCCGCTGGTCGAGCTATGCGGTGCGCCCTGGACCTCGCCCGGCACCATCGAGCGGGCGCGGGCGGTCTACCAGGGAGTCGGCCAAGTCGCCGTCACGGTGAACCGCGAGGTCGAGGGCTTCGTGCTCAACCGCCTGCAAGGGGCCTTGCTCGCGGAGGCGTTCCGGCTGGTGGGCGAGGGCGTCATGTCGCCGGAGGACCTGGACGAGACCGTCCGCAACGGGCTGGGCCTGTGCTGGTCGTTCCTGGGGCCGTTCGGCACGATCGAGCTGAACGCGCCGGGCGGCATTCCGGACTACTGCGCACGCTACACCGGGTTCTACAAGCGTTTGGCAGCCGATCCGGCGGGTCCGGAGGTCTACGAGGGCGCCAACGCGGACCGCGTCATCGCCGCCTGGCCGCACGCGCCGTCCGCCGGGCGCCAGGCGGCCCGGACCCGCTGGCGCAACGAACGCCTCGCGGCGCTTGCGGCCCACAAGCGGCGGCAGCAAGCCGAGCCTTGACCCGCGCAAATTGGGCAAGGGCGTCACCGAATTGTCGCCTTTTGGGCATAGTTACGGCCTATGGTCACGAGCGGCCGGATCGTGCGATGGTTTGGAGGCCAAACTATTCCGGCGCGTGAGCCCGGCGGTTGCAGGGCTGGCTCTGATAGTGACCCCAAGCGCGTCCGCGCGTTGTTGCGCTGGCCGTGCCCAATGCGCGCCCGGCCTGACCCGTGCGCGACGACACGAAAGGATATCTCGATGAAGGTTTCAGCTTTGGCGTATGCGGCGGTCCTGGGCCTGGCGTTCGCCAGCACGGCGATGGCGCAGACGACCCGCGGGCCGCAGGACACCGGCAACATGGCGTATCCAAACCCGCTCCCGCAGGGCAACCTGGGCAAGACCATGACGCGGCGCCAGGCGCCGGACACCGGCAGCGCACGCTACCAGACCCCGACGCCGCAGGGCAACATCGGCACCAGCCGGACGATGAACCCCAACCGCCCGACCGATACGGGGAACATGGCCTACCCAACCCCGCTGCCGCAGGGCAACCTGGCGACCACGCCGGTCAGGTAGGCCGGAACTCGCAGCCCGTGGCCTAAACCCATGATGGAGACGCCCAGGCCCTTCGAGTTGGGCCTGGGTCGTCGTCGTAGCTGCCCGATAGGTCAACCCATCTATGGCGCAGCGCCTCCACGGACACGCTAGGCTGGACCGTGCATTGCATCTGCTGCGGTCCAGTAGGTTGCTGCGCCCGCACGGAGCCAAGCCGGCCGCCCACCCGATCTACGTCGGCCGGCCCGAGCGCCTCATGGCCGACCAGTTGTTCTCCCGCGTCGTGGGCGCGGCGCCGATCCAGGGCAACACCGTGCGCCTGCTGCGCGACGGCGCGGAGAACTACCCGGCTTGGCTCGGGGCCATCGGCGCGGCGCGGCGCTCCGTCCATTTCGAGAACTACATCTTCCGTGGCGACACCATCGGACGGCAGTTCGCCGCCGCCTTGGCGGCCAAGGCGCAGGACGGCGTCGCGGTCCAGGTCCTGTACGACTGGATGGGCAACCTCCTGCAGACGCCGCGCGGGTTCTGGCGCGGCCTCCGGACGGCGGGGGTCGAGGTGCGCTGCTTCAACCGCCCGCGCCTCGACAGCCCGTTCGGCTGGCTGAGCCGCAACCACCGCAAGACCGTGAGCGCCGACGGCGCGGTGGGCTTCGTCGCCGGCCTGTGCGTCGGCGACGCCTGGGTTGGCGACCCGGCCCGCCGCGTCCCCGCCTGGCGCGACACCGGCATCATGATCCAGGGACCCGCCGTGGCCGACCTCGACGCGGCCTTCGCCGAGAGCTGGTCCCACGCCGGCGGGCAGCCGCCGGACCGCGTGCAGGCGCTGGCTGCCCAGCCGCCGGGTCCGCCGGCCGCGCCGGACCAGGTGGCGCTGCGGGTGATCGCCAGCAAGCCGAACACGATGGGGCTGTACCGCTTCGACCAACTGATCGCCGGGATGGCCCGGCGGTCGCTCTGGCTGACCGACGCCTATTTCGTGGGCACCACCGCCTATGTCCGCGCCCTCTGCGACGCGGCGGAGGACGGCGTGGACGTGCGGCTCCTGGTGCCCGGCGCGTCCGACCTCCCGGTCGCCAAGGCGCTGTCGCGCGCCGGATACCGCCCGTTGCTCGAAGCGGGCATCCGGGTGTTCGAGTGGAACGGCCCGATGCTGCACGCAAAAACCGCCGTGGCCGACGGCCGCTGGGCCCGCATCGGATCGAGCAACCTGAACCTTGCGAGCTGGCTCGGCAACTGGGAGCTCGACGTTGCGGTCGAGGACGCCGGCTTCGCGGCCGAGATGGAGAGGATGTTCGAGGCGGACCTGCAGAACGCGACGGAGATCGTGCTCGACCTCGGCCGGTGCCGTGCCGCCAAGCCGCACGGCCGGCGGCGGGCCCGGCGGGGCAGCCCTGGCCGCCTGGCCGCGGGCGCCGTCGGGCTGGGCAGCGCCGTCGGGGCCGCGATCACCAACCACCGGGCGCTCGGCCCGGCCGAGGCCAAGGTGATGGTCGCAGGCGCTGGGCTGCTGCTGGCGCTGGCGGCCACCGCAGTCGTGGTTCCACGCTTGCTGACCGTCCCCATAGCGATCGTGGCGGCGTGGGTCGCCACCGCTTTGCTGGTGCGGGCGTGGCGGCTGCGCACCAGCCCGGCCTCGTCGGCCTCTGAGACCACGGGAGCCTGATCGATGCTGTTCCGACACGCCCGACGAACCTTCGCGACGCAGCCGGCGCGCGGGCCGCTGGCCAAGATCGTGAGCTGGAACCTGCTGCGGCTCACCGGGGCCAGCCTCGACGACGTTGTGCGCCTCGCCCGGCGGGAGCAGCCGCACCTGCTGCTCATGCAGGAGGCCACGCAGCGCATCGACGAGCTGCCGGCGCGGATCGGCGGCAGCTATTGGCGGGTTTTGCTGCCGGGCCGCATCCATGGGCTGGCGATGTGGAGTCCGGTGCCGCTGCCGGCGCCGATCGTGATCGCCCTGCCGGCCGGGGCGATGTTCGAGCGGGTGTGCCAGGTGATCGACCTCGGCACCTTCTCGGTCGCCAATGTCCACCTGTCGCACGGGCAGTTGCTGAACCGCCGGCAGTTGCGCACCATCGCGCACAGCCTGCCGCCGCGGGCCGCGGTGCTGGGCGACTTCAACCTCGTCGGCCCGGCGCTGCTGCCGGGCTTCCGGGACGTGGGCCCGCGCGAGCCGACGCATGTCGCGGGCGAGGTGTTCCCGCTCAGGATCGACCGCTGCCTGGTGCGCGGGCTGATCTGCACCGGGGCGGAGGCGCTGTCCCGCCAGGCGTCCGACCACCGGCCCATCGTTGTGCGCCTGGGCGCGGCGGGCCATCGCGCGACACGCGCGGCCTGACGCCCCTACTTCGGCCGGGCGAGCGCGAGGCCGACGCCGGCGCCGGCCAGCAGACCGCCGGACACCCGGTTGCGCAGGCGGCCATGCACCGCCAGCACGCGCCGGGCGCGGCCGGCCGCGAGCGCCCAAAGGCCGTCGACCGTCACCACCAACGCCAGGAACACGGCCGACAGCGCCAGCACCTGCGCCGCCACGCCCTGGCCGGGGGTGATGAACTGCGGGAAGAACGCGCTGTAGAACAGCAGCGTCTTCGGGTTGGTCAGCGACACCAGCACGGCACGGCCGAAGATCGCCCGCGCCGACCTTGGCTGCGGCGCCGTGCGCGTGAGGTCGATTGGGACAGCGCGCCATTGCTGCACGCCGATCCAGACAAGGTAGGCCGCGCCGACCCAGCGCAGCCACTCGAACCAGTGGCCCAAGGTGCCCAGCGCCTCCGTCATGCCGAGCCCGGTCAGCGCCAGTTGCAGCACCACTGCCGTGCTGGTGCCCGCCACCGTGAGCAGCCCGTAGCGCGGCCCGTATGCGACCGAGTTCGCGACGATCAGCGCGACGTTCGGCCCTGGGATCAGCAACAGGACGACGACGGCGAGCACGAAGGCGGGCAGGAGCGGGAGGTCTGGCATCGTGCGAGGATGGCAGAGCCGGTGCTGGGCGGTCCAGCATGGTGTTGGTTAGGTCCTGGCCGCGTTGTGTCGCCTGGCGCCAGCATGGGAACCAAGCTCTTGCACCTGGCCTGCATCCGAGTGCGACCGCCGGCTCCTCATTTCCTGCCTGTTGAAGACATCGTGCCGAGATGCATCGGACAAGCAGGAGGGTGTAGAATGCACGCCGTGCATCCAGTCACGGTGAAAGCATTTTGATGGTCTATGCGGTCCGCCTGCCGAATGGATACGCGGTCAGCGACGACCGCGCACGCCTCGACATGGAGTTTGTCCATGCCTCGCTAGTACCTCTGCACAGAGGTTTTGACCGGTTGGCGCCCGAGGCGGTTAGGTCCGGCAAAGGCTGTTTCCAGGCAGAACGGTGCTCGGGACGAGGATTCGGCAAGGATAACTCAAGAAGATCAGGCTTGGGATCAGACCAATGATCTCATGGCTCACTTGGCCTCAACCGGTCAAAACCACTGTGCAGAGGTACTAGTCGGCATGGGCAGGCAGTCACGCACGGACCTGGTTTTTGGAAACTGGACAATGATGAGCGGCAGCAAAGACGACGCGGATACGGCTTCCTCCAACGTGGCACCCTCCACGCCGGACAGCGCGCACACGGGCCAAGGTGCGCCGACAGACGAGGCGCACCAAGATGCAGGCGACGGCTCACTGACCGGCTCGATACCGGCCGGCCTGACGGTTGACGAACTCATGGAACAGGCAAACAACAACAAGCCCAGTGACGGTGGAACAGGCTGATCCAGGTCGGAGGGCCAAGCATTAGCGCCCTGACCTCAGAAGCAGGAAGATCGACGGCGCATATGCCATGCGTGGGGCACACGCTGCGCAACCGCCCCGGATCGGCGAGCGACCCGTGCAAC
>JAABUP010002168.1_pt1 | contig 39123 bp, 49 predicted proteins | sample 5559201 | NCBI WGS metagenome assembly JAABUP01 (sample SAMN10711887, study PRJNA513373) | rock metagenome | isolation source: Antarctica rocks | place: Antarctica | reverse complement strand
GCAAGGAGCTTCCAGTGGATCAGGAGCTGCAGCGCCAGCAGCAGCAGGAGCGGCAGCAGAGACTGCAGCAGGAGGTGCAGCGTCAGCCAGCAGGCCTTCAGAGCCTCTTCGGTGCTCTTAACCCCTTCCACCTGTTTGGCGGTGGTGGTCAGAATGGCCATGGCACAGGTCAACCTGGTCACCCTGGAGGCATTGGTCATCACGCTCATGCAGCTACTCAGCTCAACAACAGTGCACCAGCAGCAGCAGCAGAGGCTGCTGCCAGTGGGCCTGACAGACTGCCTGTCGGCACTGTAGAGAGACTCGAGGTTGTGCAGACAACATTGAGGGAGCTGGAGGTACGAGTGCAGGATCTGGATTTGCATGCTGTGCTGAGGAGCTGTTGCTAATTGACTGTGGTGTCCTGCATGTGCAAGCTTGTTGTGCTATCTGCTTATGTGTCTTGTGCACAGCTGCTCTCCAATGCGTCTGCAATGATCATACCTGCAACTTCATGCCCGGCCTGCCTTGCAATGCATGTTGATGACTTTGTGAGGGGCTCATGAGCTGCTTGCGTAAGCGTGGGTGTCATGTCACCCCCAGAAGCTCATACATTGACAGCTGGCACTGCAGGCACGTCTACTTAATCAGATATCAGCGATTGGCAATGGTGCTGAGATGTACGTAGACAGAGCCACCTTGGAAGCGCGTTTGGCTGAAGTTCAGGCACAGAATGGCCGACTCCAGGATATAGCAGACAATGCCATGGAGATGCTGCAGGACCCCTCCAGCCACTCGCCCAGGGGCAGGTCTAGGCTGCAAGACTTACAGCATGCTATCCATGCTGCGCTGGGGTCTGATGCAGCTGCAGGTCAGCAGCAAAAGACCTTGCCTTCATCGTCCATGCTTTAGCACAGCTATGCCGTCGAATTGTCTCCAGTCTGAGTGTTAAAGTGTCAACTTCTACTTACAACCCCGCTTTGACTTGCGACACAATGTCAGCCATTGCAATGCAAGCACTCCATGCTGTCCTGGGCTGGAGCTTTTGATGTGGCGCCCAGCTAATTGACCTGCAGACCTGCACAATCCTCACCACAGGTTTGTTGGTCAGCTACAGCCAAACCTGGTGTGGCCATCAGCATGCCATGCTGTCACTTTCATCATGCATGTGCATTTCCCAAGTGACAGCATGGCATGTTAATGACCATGCCATGCTGTCACTTTCATCATGCATGTGTGCATTCCCAAGCTCATGTCACATTTGGTTGCTGCATGCTGCAGACAATCATCAGGAGGGTGCAGAAGATGAGAGCAATGATGTTGCTGTCAGATCACATGAAAATGACAGCAGGAGTGGTGAAGACTCTGTTCCTCCCTTGATGCCTCATGAGGCCGCAGAGCATGCTCATGATGACAATGATGACATGCCATCTTTGGTAACCAGCGACGACAGTGAAGGCGACAGCTTGCCAGATTTGGATAACAGTGATGCTGACAGCTTTCCGCAGTCGCACTACAACAGTGGTGACCGTCTGCCAGGTCTGGAAGCAGATCACGACAACTATGATGGTGACAGCTTGCCAAGTTTGGACAACAGTGAGGCTGACAGCTTTCCACAGGAGCACTACGGCAGTGATGGTGACAGCCTGCCAGACCTGGAAGCAGATCACGACTGTGGAAGTGAAGGCAGCGATGCTTATGAGGATGCAGAAGATTCTGATGATTATGAGGAGACTGATGAGCTTCCAGCCTTGGTAGATTTCCCTCCTCCCACATTTGCACCTGCTGTCAATGGAGCCGAAGCTTTTGGTCCCAACACTCCTCTGGATTTGGATCAGCAGGCAGCAGTCGATGACCTTAGCCATGAACTCGACGTGGCAGATGCTCTGGCAGCTTCTGTCAGGCTGGTAAGTCTCCTTATTCAATGACATTTCAGCTGTGTGTGTCACACCATGCATTGCACTCCGTGAACTTAGACCTGTGCAGCTCTCCCTAAGGTTTGAGTTACATGTAACCAGTGCAGTGTGTCAGGCTGGTTAGCCTCTTTACTCAAAGACATTCCAGCTGTGTGTGTACACTGCGAATCACACTCCATGAAGTTAGACCTGTGCAGCTCTCTCCAAGATTTGAGTTGTATGTAAACAGTGCAGTGTGTTCAACTCAAGTCAGGCAAATCTTATGCTGTCAAGTTAATATGCAGACAAATCTTATGCTGTCAAGTTGATATGCGGACAAATCTTATGCTGTCAAGTTGATATGCAGACAAATCTTATGCTGTCAAGTTGATATGCAGACAAATCTTATGCTGTCAAGTTCATATGCAGACAAATTTTATGCTGTCATGTTGATATGCAGGTTGCAGACGAGGCAGTCTTTGGAGATAGGCTCCAAGTGCCAGCAGCTGAAGTGCACCTTTCAGGCGCTCGCAACCCACCCATTGACATCTCAGATGCACAGGACTCAGCTCCCAACACTTCCAGCTTGTCTGAGCGGCGAGTGGTTCAGCGCATCAACAGCCAGTCCACGCCGCACAATCCTGCAGGGCCATCTCAGGCACAGCCCTCTGGTTTGGCCCTGGCAGCAGCCCCAATCAGCAACCCTGCAGGGGTCATTCTGAATCAAAGGCAGCTCAGTCAGGAAGGTATTGATGCTGAACTACCCAGAACCGCCTCGGTAAAGCCTGAGCTAGACGCAAATGATGACAAGCAGGCAGAGCTGCACAGTCACCCTTTGACCACCACTCCCAGCCGCAAGCGCAGCTTCACCCCTGCAGAGGCTTCTTCTTCACTTGATGTGCCGCCCACACTTCAGCAGGACAGCTTGAATGCCAGGCCTGATGGTAATGCCAGGCTGGCAGATGGTGGAAGGGCTGAGGAAGGGCAGCGGTCCGGTGGCTTAGTACCTGGACCCGTGCAGTGGGCAGCAAGGGGGGCAGGCAGGTTGATGGGAAGTCTGCTGCGCCGCAACAGTAACAACAGGCGGTAGCCTCAGAGAGCAGGGCATACAACAGTGTACATAAGTCATCATCGTTTCGCAAATTTAGTTATGGGTCCTGAGAAGAGACTCACAAGACATTTGTGTTGCTGGCCCATGATCAAACAGCTGCAGGTGTCATGCTCATGTATTTTTACAATCCTGCCTCTGGTTTTCAAGCAATGTTTGCTGGAATGCGAAGCTTTTGAGCACATCAGTGGTCTGTTCAGCCCATCGCCTTCTTAATGACATGCATAGTCCGGTGTCACGGTGTGCGCTACTTGCCTATGTGAAACTTACACACGCATTGGAGATAAATACGCTTCGGCAAGTGTCGAAACGCAGAAATGTAGTTGCAAATGTAGTGTGATGTCAATGGCACATGCAAGGCTATTAACTTGGGCGGCCCCCGGGGGGGGGGGACAAAGATCGGTGGGGGCGTTTCGAGCTCTCTCTTCCGGCAACGTCAACTCTCTGGGATTGAGTAACGCGCTGCTATGTGCTCATTGCTTCGTTGCACAAAGAACAGGCAGCACCCATCGTGAGTGCATAGCAAAAGGCGCCCACGCGACTGCGTGTATCAGATGCACGCCTGGTGGATCCGTGGAAACGCTGTATTGACCTTGTGCACGTCAGTACTTGCAGCTGTCTGCATCGCTGTATCTATCACAGGTGAGATCATTGCATTTGCTTCATTGCTCCAGCCGCCTTCACCCGCTGTCGTATGAAAAGCTGATGCCTTAACCAACTTGACCAACTTGGGTTGGTGATATACGCCTCTGATTCATGCGGCAACGACGTATGTCTGCTGACAGACGTTTTTCACAAGAGTAACCCATTTGTGCACGCGAGCCTTGTGGAAGTTCAAGGTCTGCAGAGAGAGTATGATAGATGGGTTGGCTACAGGGAGAGGGTATGTTTGCATCTAAATCGACACTCGTCGTTGCATGCATTTTTGGATGATGCAACTGATGGCTGACGTCCTGGAATGGTTTCAGTAAAGGCGTTTTGGGTCAGGGACTAAGTTGGTCAAAACTCTTGCTATACAGGCTTGGATTGCAGTCAACCTGACAGCTGACCTGCAAGACTCATTCACATGGAACACACGGCAAATATATCTATGGCTCACAGCAGAATACAGGACAGAGAAGAACCAACTCAATCAAGCTGTCTTCTGGAATTGGATTGTTGAAAGCAAGGTAGCTGCCGAACTCCTTGGCAAATTATACATGCGTGATGAGCTGGCATGTATAACCACACAGGCAACAGCATGGAGGTGGTGGTGTAGGAAGATGCAGTCATCAGCATACCGCGGCTCACTCATACTCATCCCTCTAGCGTATCGAAACATCCAATGAGTACCCATTACCCGCTGGATTTGACAGATCAAGGGGAGAACCTAAGAGGCACTCCGTTCAATATTACTGTGTCATGGAACATCATGCCCACTGTGGGTAAGTGAAGTCTTGCATTCGTGAAGCATTGTTAAGTCGCAGCAGATGTATGTGCATGTCACTACTGTGCGCTATACCTTGACACCTTGCATTCAAGCAATTCAGCAAGTTCAGTTGCATCGTGCTCCATGAATCATGCAGCCAACCCCTATTCCAGCAATCCCCTTGTTTTGGAACCTTGTGTTGACATTTGCTGATCTTTGCGCGTGCAGGGGCAATGTCTACGCATAGACGATCTTTCTCAGGTACAAAGACATTGACTGTGTGCGCACACACAATTGCTTGTCTGCAGTCTACCCACGCAGCAAGCATGTCAAGAGATTCACCCATCTCTTTGTGATCTTTTGTTTTTCAATTGGATGTGCCCATTTGACGCTTGTTTGCTGCTGTGTTGGGTGTTCTTATAAGACTTGCTTGCGGCTTGTTATACCTGGTGCATAATCATAAATTTGCTTGTGTGTCATTTGCAGGGTTTGAGTTCCCTACTCAGTATCAAAAACCGGATTTGAAACAGCCAAGATCACCCAGGACTTGATATTTTGCCATTGATGATTGAGTTGCAAAGCTGTGCCTTTTGTACAAACAGCTCATCATGATGCACTGTAATTTCTGCTAGTAGCACTCTCCCACCAAGACATCACATCCATTGAATATAGAGTTGCGTGCCATCACTGAGCTACAGCAAGCAACACTCATGACTTGAAACTTCCTCAACTCACACCAGCAACTTTCACTCAAGCATGCCAGCATTGTCTTCTGGTTCATGTGGCTCCCCAACAATTGTGCTGAGCAGATACCACTGGCCCTCTGGACTCAGTGCCCAAATGCAGACATTGCTCTCATCACCATCACTTGCAGATGTTGCCAGAAGGCTGCCCATTTTGTCAAACTCGACCTTCCAGACCTGCCCATCCACTGGTAGACAAATTAATGCTGTCTGCCCATCAGATGAGAGGCAAGGCATTTGATGAACCTGTGCAAACCACAGGAGCCTGAATGAATGAGTCTTAAGCAATGCATGTTTGACACTTGACCGCATGTCTTGAGTAATGGTAATCTAATTGAAAAGCATGCAAGTGAAAGCCACAACCCTCACCTGCAGATCGTTGGCTTTTCCTTTGAGGCTCCAGATGCGTGTGCCAGCAGTTGATGCTGTTGCTATGAGCTCCACAGGCCTGCAGTCAGGCAGCATCAGCTTACCTGAGTAATGCCTAGAGGCCAGAGACATAAATTTTTCATGACACAGTGATCTGCAATGATTGATGGAGATATGTCCACCACATGAGCAGTTGAAAAGTGCTCACCTGCCAATGGCAGGAGCCCAGTCTATTGCAGTCACAGCTTCATTGTGGGTGTCCAAGGCAGCAGCTTTGACCCAATCCCCTAGTGTGCTCCTGTATGATGAAACATCACTGATAGTATACGATCACATCAACTTTCCAGCGCTGACAGACAGATGATGCTGTTTGCAGGCATTGCCAACAGATCAGGTTGCACGCTTTGCAGCTGTCTCCGTAGCAGAGACATTCACAGAACTGTACCCACAGACAACATGCACGAAATGACACAATGGTTCTGGCCTGCTTACCAGATGCTTGTTCTTTCTGTTGTGTTTGAGCAATTTCAGGCAGCTAACAACTGACATGCCAGTTTTACCTGTAAACCCACACATGAGCTCCTTGAGCTGTGCCAACAACAAGCATAGGAGGGAGGCCTGGAGTGTGTTGTCGCCAACTCATGCAATTGCAAGAGCTAGATGATGACGCCTGTAACAAACTCATATGTGCAAAATGTAAGCTTGGGTAACATGATCATCTGGAGCCTAGTATAGCAGCCAGCAGTTGCAACCTCTGCTGGGTCACCTGAAAGTCATTGCAGAGCTGCCACCTGTCAGCATTCAGCAGTGAAGATGCCTCGTAGAATCTGACGAAGCCATCTTCAGACGCAACTGCAAGCTGAGGTCCCAGTTGTCGAGGGGCAAAAGACAAGCTAGTGATTGCCTCTGTGCTTTCTTTCAAGCTAGCACGGTGCAGCCAGCATGTTTGCTGAGAAACCCAAGCTTGCTGCCATATAGAGACCAAGCCGTCTGCTGAAGCGCATGCAATCACAGAACCATGCTCGCTGTGGGCCCAGGCAACCTGCTGATGCAGTATGGCATGGGACCTTGCAAAAAGAGTTGCTGTACTGATTTATACACACAGCTTGTACTGTGCCAAAGCTACAGATAGGCAGTGAACGTCACGAGTAGGCACCTTGACCATCTTCAAGCTGCTCTCTGTTGGCAAGCGTGAGGTCAGCTGCCAATGCTCCTGATCCTCGCATCTGTCGGAAACATGTATCGTGCCATCCGCAGAGCACGTCGCCAGACGAGTACCGTTGTCGTTGTATGCAGCCGTCTGGACAGTGATCAATCCCTGAACACTGCTATGCCGTATAGAAGCCATGGCAGCAACTCACCACGACAGATACGATCAGACTCAGATCAAATGGATCTCAGAGTTTGCAACACAACTTGACACGCGACGCAAACGCACTAAGCCCGACCTGGCAGGCCACACACACATCTGCCAAGTTGGTCGTGATTAGGCACAAGCTGAACGACATAGAGCACTTAAGCACGCAACATGACGCTTCATTTGACCGAATTGTCAGCTATGACCGTGAGTCCTGCCTGAACTCAAAGCAGAGAAGCAAAGGAAGCAGACTAGTCAGTACTGTGATGTTCTTCTTCCAGTTTGACCTATTGAGCTCACGACAGATGCTTAAGCTTGGTCAACGCGCTTCTTGCAACGAGCATGCTTTGTTCAAGTGTGCATTCTGTTTCGCAGATTTGTGTGTCTGGGTGTAGACCTCTTGTTGTGCGTACTCCTAAGAGGCAAGAGCTGCGGGCTCCCGTAAGGATCCAGGCTGTGACTCGGCGTGAAATACAAACAGAAGCCGCAGCGCTTGTAGGCTTCTCGTCTATCGCAATGGGTGGGTGTGCGTACAATCAAACGTTGACCTGACTTTTAGTCACTTGCTCCTCTGACGGTTTTCCCTTATATGACGCAGCATCAGACAGTGCACCTGCACAGGGGTTCAGAAACACTCCGCCAGAAACTGGTGTGGGTGGAGATGCCTTTCGAGCTCCTGAACCCTTGCTAAACTTGGTACCTGTGCGCTGCGCCAAAGTAAGATACTTGTGCTTGACTATCCACTTGCGCAAGCTATGCTTGACAGCTACTTGATGTCCTTTTATACACTTTTTTTGTGTTGCACAGACAGTACACTTTATCCGCCATGGTGAAGGATTCCACAACATTGGCTTTGACGGCAATGAAGATGCCCATCTGACTCCATTTGGCTGGTCACAAGCACATGGACTGCATGATCACATACAAAGTCTGCCAACCGCATTAGGTATCCAGGTATGCTGTTTGCTGATCTCAACCTCCTTCAGAATTTCAATCGAGCAATGACCTGACCAAATGCTGCGCAACTGACCCTTCTCACGCTGTATGCAGCTGATAGTAGTCAGTCCACTGGTAAGAACGCTAGAAACAGCCACAGGGGCTTTTGGTGCGGGACTGCCCCAAGGTGCTGATAATGTCATGATGACATCACTGGAGCCTCGAGAACAATGGCAGGCAGGGCATCCTGCTGTTGCTTTGCCACCAGGCATTCCAGTCATCTCTCATGAAGGCTGCAGAGAGCGAGTCAGTAAGCTTCCTCGCATGTCATGTGAACAATGGATTAGTGTACCTGGGCTATAAGAACAACATGTATGTGGCATTCAGCTTCGTGCCCACTAATCCAACATTGTGCTGACCCTGCTTCTTTTGAGGAGGAACAGGTGCCACATATGGTGTCCATACTCTATCTGAACTGGGAGCAACTCCTGACTAATCAACACCACACATGTGTGCGCAGGCGATGCATGCTGACCAAATGCATGTGTATGCTTTTCTTGCAGAGTATTGGGAACGTGCCTCTTTGGCCGCAACCCAGGCGGCTATCATCCCGCCCAAATCCCTTTTGTCTTGTACCGCAAACCGCAGCACTCAGTGTATCCTACCCAGGGTTTGCTTATGTCAGATCTATTTATGTCAGATCTGCTTATGAGCAAACATAAGGACCAGCAAGGCCAGAAAGCTGACTGGGTTTTCTGCTGGCAGGTTGGTCAAAGTGTGATGCTAGACGTAGCTTACAGGAGACAAAGCAGCAGTTTCCTGGCGTAGACTTCTCTTTGATACAGAGTGAGCAAGACACAATGTGGCCTCGCTTCAACAGCTTTGATGAGAGTGGCGTGCGCACCACTTTTGGCGAGCCTGAAGAGCATGTCACAGACAGGGGAATCCAGTTCTTGCATTGGCTCATGACTAGGTACAGCTGCATGCCACCACCTGTTTCTGCCACCCGGTTTTGCCGAAGATGGTCATGTCCCTTTATGTCAATGCTTATTGGTACACATTCAAGCTCGCAACTGCAGCCACAACCTCTCTGTTGCAGCTTGATCACATGAGTTTGTAGTGCAGCGGTCACATAAGGTCACATAAGGTCATAAGATTAATTTGTAATTTGAAAACCAAAGCTGATGTTGTGCTTCTGCAGGCCTGAGTCTCGCATTGCTGTGGTCTCCCATTGTGGCTGGTTGTTTCACACCTTGTCTGCCTTCAGCCATGCTGAGGCTCCTGTTAGGTCACCACCCATCAACAATGCCCCACCAGGGACGCATACACGGTCATCAGAGCTAGATGTAGATTTCCAGAACTGTGAGATGCGAACAATGGTGTTGACAGATCCTAGGAGTGGCCCTGACAGAGGAGATCCCACTTGGTTTCAAGGTGGACCCAGCTTTCAAAATCCTGTATGACTTGCACAAGGAATGGACAAAGTCCATGCACATGCTGAGACTGTGCATGCTCCAGAGGCCTTCAATACATCCAACCTGTAGACAATCGATGATATCATAGGATCCTGCTGGGCAAAGCAAGATCGCATTGAAGAGTTCAAAATCCAAATTTGGGAGTTGCCCAAAGTGTGTGATACTTTTCCAACATCCTACATGACATGTCTCTGAATGGCCTGAAAAACTGGGCACTCACAAAAGTGGTCATAACCCAACGTTAGATAAAATAAACGGCAATGCATCTAAGATCCATTCCATCAGGGAATTAGGGCGTCACGCGGCCAAAAGCCAAGTTTCAGTGGAACTGAGCGTTTCATGTCTGGCGTTACAAGTTCCACCGGACTTGCAGCTTACAGAAATGACGCCGGGAAGCTTGCCGCACACACAATTCGAATAGCGGAACCAATAACCCGCTCACCATAAAACACAGCAACGTTGAGCAGAAAGTCTTTCCATAGCTGCCCCGGCTGTTCAAAGAGCTAAAGTCCACAAAGCTTGTCAACGACCTGACTCAAACGCAGCCTCGGCTGATTGTTGCAACGAGCACCTTTGGGGGACTGAGATGGCCGAGCCAAACAACCCTTGCGCTATCTGCTTGGATGAACTGGGCACGAACGGAGGAGTGCAAACGCTGCAGTGCGGTGAGTTTACATCTGCGGTGGTTTTGTTAGTGGCGCTGTTTGAGCGCAATAAACCATACGAAACGTTGGGACCAAACACGATTTTTGTGATCTGTACGCAGGTCACCCATTCTGCCGTACTTGTGCCACCAGGCATCACGAAACTTCACGACAACGGGGTGGAGATCACAGGTGCCCACTTTGCAACACAGTCCAGGAACCCCTTGAAACCGATAATGACAATGCAAGAGTTGAGCGCACACAGGATCACCAGGACCGCAGTCGACACCATACAGAGAACTTGGGTCAATTTGTACGCACATCACATCCGGCGGAACACCTGAGTACCAGATCTGGTACCTCAGACTTGTTTGGAGTCCCTGCTGTGAGGCACTCACGCACCACACAGGACCGAACAAGCATATCAAGCATAGCGGCACTCATGGAGGCACAAAACGACGTTCAATCTCTGATGGCACGTATCATGTCTATTCAAGGTCGCCCTCTGAATTGGGACATACAGCATCTTGAGCTGCAGAGGACCAACAGACAGCTAAGGGATGCAGGGCACAATGTAGCCCCTGACCTGGTGCAGTTCATTTCCCAGGTGCAGAACTGCACTGCAAGGCTGACTGCAGACTTTGATGAGTTTTTGAGGCATTTTGAGGGTCAGCAGCACAGGCACCTACATTCACAGTACAGAAGGCCGCAACTCCAACAAGACCAGCGTCAGCTAAGGCCACGCAGTAACTTGGGCAGTGTGAGTCCTCTGCTGGATGTGCTGCAGCTTTTTGGGCAGCTGCTGCGTGAAGCATAAGATGAGCAGTACCAATCCCTTTAATGGCATTCACCTGATCATTTATGAAACAGCACATGAACACTGCTTTGAAGTTGTCAGTCTTGGAGCCCACAACCTGTCTTACCTCTCAAACAACCTTGGCTTATGATCGTGTAGTAGTTCTCAACGGTGCAAGTCAGTTGAAGTGACCTGTTTTTTTAATAGATTAGGTGCAATGGTATCTTGCCCACAATTTTGCAAATTTACTGTCTCTTTAGCTTGCGCGCCATTGGTTGGCAGCGCCTACCACCACAAGCTCATCAAAGTCGCAAATTGAAGACCAGCATGTGTTTTACTGCACACTTTTAGTGCACATGCCCAATTTGAAACAGTGCCCTGGCAACACTGAACACTGAATATATGCCTGTCACTGAGCACAAGAGTTAATGTCGTGAAGGCACAATTTCTACATTTACTTGGCACCTTTTGGGCCCTTGCTAGCTGAACATGTTGCGTTGCTGTAATTTGAACTGTAAGAGTCCGCAATAGGATCCTATGCATGTGTGAGCTGACTGAGCATGATGCATTCGGCATAACATTGTTTGATTACGGTAGTATGACTGATCAGTGAGGCACAACCCCAACGTTGCCTTCAGGGAGCATTCCTTCACTGCTTGAAACATGCTAATGGTGTAGTGCAGCTAAGGCTTGCTTGCCTCACATGCTTACTCTACGGGGTGCAGACTAGCACAAATTTTTCATTAATGTCTGTCACCATACATGTGTTATCAGCTGCACAACATTGCTACAGCGCAGCTATGGTCAGACCATGTAGCAAGGAGACCACATATAGATTGACTGTTTGCTGGACACAGTAGCAAAGGGCGCACAGCAGTGTTTCAAACAGTATGAAAAACTGTCAAAATTGCAATTGGAATTGGTCAGCTAAGAGGGCAGTCAGAAAGCTAGTGACTTCCATGACCTAGAACACAAACAGAATGCACTTGAGAGTGAACACTGCTTGACAGTGAGTCGAACGAATGTTGAGGCATCAGCATGGCAGCTTGAACCTCATGACACATGCAGGTTGCTAAGCTGAGTTCACGAAAGCAAGACTATCTGCAAGCTTATCTAAACTTGCAGCAAATAGCCTAGTAATCTAGGTAGTGCTCTGAAGCGCACGGCAACACAAGCGCTTGCAGGTACAGCAAGCTGCAAGGTACGGAAGCTGTTGTATGCGCAGCATGGTGGAAGGAGCAATGCATCATTGGGTGAAGTGACGCTGCATTGACCTACTTGACAGCTAGACTCACGTGACGCGTGTCGTATACGTAAAAGCCAGCTGGCCAAACTGTAATCGCGTTGTGAAGCTTTAACAAGCTGCTCGCGCATGACCCAAAATCTCCTGATCGACCTTGCAGGCTGCAAGGCTTGCTGCTGGTGGGCATTCCTTTGCTGCACACATCTACAATATTTCTCAATTTGAGCAGTGCCTACTCGTTTAGCTCTAGGCTTAGAAACAACGCATACAACTACTGTCAAAGCGTATAACGGAGTCTGTGCGGTGTCTTCCTAGCAAGGAACACAGCAAGTATTACTCTTCGCTGCTGCGCTAGCAATTGCTGTCGGCCAGCGTAACAATGCTCGTTCTGACCACCCCTCAGTCAGCAACTGCATGCAAACAGCTTGGGCAGCCTACACGCGAAAATGCGGTCTGCGGCACCCCTTTTCACCAGTCAAGAAGCGTGCAGCATAAGGCAAAACAAGGACCTGTCGCTGTGTCAGCAGTACAAAGGGCACAATCTCCTTCCCGGGCACCGACAGTTGGTCGTCTGACTGTTCCCGAGGCTGCTCCAGCAGTCAGCTCCCACCCAGACGCTATCAGACGACGCAGAGAGGCTGAGGCTAGGTGAGAATGTGTACGATGTCACGTTGTCACAGCAGCAAGTACCTCCACCTCCTGACATTAACACCCATTCTTTTGACTTGAAGGAAGCAGTCCCGTCAGGAGTATGTACAAGCATCATCTTCAGGCAAAGGCTGGTGAGAGACTTTTGGCCTAAGATGTAAATATCACCTGGGACTGCTCGTCACTTTTGCATTGTCCTGCAGGTGGGAGATTCAGAATCCATCAAACATGCACCTCATTGCCTCGACTGAGGAGTTTAGAGAGAGGATACGGCTTGCCAAGGGAGAAAATACTTTGGTGGTGGTAGACTACTTTGCCCCGTGGTGTCATGCATGCAAAAGTCTGCACCCGAAATTACAGAACCTGGCGCGCAGCTACCGTCATGTGACCTTCTTATCGGTAAGTTTGCTTCAGTTGATGGCCAGAGTTTGATGGTGCTGAAGTGTACAAGTCTGCTGCTATCACTAGAGCTGGACAATGCAAGGCAATGTATGATTCTGCAGGTAAATGCTGGGATAGATAGTCTGAAGGCCATGTGTGAAGAAATTGGAGTGCCCAAGCTGCCTTACTTCCACTTTCTCAAGGGCGACAATGGCATTGTAGCTGAGTTTGCTGCCAACTTGACAGCGCAGAAGCTGCAGCAGCTGCGCACACAGATTGCACAACACAGTGCTCAGTAGTGCAGCAACACATTGTAGAAAGAATGTAGAAAGAATGACAAGAAGGTCTCAGGGCAGCACATCAGTACCTGAATTTGATTGCAATTTTGAGATGGCAAGTTCCAGCCAATTTTGAGGAGAGGGCCAACAGGCCAAAGCTTTTGTCTTTGCGTGAGCTTGTACCATTTGAGTTGTATTTTTCTGCCCTACATTTGGCCATCCTGCTGCTTGGCAGCATCTGCTTGACCCAGATGAAGCACTCTGCTTGTGCCAATAATTTTGCTAGCTGCTTACTCGGCACAGATTTCATTCAAAGCCAACAACATGCTTGATGTGCATTAGCTGCGCCTTCAACTCCTGCTGAGTTGCACACAATTTTGTTTTTCATGATTTGAGGAAGCCTATACTAGGGGTTCAGTTGTCACAAAAGATCAGAATGATAATCATGAAAGGCACATACAGACGTCTGTCAATATAGGATGCATTGCAGTTTGAAAGTAGCTGTTTTGTTTCAGTGATATAGGCTGGCATAGACAATCTAAATGACATCATGTCTCATTGATGACTGAAGTTTCGTGGTGATTTAGCTGCTGTTGGTACACATGCACGTCATATCAATGTCACTCGTGTGAGTACCTTGGCAAGCTTTACAGGATCCTGTCTATTTCATCTGGGTAATTAATGGTTCGCTGAGCAAATGAGGGGTATGAGCGCCTGTGCAGATTCTCAATTTCCGCCTGTAGCTGACCCATACGTTCCTGCTGCATGGCAGCAATGTCTCTGAGCTGCCTTTGTGTGGCCAGATTGCGCATGCGCCTGGCATGTGGACTTTCAGACTTCTTTGTGGGTGAGCTGGATGGTGCTGTAACATCCAGCTTACTCTTGACCTGCTCCACTTCCTGCATAATAATAACAACCATAATAATGAAAACGCTTTCCAGCTCATGATGAGCTAGGTCTATGCGGCCGCTTGGCAGCCAAAACGCAGCTCACCTTGAGCAGCTTGGTGTTCTGCTGGTGTCTCTCCTCAATGGCCTGTCCCAAGCGTCCCAGCTTTGCTTCACGCTCCTTCACATTCTTCACATTCAGCCTGCAGGGCAGCTGGCAACTTATGATGGTGCAGTCAGAAATGTTTCATGTGCTGTCATGTGTTGTCAGAAAGCTGGTTTCATGTCATATTGAAACCCTGACAGATGTCTTGAGCATCAGTCTTTCGATCTGTCCTTGGTAGCACAAGGATGTTTGGCGGCACATGGAGCCTTCTACTGAATACATGCAAGGCTATCAGCTTGCCTGCAGCCAAAGGACAGATTCAAATACACATACATAAGTGGAAATGCCTGGCTGTTGAGCGCTTCCCCAGTTGAGCGCTTCCCCAGTTGAGCGCATCAAAGTTGTGCCTGGCGAGATGAGCCATCACAGCCTGTGTACTTTGCAAGTTGAATGCTAAGCTCAAGTATAAGCTTACCACACTGGTGCTTTAGACCAACTGCTGAATCACAAGTGTGTCAAATCTACATAACAACGTAGATGTGGCCCCTTACCCAAGTGGGTCAAGGTTTCAAATAACAACATGGCTTTGGCCCCTGACCTGTCATTGTGCTTCATGAGATTCTCAATGGTCTGCAGCTCCTGTGAGGCAGGGTGCAGGGTGCCGGCCCCCACAGCGCCCCCATTTGGGCCCCCTTTGGAGATGACAGCTTGCACTTCCCTGGTCACCCGAAGCAGCTGAAGCTCCCTCAGAATCTCCATCAAGTTGGCCACCTGCGCATAACATAGCCTTACCCTTGCAGATTTGTAACTATCTGTCGCTGTCTGTATTTCATATTTGCCTTTAGCGTAGCTCTGCGCGGTCCGTCTGTCTTCGGATTGCGTTTGAGTGTCACTTCCGTGTCGTGTATCTCAGCCATACCCCTAACATGTCAAGTTGACGAGCATGCCAAGCAGAGATCAGCCCTGGGAACAGAGCTCAGAAGCATGAAGGCAGCTCAGGATGACGTAGCTGCCAAGGGTGATGAGTCACTGCTGACTTTGCTGCCAGCTTGGAAACCTCCTCAGGCTTTAGAGATACCTAAGGTCTCCAAGATGTTTGCTACTGCTGCTCTTGTCTTCATATTTGTTGAGTTTATCATCTTTCATAGGAACGATTGGTTGAATAGGCGAAGGGCTTGCAATTGCACAAGGCTGCTCAAAGCAGCTTGTCTTGTACATGGCTTGATGCAGGTGCAGAAGTGGGTGAATGGGCAGAGATTGCAGCAATGCAGAACATACTCCAACAGAGAGTCCAGAATTCAATCCTGACAATGAACAGCCTCAGGTGCTTTGTTACGATTGGCTGGCTGACCATATGACAAAGGACGCTGGTCGTTGGAGTGCCATGACGGTGCTGTCAAAACGGATGTACATCATAATGAACAAATGTGCGACACATCAGGTGATCGTGCATCACAATGCAGTAATGCACAGCTGACCACGAAGCAGAATCCAAAACACACATGTAGATGTAAGATGAATGTCAGCAGCACAGTCACAAGCTTTGTGACTCCCATAAACTGACATCAAGCAGGTGAAGTTGTCATCGAGGAGATGACATATCAAAAAAATGCCCGAACAAAGTGTGTGCTACAGTGCAGCATAGTTCAGTACCTCCATATTGCCTCGGGTGTGTTCCCATTGCAAGCCATAAATGCCCTTCTTGAAGTCTTTGGTGGCTCTCAGCACATCCACCTTCTTCTTCCCTTCCACTGTCACCCCTTGGTTCAGACCCTGTGACAGCATACTCCACTGTAGGAACATGAACCAACAAATGGCATGCGATCAGAGTTGCGATTTTGCATTAGTGACCAGCAAACATATTAAGACATGTCGATCATGAGATCATGCGCATAGCTTGAGCGGGTCAGGTTGCCTGTGACATGCCAAAGGCAAGCATGCTGCCAGTCAAGCTGGCTTGAAGGGCAAACATGCTGCCTATTGGGGACAACAACGGCAGCTTGGTTGTGTGCGTGCAACAACAAGTTCAAGGCCAAAGCTGCTCTTGCAGAGCCCCAAAACCAAATCTACACCTGGGTTTTGCTTCATCAAACCCGGCAAGTCATGCACGCATGTATAAAGTTGATTGTGTGTTGCAAGTAGGTTGCAAAGAGGAGGCTGATGTCGATCCAAGCCCGACCTTTAAGCCCCACAACCCCCAAGCACCCCTCCCCTGTCCCCCCCCCCCCCCCAAACCCCCAAGCTCTAGCCCCCACAACCTACCTGAACGAGCTGCAAGGCCACCAGCACAGCATCCTCCATGCTGCTGTCCACAATGCCCTGGGGCTGTATCTCCACCTGCCCCTGCTTCAGCCTCAGGGGCACGTAGATGTCCTCCTCTATCCTCTTCTGCTCTTCTTGGAACAGTCCCAGCTGTGCCTGCTTACTGCTCTGTGCTGCTTCCATCACAATCACATCAGCCTGCAGAGCACCACAACAGCATGACTAATGAAAGACCATTTTCACATTTTTGTTGTTTTTTGGAAAAATAAAACACTCCATTTTTATATCTTCAAATGCTGTGTGCAGACGTGACGCATCCTTTCGCCTTGGCCTTGTTGTGGCACACGTGCTGCACCCAATGTGTGCTTTGTCATTGCAGACCTGCAACATCTCCACAATGTAGAAACACGTCCCCAGACATTTCTGAGTTTGGATTTTCAGTGTAGGGATGACGTTTCTGAAGTGAAATAGACGCTTTGGGATTGGAAAGAGCTGAGCCTGGTTGACACATGTCTGTTTGATGCTTGGCACAGCTGTCACCCATTCATCATCACAGGCTCTGATCCGGTACAAGTGTGATGCTACACAGCAAGCAAGGTCCAAGCCCCAGTTGCAGCATTGTGCTGCGCAGCCTCTTTGCAGCTGAAGCACGCAGTGAGCAAGTGCAAGCCAACGAGGCACCAGCCAGTAGACAGAACTAGGAGTGTGCCAATGTAGCCGCAAACAAGCAGCTGATCAGCTTGCAGTAGCCACACACTGGCTGCACCTGAGCAGCCAGCAGTGCAAGTCAGCTATGACATCAGTGTTGAGCAGATGCGAGGGGAGATACCTGTAGGGACTCCTGATAGCTTGTGGCGGTGGCCACTGCTGCTTGTTGTTTCCGGATGTGGTATTCAAACTCCAGCTTCTGTTGCCGAACCTGAGCATGGCATACAACTGCTTATGACTTTGCCTCCCAATGCATCTCTTCACCAGACTGCAAGGTAGATGGGAGTTTGCAATTTGGGAACAGCATAAGGTTCAGACCTGAGCATGACATACAACTGCTTATGACTTTGCCTCCATATACATGTCTGTATCAGCCTGTAAAAGCGATGTGAGTTCAGTACTTTGGGGACAATACAAGCTTTCATGACCTCTGTCAGTCCTCAACACAGCTTCAAGTTGGTGACTGGGGCTGAGTGAAGGTGAAAGGTGCAGTGCTAGAGTATTGGGCTGCTCATTTGTTGCACAGTCACAGTCACAGTCACTCAGCCATTCATTACACACATGTCTTCCCCTAGGTTCAAGTGTATATAGTCTTGACAAGATCTCTGTACAAACTGCTGTTGTGACAGTGACACCCCACGTTCAGAAGAAACCTATATAGGCGTGCTGCTGGTATCAATACCCAGCACATTCCAGCTGAATAAGCCTATTTTTGGCATGATACAAGCTCCAGCCAAAGATGGGAGAAGGACAGCTGGCAGTGCCATTGCCAATAACCTTTCTTGGTGTCAGTAACCCTTTTCTGTTGTTGTTTGAGAGTCCCAGCTCTGATGAAACAGATACAATGCTTATAACAACAGTGTTGTGCAAGCAAACTGGGTGAGTCACCTCGTTGAGGCGTCTCCACCAGACGTCACTCAGCTCAGCAGGACGTTCTGATGACTCATCCAGCACGCTTGCAGCAGCCAGGGCTGACTCATCATCAGCAGGTGGCTCGCTGACTAATGGGAACAGGTTCCTATCAGATGGATCAGTGCTTGATGCTGCCTCAGCATGTGTGCCATGTGACTGCCTGTAGGGCCACTCACACACTCACGGTCAATGCAGACCCCTGCGCTAGACCTGTCGACTTGTTTCACTTCTAGCTCCTGTGACAATACGGACATAGACACATAGACAGACAGACACACACACACACACACACACACACACACACACACACACACATCAGACATGCGCAGACACATCAGCAGCTAGCATGTAACACTCAGATTGTGTTTTGTCAGCAGCAGGTGAGAAAAGTGTACCTTTGACGCTTCTTGAACAGCTGATAGAGGGTGTGTCCGAGGCCCTCACCAGCCTCCGTTGACTCCTTCTTCCACGCCTTGTCCAGCGCCTTGTCGTCCTGTGTGCAAACTCATGCGTTCACTAATTTGTTCATTCATGCCATTCAGTTGTTTGTTCATGCAAGCATCCATCCAATCAATCATTACTTTGTCCATCCATGTTTTCATCCATTTGCTCATTCTACCAGCACTTAGCTCACTCATACTGCCATTGAATCATGCAGACATGGTTTCATTCATTCAGCATTGCTTGAGGTGCTGGTCTGCCAGTGTGTTCAATGAGGCACCATAAAGTTAAGTCCAGCTGCATTTATCTTGCCTAGAATCACGTCATTGGTATCCGAAGTCAACACTTAAGTATGCAACCAGCAAAATCTGCCCAAGATTTTGACAGCAAGATGCTTGGGATCTTGTTGTAGCCGATGTGTGAGTTTGTTGATATACAAGGCTTGCAGAGCATGACAATGCATGAGCATTCCCTGCAAGAACAGCCCAGTTGCAGTGATAGCAGCAGCTGGAAAGGAAGTTCCTGTTGCAGTATTAGCAGCAGCTGCAGAAGATGTATCTGTTGCAGTAACAGCAGCAGCTGCAGAAGAAGTGTCTGTTGCAGTAATAGCAGCAGCTGCTTAGGAAGTACCTGTTGCAGTGCAGCCAGAACCTCCCTGTGGTCTTGCAGCTGTGCAGTCACATCAGCCATCTCAAACTGCTTTGCAGCAAAGCTGCTCTCAGCCTCGGCCAGCTGAGTCTGCAGAGTGAGCTCAGCTGAGGGGCTGAGCTGCTTGAGGCGGTCAGCTGAGGCGGTGAGCTTCAGCTTCTGCAGGTCTATCTGGTTGGTCTGCACCTCCTTCTCTACACGTGCCTGAAGTCAACCAATCAATCAACCAATCAATACAGGTAAATTAAAAATTAATAAACACCTTTCTCAGCTCATGATGAGCTGGGCACATGCAGGCTCAGTTAGCCAAAAGATCCATCAATCAATCAATCAAAAGATCAACCAACCAATCAACCAATTAATCAATCATCAATCAGTCAATGAATCCATGAACACTTCCTGTTTGGGACTCATCAGGGGAGTCAACAGACATTGACTACAAAGTCAATGCACACCAAGCACTACATGACACTGAGCAAATGCAGTTTTGAAGCCTGTGTGTCACTGTATAATGCAGGACATCATCAACAAATTGAAAGTTTGAAGGTGCGGACTAATTTCTTGTATACAGTTTCTGGTATACCATGGTATGCACAACTGCAAGACTTGCACCTCTGGTCAACATGTGAAGTATGAAAGGACATGCAAACAAGATGGTGAGCTGACCGTCTGCAAAGCCAGAAGTGACTCATCAAATCTGGCGGCTATGTCATCCTGAGCTGCCTTTAGAGTCCTGAGCTCAGTTTCCAAGGCTGATCTCTGTTTGGTGCGCTCCTCAACTAGGGCTTTGGCTTTCTCTTCCCATATTTTCACCTAATGGTTAGACAGGGCTATCAGAAGGACAGCTATCGCAATCTAAAAACATTTGATCTTGTGGGTATGCACTAAAGCAGACTCTGCTGCCCTGTTAGACAGCACAAAAACGAATTTGACATGATTTTCATCTGCAACACGTGCAACTCTGGGCAAGACTCCACTGCTTGGCCTGAATAGACTGAGTAGCAGGCACCCTGATGTGTTTCACATTTCCTTGTTGGGAGCAAACCAGATCAAAACCAGATATACTTCTGACATTCTTGTCAGTGTGTAGAACCTTGCAGACAGGTTCAGTGCTGTTCATGCATCAACTGAGTTCAGGCCCTCTGGCTGCACTTGTCAGTGACTGTCCCTGGCATCCGTGTCTGATACTAGGCAAGTTATTTTTTCTGCGTTTTTGATATCGTTAAAACCACAAAAAGGGGCAGAAACGGAAGGTTTTCCTTTTCTGGCAAGAACTCAGCAACAGGCCAGAGATCAAGCAGACCTCCTGTTGCTGCTCTGGGGTAAACTGGGAGGGGTCCCCTCCCATCCAGGGGGGTCTGGCCAGGGCTGCCTGGGCCGCCCCGCCCGGCAGCCCAGCTGGGCTGCCGTTCATCATCTGCTTCAGGGCCCTTGCAGCCATGTCATTGCCTGCATTGGCCCTGGCCCTTGCCTCTTCTTCTGCAGCTTCAGCCGCCAGGCGGGCCTTGTCTTTTGCTGACAGGAACCGCGGCACATGCACTTCAGAGTCCTGCAGCAAAAGCACATGGAAATAAAGAATAAAGTACGCTTTTCAGCAATCATAGCGGGAGCCTCCCAAGGCGGAAGCCCAGAGCAGCACAAGCACATATGTCAATCTTTTGCCTGGAATGCAGAGCGTCATAGTGCAGATACACATCTAGCTTGCTGTGATGTCTCACAAAAGGGGAAAGTATCTGTCATGTCTGCAATGCACACACTATTGCAAGTCACACAGCACAGGAAAGCATCCTCTTCTTAGTGATGATGATGCATCATCTATCAGCAAATAGTCAAAATCTCCTTCATATTCAAGTGACTGAGTCCAGAATTTCAGTCTGTATGTCAAAGCAGAATCAATACCTGGACAGATAGGACACTATTTTCAACATCGTCAAGACCCCCCTGGGGCTTGAACAGGGCCCCCTCCCCTGCGGCGCCCCCCTGCCTGGCTTGCTCATCCCAGATCTCCTTGATACGGTTGTTGGCATCCAGAATCCTGTCCACGTCTGCTGACCTACTCTTCTGGGTCGCCTCAAAGCGTGCATTGAAGTCTGCCTGCATGTGCAATACAGAATTGACTCATGTCTTTCAAGGAGCCAAGCAGCAAGTTTTCAACCTAGAGATCATGTTATCAGTCACATCAACACATAGGAGGCCAGAACATGTATCATGCTGCATGCAGCCCATGCCATGGATCTTCTATAACAAACACACAATGCAGGTACCATATCTGGAGTACTCTTAGCAAGCCCTGAGAGTCCTCTCGCTCACATGCCAGGGCCTCAAGCATGTACTTGTCAGCTGGCCCAAAGTATGACTCAAGACCAGGCAAGTAGTTTCAGGTTCACTCTACCTTTGCACTGCTCATCTCTTGATGCAGAACATGTGCCTGCAGGGTCTGGCGGCCAGGGGGGGTCAGCCTACCCTCCCCAAACCCCAGCCGCTGTGCCTCTTCCTGCTCCTGGCTGCTGAGTGTACCGGCCAGGGATTCTGATGCAGAAGGCAGGGCAAAGCCTCTGGGCCCGGGGGCGAACTGGGAGCGGGGCAGGGTTCTGGCGAAGATTGAGGGGGGTGGGGGTTGCTGAGGCGAGGGGGAGGCCAGAGAGCTGAGGCTCTGTTGGCCCATGAGGGATGTTGCATTGCTGGGCGCCACCTGAATGTTCAGCTGCGGCCAAGAACAAAACAATCACCATTGCTGCTTGCATAAATGCAGCTTGCATTGCTGCTTGCATTCAGGAGAGTCACAGAAAAGAGTTCAAAGGCTGAGGATGGACCAAACTGCCATAAAGTGATTTGCAATGACGCACATCAGCCATCATCATGGTGCATGACCATTTACGCTAAATTGACTGAAACATACAGAAGGACTGTTTCTTCGATACAGATGAGCATGCAGCTTAGAAATGCTTGGGCTTGGGGACGCAGAGGGCGCACACAGCCCATGCATGCAGCACAAACAACACAGATGTCAGCAGGCGGTGCTGCCAATGAGACCTGGGCTGACCTGAGGAGGCGGTTGCATCAGGTCTCTCTCATGCATCAGCACCAGTTTGTCCATCAGGGCATCCTGCTCGCTGCTCTTGAGCACGGCAAAGTTGCTCACCTGCACATGGCATTCTGTCAGCACAATTGCACGCCAGCAGATCATCGACTCACTGAATGTCAGGGCTCTGCAGTGCATACATTGGCATAGTGAAAACAAGCATCAGCAAGGATTCATTGTACAGATGATGGTGAAGGGTGTCGCGAGACAAACCTCAATACAGCTTTTGATGCCTGTGAGGGTAGTCTGGTGCACTGTCATACAATCCCATCCCAGCTCCTTCAGACGGCCCCAGATCAGGGTCTGTTCCAGACCAGCCCTCAGGATGCTCTCCCTGAGGGCTGCAACCCTATTCTCCCCTAGGGCTTCCAGCCGTCCCATACCCGCAACATCCACCACAAGATCCTGGTGCGGCAGCTGCTCGCGCTGGGCTGCTTGCTCATTCTGGTGCAGAAGCTGCTGTGCACGCTCGTGGATGGACGCCAGCTGGTCTAGGGTCTTCTGCTGAGCCTGAAGGGCTTCCTGGGTTGGCTGTTGCTTGAGGCTTTCAGCATGACGTGCCTCCTGCATGTAAGAGCAGCTTGGCCTCAAACAGCAACTGTGACAGGCTGTTGCCCCCACCCCCCCAACCCCAAAGTGATCAACCTAAGAGGCCTGCTGCAGGAGCAGAGAGAGATATGGACTCTATTTGCTGCTGCTGATCAGAGCAAACAGATGAATGCATGATGTAGTGACTGATGCATGGATGGGTAGATGAAAGAAGGAGTGAGCGACTGACTGAATGAGTGCAAGAATGCAAGAGCAAAGGTACATGCACAGGAGTGAAGGAATGAAAGCATTAGTGAAAGAATGAGTCAAGCAATACATGTCCAAATGAACCAAGAACAAGAACCAGTGAACATCTCCACAATTGATGACCTGTAACCACATCAGGTGGATGAAGCCGTCACTAAACTAGGCCCTGATCCTTCATCTCGTCGCTGTCTGTCAGGATGACTACATGGGCGAATGCGTACATCAGCAAATTTGGCAAAACAGTAATGCACATACTTCAGTTGCCTCAGCATCGTCATCCAGGATGTCCATGTCCTGTGCGTCACCAAGGGCTGGTGCCTGAACAGGCAACTGGCTCAGGTGTGCCTTTCCTGACTCCTGGACGGTGTGAAGAAGAACGGCGCCATCAAGGCCAGCTGTCAGGCAGTGTTCCCCTGTTGCACTGAAAGATACACTGCTAATACCGCCTGCAGTCAACACCATAGTCCTGCAGTCATAGTCCTGCAGTCAACATCAGTCAACATCATAGTCCTGCAGTCAATGCCACAGTCCCCTGAGCTGATCTATGCAGCCATCACAGCCAGCAGTCTCATGAGGTGAGATCATCAGCTCTTTTCAATCCCACTAGTCCCCTGAGCTGATCTATGCAGCCATTGCAGCAGCAGGGAGGTCAGATCAAGAGCTCCTTTCAACCCTAAAATGTCTGTTTCTAAAATGTCATCCCTACACTGGAAGTCAAAACTAAGGAACGCCGGGGACAGTCAAATCGCGTTTCTACATTGGGAAGATGCCTTAAGGAAACTGCAGTCATCATTCACACATAAGGCAAAAGGGGAGGGGGGGGGGGTGGTTCACCTGCCCACATGTCATGCAGCACAGGCTGGCTTGTGCGGGGGCTGCCTGGGTCCAGCCTGCAGGGCTGAACCATCACGCACCCATCTGCAGAACCCACCAACAGCAGCTCGCCGCTTATGCTTGTGCTCAGCCCACCAGCAGCCTGCACACGCAGCGTACCAAACCTACTCTGATCATCCTCAAACATCATTTGCAAAACAGTTGGAGGAGCTTGCATGGGGCGATGCATGCCTTGGAGTTGCAGCCAAGAGTTCACTCCAGATGCGCTCACTCACTGTGAGCTCGCTTGTTATGAGCTCACTCACCATGAGCTCACTCACCATGAGCACACTCACTGTGAGCATACTCACAACATGCCCACACACTCTGATGCAATGTATCGCATTTCAGGGAAGAGCAATTGTTGACAGACTGTGTATGACATCATCAGCACACTGCAAGCCATGGGCATGCAGTCAGCAGCCTTGTATATGCAGAAACAACCCATACAGTCGTAAACGTTAGCGTAAATGTGTCTGATCTGATTTAGAGCGAGTTGACTTGCATCATTGCTGGTATGCGGGTAGCCAAAACAGGATCTCATGCAGGAAGCCCCTCAGGATTGTACACACCAAGTAAAGGCACATTTGATCAAAGAATGAATGAGGCATCCAATAGGCATTCATTTCATACCTTACAGTCTGGGTGTGGAGCCACTTGTGACTCATCAGACATCCTGGCTTGAAAGGACAGGTGTAATGACAGACACATGTCATGCTGAAGGCAAGCAAACCGGTGGCGTGGTAGTCCTTGTCAGAACGTCAAGCACAAGGCCAGATACTTGGTAGCACATTCCGAATGTCATGCACAAGGCAAGATACTTGGTGGCGCAGTTCATCTTGTCAGAGCGCCATGCACAAGGCAAGACAATCGGTGGCACACTGCATCTTGTCAGAGTGTCATGCACAAGGCAAGCAACTCAATGTACAGTTGTATCTTGCATCTTGAAGGCAACATGCCTTCTGGGGACCAGGAGTGGAGCTTTGGGGACTCAGGTGCCTCCCCTTGACAGCAGCCCAGCCTGCCACCTCCTTGGGTAAGGTGTACCGCTTGAGGATCCTGTCAGGGCTCATGCCTAGGATGACTGGAGCAGCATCTCTGGCCACCGCTGGTGTCACCATGTGCAGCAGTGGCTGATCAAGACTCAGGGAAGCTGAGGGCACTGCTGCAGCTGACAGCCTCAGGCCACCGCCTGCAGCAGCAGAGATGAGTTGTCAGTTTTCATCGAGGGCCTTTGCAACGCAAGGCATCAACAATGTCAGCACGAACAGGTGTGGGATGGAATTGAACATGGTAAGGCTTGCTTCCAGTTGTCAACAGGCCAGTGAGCAAGTGGGCACTGACATCCAGAACAGCACAGCAATGAGCGTTGACAACCGTCTCAAGCAATGCCAACCTGCAAGCAGGCAGCAAACTGCAAGACGCCTGGATGCCACATGTTATAGTATGCAGTATGAACAGAGCAGCGGTATCATCACAAGTATGTTGCAGACATGCAAATCCAAACCAAGGGAAGTATCCTTCAGACGCCTGGTGCAGTTGATGCTCCCTGACATATGCACTCAATTGCAGCACGGGCAGTCTTTTTGAACATATGAAACATATCAGCTATACACCATACAGTTGCCAGAGAACTTTGCACAGCACCCAAACCTTGTCCAGATGGGCTATACCACACAGATTGTGCCAGAGAACATAAAACAGCGCACCCACCTTGTGCTGCTGATGCCAAGTCTGGCGACAGCCCCAACAGAGTCTGAGACGTTAGGGACACCAGCAACAATGGAGCCTTAGCCTGCTCAAGCCAAGCTATGCACAACACTTGGGCATGCACCTCTGTGTAGCCAACAGTCTTGGCTACCCCGGGGACTGACCCCAGGCCCACAAACCAGACCCTGCAGCAGCAGCAGTGCTGATGCTGAAGCGCGCACATGGTGTGGACTGTGTGCATGTCTTGTGCATGTAGTGCTTATGGTATGTTGTCTTCCCCACTTATTGTCTGTTGACTCCCCTGAAGACAGGAAATGTAAATTGATTGACTGATTGATAGGATCATCTAATGCGAGCTGTGTCAACAGCTGGTTGGTTCTTTGCTAAACAAACGTCTGGTGTTCGCTTCAGATTTGGTAGCTGTTGGCTTTTGTTGCTAAGCAATAGTGTCTCTGAAGGCTTTGAGGATGTGGTGTGTTCTCAACAGGCTTTGCTAGGCAAAAACTGATTTACTCTCAGCTCTTAACAACAAACCTCGCTGCAGTCCTGCATCAGCAGACCATTCAGGTTGTCAGAAAACCTTTGGAAAAGTTCCGGAAAAGGTCTGGATATGTTCTGGAAAACCTAAAGTTTGTATCACTTTATATTAAAAAAAGCATCACAGTCCCCAGTCAGCCATCCTTGATGTGTACATGCGACCAATATAACTAATTGCAGCATGCACTTGGTCTCACCTGTTGCCAGCCACCACAGCCAGGGCTTTTGCATCAGGGCTGAAGGCCATGCAGGTGATAGGGCCCTCGCACAGCCTTGCTCTGAAGACAACTGTCAAGCTGATTGCGGCTGCATCTATCAGCCTGACAACACCAGAGTCAGATCCCAACGCCACAAAGCTTGTTTTCATGCTGCTGGCAAGACACCTGTGGTGACACAAGACCTCAGGAAGGATCTGTCATGACCCAATGCTGCTGTTGGTGTGGCTTCAAGACAGTGTCAGGCTTCTGACCAGGCAGCAGAAGACTGTGTTTGAAGCTTCGGTAACCCAGGTGGATGCAAGTGCAGACAAGTTTGGAAGCTTGAAGTGCGCCCCTGATGCTCCCCGTTATGCTGTACTGTGGTCAAAAGCCCCTTTGCACTGTGTTCATGCAGAAGGCAGGGCCACAATGTGTGCAACAAACAGCGCAACAAACACGAAACAAAATGATGTGAACTGACAGATAGCTGTTGCGGCAGCGAGAGCCACTCAGCTCGGTGCTAGTCATGTGATGGTGTTGGAAGGTTGGTGGTGGCGGTGGAGATGGTGATGATGGGTAAAGTTGGCAGTAAACATGTCATGTTGCAGATGTCATGTTGCAGGTGTCATGTTGCAGGTGTCATGTTGCGGATGTCATGTTGCAGATGTCATGTTGCAGATGTCATGCTGCAGATGTCTTGTGCAACTTCATCACCAGTGACTCCCATGCTGTGAATGCACATTTGCCAAAAGCCTGCAGTGAGCAATGCTGCAGTCAGCTCTAATCAATCCCAAAACATCTATTTCAATCCAGAAACGTTATCCCTACACTGGATATCTGAATAGAGTAACGTCTGGGGACAGTACAAACGCGTTTCTACAATGAAGAGATGTTTTGGCTTACAGTTGGGCAGACGAGAAGGTCCGTCTGGCTGTGCAGCGATGCGTGTGTACGTTCCATAACCGTATGGAGCCATCTTCCCCAGCTGTGGCAATGTGGCGGCCGTCAGGAAGGGCCCCTGAGGCATGTACCCTGCCAACATGGAACTGCCCCAGCTGACTCACCTGCAGTTAGTTTCATTCTTTGCCCGGCTTGTTCTAGCCAACAGCAGATGCGAATGTGTCCAACTAGCTCTGCAGGCATGCCGTGCAACTGCACTCTGGTGTGCAGGCTTGTGAGTGATTAAGGCCCCATCTGCTGCTTGTTCATGGCAGTGAATACCTAAAGAGGCTCTGGCAGTTCATTGGCAGACTGAACAAGCTGCAAGTGCATGAGCTAAATGCGCATGTCTTACGTCAGCTTTAGTGTCCAGCCACCATTCATGGCCAGGTTTGTTGCGATTCTGTTATTTTACGTCGTGAAATCATCAGCTAAACATTAATGAAGAAATTGGTAAGTGTTCGTGCATATAGATGCGCACTTATATGCAAGCTACGTATCAGGTCAACCTTGTATGCCCGTGCGCACAACGCCCTGCTAGCTGCAGCCAACAGCTTTCTGCTCTACTGCTATGCATCACTTGACCACCAGGTTGTGTGCTGCATTATTCCGCACACTCGCAGCATTAGGTAGGGCATTCAAGCATTGCGGCTGATGGCTTCTGAGTGTTCCAGGGATGATGCAGCTGGCGACCGATTGTATCATAAATGCCACTGCCATGGCATCCTAAAAAGAAGCAGCAGACTGTACCTGAGGAGGCTCCGGCAGACCAGCATCAGAATGAGTCAGCTGGACCATGTGGGTTGTGGCTTCCATGGACCCCACAGCTAAGCTGGTGTGGTGGGTGCCGCCGAATGCCAGGCTTGAGACGCCCACCACACATAGATCCAGCTCGTGCAGCAGGCTCAGAGGCCCTCCCTTGTCTGAATGACTGAACAACCTGCATGCAAGCAGGGGCCGCATGTGTGGGCAGTGGCACAAGAAGGGTGTTGTGAACATCATGACCAAGTTCATTAAGACTGCTGAAACAAAGAGCGGTTGCCGAATGGTTGGTTTTGGCTGTTGCATAGGCATGTCCCAGAGCTGCTGAATCACCCGGCAATAACACAACATGGTGTGATCAACTTGGACATCCACCAGGGGCAGACTGGCTCAATCTCTATTCAAGGAGTGTTAAAATATGCATGCAAGCACCCAGTTGGGAGTCTTTCAGCCAGCATGACTTTGCTCAAGCAAGCAGTGCCATGCCACTGCAGCCATATAACAGGAGCAATCACCATGTTGCTCACCGAATAATTGGGCAATGCCCAGCCACTGCCACGCAATCTTTATTCACAGCCAGGGCCTCAATGTGAATCATCTGACCACCATATTCCAAGGCTGCCACGACAGGCAGGCTTGCTTCTTCTGCTGTTCCCACACCAGATACGTCCTCAACCAGTTGCAGCCCAAGGGCTGGACCAGGCACTGCCCCAACCTGGCTAGAGTGCTGTGCCTGTTGTCGAGATTTCAAAGCTGTGGCGGTGTCCACAACAACAAGTGAGCCGCTGGCACAGCCGATGTATAGACTGTGATGTAGCCATGCATAGCTGGTTGGCTCCAAGCCTGTGGACATAACTTTGTTGCAGTACTAGTGTAACAAGCCCAGTCCTGTATGCAGGGCTATGGGCACATGCAGCCCAGGATGGTAATAAACAAGAAATGTGATAAATATGAAAACGCTTTCCAGCTCATGATGAAAGAGGTGCATGCAGGACAAGTCTTGTCTCTCCAGAGCATTCTGTCTTTGTGCATCCCTAGCCCAGGATGATATGCAGGAATCACGTGCACCTCAATCAGCAGGCAAGCTCATAAGCTTGCAGGCACACTGATGCAGATCCTGATGCAGCAGTGCATGACATGGACGTGCTATCGGTGTGGAGTTGTGCCAAAAAGCGACAGACTTGATCGGGACGTATGACAGAGCAGAGAACTCTGCTTTAAAGCTGGCTGAAAATGTATGTACTGCTCTGTTCTAGCTGTGTCTGTGACATGCCATGGCTGCACGGTGAGACAGCTATACAGCGCTATGCTAGGTTGTGCTAAGCAGGCCTTTGCCATGCCATGCCATGCCATGCTGTGCTGTGCTGTGCTGTGCTCTGCTGTGCGCGCTGCGTGGCGCAGAGCGGTGCTGTGCTGCGCTGCGCTGTGCTGCGCTGTGCTGTGCTGTGCTGTGCTGTGCTGTGCTGTGCTGTGCTGTGCTGTGCTGTGCTGCGCTGTGCTGCTTGTGTGCATAACTTGCCCTGGCGCAATACACACAGACAGGGCACACCCTGATACGTTGTGGCACCATGATGATTTGTACAAGCACCACATCCTCTGATGCGCCGCATGCTCTCATGCACTGCATGCTCTCAGCAAAAGACTGGTCTAAGTTTGGACCCACCTGACATTTGCACAGGAACCTGCTGCAGTTGACTCTGATTGGCATGTTTGTCAACATGCCACAAGGACAAGCCACTGTCACCAAGAGTGCAGAGCAGATCAGGATCAGAGGGATGAAAGCTGAGCTGACTGACTGCATGTGCTGACTCGCCAGTGAAAAGCTGTGTGCTCTGCACCAAGAACTGGCAGTCAAAATATGCTGTGGGTGAGAACAAGGTCCTGACAGTAGTTGCAAAGAACGCGAGGTAAAAGTGGAATGTCTTTCAAGGGAAGCATGTGAGGAAACAGCAAGCAGGTGGGTGCATGTCTTATACCTCTTGCCAATCCCACACCACAAGTCGACTGGGTTGTTCTTGCTCAATTGCTGCAAGCCGCTTCCCATCTCCAGAGAAGGCAATTGCAACATAGCCTGCTTGTGTACCCCAACTGATCTTTTGCAGCAGGCTCAGATCAGTGGTGCTGTGAATATGCAGCTGAGGAGCTAGCCCCTGCTTGGCATGCAGATTGTTAGATAAGCAGTGCACAGAGATTTGGTACCTCTGCGCCAGGAGTACACACACGCTTACCTTTTCAGCATAAGCAACCAAATTATGAGCTCTGCTGACAGCAAAATATTCGATCCCCCTGGCAGCTCCAGTCAGTAGATGCTGCAAATTGCTGCTCGGTTAACACATTAGCAACAGGGCAGCAGCATACGCCCAACTTTGCAGCATGACGTCATAGTCCACACCTGCTTGGCCGTCTGCTGGTCGTGAAAGGAAAGGCAGTTTCCGCACACAGATACAAGAGTCTCAGCTGCTGAGTACAGCAAGGAGCCCCGCGAGAAACCCAACGCCCATCTGTAATAAACAATTCAGTACTGAAAAGTTAGGCAAGTGACGCGCAGCCGTGAGCAACCTGACTTACTCCGTAGCCAAAGGCATGATAGCTACTTTTGGCGCCTCAGATATGGAGTGAGCATGCCATCGATGCGTGGAGCCATTCCAGCGTAAGACACTTTACTTCGGCCTTATTCTTACATCGCCATCTCCTCAGCATCAGTCCTGGACTAAGAACGACATTGCATTGATCTATTTCCTGACACAATGCTGGCGTTACAACCTTTGCTGCCTGTGCGTTTTCGTGTGCGTGCGTGCGTGCGTGGGGTCCTGCAAGCCTCCATTTACGCCCTGGTTTCAGCATGTCATGATCATGAAGTTGACAGCAGCTGCTGCCCAGTAGACCTAGGGATTCATTTGCACTATCTACCGAATTCACCCAGTCTTTGGAAGGCCTGAGTGAACACGCTTGGCAGAGTCCTAGGAGCCTGTCGTTCTGGCAGTGTGAGGTGCCAGTATGATTGTTGATTGTTGATTGTTGTCAGAATGTCATGGTCACCAAAGTGATCCTGCAGCTGCTGTCCGGTAGACCTAGGAGAGTATTTGCACTGCACCCAGTCCTTGACAAGAGTGATTGGTGACAACCTCACCTCCAGTGGACACTAGCAATCATGCTCATGCCCAATCTCACAGGGTCTATCGTTCAGTTGTCTTGCGCTGTTACTGCTCACACCTCGATATGCTGGAATATCAAGCTACACAACATGTACAATTACACAGAACAGCGATATGGTAGCATCACTTGACAACATTGAAATGATGCATTACCGTACAGTGCACCTGAGACTTTTCTATCACTGGCAGTTTTGTCTTCCGTACTGAATGCTGTGAACGGATTGTTGAGCAGGTTGCAAGGTCAGTGACTCACTCACGAGAAACCTCTCAGAGCTCAGAGTCGATTCGAAGCCTTCGCATAATTTCGAGCAATAAGCCTGGTCAAACGACATTTTCCGCAACTGAAGCCTTGTCGTGGCGATTGCAGCACGGCCGCAAAGCCAATCCGCAGAGATGAGGCATCGTAAGTGGGTGACTGTTGTGGCGTTTGCAGCCGCTACTGCCGTGGGCTGCATTGTCGTTCGAAAACTAAGACAACGGGTAAGCACTTGCTGTGCAGGTGCAGCATGCCCTGCTTCATCGTGGATGTGTATGCACGTTGTGCAGGGTCACGAGTATGGCAATCTGACTTATTTTACTGGTCGTTGCAGGGCAAGCCTGAGAAGCAAGAGCCCAAGAGGCGTACAACAAAGCAGTCTGATGGGCCTACAACTGTGCAGACAGACAGGGCAATCTTCAATGATATCAAAGCAGGGCAGGATGGGGCCAAGCAGCCTGCAGGCCAGACCACTTCTGCAACAGGCCTGATAGCTGCATTTCGACCAGTGGAGCAGCTTCCTGCCAGCTCTGCAGGACCAGAGGGTGCGTGTGACAAAGAGAATGCAGGTACATCAGTTTGCCTCTCAAGGTCTGCCCTGGTGCTGCAATGGTAGGTGTGCCACCATTTGCCTTTGGTCTTCAGTCCCTGCCAGCTCTTGTACTCTTTGGGACGGGGCTGCAAAATTGAGCCAGCATCATTCATCACCACATTCTGCATATGTCACGTCGAGTCAAGCCGAGAAATAGTGTGCCCGAAGAACACCCTCTCTTGGCTGAGCCTTGTCTGCCCTTGCAGTCTGCTCTTTCAGCTTGGAGGGGGAAGTCACAGCTGATGAAGAGGCTGCTGCTCCCCATGATGATGCGCCTGTCAACATGGCCAGTCCCTTGCCCGCCTTGACGACAGGTGAGCATATGTCACAGTGCATATGTTAAACTAGCACCCCTGTGCATGTCAACATCAGCATGGCTATTGTGAACTGTCATGTGACTGCATGCTGACACAGGCTGAGTAAAGTGCATGCATGATCAAATCAATTTAATTATAATGAGCAACAAAACAACACAGCTCACAGCAATCTGCAGGCACCTTTCTGCGCAAGTTCAAAAATTGATCAAACAACTGACCATGTGCTGTTGCTTGATCCTTGAGGCATTGCATCTGTCCTTTCATTGGTGCATGTGTCTGTCTGTGCAGGTGATGCCAGCGTCCAAAGATTCACCCTGTTGCTGCAGTGCTAGTTATGCCATCCTTTCCCCTTTGTTTTTAATCCTGCCAGCTTCTGTACTCGTTTGGATAGGTCTGCATGTTCAACCTTTGAGCTAGGGTCATTCGTCAGCACATTCTACATATGTCATCTTGAGTCGAGACTGTGGAAACCTGTGCCTGAAGAATACCCTCTCTTGCTGAGCCCATTGTCTGCCCTTGCAGTCTGCCCTTTCAGCTTGGAGGGGGAAATCACAGCTGATGAAGAGGCTTCTGCTCCCAATGATGCTGCGCCTGTCGACATGGCCAGTCCCTTGCCCTCCTGGCCAGACTTGACTGGTGAGCCATCACAGTGCATGACCCATGTCAGCAGCATCGTGACTTGTGCATTCAAGATCACCATGCATACTTGGAAGCGTCATTTGACTGCATGCTGACACAAGCTGAGATACTGCACGTTTGGTTTGTTCTACCTAATTGGCAGTGCAACAACACAGCTCACAGCAATCTGCAGGCATACTTCTGCGCAACTTCCAAGATTGATCACTGACTGACCATGTCCTGTGGCTTCATCTTTACACCAACCCACATGTCCTATCATTGGCGCATGTGTCTGTCTGTGCAGGTGATGCCAGGGTCCACAACCCAGAGAAGGTGGCCGGGCAGCAGTCACAGCCTCAGAGGCAGCACAGCCCTGACAGCTCAGCAGCAGCCCCAGCTGTGGCAACTGCCATCACACCTGCTGCAGAGGGCAGCATGTCCAGCAGAGATACGAGCGCTGATTTATCACCTGCAGCTGTGACTTTGCCAGCTTGTCCGATTGCCAAACAGTCATGTGACTCTGCAGGGACATAAGCTGTGCCCGGATCATTCAGCAGGACACGCTGCGCATGACAGCAGAGGCTGAGATCCTGCAAATTCGTGCCCTCTCAGCAGTCCTGCCTGTGCGTGTGAAGCTGCTTGATACTGCTGGAACACAGCCATATGTAGCCAACTTTGAGCCTGGCGTGCCCCTCAGCAAACCCACCACCTCAACACAGGCCCAGACAGCAGGATCAGCAGCAGATGGTGCAGCAGAGGAACCACAGCAGGTGTGGCTCAGGTACCGACTAGGGCACTACGAGGTGGTGTACCCTGCTGAGGGCTTTGAAAACCACCATGGCGCAGTATAGGCGTGCCAGCAGGAGCGAAGAGTGTGCACGTCCACCAGGTCCACCCACCTCAGCTCAGCAGCTCAGCACATAGCTTGAAGGTCTCTGACTATAGTTGCAAGCTAGTGCAGCAAAGGCTATGGGATAGTTGTACAGGAGTTGTTCATCCAAGAAGTGCATGGCAGCAGTCTCAGGAGTGCTGGGTCTCCAGAAAAGCTCTTAAAGTTGAAAGTAAATCTCACCTCTTAAAGTGTAGCTGTTGCAATATTGCCTCCCGCAGCATAAGAAGCAGCATTAACCTGGGTGACAGCGCAGCCTTTGGCAGCAGCAGCACCCACATCAACAGGACTGGACTGAGATGTCCTTTAGCAGCAGTAGACAGCAACATTGCTAAGGTCAGGGTTAGCAGCACAGCGCAAGCAGCGGCAGGTGCCCTGAAACAATGTAGATCATTGTCCTGTAGGCTGGAAGCTTTGAGTTCAATTTAGTTGGACATATCTGGTAGAAAGTCGTTGTTTTGGCAGTGTGAAAAGTGGGTATGACTGTGTCTGTGATTGTTTTGAATGTGTCATGACCTTGACTATCAAGATTTAACACAATATGTACAATTACACACGATATCATAAAGACTCAAGAGCATTGAGATGATGCAGGACTGTACAGTGCAGCTTGTAGTAGACCTTACAGTGAGCTTTTTTGTAGTTGACATTTTTATTTTCCGTAATGAGAGCTGTTTACAGCTTGTTTAGCAAGTTGTGATTATGCAAAGCCAGTGGCACACTCACGAGAAGCTCAGAGCTCAAAGCTCAGAGTCCAAATAGCTCTCTCACAAAACTAGATCTGAGCTGCAGCAAAGTTGCAGATCTCACCAGCTTGCCAAGACTGACTAACTGGCAGACGCTGACACTACCAGCAATGCCATCTTCAGAATCTGCAGTAATGCCTGAAATAGACAGTCAGGCTCAACCATGTGATCATCGTAGAGCGCAAAGGCAGAGTGTTGGCCTGCCTATTGCAATGCTGCAAAGCCATGACTTAAGTCACTGGTTTCTCTTGGCGTTCAGCGCATAATTTCTGTCAAATGATATGAGCACTGTCACCTGTTCTGCCGCAGGTTGTTTCACAAGAAGCTGTCAAAGTGAAGTCTTCATTAGGCACTAACGCTTTAACAGCTTAAAAAGTCATGTGCAGGTTACACAACTTCTCTTGTAGAAGATAGCAGGTCATAGGCACTGCCAGGTAATGTGACTTTTGGTCTGGCTCAAGCACTGCAATCTCTCTCTCTCTTTGGCACTGCATTCCTCCAGATTGACTCACAAAAGAAAGATCAGGCACTTCTGTTGACACTACTGCTCTACAGCTGCTTCTGCTTGTGTCACTGGCACTTCTGGTACAGCTTGTCCTATCACCTGCACTGCTGGCATCTCAATCACAGGCAATGCAGCATCAGGCGCTGCTGGATCAGGCTGCTGCTGGACTTGTTGGTCTAGTTGCTGACTAGTCAGCTGCTGCTCTGACTGCTCAGCACCGACTTCGTCGCCGTCAGGAGTGCCATTTTCCCCCCTTAGCAAACACAGACCAGCTGCAGCTATACGCCCCTGCTCATGCTTTTCCTTGTACTTCTTTTGGCGAGTCTTACGGAACTCTCCAGACAATGGCAAGCCCAGACGCATGCGATCAGCCTCTTCTTTGCAGACCTGCCACAATGACAGCTAGTAGTGACCATGTTCCAGCAATTTAGCACATGCTGACAAACCAAATTGACTGTCCACACCAATAAACAGCCAGAAAATGGACAAGCGACTTGGAGTCTCCACGCTGCAAGTCAGCTGCTTTTGTCAGGCCTAACTTGAAAGACAACCAACCACCACAACACAAGATGGTCTTAAGCAAATGGAAGAGAAGCCAACTGTTTTGATGCAGACACTCAAGCATGCAGACATTCAGGCTCATGCAGACATTCAAGCTCATGCAGACACTCAAGCATGCAGACATTTAAAGCTCATGCAGACACTCAAGCATGCAGACATTTAAGCTCATGCAGACACTCAAGCATGCAGACATTCAGGCATGCAGACACTCAAGCATGCAAACGCTCAAGCTCAGGTCTCACCCCCGAGTACTGGTTGTCAATGGACAGCTTGGCGACGCTCTGCATGGCTCGGTGCGGCCAGCGCTTGATGTTAGCTTGCCTGCATGCGCTCTTCAGACAGGTTTCTCCCACCCCCAGTTCCCTTGCAGCTTTTGCTATGGGGTACTGAGCCAACACTGCCAGCACAATGGGCAATCCGAGAACCTGCAGGCGGACTATGGATGAACAGGCAGCTCCTGGGAATGCGCAATCGTCACTGCTTCAAACACCATCTACTCTGCATTGAAGCTTTGGTGTTGAGAAGTCCCAAAGCATTCAAAACAGCATCTGTGAAGTGATGGTTTTTGGCCCTGGACTCTTGGCAGAAGCGGCTGTTTTGTGAACTACATTGAATGCATGCAATGACAACACATCACCTGGGCATCAGTGCAATCATCTCAGATGGGCCCAAGTATGAGTGCAGCGCAGATCTAGCATGAGTCAATCATTTGTCAAGCACAAGTCGACAATGAACAGGGGGAGGGGGGGGGGGGGGAGGGAGGCTACCAGTTATCTGACCTTAGCAAGGGCTTCCTGGGGTCGGGTCTTGCGGCCCTTGGGGCTGCCCTGCTTGGTCTGCTCCATTAGAAAGTTCTTGGCTGTCTCCATGATGTCCTCGGGCGTAGTGGACTGTATGATCAGCTCTGCAGTCACCACAACAGTTGTGTACAAAGAATGGACAGATGCATGTGTGGCCTACTCGAACGCAGTTGTGCCTGTGTGACATGAGACATGCACACATGATCATAAGGCAAGTGTGGACAACGGTCCTCGCCTGTGCTGTAGTGTACATGCAAAGCTGTACCAATCAATCAAGGTGACATGAGGCTCAAATGGCTGCACCAACTGAGCACCAAGTGAACAGTGCACTGCATTGTCATAGATGACGTGGCATAGTGGCAACAAACCTGGACAGTCCTGGTTCTCTCCCTCCACACACTGGATGGGCTGTGCTTGGGTGATGGCTGCAAGCACAGGGGTGACAGCAAGCGTGATGGGCGTGGGCGCCTTTCGGCTGGTCTGCTCCCCTCCCTCTCGTGCTCTCTTCTTCCTCACACTCCTCCTGAGATGCCCTTTCTTGGTGCCAGGGGATGTGTTCAGATCCTGTGTCTCTACTGAAGCCTGGTCATCTTCCTGAGCCAGGGGTCTGCTGGGGTCCAAGGGAACCTCCCCGTTGCCAGGGACGGCATCAGCTGGGTAGCCACTTGATTGGGTGATTGCCTGTTGAAGCTCTCCTGTCAAGGTGAGACCAGGTTCTGCCTCTGAATGATCCAAGTTGCTGGGGGTTGCGATGGGGTAATGCTCGAGGGTATGGGAGGGGGCGCTGTAGCGTGCTGTGGCCATAGCGTGTTGTGCAGCCAGCATTGCTTGCTGGGTGCCTGACAGTGCTTCTTCAGGCGGCTGCAGCATGGTGCTGGATGCTGCAGCATTGCTGCTTGGGCGGCCCAGACTTCCTAGCTGTAGATCTGCTGCCAAAGCCTGATAGTTCTGCACTAGGCCATCAAACTGAAGGTATGATGACTGCGAGGGCAGTTGCTGTGACTGTTCTGCTTGGTTGGGTACTTGACCAAAGCTCAGGCTAGGAGCAAAGGGCAGCTCTGACAAGCTGGCAGAAGCAGGCTCTGTCAGCAGCTGCTTACTGACCTCTCCAGCTTCAGTTGCACTTGCCATACTCTGCAGAAAAACGAGCCCTTTTTTTGTGATTGTTCTGGAGAAAGATGAAACTTGCCTTGCACAGAGAAGTTGTTACTTGCAGTGCAAGTCCTATTGCACAGCTGCAAACAGAACCAGCGAGTTCGGCAGGCACCTGAAGTATTCAGAAGCTTGCTTTTGCGTTCGCAAACCTCAAGCGCTGCCAGTCAACACCAAACGCTGAACAGAATATGAATGGGTGCTGCAAGCTGGCCAAGCTGACACAAAGCGGCAAATTCGACGCTTGACGTTCCAAAGGCTGTTGCGTCTAGGCTGCAGTCTAGAAGGCGTGCGCTAAACTGAGTCTCGAGGCTCAGTCATGCGGTAGCGCTGCTCACACCGATCAGCAAAAGCGAAGATGAACAGGTGCCGCGAAACTGGCTAGTCGAAATCAATAATTAGTAATTGACAATCACAGTCAATCAACGAGAGCCTGTGGGTATTTGCCGACGGGTTGTTTCTGGTTTTTTTCAGTGACAGCCTTATACAGCCTTGGTTCAAGGTGTATGCCAAGGTTTATGCCAAGATTTCTGACGAAGTACGATTTGGTGTTGCAGCAGTACCCCTATGATCCAGGCACTTTACCAAGCTCTGCAAATCAGTGTATCTGTAACAGTGCAGGAAATTAGCCTCCTGACACGGTAGCAATGCACCTTTTACCTCAGCCCTGCTACATAATCTTGGGAACGTGTATCTGAGATCCAATCTATCAAGGACAGCCTGTGGGAATAAGGTACAATTCTGGTCTTTGCCAGTGAAAGCCTTATAAGGCCTTGGTTCGGGATGTAATTATCAAACGAAAATTCACTCACGTTGCCAAGATTTCTGACGAACTATAGCCATGACTTGGTGTTGCTGTTGTACAGTGCAGTGAACAGCAACAGTTTTTAAATTGCAATGACGATCCTGGCCTTATTTGCTAATGTTTTTCACATCGGCCTTCAGGCAGTCCAGAAGGGGGCGATTGATTTTGCTGCAATGGACCCCCCTGGAATTCAACCTTGCAGCCACCAGTGCGGCCCATAGGCTATCAAAGTTTATGACTCATTCAGTGAAAGGCTCAGCTGAGTTGCCATAGCGGCGACCTACGTTGGGTCATTTTGACCTGACAGTCCTTGCATATCACACAGTCGGCCACAAAGATAGGCCCAAGGAAATGCTTGTGATCACTGACCAACGCTTTTTGGTCAATAGGATTGGAGGTCAGGCTGGAGGTGAAAGAAGAGGAGGCAAGGTGAACAAACTCTGGACCGGCTGTTTTCTTTCGTCTTTGGTGTCTGCAAGCTGCACCATTGGTTTAGACCTTTTAGCCAGCATAGGCGGTATTGTCAGCTGCCTGTTTCTGGTAGGCGCATGCAGCGGTTTCTTCAGTTTAGGCTGGGCTCTCATCAACTGCCAATTGTTCTCGGGCGT
>JAABUP010002167.1_pt1 | contig 39124 bp, 39 predicted proteins | sample 5559201 | NCBI WGS metagenome assembly JAABUP01 (sample SAMN10711887, study PRJNA513373) | rock metagenome | isolation source: Antarctica rocks | place: Antarctica | reverse complement strand
TGGGCCTCTTGTCCCATTGGCGTCGATGTAACTGGTCTTTCTCCCGTCCATGGGAGATTCGGTGGGGGGATAGCCGGTAGTATCGGGTAGTATTGCTGCTGGGTCTGATGGTAAACGGAACTGGAATGGGATGTAGGCTCTCTGTATGGTTGCTGCGTCAGGTTGTTGGCCGAGTAGTAGGGGTGGTTGATGGATGTGGGCTCTCTGTATGGTTGCTGCATCAGGTTGTTGGCCGGATAGTATGGGTGGTTGATGGATGTGGGCTCTCTGTATGGTTGCTGCATCAGGTTGTTGGCCGGATAGTAGGGGTATTGGATGGGCGCAGGAGTCGAGAGTTCATTTGTTGTCGTGGCCGCATTGGGCAAAGGCTGTTGTGTGATGGGTAACTCTTCGGTGGTCTTGGAGCTGCTGGCTTGTGCTGGCCTCAGCGGTCCTGTGGTCCTATAGGCAAGCTTGGCCTCCCTTCTGGCTCTCGGTTCTGCTCCAGGCTCCTTTGGCTTGTTCTTGACTCCGGGTGGTCGGCCTCTTTTCTTTGGTTCTTTCTCAGGCGGCGGGAGGTTCTTGTCTCTGTTCTTGGAACCAGGCGGCCGACCGCGTGGCTTCTTCTGACTAGTCTCTGTGACCTCGGCCGCAGGTCCGGCTGGTATTGTTATTGGGTTTAATCCTGTCGTCGTGCTTATGGTCGTTGTCGAGAATTGGTAATTTCCTGTATCGAGAGATCTGGACAGTGTTGGTCTATGGTTCAATCCCATCGTCAGGTATTTGGAGCTTGTTAAGGCTTGGTCGCTGCCTGTAGCTGGAGGAGTGGAGGATGACTGTCGATAGTTGTCTGGAAAGGAGGAATATCCGGAGTCTGGGGTGGAAGGTCTGCCAGTTCGCGTTGATTGGTCACTGTGAGGATCATTTAGCAAAGAGGATGGCGTTGTATAGGCTATGTTTTCACTGTACCAATAGTACATGTCGTATTCAGTCTGAAGGTTGGCAAGACCGTCGTTATTGAGCGAGTACTTTTCGTCAAGCCCGCGGGATTTGAAGTACTGGACTATGTCTTTACCCTCTTTCTGGGCACTGGCAAAGAGAATGGGCTTGATGGAAGCGAGGGCAAGGGGAGGAGCCATGGTGTGGTTCTGATGATGATATGAGATGTTTATGTTAGGTGAGCCGAGGGCTGTTCTTGTGTGTGAAGTCTCTGGTATGTTCGCTTATGGCTCTCGCTGTCTTAGACTATCTGTGAGATTAAATGATATGAGTGGAAGGAGCGTCTCATTAAGTAGACTTACCATCTCAGGTTTGTGAGCTAGACTGTCAAAACCCCTCAACCATCAAACGTTGGGCTGACTCAATTGTAGGCTTTGAGTGAAATATACAACTCTATCTGTGCTATGAACACCCAACAAAAACTGTGCAAGGAGCCTAATACGAGGAAATCTTGAGCGTAGGACTCATAGAAGGTGTAGCGGCCCCACAAAATTGCTATGGTCCAGGCAAAGATTTTGACGCCACCGTCACAGAGTTTCAGAGTCATAGAGAAAGCTCCATATCTTGTTAGAGCTTCTTTGATGAAGCAGCCTGGCGCCGACATCTCTGTTGGGGGGCCAGCGATAACCTTGCGGGGGATGCCGGAAGTAGCGATGCAGGATCCACCTCTGTAAAAAAACAGGACGATGTAACAGCACAGTGTTCATCAAGACATATGATTAATTTCTGGACTCAGGGATAGAGTGAAGGACTATGTTCATAGGAATGTTTCCCATAAGACATATTTCATCCCTACTCGATCTGGACCCCTTTCGCGCTCACCTCCCTCCGAAGATCGATCTCGTCCTTCACTCGCCACTTCCTCTGATGGGCACAGGATAGTGTAGCTGTCTCCCTGGCCCGTAAGCGCCGTTGGGAAGGCATGAGCACTGAACGAGAAGAAAGCTTGGCGATGCTTTGCTACTTTCGTCGCCCTTTCACTGCATAAATTAAGTTTATGCAAGCCACCATGTTTAGTCCAGAACTCACCTCAATTCAATGAACAGATTTCGAAGAAGACTAGCCGGAAGGAGACCAGACCAGGACACACGGACGATGCTTTGTGGCTTTCCTGAGTCACTTTGCGCAGAGGAAGTGGAGGGAACCTGATACCGGGAAAGATAGTTGTCAATTGAGTCTTTTGCTAGGATGCGTGGACTTTCAATCCCAACGAGACTAAGCCATTCGTAAATCTCGAGGGCCCAGTCCTCGAAGCCTTCGTCTGACTTTATCACCTCGATAAGATCTAGATCTGGCACAGTCACAGCGTCCATGATAATCTTCTGCGGCGATGCTAGCCTCCTCACGGGGTGATGCTTGGCGATTGGCCTCTCGTTCTGGTCTTTCTCGCCCTTAGCGACTTCCCTTCCCACTTTCATATTTAGAAGCAACCATACTGTCCACTTCCATCGCGACATCATGGAACAACCATGTCACTGGCTGATTGAGAACATTCTTGAAAGCCCACACGATTTTCTCAAATCCTTTCTTCCCATGCAGCATCGAAGGCTGCCGGAGGTCGATTTCAATGACTGATAAACCATCACAAGTAAGTCGAAGAGCATCTTCCATCTGTTACCGACGTACCGAATCTGGTCTTCAGATGTTTCCTTCCCCCATCCTTGACAGCTTGGCCGGCAAGGCCAGAGCGCTCGTAGTTTTCTTTTGCAAGGTTGAGTTGGAGTTGTCCTGAATGTGCATTCAGCAGCCACTCCCCACCTGACGTGCCACTCAAACGATCTGGAAGAGATTTGAAGGGATTTTTCACCATCTTTGAGAGAAAATTTATCATCAATTCCAGGGCGACCTTCTGACAGCATCAAGATGTTACCTGCGACGAGAATTCAGGCATTGAGCAGAACAGCAAACACGCGGTTGGAACACGACTTCCAGGTCAAGAAATGAAGTACCAGTTTTGATATATAAGTTGAAAAAATCCCCTTCGAGCAAAGCAGACAAAGGCATAATAACTTGAGAGTACGGAATTTGGAGAGTCTTGGCATCAACCCCTGGCCAGACCAGCTCATACAATTCTTCAGGAAGCAGCAATTCGGCCTGCGTCTTCCCTTCAGCATTTTTTTTTAGAAAGATTATGGTGATCGACCATCTACCGTATGTGTGAATTGCTGATTCATCATCGCACCAAAGGGTTTCTTTTTACTTGGCGGCTGTTGAGGTTCTACATTGTGTGGGAGGCTCCCCGTTGACACTAGCGCCTTCGAAGAATAAAGCTTGGGGTCTAGGAAGCCGAACATTGCAAGAAACTTATGACGGTCTTGGAAAGAATACTGCAATTAACTATTGAGATTTCTTCAACATGATTCTTTGCTAATGCCATGAAGTCGGGATTATTTTAAATTCACTTAACACTGCTAGTCGCAGCCCAATGCTACCCGAGCCGCACGCCTTGCATGAATCCCCTGCATTATTCCTCTTTGGTCAAACTCATCCAATGTCTCAGGCTCTTTGGAGCTGCCGGCTCGTGCTCATTGGACCTTCTCTCTCCCATGGGGTCTGGATGGTGAAAGTCAAGGGATCAAGCTTAATGTGACGACAAGTCTTCACGTCTTCCCTCTAGCCATGGCTCCTCCTCATCCAAGGCGACCAATAGCGAAAGATCGTTTCGCTACCCTCTTCTCGAGCCTGAAGACTCAGGCTTACCACGATCCAGCCAGTCGAGGCCCAGGATCCCACACGTACGTTTAGCGTCTTCTCAACCGTCCCCATCGACCGTTGACCCTGTCGGCAGCATTCGCACAATAGCTTGGAATCCAACTGGTCACTTGATAGCTACAGGCTCTGCGGATCGCACACTGCGCATATGGAATCCTGAGAAGCCACAGGTGAAAAATAGCACGGAGTTGAGAGGGCATTCAGGGGCGATAGAGCGAGTGGCATGGAATCCTGCGAAAGAAGCAGAGCTGGCTTCAGTAAGTAGTGATGGAACTTGCAAATTCTGGGATGTTAGGAGCAAAACCTGTACGGCCACAGTGCAGCTGGGTGGAGAAGGTTTGACGATCGCGTGGGCTGGAGATGGGAGTGTGGTTCTGGTTGGGAGGAAGGTACGCACACATTTCTTTACCACATAGTATAGGTCTGTCGCTGCAAGTTTACATCCGGCTGACTTGTGCTCTCTTCAGGATGATGTTCTCGTACCAATTACCACATCCCCCTCCCCCGAGGCCGGGCCTTTCCACCAGCAATCCCTGCAAACAAACCAGGTGACCTTCAATCACACTGCTCCCCCTACCCACCTCCTCATCACCCGCGGCGACGGCTCCGTTGCGATTGCCCTTTATCCTTCACTCCAGACGATCCATACCCTCCACGCACACACCTCCTCATGCCTCTCCATCGCTCTTTCCCCCTCCGCCAGATACGTTGCCATTGGTGGCTCCGACGCTTTAATATCCCTATACGACACTACAGATTGGGTTTGCAAAAGGACCTTGACGAGCACCATTGGTGCGGTGAAAAGTGTAGGATTCAGCTTTGACGGCAGTTTTGTGGTCGGAGGAAGTGACGAAGGAGCGGTCTTGGAGGTGGCACACGTGGAGAGCGGAGAATACGTGGGGAAGATTGAGACGGGAGGTGGTGCTGGCGTTGTCGCCTGGCACCCTGGACGTTATTGGATTGCCTACGCTGGGGAAGGAGGGGGTCTGAAGATTCTGGGAGCTGCGGGAGGACAAATGTAGTCGGTTGGATGCGGATGCTTGTGCCCATGGGAGAAGAAAAAGGTCTGGGAAGGCTTCTACACCACGCACAATCATGACTGCGTGCTCGCGTCAGCAGCATTCTATCTGAAAGGTATCTGGATGGCCAGTAGCCCATCAAGTCGTGGTTTGAATTGTGATTCCAAGGCAAAGATGCTTTTCCTTGAACATAAAGGAGCCCTGTCACGAATGTTGTGGTTTACTCCTTCATGGCCAGAAGTAACAACATGCCCTACAAACTTCTCAATACACAGGCAAGGGGAAGAGAAGACCGCAAAGGTACTCCATATCTAAATCAGGACGGCACTGCATCTTACTCGAATCTGGAAAGAGCGTCACTTTCGATACCTATCTCAGTGCACAAGAGAATGCTTGCAAGTGCTTAACGGAGAATCCTTTCTATGGCTTTTGAAGATACATCATCATGTAGAAAGACAGGGCCTCGCTTCCAGAAGTAAGACTTGAGACGTCATTGGTAAAGCATTTTCATTTTGCCAGCAGCTATGCACATAAGGCCCATGTCCAAGCGAGACCTTTCTATGAAACACAGCAGAAGAGTGCCAAAGCTCGCTCGATTGGACAAAGCTACAGAAGCCGATAAACATAAGATCCCTCTGTTTGGCCGCCGCCCCTGTCCTACGAACCTCTCCCCCAGAGGAAATTGCTTTCCCGAGTACCGCTGGTTGTATGGCTGTCATTACCACACATAATAGGAGGAAAAGGAAATCCCATGGTGACGCATGGCCTCCCGGCGCCGCCGAATAAACGTAGTGTCATTATGCCAAACGCCAGTGGTGTAGTGATGCTTAGGATGGGTGCAGGCAAACAATAGGCGCAAGTCGCCCTGATATCCTGCTCAGGTCATGTACAGCAAGCTTCATCCAATTTTCAGTCATGTCGCAAATCAGAAAAGTGACGGTTCTAGGGGAGTGAAAGTATGTATGTTCGGGATCGCAACTCGGTCATTGCGCGTCACCGATTGCCATCCTTTGTTGTTAAGGATTAAGGTTGTCAAGAAGGTTTGAAGCTCCTGGTTGAGAAGCATCATCATGGTGTGGGTTTTTGTAAGTTTTAGCCCAATGACGGGTGACAATGGATGCTGAATGTGATTTAGCGCTGTACCAGGGTCACGACGTGGACTCTGATCAATTACCTTTGAGGAACTTCTTGCTCGCGTATTTTTTGAAGAAAGCTTCATGAGCGACCGGCTTGCGAAGGTAATCAAACATCAATTGAAAGACTGGTTGAATTTCTTCTTCGGTATAGCCAGAGTAATGGGTAAGCGTATCATCCTGTTTCTGTAAGCAAAGTTTTAGGATCACCATCGATGGGACCTTACCCATTCGCCTCGCCCAAGGATCAGACGTGCCAAATACATTGATGCTGCGGCGATGTGGCTTGGGGGGTATTCCATGAATTTGTGATCAAGCAAGCTGATTTCCAGGAGGTATTTTCCGAGTGTACGGGTCTGGATGTCGTAATTGTCCGCTTTGGATATCCTCCGGAGAAAGTTCATAGGATTTGGATAACTCAAGTCATAGTTCAAGGCTTGCAGTACAAACCGCTCGGCCTTGAGGATCTCTTCCTCCGTAAAACCGTCGTCTGCGACATGCTTGAAATTCGAAACATGAGGAGAGAGGACTTCTTCGTACTTCGATGCGATGAACATGGCTGTGATGCCTACGAGTTGCAGCTTCTCCAATTCGACAACCCTGGAGGAGAGGAATCGATCGATGATATTGATGGCCAAGAATATAGTTTCCGGCAGGAGATGGAACCGTGTGTGAACTTCTACCAGCCAGTCGACAAGAACACCACGCAAGTGCCATTCCAGGTGATCTTGGTGGTCCATGTAATCAGGGTTCGGCATGGTTGCTTCCTCAAGGACTTTGAGGTAGTCGAAGATTTCTCCCACGTATTCTGCGACCATGAGAGGATCATCGTAATCTTCGGCATCTAGATCCTGGACGCCGGCGGCGAATACTTGCTTCGGTTCTGCCACTTCTTCCTTGGGCGCTTCCAGTACAACCTCGCGTTTGGTCCCGACCTTCACCTGCTCTTCAACTTCGCTAATGACCACCTTTTGCTGAGGTGGCTCATTTTCCGAGTCTGCATTCTCCTCTTTGATTGATTGTTGGCTCCCTGTTGAGCCTGTATGCCTCTTCTTGGTCGCGCCACTTATCACTCCCGATCCGCTTGCGGGACGCTTCAATTCAGTAGAGGCAGGCCTCTTGTTGGTGTCTCTGGCGCCGAGAATTGTTCGGTTTGAGTTTGTACGTGATATTTTCTGAACACCAGCATTCTGAGTAGCTTTGGAGACTAGTCCTGCCTTTCCACTCAAGACCTTTTTGCCTTCCTTTGACTCTGCCAAGTCGTTCTTGGTGACATTGCTTATGTCGCCTAACGTAGCACGCTTTCGCTGTCCTGGGACGGCGTTGGTGCTAGAGACATTCGTAGCTGGCTTCTTTGTTGCTAACGCTTTCTTAGGCATGCCTCTACCAGCAACGTCGTCAGGCACCGTCAATGCCGCGGCCTTGGCTCTAGTGAGTCGTGTCGTTCCGCTATTTTCATCATTCTCACTGTTGACAGCGCGCTGCCGTATTGATCGTGCCTGCTGCTGCGAGGTCAGCTTCTGATTATCCTTGCCTTGGTAGGAAGCAGTAGTTTCACCAGGCCAATCATGGACTGGATCGCGTGTATTTGCCATGAAATAACTTACCGGAGGCATTGTTGTGGCCGACAATCAGGCGTCACAGATGACGAGCTGCCTGTCGCTGAGCAGCTGAGATTACCTCAAGCAACAGATTCTTTGATCTCGGATCTACGCTCTTGACAATCTTCTTTAGCCGCGAGATATTAGTCGTGCGGCGATGACCGCACTGGGAAGTGGTTGACGTACTATGGAGACTACTCGTGTTTGTAGAGCGGAATATATGGTGAAAGATCCGGGGAAGATAGTCGTGATTTCCGAAGTTTGATGCTCAGCATCAGAGAGCAGACCTTCTTGATACAGGCAGGCGACGACTCCAACGGTCTGCGTGTAGATCTAAGCCGGATGGCTTTGACTTGTCCGTAAACAAGAAGACCGTCAAGCCTTTGAGCACCGCAGAGGAAGGGTTGGAGGTGAAGCGTGGTGGTGGGAGTGTCGAGGCGGAGCGTGCAGGTAAACAGTACCCACGTCTGCGGCCGTGTCTCTGCGCTAAGTGGGATTGGCGTTTAGAACAATGTACAGCGGCAACAGGACTTTTGGAAAATGCAAGTTAATTACGGATCAATGCTGCAAAACTGTGTAGGAGTAACAGATTGGAGATGTGGAGTAGGATGCTGAGGAGTCTGCACCTGTGTCTCACAGCAACTGCATTTCTCGAGTTCTCTGGTTGTCGAGCTAAGATCTCGCATAGCAACCTGGAAACAACGCGAGAAAGGGCGCTTTACCGGTCTGGGCCAGTGACTAAGCACCCGTAAGAAGCGCCAATCGGATCTTCAGATCTCATCTCATGGGACTAGGGTTTTAGACTAAGATGGTTTGAGCAGTTTGAGCAGCCTTTGTCAAGCTTCACGAAGTCAGGCTTCTTTCTTGTACAGGAGATGTTACAACCCCGTTTATTTATTCGGAGACCAGTGCCCTGCTGCCAATGTCTTCATACCCTGTCACGACGACTGTACCCTACAGAGATTCTTCCGCCTCCAGATCCCGGAAGAGCCACCAACCAGTCCCTCAATGTTCAATCTCGGCCAGGGCAAGCACCGGAAGAAAAGAATGCTGCGATTCTGCGGACGTACAAGCCGCGAACGCCTGGTGTGCGACATCTAAAGCGCCCCATCAATGACCATCTCTACAAAGGACGACCATATCTTCCGTTGACCCACGCTAGGAAAGGTCAGCATATTGGAGGCCGGAATAGCCACACTGGCAAGATAACGGTCAGACATCGAGGTGCAGGTGCTAAGAGGAGGATCCGGACGATCGATTACCAGCGAATACAGCCGGGTAAGCATCTTGTGGAGAGAATCGAGCATGATCCGGGACGGAGTGCACACATCGCCTTGCTCAGTCAGACAGTTGGTCAGACTAGGAGCTACTCGTATATCGTAGCGCCTGATGGTATGAGAGCTGGAGAAGAAATTGAAAGTTTTCGACAGGGCCTACCAGAGCAGTTGATACGAGAACTAGGAGGAGCCGCCGATGCTGGTATGATAGCTGCAAAGACAGCATTCAGAGGCAACTGTATGCCATTACACATGATACCGCCAGGTACAATCGTTTACAACGTTGGTCTGAAAAAGGGTGGAGGAGCCCAACTGTGTCGAAGTGCTGGAACATTCGCAACAGTCGTCAGCAAGAATGACGGAGACCCTAAAAAGGCAATGTATGTGGACGTCAAGCTGAAGAGTGGAGAGGTTCGGAGAATTCATAGGGACTGCTGCGCAACGATTGGGACAGCAAGCAATGTCCATTTCAATCGACGGCAGCTTGGGAAAGCCGGAAGAAAGAGGTGGTTGGGAATCCGGCCTACAGTACGAGGCGTGGCAATGAATGCATCAGATCATCCCCACGGTGGAGGACGAGGAAAGTCAAAGGGCAACGTCCATCCAGTCAGTATATGGGGTCAGCTAGTAAGTGGATGCATGATGTTTGATTCGAATTCATCTAATGAAGCTGTCAGACCAAGAGTGGTTATAAGACCAGGACCAAGTCGAACATCAACAGATATGTGGTCACCCCTAGGCCACGTTCTGAAGGGAAGAAGGCCAAGGCGAAAAAGAAGAGGGCAGCATAGAGGCCTTTGGTGGTGAAATTGAGAGGAGACGAAGCCAAATGTTTCATCTACGGGTGGGCCAATGGCCGTGGCAGGGGCTTTGAGAAGGATCGCATAGGCTTTAACCTTGTGAACGAAAGCGGAAGTCTCGCGGCCTCGCCGATCCTGCACCATCTGTTCTATAGCCTGGATTCCAAATAGGAGAAGGAATGGCAGATGGCTGCAACTGTAAGCGCCGGAGAATCCATCTTGTGCAAGGAGAAGGCACGTTGGTCCACATGAGGTAGCATCAGCGGAAGCCTGTGCAACGGACGCTGCTCCAGAGGATCCTGTGAGTACATAGTCAGTGTTAGTAATGCGCGAGCATGTGCACACTGCTGCGCCCACTTCATAATTCTTATCCGGATGTTGTCGACTATCATGCCCTCGTATTCGCATCTCTCTCACATCTCGCTTGCATTTCTATTTCTTTATCGAGCCTACGGAGTCTACCCCGCCAATCTGATCGGTTCCTCCGTAGGGCTGATGAGGTTAGCGGTGAATGACCTGATCTGCTTTGATACAACACCTAGACTTCTATCTACCAAGTCAATGCATGATACAACACCACTGCTGCCGGTCGCACTGAGAATCTGTACCTGGTCCCGCCAGAGTCAAACATGGCACCCAGTCCAGGCAGCGTTGACGATAGCTACTTCAATGACCTCACCAGGCAGCCACAGTCCGGTTCCAGGGATTCGGATAGTCCACAGGATGCCGCCGGACACGGTGAGGAGAACGGAGCACCGAAGACGAAGCGGATAGCGTGTATCATTTGCAGGAGGAGGAAGCTCAAGTGCGATGGGGTGAAGCCGAAGTGTGCGACCTGCGCGCGACTAGGACATGATTGCCAGTACGACGAAGTGCGGCGAAAGAGTGGACCAAAGAGGGGTTACGTCAAGGACTTAGAGGCTCGATTAGGTGGGTACACGGATGTTTCCACTTGCCCTCACATAGAAGACCTTGCGCTGACCTTTGTCGCATGATACGTAGCCCAAGTAGAGACTCAGCTCAATAAATCGAAGGAGCCCAAGAAAGTCAAGTCCAACGAAGCGAAGGGCCCCCCTACCGGTGACACGGACGCAAAGGGGGACTCTTTTGCGATGTTTCACCCCGGATTGGCAACGGACGTACCTCCTCAAGCTGGGGACATTACACAAACCTTACGGCGGCAGCAGTCGATAGCGGAGGGACGCGAATACTCTCCTATACCTGAGGCCACCGATCCTCTTATGATGCCCATGGCTAGCAATCTGTCTCCCAATATGATCCCAGATGCGCAGATGATGAGCAATTTGGATCTGGGACTCGACGCCACGTTCTCCTGGGAGATGATTGGTTTAGGCTTGGAAGAACCAATGCCAATGCAGGAAGCGATTGATGAACTGTATGGCGCCACATTATAAACCATGTGCTGTGCTGATCGAATCTAGGACCAATATCTTTTTTGACAAGATACATCCATCGCTGCCCATGCTTCACAAATACCGGTACCGATCTTCTATGGACCTAGCCGCAGATAGACGACCTCCAATATGCCTTCGATACATTATGTGGGCCCACGCAGCAGGTATCACAGACAAGTATATGCACCATCAAGACATTTTCTACCGGAGAGCTCGCAAGTACATTGAGATGGACGAAATGAAAGGGCAGGGCGAAGTGTTTGTGTCTCTCGCTCACGCGCAGACATGGTCGCTCGTGGCTGCCTACGAATTCAAGATGATGTACTTTCCGAGAGCCTGGTTGAGTGTCGGTAGAGCATGTCGTATGGTGCTTATGATGGGCTTGAATAGGATCGATGGTGTAGGTTTGGACGTCAAGCAATGTCTGCCGCCGCCGAGAGATTGGACTGAACGCGAAGAGCGGAGAAGGACTTTCTGGATGGCTTACTGTGTAGACCGATACGCCAGTATTGGAACGGGGTGGCCAATGACCATTGACGAAAAAGATGTGAGTAGTCTGTGAAAGTAAGAGGATTCAGTGGGACAGTAAATTGAACTGAAGCTCTAGATTATGACCTTTTTACCCGCGAGCGAGGATGCTTACGAGAGTAGCAAACCTCAGAAGGCCCCAACACTACATGATGCCATCACTCCAGCGCAAGTTGCTCAATTGTCATCTTTCGCTGGCGTTGTCTTTGTGACCCACTTCTTCGGACTTAATCTTACTCACCTTCATCGCCCGGAGCCTAATCAGAGGGAAGATGATTTGAATGGAGAGTTTTGGAAGCGGCACCACAACATGGACAATAACTTGACACAGACGAACATTATGCTTCCCTCGCATCTAAGATTGCCCGCTGGCGCAAAGAACCCAAATATCGTGTTCCTCAACTTTGCGATACACACCTCGACAATATGCTTACATCAAGCGGCAATCTTCAAGGCTGAAAAGCATCAGCTACCGAGTTCGATCGTCGAAAAGAGTAGAGGCCGTTGTTTGGCAGCAGCTAATGCAATTGAAGACGTAATGCGTCAGACCTGCCATTTTGACATCGCTGGAGTAAGTGTTCCTACCGATCGACGCGGACTTGCAAACTTACATGGAATAGATGAATCCGTTCATGGCTTTTTGTCTCTACGTCGCAGCTAGAGTTTTTGTGCAATACCTTAAGAAGAACCCTCACGACAGCCAAATCCGCACTGCGTTGCAATTCCTCCTTACAGCCATGGAAGCAATGAAATTGAAGAACCCCCTGACAGAGTCCTTCCTAGTCCAATTGCATCTTGATATCAAAGGCAATGGATTGGACATATTCTTCCACAATCCAGACTACTCGTCCATTTACATGGAAGGAAAGGTGAGTCCTATTGGCTGTCCTCATACGCCTTCGCCGTGTCTCACCAGCAATCCACTAACGTGATCTCAGACGGGCAATGAACAGAATCAATCAACGGGGCTCCCTCCTGAGTCGCCATTCGTCCATGTCACGGATTCTACATCCTCGGAAGGCAGATCTCCTGAGGACACACGATTTCCTAGTGACAAAATTACCACTAGCACCCCTAGGCCTGAGACACCGACCGTGAGATTAGAATCACCACGCCAATCACAGTATGCTTTCCGCAATATTGATCTGGCCGCCCGTGAGGCTCGTAGAGTCCGGCCATTCTACCCTGACGCGGAGCATCAGCAGCAGAAGCTGCACGGTATCTTCAATATCGACTCCTGGAATGGTGGGGCCACAAACAATGGGCCTATTGGCTTGAATCCATTAGTCAATAACAACATCAACGTCAATGGCTTCGATACCGAGATGTCCGACGCACAGAACAATTCTAATGGTCTCACGCCCCAGTCCAACTTCTCCTACAACCACTCCTCGTCCAATACGTCGTATTCGCCTGAGGATTCCAGCACAACTCAAGCCACAACCATGCCACCGATCGCTGGCCCTATGAATGGCTATACGGCCTTTCCCCCACCCTCCGACCAGATGTTCACCGCCCCGACTTCTAGCAATGGTACAGGCAGCGCAAAGAGTCCAGTGACCAACAATTCCCAAGCTTTCCGAAACAACTCTCAACCGCTCAACGGCGTAGGGCAAGAAGATTTGTTCAAGAACATGCAAAATTGGGACATGGGAGCCTCGCCGGGTCCACTGCAGGGGATGACTCCGGGTGGAGAATGGGAGAAGATGATGGACTCGATGGGTCCGAATATGGGCTGGGGAATGACGCCTGGCGGAGAGAGGACAGGGTAAGAGATGGGTTTATGAGAGGCATTAACATTTGCTTAGGAGAGCGAGACACAGGCGTATGATTCTTTCACATATTTTCGTGCGAGGTGCTTGGGGAGTTGCTGTTCTATGGAGAATGATTTCAGCATAAAGGATACCTAGAGGGGCGGAATGTTACGTCGAGCACGGCGTATTGCTTTAATGCGCTGGATGATTGAATTGATTAAAAAATACCATGTTCAACTTGACTTAATGTGCAGATCTGCTTCTTTTTCGTAGTCTAATAGAACGTATCTGTATCGAGTCCATTTCGAACTGCTTATTTGCATCCAGTCTTGCGATCACTGCTGTTTCCTACATAGATTTTCTTTGCTCTCATGGTCGGTCTCCTAATGCTTTCTTAAATTTACTTAATTGACCCTAAATGATTCCAGATCTCTTGTGCGCCCTCAATCTAGTATTCACTCTATGTCGTAACTTGCATGTACTGTGTGAATATATCTTTCTCTCCGCACAGAGTACTTTTCTCTATCGCTTCTAGGCTAGTCTTTGTAGGTTTCTAAGGATCTTACCCTATATTTCTTATGCATACCTTTACCAGAGAAACACCCAACGTACTCTCCCGCTTCCACTTAGTCTTCCCATTCCACAACGTTCCATTTGTTGACCCGTTCGCCTATTTCGAGCTTCAGACGCTCAATCTTCCATTCCGAATATAGACTGATAGTAGCTCTCATCGCTGCCTTATGACCGGCTCCCATGCTTGCTGGCCGTGCGTCAGCTTGGTTGCGCCATATGCCTAGTTTCGCGGTCAGCTTTCTCAAAAGGGAAAAAGGGGCACTCATATGCCAGCATTTTTCGTACAGGTAGCTAGGTTTCTGCCATTTGCATCCGGCATACCAAACCAATATTTCAGTAATCCTCCACTCTTGGTAGCTTCAGCATGGGAGCGTTGGTCCAGCTCTCCAAGTTCGACGCGGTTGGTAGTTGGTGGTATTTGTGAGCGGAAAATGACAACATAGTAATACTGCTGTCTCCATGTATGGTCGTTCTGCCGGATTAGGGATTTCAGGCGTGCAAATACTGAAGCCCAGTTGAAGGAATCAATGTATGGGGCTGTGGCGTAGTCTTCTCGCACAGGCTCGAGGATTGTCAGTGCTTTGGCCAATAGCTGTTGGGATATCTCGAGGCTTCTGAGGTCAAGTAGGTGAGATAAAGATGTGTATGGTGATACAACGAGAAAGTCTCCGGTATCGGCTTGGCGATGATCGTCTGGCGATGCAGGGACCTCAGGATGTTCCACACGAAATTCGGTGGCTTGTGGGTTCGATAATGGCTTTGCTTGTAGTGTTTCAAGCATTTCTGCGGATATGTAGAGTAAGATGTGCCAATTCGTCTGAAGAAGAAATACAATCTGAAAGGATTGATTTGAACGACAGAATTCGGAGAACGGTAGCTATTTTTGGGAGACTAATTTTCGAGAAAGGGAGAGAATGCACCGTGCGGATCCCAGGGATTTCTTTGCTCAAATTGGACAGTGTGATATTCGCCAGTGGTAACGACATGTGGCTAAGATAAGGTGCGATAGCAAGTGCAAGCCAAGGCTTACAGCACGCAATGGGAGGAAAATACAGAGCGATGAAAAAACGTGGAAGAGGCATGCTGAAGGATTTCGCTGTTGGACCTCAAAGCTGTATAAGGAGGCAATGATTTCAGCAATCACAAAACCATGACCAGTAAGAAAATGAAGGGGCTCCATTGAAAGTGATTCTGCATTCTCCAGAAGAGGAGAAGTCCTCAAGCACAGTACACAATGTCCCTTCTGAGATATGTTCGCATCGATGAACTCTCATGTTCTCATATATGATGCGAAGGATGATTAGGAAAGGATTATGGATGAGGGTGGAAATGAATCTTTTTTGTTTTCGTCATCATGGAACACAGCAGCCGCTAGTCCTGATCGGTCATCATGTCCGTATCAAGGGCTGTCATCCAGATGTTGGAGCTAATCTTCAGCTCTGTCGCCGCCTTTACGAACGCCCACTCGCGTCGGTATCGGAGCCAGAAATCACTGCCATGGACGGTCCTCTTCCTGGTCACTATCCAGCGCCCCAGCTTCATGAAGGCATCTTCGACTCCACACCCTATCCTCCGCCTCCCACACTCGCCTCACAGCAAGACATTGGCCTGGATCCTTTCCAATTCGACCCTCGACTCGAGAATCAGCCAGAGATACACCACCCACATCAGCGGAATGCTTTTGATCAAAATTCCTTCGTCGAGCGGTCAAGAGCTCGGCAGCCGCGGTTCCACGAGATTCGATCGAATGTACAACCACCATCATCTCAATCAAATAATCAATACGGAAGTCATCATGGGGAGGGTGCAATGTTCCAAGTCCTTTCGCGTACCCGTCAGCAGCAGAACAATGAAATCGGTGGGGGACAGTTTGGAATACTGTCACCAGACCCGCGGCTACTGCCTCAGCATCTGAGTCATGACGGGCAGCTAGGACGACCGCAGCATGAGTTTGATCTTCCGCCAGTCTCAGCTACGGATGGGGGAACTACAGCGGGACACTTCAGTGACATGAAAGTGGTGCCAAATCCACCGCGACTGGATGAATGGAGGCAAAAGCTGTTCGACGTGGACGATACCATCGCTTTGACTGAAGACGAGTAGGTCTTGCTAAGAATTAAGGCAGATGAAGCTTGACTGATCAATACCATACAGATTCCAGACGTACTTCCCCCACGTCGACAACATCTACTCCCATCGTTCAACGCAAAAGTACAAGCGCAAGCCATTCGTTTCTCACTATTGGGACTGCCGGCTGAAAGGACGACCACCAGGCACCGCTAAGTCAGATGATCCTAACAAGAAGAAGAGAAAACGCCAAGCGCGGGAACGCGATCTGTGTGATGTGAAAATCAAGATCACCGAGTACTTTCCAGGTGCGAAAGCCATAATGGGCACAGATTTTCCGTCGGAGACGCCACCTGCGATCGATAATCCTTTTGCTTCTGGGCATCCCACCCCCATAGCACAAGGCGCGCGACCGTTAAGTGTGCTTCGCTCAAATGACAAGGGACTAGCTGACCAGCCGGGCGATAACGGTGAGAGGTACTACACGATCCAGCGAGTGAATGGAAATGGCGCAAACGGCAAGGGAGACGGGACAGCAGGTGCCCACAAACACACCATCGAAGATAGTGATCGAGTCAAGAAGAGTAGCATCCATCGTCAATTTCTAAAAGAGGAAAAGGAGAGAAGGAAATCATTGGTAAGAGTGTCTCCATTAGAAGTTTCAATTTTTGCGCTTGCTCTGCGAGCAACTTTTCAAACAGCGAGGGACTACGCCCGCTTCATGCACATCGTATCCGGGGTCGGGCATGCGGACATATCGTCATTGTACCTCCTCAATATTCACTATCCATTCAGAATAACGCGCCATTCCCTACCTTTGGATTATCTGAGCTTGCAAGACTCTTCTCTTCATCAAATTACAGATTGTCACCAGACTTTGACGTAATGTCGGACAGCGCTGACAAAAAGCAACAGAAAACGTACCACAAAAAGGCCACCGGAGTCGCTTTGAATACAGTGAAAAAACACTCCAAGGATCATGATCTCAAGCTCTATGGAAGCTGTTTCTGGTAAGTCTTGAATCCGGTCAGGATCAATGCCTGCAATGGCTGATGTCAATGACATTAGCCCCTTTGTGCAACGAGTCTGGATTTCACTTGAAGTGAAAGGCCTCAGCTATCAGTACATCGAGGTCGATCCGTACAAAAAACCAGACGAGCTCATGCGTATCAATCCACGAGGACTGATCCCAGCACTTCAGCACGGCGGCTGGGGCTGTTACGAAAGCTCTGTTCTGATGGAATACCTCGAGGACCTCAATGCCGGAGCTCCGTTGCTTCCGCAAGGAGATGCTAAGCATCGTGCTCACTGCCGTCTCTGGTCCGACCATATTAGTCGCAAAATTCTGCCCCACTTTTATGGATTATTGCAAGCCCAAGAAAATGCCAAGCAAATTGAGGAAGCGAGCGAGTTGACCTCGGAGATCAAAAAGATAGTGGACGCCGCTGACCCATCAGGCCCGTTTTTCCTTGGACCTCACATCTCTTTCGTAGACATCCAATTTGCTCCGTGGATCATCAGGTTCCGGAAGGTACTGATGCCTTACCGTGGCTGGCCAGAACCCGAGGACGGCAGCCGCTGGGCGCATTGGGTGAAAGCAATCGAGAACAATGAAGGAGTGAAAGCCACGACGAGTACCGATGATCTCTACATTGAGAGTTATGAGCGTTACGCTGGTGAGTGCTCGTGCGGTTTGCATTGAATTGAGGTAAGTATACGAGGCCAATCACTGCTGGCAGAGAACCGGCCGAATACCAGCCAAGTCGCCAACGCAATTAATGGAGGGTATGGCCTACCGTGAGATGTCTCTTAAAAGACAGAGGGTTAGTACTTAGTGTGGTATCAAGAGGGGGCTCGAAATGCCTTGGGGGGCCGTGGTAGCCCGTTGGTGGTTGGTTGCCGGAAGGATCATGAAGCATATGAAGCATGTCACCAACTGTACCTATTTGCTTCTTGTATATATCTTACCATAATTGGCTTATCTGCGCAATCCACACGATACCGATCTTCTCTCCCTTTCTTCATGACGATGTCTTGTGTCATCTACCTGTCTCAAAATTGTACACCTTGATCTTCTCTACTAGCCAATTACCCACCTGACCTTCTTCACCCACTTGATCTATCCCCTATTCGATCTACCAACTACATTCCCCAATGCCACCGCCTCCCGCCGATCCAAACTGCCCCTTTTGCGCCATCGCAACCGCCAACCCTCCCTCCCCAATCCCTGTCTCACCCGCTTCCCCCTCAACCGCCCACCCTCCATCGCCAACAACCAACCCCTCAACGCCCACCCCCTCCCCAGAACGTCCGACTGCCCACATAGTCCTCTCCACGCCCCACGTCCTCGCTTTTTTGGACCACGCCCCGATCTCGCGCGGACATGTGCTGTTGGTTGTGAGGGGCCATTGGGAAAAGTTGGGGGATCTTCTGGTGGAAGAAGGGGGGGCTTTAGGGAGGTGGTTGGGAGTGCTGTCGAGGGCTGTGGTGGGAGCGGTGAGTGAGAGGGGAGAGGGAGATGGCGAAGAGGGGGATGTGGGGGATTGGAATGTTGTGCAGAATAATGGTTAGTGTTGTGGTGGTTTCACTCTGCAACTACCCGGGCTACTGTGATCGCCAAATTTGATAAAGCGGGAGAGAAGGCTAGGAATCCTATGGGCCTCTGTTGCTAATGGGATGAGTACTGCATAGGGGCGAGAGCAGCGCAAGTCGTCCCACATGTGCACTATCATATCATACCGCGCGTAGGTGATGTGCCGGAGGTCAAAGCGAGAAGCTGGACTGTTTTTGGGAAGGGGCAGAGAGAGGATTTGGACGAGGATGCGGAGGTGCTGGTTAAGAGAATAAGGTGTAGGCTTGGGGGGGAGATTGAAAGGGTGAGGAGGAAGGAAGGGGATGAGGGCGTGAGGAGGTTACTTGGAGAGGGAGAGGGTGAGAGGATGGGGGGGAGGAGTAAGCTGTGATGATGAAAGGGGGCGTAGTACGGTGGAGATCTCAAGAGGAGGTGCTATATACCCTCGACTGCTGCTTTGAGGTTTTACCTCATGTGTCGTCTTCTTCGTTCTTCTTTTACGAGAATCATTTGATTCATACCCGCAGCTGTTACTCAGCGCAGGCCCCGATTAAGGCGTCCCTGCTACGTGAGAGGACCTTTGAACAGGCAAGACGGTGTCTGTGATTTCAGATCCATGCAATTATTTTGCAGAGTCACTGTAAGCTTGCAAATATTCTCAGCGAGCCACGATTGGTAAGTAGCTCTGCTGATGAGTTTCGACAATCCTTGCGAATTTTTGAAATCTTTCTAGTTTGCGCTTCTCTCGTCGATCTGGAAATTTCAGGGTCTTCGTCGTGAGAAGAGTCGCAGGCTTCTGTTACTTAACTCTAGTTGATCTGCGCAGCTATTTTGTGGGCGTATTGAAAAATTCCACTGCAGCGGCTTCTGATCTCGCTTGCATTCAACAATCCTAGTTGGTTGCTCCAAGTCGTTGAAGGCCAAATTTGCCGGCATGGTGGTAATAGAGCATATGCTCACTCATTCGGTTCTCCCTACCGATATTGTCACTTCTGTTCGACTAGTCTCCGGTTTTAGATCATCCATGGTCTCTTCCACAATGAGCCACGGTGTCCCTTCTTCGGACTCCGGCTCACACAATCAATCCAGCCCTGGTTGTTATTGGACCCTCATCGTGAGGTTTGCCGCAGATCTCCTATGAAGCTGCCTCGATCCCTGAGGTGGTCTCGTCTGAATTCTGCCCATCTGACGATGCTTTGAAACCCTCAAAATACTCGAATTGATTTTAGTATCCGTCAAAAACAAATTGAAAGGTATCACTTACCCGTTTCCTGAACGAGTTCAACTCATTGGCAGTAGTCCCAACCATGCCTACCTTCTCCCTGGGAACGACAGTCTCCTTGATCTCAGAGTCCGGTAGTCTTCGGTAGGTGAGCAGTCTCCGTGACCCTATGCTCGCCCATCAGTCTATGATTCTCGTTTCATGAGTTCAGGAAACGGCGCACATTTGTTGAATGTTTGTACGCAAATACTGATAATCTCTAGACAGGGATGATTGGGGATCCCTAGAGCCATGTCTTCGTCATTGGCTGTGGGCATCCAGAAAGAGAGCCTTCCGCCATCTACTAGCATTACAGCAGCAAAGTCAAGCAGGTCGTCTAGCATAGCCTCGAAGCTGTACGCTTTCTTTGGCGGGATGTACTTGTCGTGTCTGCCCTTTTGAGTATCACTCTGCGTAATTAGAGACGGGAGTAGCTTACAGGTGTGCTGCCTCCCCATTCAGGAAGATGGCCTCCTTTACACTACCATCCTTCGTCCCAAGCACCTTCAAACCTTCTCTTACACCATATGGAGGATCTCCGATAATCCCATCAAGCCACCGCCCTTTTCTCAATGGGCTGTGCGTAAGATCGGAGACGAAGCCATCAATGTACTTGTGCAGCAGTCCATATTGCCGAAAATTTGTCCTTACATCTTTCCCATTCTTCCCTCTAACCATTCGTCCATCGATATCAGAGCCGATAGTTCTGGCGCCAAAGTGTGAACAAGCGATAGGGAAGCTGCCCGTACCGACAAAGGGATCGTAGAATACTTTGCCGGGCGCAGCCAATGTAAGATTGGCAGTCAATAGAGCAAGCTCCGAGTCCATTGAAGTGGTATTGATATACTCCCTTTTCTTCAAGCTGTAGTCTACAATACTGCGCCTTTGACCACCTCCAACATATCTGCCCAGATAAATTCGTCGAGGGGTGTCTTTGCCGCACTCATATTTTTCGAATATAGTAAAGGTTTGCTCAGCATTCCGCATCACGATTGGGCCATTGAAGCCCATAAACTTGAACGATTCAATGATGGCTTTTTGCTCAGCGAGAGAGCGGGAGCCCGAGAAAGTATCGAAGTCGAATCTGAACGAATTAGATTGATATTCGGGCCAGCGAGATTGTGTGCGTCTTGTGATGTCTGCTCGTAGTTCGTCATATGTTGATCCACTGCCCCATAGCTCGTAAATAGCCTTGCTTAGAATACTTCGCCTTAGAAGCGCTGAGGCTGCGGTTTCATCGTGGAGTTGAACGACCGAAAAAGGACTCTACCGAAAATCAATGGGAGCTCTTATTTTCTTTTGAAAAGGCAATTTGTCCTGAATTGCACATAGAAATCAGAAAATGAAATCAATCGTACATCTTCGCTGTAGAACAGAAATTCGATATTGACATTTGTGAGTACAGCTAAAGCCTCTATTTCGGGCATGCGAAATGATTCGTGGATCTGTACGAAACGTATCAGAAACTCCATGTTCAATTTCCTGTCGAGATGCCATTGATTGTTTCTATAATGACTCTCTTGTAAAAAGATCGGGGAGGTTGTAGAGAAATGGCGGTGATGCGCCGAGAACCGCCAATTTTACTTATAAGCGTAGACTCAGTTAAATCTCATCATCATTACCTTACTTGGAGCACGAGTGTTCTGATAGTTGGAAGGTTCATTAATTTCGTGTACAAAAGACTGCTACATTATTGTTCTACTACTTGTATCCTCCTGATATTCACCATGATATTGGAGTGGCCCCCCGTGTCGTTTCCCTCAGGCTGTTGAGACTGTTCCTACAACTCGCTTCCTGGGCCAAAGCCAAACCCAACACTTCCTTCGCATGGTCAAATGGGTGTGTCGCTGCCACTGGACTCATAGAATATAGTCCCACAAGGCCTGGGCTCGCAAATCCAACCCGATACCGGGATCCACCACCTACAGCCAAAGCTGAACACCGTTTGGCTGACAAAGTCGGAGCCGCTTCGGAGATCGACGGTCAACGAGCGGTCAAGTGCGCTAGAGCTGATAAATTGTTGATAGAAGATGGACCTGATATTTCCTCGATGCTGGCAAGGGAACGGTCATCATGAGGATGGCCTTGGTAGAGTTGATTTAGGAGTCCAAGAGAATCTCCCTTGTAGACTAGATTGGTCTTCGGTCTCGTATGTGCTGGCATCATGAGGATATCGAGTCGATGACATTCAGCCCAAGCTTATCGCATCAGATTTTCGATACTGAATTTGCTAGACAAGTCTAGCTTGACAGATGTATCAAGCTGCGACTCCGATCCTCGTAGATTCTGAGCGACTACCCTTCCCCTGGCCACGCTGCGAGGTGCAAGGCGATAGAAACCGTTTGGAGAGCACTTGGCTCAGGTTTGAAGCATGGAGAAGCCAATGCCGTGAATCGATTCGCTGATGTTTACCGTTCGCGTTGATAGATTGAGCCTTGAGCACGTGTGACTGTGGGGCTTGTTCCTGAAAGGCATCGAAGGTCTGGAGGATGATGTCTGAATACATGGTTGTTCGGTTTGATTTGGACTTCTAGTTGATGGAAGATCAGTCTAGTTTGGATTGATGAGATTGTTGGAGGTTGATTGAGTTGGAGTTATCCAGGGTCGAAGTTACCAACCACGAGAACAGCCGTCTTTATATTCATCGTTCACGGACTTGAGATCGCTGATAAAGTCCTCAAAGTCCTCAAAGTCCTATATCGGGGCGGTAGTAAGGTGCAGATGCCGACTCTTCTAGATCCAGAGCGATCGCACCGAAGCGACGGGTTTTCAGTGATTCTAAGTCCGAAGCACTAGGACTAGCGTCGATACGCTGCTTTTCACCATCTAGACCCAACTCTGTCGCGAACCAAGTTAAGAAGCGTTGCCCTCATTGGCAGGTTGGCGAAGTACAGAGAAGAGTGGTACACGGAAGCTAGTCTGGTTCGGGATAGATCCGATGTCGGATTACCCATATCACCGCACAGAAAACCAAGCTGGTTGAATGAGTGTGACTTGGGATTGACGACCTGGATCGCCCTTTACCTCCACCAGCATGGCAGAAGCAGTGTAAGCCGTCAAATCAAAGATTCCATTCTTCCTTCAAGCTAACCGCCAACAGAAAAGATGCGCCGCTCAAAGCGGTCCAGCTGGAAGCATTGGTATGGAGGGCCTCAAGCAAGTCAGGACCACTTCACTGACGACTCGTTAGGTGGTCATGAAGATAATAAAGCACTGCTCTCAAACCTTCCCCACTACAGCGACCGGCTTCCTCGTTGGGATGGACAAGGCTGCAACACTCGAAGTCACCAACTCCTTCCCCTTTCCAACTGTGGATATACCCGCCACGGATGGACACCATGACAGTAATGCGGCTTCAAATTTGGCCGCAGCTGCTCCACGTGCTAAGGCAAACACAAATTACCAGATCGAGATGATCAAGAAGCTCAGGGAGGTCAACGTGGATGCGAACAATACTGGATGGTATACCAGCGCCAATCTAGGAAACTTTGTGAACATCAATATGATCGAGAATCAGTATTTCTACCAGAAAGAGATGAATGAGCGGACAGTCGCCATAGTTCACGATGTGAGCCGAAGTTCACAAGGGAGCTTGAGTCTCCGAGCCTTCAGATTATCGCCCTCTTTTATGTCCGCTTATAAAGAGGGCAAATTCACAACGGAAAGGTACCATAAACTCTCGGTCGCTGGATAATATCGTACTGACACAAAGTTCTTCAGCCTCCAAAAATCGAATTTCCGCTACCAAGACATTCTCCTCGAGCTACCTCTCCAAATACACAACTCTCACCTCCTGACCTCCTTCCTACATTCGCTGTCTCCTTCTGTACCTTCAGCCGAGGCTCAAGCATCTCAACCACCTACGCTCGCATCACTTTCGCAGACACCAAATCCTCTGTCGCCTAATTTCAACTCGCTCAACCTCTCTATTGACCCCTTTTTGACCCAAACTACTGACCTACTGCTCGACTCGATCGAGACACACCACACCGAACTTAACAATCACCAATACTATCAAAGACAGCTCGCTCGAGAGCAAGCCAAGATCACTACTTGGCAACAAAAGAGGAAGTCCGAAAACGCAAGTAGAGCGCTAGCAAAGCAGAGTCCACTGCCAGAGGATGAATGGCAGAGACTTTTCAAGTTACCGCAAGAACCTGGAAGGTTGGAGACATTACTCAACAGCAGACAGGTGGAGCAATACGCAAGACAGGTAGATGGATTCGCGGGAGGAGTGACAGGGAAGATGTTTGCTGTTCGTGGAAATTTATTGCCCGGCGCTGGAGAAGGTTGAATTGAAGAGATCAGACGAGACCAAATAGCGACAATGGCGAGCAGTCGCGCGAATTGCTCCCTTGGCCAAAGGAGGCCGGGATCTTTCCTACAAACCAGGTACACTAAGAGATTGGAGGCAAGAAGCAAGCCGTACAGTGTGAAGCTAGATATTCCCGGCCATTGGCCAATGAACCGAGCAAGCTCGCTCGCTGTAGAATTGAAACTTCAACATCAAAAGCTATGTTATTAGTGAGAGTAGAGTAGAACAAATCGTTCTCCGACCTCCAATCCTACAAATCCGCCGAGCGGCGAATGATCGGCGTTCAGCCTGCTAGGCTCGAGCAAACTCTCATGCAAACCGACCCTGACCGTAGAATTACACTCTCCCTCTTTTCTCTATTCTTCAATTTCCCACATTGCGCATTGCCTACATATCTCCCCATCTGCCACCATTGAAACTTCGATCTCTCAATCCCATAGACAGTTACTCACATCACCGCAACCATGAGTGGCCCACCAGCATCAAAGTTCAAGGTCGCAGACATCGTACGTTTCGACCCTTTCCTCTCGTTCGAGCTTATTGGATTCTGCATCAAAGCTGACTAGTCTAAGTCCCTATCTGCCTTTGGCCGTCGTGAGATCGAGCTCGCCGAAAATGAGATGCCTGGTCTGATGGCCACACGAACAAAATATTCTCAAGATCAACCTTTGAAAGGTGCCCGGATAGCAGGGTGTCTACACATGACCATCCAGACAGCCGTTCTCATTGAAACACTTACTACTCTTGGGGCCGAAGTCACCTGGTCATCATGCAATATCTTCTCAACCCAAGACCATGCTGCGGCTGCTATTGCTGCAACCGGTACGCCGGTCTTTGCATGGAAGGGTGAGACTGAGGAAGAATACACTTGGTGTCTTGAGCAGCAGCTCGTGGCTTTCAAGGACGGAAAACACCTCAACCTTATCTTGGACGACGGCGGAGATCTCACTGCTTTGGTTCATAAGAAGTACCCGGACATGCTGAAGGAATGCTACGGTGTGTCTGAAGAGACCACGACCGGCGTTCACCATCTGTACCGAATGCTCAAGGGTAAAGGCCTTCTCGTACCCGCTGTCAACGTCAATGACTCTGTCACTAAGTCCAAGTTTGACAACCTGTACGGATGCCGAGAATCATTGGTCGATGGTATCAAGCGTGCTACCGACGTCATGATTGCTGGTAAGGTTGCCGTCGTGGCAGGTTTTGGAGACGTCGGCAAAGGGTGTGCCCAGGCTTTACACAGCATGGGTGCTCGGGTTATCGTCACTGAAATTGATCCCATCAATGCTCTGCAGGCTGCTGTATCTGGTTACGAGGTCACCACAATGGAGGAGGCTGCTCCCCAAGGTCAGATCTTCGTCACTACTACTGGTTGCCGAGACATTCTGGTAGGCAATCATTTCGAGGCGATGAAGAATGACGCTATCGTTTGCAGTAAGTCTATTCATTTGGGTAAGCGTATTACAATGATTCTGTGCTTATCATTTGCTTCAAGACATTGGCCATTTTGATATTGAAATCGACGTTGCCTGGATGAAAGCCAATGCCAAGTCCATCACCAACATCAAACCTCAAGTCGATCGCTACCTCATGAAGAATGGTCGTCACATCATCCTCCTCGCTGAAGGCCGTCTTGTCAATCTCGGCTGTGCAACCGGTCACTCATCTTTCGTCATGTCATGCTCCTTCACCAACCAAGTTCTCGCCCAAATCATGTTGTTCAAAGCCGAAGACGAGGCTTTTGGCAAGCGATATATCGAATTCGGCAAGACCGGCAAGAAGGCTATCGGTGTCTACGTGCTGCCCAAGATCTTGGATGAGCAGGTCGCCCTGTTACATCTGGACCATGTCAATGCGAAGCTGTCGAAGTTGACGAAGGAGCAATCAGATTACCTTGATCTTCCGATTGAGGGTCCTTTCAAGGATGACATGTATGTCTCAATCATGTTCTGCACGTGTAAAGTAACACTACTAACAACATTGAAGCTACCGTTACTAGATTTCCGGATTTCTCTATCTACTAACCATTCAACACGAGTTACGAAGCGATTATGATACCAAAAGCATATGCCCTTAACGGCTAAGATACCCTTGCAGTCATCTCAACATATGATTTGCCCGAGGGTTTAGGTTTAGATACGGCGTTGTCCCAGTCAGGATTCAACAAGAGATAGAGGTAGAGTCGAGCAGTGGCTTTGTAGATTCATGAATTAAGAGACCTCGCTTGAAACATCACTCTGAATGTCAATGTGACGAATCAGCAAGTCTGATCCATAGGAAATTGCAATGCTATCGAATAATTCTCAATGCAATCCCTTTGTTCAAGCTGACTTCAATGATTGTCGTTTAGCAAGGTCGCAATACCTAGGTACAATAAATTTGCGTCAGCAATGCTCGAACTGGAAATGGGCATTGTCTCCAACGTAGTTTTGCGACTCTCAGACAAAATGTAATGATAGTTTTTATCGACTTCCGGCCTACAATTAAACCGTCCGTATTGCAGAATTCTTGGGTGTGTTCATCATAGGAAACATCGCTGTATTATGCAAAGGAGTCTTACCAGCTTTCTAAGACAATTTGATGCTCGAAGGAGGTGCGCACTATCCGATGGAGACATCATCGCTCGTCCAATCGACCTCTTATCGACCCTTGATCTTGCACATGAAAATGTACAATTCTATCCAGTCGGACTACCCAGCATTGTCACACCCGCAAGCTCATTTCTTGATGCCTGCTCCATCCTCCCCAGGTTTACTGATCTTGTGCTTCTTGAGTGTTTCGACCAATTCTTGAAAGAATTGCCCAGGCTTGGGATCTTTGGACTGTTCAGGCTCCGGCCGCTTCACGTCGGTATTGGCCTGTTGCTCCTTGACCTTCCTGTATTTCAACGGATGCGTGCGAGGCTGATCTGGGGGAGCATCGTCTGCGGCACTGAGGAGGAGCTTGCTGTAGTCTTCGCCAGCTTCGTAGTAGGCATCTATGCGCTGAGCTTGCTCGGCGGTGATGGGCATAATGGGCCTTGTTATACGGCGAGCGGTATGGAATGGCCTGGGGTTGAAGGGCTATGAGATGTCTGATGGGCATCAGCGTAATGGTACTAGGGTGACGAAGAGTACTGACCCTCCCTTTGAGCCTGGTCAATTTGATAGTTCAATGGCTCCTCTCGCAGTCTAAGTCTATCATGCTTGTATTCAATGCCCAAAGGACTCTATTTTATAAGTCATTGTTATCGAAAGAATCTTATTTGTACGATGATAGTGTCGACATAATTATATCACGTGACTATCTAAGTTGCCCAAATATGACAATGGCCTTACCTCAACCGAGGAAAGGCATGAGCTACAAGAGTTCTAATTGTATAACACATATTATGGCCGATTCGCGCGACATGTCTCCACTCTCTTCCCAGCTTTCCTCCCATGGATCCAGCGAATTCGGCGATGATATTAAAGTAGAGGATCGCGATCATAGCCCCGAAGCCCTTCCTGACGATGACACACGTCTAATGCCACCTACGAAGCGGAGAAGAATGGGCCAGTATTCTCATCAATCAACACCAGCTCCTCATCATGACCCCGAAGATTTAGGCGAAATCTCCTCCGATAGCGAAGGCAGCGTGCCTGCGTCTCCAAGCGGTGGTGATAGAGTGCTTGGTTTTCCAGACGATGACCCTGCCGCACCCCCAGAGCAGGTTACGATCTGTAAATGGAAGGAATGTACACGGGGGGATTGTGGTGATATGGATACACTCGTGCAGCATATACATGAGGATCACATTGGAAAGAACAAGAAGAGGTATGCGTGTGAATGGGAGGGGTGTAACAAGAAAGAGACTACGACGCCAAACGCCCATGCCAGTGGATATGCATTGAAAGCTCATATGAGGAGTCATACCAAGGAAAAGCCGTTCTACTGTCGTTTACCAGGTACGGTGTGCAAAAATTGAATTGGAAGCACAGCTTATAATAGCCAGAATGTGACCGCTCTTTTACTCGATCAGATGCTCTGGCAAAGCACATGCGAACTGTGCACGAAACAGAAGCTCTAAGGCCCTCGGATCCTGTGCCTAAGAATTACTCCTCCATTCCACCCAAACCCCAGCGACTGAAGCTCATTGTCAACGCTAAACCACGCTCCCGTAGTGAAAACAACGATGATACTGAAATTGAGGATGAAGCTACAATATACAATACTGAAAATGAGATAGAGGGTCTGCCACCGGCGCCCTTTACGTACCCACCGGACGTACAATTCACCGAAGAAGAGCTGGCCCTGCCGCCTGACCAACTGTATCGCCTGCTACGTCGCCAAATTCACTGGTCAGAAGAAGAAAGGGCTGAATTGAGTGGAGAAGTGGCCGCTTTGGAAGGTCAGAAGAAAAAGGAATGGTTGAATAAGGAGCTAGTGCTAGCAAATGTGATGGAGGCGGAGCTAGCAAACGCCCATGATAAAGGAGAACCGCCTGATAATGTTAAATTCCATTTGATGGATTTACCCCATCCCATCTTGCCTATGGAGGGAGAGCAGCCCTGGTACCGGCTTACGGTTCCAATGGAGGAGGAGGTACCAGTGGAAGTAGAGGATACGCCAGTGGAGATACAGAAAGCTTGACGAAAAATGCTGAAAAGAAGATATTGACATCCGTTGGTTGTTTGGCGCTGGTTGGTGGGAGCGGGGCCAGCAATGTCATACAGTAAAAGGACTTCGATTTGCTAAGACCTTGACAACCCGTTGGTCTATCCGTCTGAGTGTCAATTATGGGGGCTATGATCATCAACAGCTCGATATGTTTCTGGTCGTGAGGAGAGCAGGTTTGGAATATCATTGTGCATTAACAGCAAGAGCTACATTATCACACCACGACTGCGTAGAGTTCTCCCTTCTCTGGCTACGTGCACGGCCCTTGTGTTTTTGAGGACCTCTTTGCATTACACAGCTCTTGAACTAAGAGTAACATCTAGGTCTTAGGCTTCTGTCATAGAGAACAACCTGACGACTGTTTTTCTATTCACACTGAAGTGAGAACACAAAGGAGAGCAATGTCAAAGAAAGCATACTTCACATCGGGTGCTGAGTGCTGCAATAAGGACGAAACGTTTCAAGTGGGATCTTCACTATAAGCCCAAGATCTGCATACATTAGGGGTTTTCACACCGTTCCAAACCGACTGATTCGGGAATTGACCAAACCATCAAAATCTGGCTCAGAGCGCAAACATAAAAGAGAGAAGCCGACGGCATGCTAGAAGTCTTCCCCGAATTGAGACCAGGCCTCGCAAGCTGCTATCCTCTTGGGTCCGGGGAAAAGCTTGTGATTCATCATGATAGAACTGTGGCACCAAGAGACTCAAACAGCAGCAATCTAGTCTAGCCAATTGACATCAGCATGAATAGCTTTCTCCCGGTCTGATTTCCCAAGAAACAGTTATCAACAGTCAGCAGGAACCTAGGCAGCTAGATTTTCAGGTATTCACATGGCTGAAGTCATTGTGGGCGTCGCAACTCGGTTGAGGCCTGAGTATCTACGATGGTTCTCAAACCGGGCTTTCCCACTGACACAGAGGGCCGCTTGGACCTGTCAGATGGTAAATAGGCTAAGATCCTACAGCTCATCGAATCTGGCGAATAAGAGACTCAATCTAGATCCGCTGAACAGAATCTGATACGGAAACAAGACTGCTTTTAGCCACGCTGCTAGAGAATGCAAACATTATTTGAGTGAAGCCCCCTAAAGTGACATGGCTCTGACTTTGTCATGAAAACGTCCCCTGATATGTTGATTATCTGAACATGCCAGATTGCTCTCGGACAGCCTACTCTGGGTCTTCTTCTCCAATCTCTATCAAAGCCAGCTTTACGCTGGGATGAGATTGAACAAAGGAGCCCCACTTTGCGGTGAGATTACTCCCACCGTACTGTAAGAGCTCTGCGTCTTGGCTAACGGGGATGGTTGATATCCACTATCAATGCTAAGCCCTCCGAGCTACAGACTCCATTCATCTGATTACGATCCAGTGAGAACCTACTAAGGCGATCTTTTGGTGATTCGGAAGCGCAGGCTTGATATAGGTCCACCATCTCGCAAGAGCTCAGGCTCGCGGCCATTCCACATCCACTTTCAGTTCCCGGGAATCTCAGATCGTCTTGAGGATAATGCAGCTCATGAGCACAGTCCGACAGTTACACGGATCAAGAGGCTTCTTGCGACTGCGTGGGGTGAAGGACAGATCTGGGGCTCAGGCCCCGCGCTCGTTGCGCAAACGGTGAGTCGACCTGCAAATAGACATCAGGAATGGGGGAAGTCCTCTCACTCAAGACCCGGAAGGACACCGACCGTAGAGCGTGAATTTCGCAAATGCATGTTCATGCACAACGCACGCCGCGTGATTGTCCCACGAATATGAGCTTGGAACCCCCCAACTGTTGTACGAATGCCTACCATGATGTCTGGCAATGAATGACCTAACGACAATGGATAGATAAATCAATACCATCAGGTACGGAGCTTAACGGTGTGGTCCGGACTTGATTGAGTCGTAGCTTCACTTCCCCACAACTACCCCTAAAGACTCGGCATTGACGACGCCATGTTTCTGCGTGGGATCGTTGTCACTCGTCATCGTCCGCCGAGCTTTTGGCGGCAGCGACCTATTGGCTCGATAGTCTTTCTGCAACAGCGCTTCGGGAACGGTCCTATAGATACTGTTACTAGAATCTCTTCCTTGGCCAACCGAGCGCACGGGTCGCAAGCGAGAATCTGACATTCTTTCCAAATTCTCCGATTCATCCATCTAACTTCTGGTGGTGTGGAGGTTGCCCTCGTGTCTTGCCGCACTATCGTCTGCCGCCCGATATGCGCCTTTGCGGTCGCAGGATACAAGCTGTAGTATAACTAAAGTTAGGCATGATCTCAGTTTGAAGCATGCCCGTCATCTATTCTGCAGCACGGCGTTCTCTACGTGTCTGCGAGCAGTACGTAGAGCTGTTGCTTCCCGGAGAACTCTCGGTCCTCCCTCGACATACTTTCGCCGGCTATGCTTCTTTCGAACTTCAATCCAAGTCTAGAGACGCACGAGAACCTGGGACTCTAACATGTATATTGACACCCTCTATCAGCCTGTTCTCATTGTCTATTCGTTGACTTGTCCAATAGAGTTCCATAATTCCATCGTCTCGGCTCACTTGGGACACTCAAGGCTTTGCTAAAATGAACATCTCAACCCTTGCGTTCCTTCTCACTCTGATCAACCTCACTGCATGCCTTCCTCTGGCACTTCTATTTAATTCAACCAACGGTGACTCGGACGCATCCATCCCAACGGCATCATTCCGTTGGAAATATCCCCCAGAACACGCCAGGATTTTCAGACAGCTGAATAAAGGGTCAATTTCGAAAATTAATTCGCGTCATTCAGTCTCGTCAGGTATTTTCACCGTGGTACTTTTGAGATTCTTATATGCTCATACATGGAACTAGAACAAGACGAAAGTACTTTGGTTCACTCTAATCTGACCACTCTTCACAAAGCATCGTCTGGACGGGCTCATAAAGGCTGGGTTCATATTGACCATAAACAGACGGCCAACGCCAATAACTGAATTCTTAAGGGGCCATTGAGCGGTGGTAAGGCTGTCTTCTAAAGCATTTCCAGGATGATGGGAAACTATTAGCTCATGCTGCGTTTGGTACAGCGATTCAGTCTAGTCTGCAATTCTGAAAAATTATGTTCAAGGGGACTGATTTGTCCTCGCAGGTTTCACCCAGCGTTCATCACGTAAAGCCTCCAAAGCGAGAGAGAATCTCATTCCGCGGTGATGATCTAAGTGGTGATTTCAAGGTCCCCGCATCCTCTCCTGTAATGATTCATGTCACATGAAGAATATCTGGCCTGCATAAGCGTGCGGTTGAGAAATGGTTCAGATCTTCCGTCTTCAAGATCTAGGCTGGCACAATGCTTTCAGAGCGGGGGTTCTGTTGTAAAATGCGCTATGATCTTAAGCCTGTTGACGCGCAAAGTCGCATAGCCGCTGGAGACAAGGAGACTGTCTTGCAAGCAACCCCAATTTGGTTTATCCGAGCGTTACAGATTTCAGCTCAGAGAAGGTGACCGTGCGATAGATAGTGGTGCCCTCTTATCAAAGGAATTACCCACGTCGTTATATTGCTGGCTCTCAGGCTTGGAAGAGATGTCAACCATTTGACGCAACGGAAAGCCTCGAATGGCTCTGCTATCCAATTCCTCCATCTCGGATTGGCTGCAATTCAATGGAACTGGCCTTGACCTTCCCCCGTGCCAGTACGTCAATTACACAGGACATCTGACATATTTCGACGATGGGGGAGCGGTGATTAATAGTCAACCGGACATTTCATCCGCAAGCTGCACTCAGGTGCGCAATGATAGCGCCTCGCTTTTTGCGCCCCATACAAATAATCTAGTCACTTGTGGCTTGTGGTCGACGCTGCTCAGCACATATACGGTCTTCGGTTCCAACAACGACCTCCTTCCAAATAATAATGAGGACTCGAAAGAACTTTTCGATCGATTCGAGGAGGTTGGCCTAGATCTTGGTCTGCTCGAATACGCAACAAGCTACGCAGACATCATCAGCACATGTGAGTACCTTGTTGCTCATCTGTGACTCGGTTCACTCTACTTCAAAGAAGCTGAGAACACATCTTGGAATTTCGGATGCCAATTTGGGCCTGCTAGAGCTCCTCCGACCTGCGACAAGACTTTTTGTTTACAAGAGCCGTAATTCTGACTCGTCGATCGCAATAGGTTTCCACCTTCTTTACTACAATGCAAAGTTCTTCACTTATGCGGATGATGGAACTACGATTGCGGCATGCACAAGAGAGGAGCTGTTCCCATTAGGATCAAATACGAACACGTCTGCTCCCATCACATCGGCTTTGCAAACATGCCTGAGTGCAATTTGCGCCCCGATAACCCTCAGTCCAGATCTTGCCGGTATCGGCGTACGTCTCTTGTCTGTCAGATTAGGTGACATACTAACAGAAGGACTCAGGTAATCTCGTCGTTCCTGGTCCAATCTGGTATTTGCATTGTAGCGCTTGTAGCCCTACTTACATTAGAATGGCTGGCTTTACCTGGAAGCCGAAGAAAAGCCATACACGCTGCATTGGTAGCAGCATTGGTCGATTTCCACAAAGTACAGTGCTTCTTCTCGAGCACTATCCAGATTACAGCATTGATCCTCTTTCATGAGGCCCAGAAAAGTAGCGCCCTGGACACAAATACCATCCAAAGTACATTCCAGGACTTCTTTGACACGTCCATCCTTGTCGTCCTCGCGACAAGCGGAATCATCCCCATAAGTCTCACTCTCGCATGCATAGGCCGTTACGGACGACAATCCTGGTACTTAATCACCTTGTCATCCATAACCATGATACTTGCTACCGCAACACTCACATCTTCTTACATCTACGCTTATACTTACGGCATACCTTACGATGTTTATTCTAGCAGTATGCAAAATCCTTATTCATACAACGACAACAAATATGATGTTATGAATTCGACATCAACGACATGCACCATTAGAGGTAGCGTTGGCCACACGCTGTATCCTATTTGTGGATCTTGGAACCTAGCCAATAATGCTATTGGCACGAGCATATTTACTAGTCATTGGATATGGCTCGTCTGGGCAAGCTGCTTGATGTGGCTACCAATTTGTACAATAAAACACTGGTATCGTGGTAAGGTTAGTTGCTACAAACCACGCTCATGGAGTCTACCCAGCATTTACGCAAGGTATACGTGGATCGGAAGGGTGTACAGAGAATTGGGTACCTGCAGGACCTGGACGCTTTTCTCCTGTATCAGCTGGTCATTATGTTTCGGCTGTCAATTCTATCTCTTTAGTGTTTATTTCAAGCATTCAGTCATCTCGCAACAGTGGTCTTTTGGTCAGATCATTGCAGTGACCGTGTGGATCCCTTCGGTCGTCGAATACATCTACATCGAGTACAGTACGTCGAGACATGTAAATACGACTGAGGAAGAGTGCTAACAAGTCCTAGATGGAGTCGTAGAAGCTTCGAAATATCGATATCCGGCCCCTTGGGAGCTGACTGAGGCACCTGAACATTGTCCAGGAAGCCTAGCGACTACCCATCGTCGACAGCCAATTGAGGGAGGAAAGTCTGCTACATGCTCTCAGACCGAGCTTGCACGTATGGACTCTTTTGCGAGCCAATATCCAGACAACATGTTTTAAGCCGCAGAGAGCTGCAATTGATGATGGAGGATTGGCACAGACCGTACATTGGAGGCCCTTGTCTTTTGATCGGCCAGGATACAAGGTCTGCGATACATCTCAAAATGTAATGAGTATGGACCCGCTAACAGGTCCGGATTAGCGTTGAGAACACGTCTCGAGTATCAAAGCAACAAGAACATGACAGTAGTGCTTTGGCTAAGGAGCCTGTTGATGACCATTGATGACCGTTGATGACCTCGCGACGGGTCTGTTTCGCGCTACGGATTAATATGTAGATAAACAGAAGGACTGTACTATCACCTGGGAAAAGATCAGACTGTTCAACCCCAAGCTCGCATTGAAAGCGTGGGAGATGCCATAAAGAAGGTATTTATTTGGAGTTTGATCATTCGAGGGACGACTCGTGGAGTAACATCGCAGAAGCAGCTTCACCGAATATTGTGCAAAGTAGCCCACTGATTTCTGCCGATGCATCTTCGCTCCAATATAGTGGAAGTCCTACCATACCGCTAATCCTATCTGGGATTTCGAGACTTTGATTGTCGAGTGCCGTGACCTAGGGCATGTCATTGACATTGATATCGATCTCTTCGGGCGATGGTGAGTCATTGGTCGCTGCATTCTACATGTTTTTGAAGAGGAGAGAGACCGCTTGTGACCATAAATTGGCTGCATTCACTCCACGGACTTTACGATTTATTTCCGCTAGTGAGCTAATCCAATACAATCATACGAGTATTCTCTTTGATAATGTTGGTGTCAGGTTTTTTCCTGTCATGAAACCCCCTGATGTGGACTCGGAGTCACAACCTAAAAGCTCCAAGCTCGTCCAGACCAGAATCACCTCCGCCTTCTTCACCCCAGAGAGCAACCACGCAGAGAATGCCACCTCCCCCTCCTTTGCCAAACCTGCAGAGCAGGACTTGCCTGACTCGCAAGAGGGACCGGTGAAAGACATCACACGAGGCATACCCAAAATTGATCTCCACCCCGAACGCCGCTCCAACCTTTCCCGCCCAGCACCCTCTCTCAGCCGCGCAACGAAGAGCACTCTCCTAGCTCATACAGCCGCAGAAACCAAGGCTCTGTTCCCCAATATACTTAAAACGACCCCCAATGCCCCACCACACGGCCATCTGTACCACCCAAGCAATCCTTTCCATCTAGACCCTCGAAGATCTCCCAACCTTCCAAAAAGTGCCATTCGTGTGCTCAATTCCGACACCATCGATGCCGCTCTATCCCTCTCTTCTGCCTCAACTCAAACGAAGCCGGTACTGATACTGAACATGGCGAATGCTTACCACAGTGGTGGAGGATGGCTTCGTGGGGCTCTTGCGCAAGAAGAGGCTCTATGCTATCGCTCCAGCCTATCCTTCACCCTGAAAACTCGATACTACCCTATCCCTGAGGCAGGCGGTATATACAGTCCGACCGTTGTTGTGATCCGGGAAAATATGACAAACGGCCATTCTCTTCTGGACCTTTCAAGGCCGGACGATCTGCCTGTTGTGAGTGTCGTCAGCGTGGCTGCTATCAACGGGCCTAAAGTTGCGAAGGATGCTGCCGGTAAAGAGACATACAAGGAGAAAAAAGACAGGAACACGATGAAGGAGAAGATGAGGGTGGTGCTGAGGATTGCTGTTGTCAACCGACATAGGGTACTTGTGTTGGGAGCGCTGGGTTGTGGCGCGTTTGGGAATCCGAGAGGCGAAGTCGTAGAGTGCTGGAAGGAGGTATTCGCCGAAGTGGAGTTCCAGGGTGGTTGGTTCGAAGCTGTCGTGTTTGCGGTTATGGAGCCTTACGAGACCAAAGATGGTAACGGCAACTTCGGAGTCTTCTGGAGGGGTTTGGATGGCGTAAAGGTATGAAATGATTCAGTGATGGTATGCACGGCGGTTTTGGAGCGATATGACGGTCGAGATACCCCTTATGTAGCATTGATTCATACTTCTGTCATAATTTCATAAATCCCAAAATCACAGCCCCCTCTTCCTCGCCATCTTCTCCTTCTTCGCCCTCCTCTCCTCCTCATTCCGAAACGGCCACCCACTAACCCTCTCCTTGCCCCCGCCGTCTCCCCCAAACATCAAGCACCAAATCCCAAAACAGGTCAGGAAACCACTCCCCACCATTCCCAGGGCAAAACACGTCGAGCCTGTGCTCATGTAGTTCACGTACATGTAGATCGTGCTCGCGCCGTGAAAAGTACTGGTGGTAAACGCAGTGGGGAATTTGTAGGGGGAGTGCTGTTCTGCTTCGGCGGTTAAGGAGCTGAGGGGGAGGAGGCCGGAGAGGAGGATTGTGAGGGCTGAGAGAGTGAGGAGCGTCAGGGAGAGAGTGCGTGTGAGGTAGGTCTCTAGATCTGGGTACTTTGTGAGCGAGCGGGAAATCTCTGGAAATACGGGGTGAATTGACCTGTGGGCACCCGAGCTTCGGGGGAAAGCATCGTCACCATCAATTTTGGAGAAAGGAACAGGGGGATGGCCTGCAGCGAGAGCCAGGCGGCTGTACTGTAGGCATACGCTTCCATTGTGGGCGTATGGAGAGGAGAGAAGATGGGTAAGAATGGAAGTCCGCTAGATTAGGGTTACGCTAACTACAGTTTGTGTTCCCTTGGGTTCATGGTTACAACCACACGTATCTACACGTTGCATGAATGCTTCCATACGAGAGCCCTTTGGTAGAAATGCATCACTGAATCATTGGGTATCTAGATCTATAACTATAAAAGAGTAAAATTAGGTCAGCGCGTTCTCTCCTTGCGTCTGTTTCCATTGATGCGCCATTTGCAGCAGCTTCGACATCTTTGCGGCTGACTCGTCGTCCGCTGGGAATACGTAGTCCATGTACTCCTCGAAGCTGTCGTCGTCCAGCTTTCTCCTCTTCTTGACTTTCCTTGGCATTTGATTCTCGACCTTTTCAATATCCTCGGCTGCACCATGTGTGTTTTCGAACGACTTCCATGCATTGAGAAGGGCGACTCTCTGCTGCGTAGTCAGTGATAAGCTCTCGAGAGGCTACCGCAGGTAAGATGAGCTTACCTCTTCTTTGAGTTCCTTCTCCCTCATGCTCTTGTAAGCTCTTTCAAAAACTTTGCGAGCACGTTGCTTGGCCTCTTCACTGATGGGCTGATCCTCTTGCTCTTCATCCGCTTCGTCATCTTCGGGAACGTTAATCTCAAAGTGCGCGTAGCTGATCCAGACCTTGACGTGGTCTGTCTTGTCCAGTAATCGTTCGTACAGCTCGCGCGTTCTGTCGTACTCGCCTTCTTCCTCTTCAAAGTCGATGTATGCTTTCCAAAGGAGCTCAGGCATATCTAGTACAGGCTGATCGACTGCTAGCTCGAAAATTGCCCTGGTCCGCTCCAGATCATCCAGGCCTCTTTCCAGCTCAGCAAACTTGATCCAAGCTTGACAATTGGCAGGGTTCCATTCAATGTGCTTCTCGTACAGCGTACGGCATCGAATGAACTCAAAAAGCTTCAATTCCAGCTCAATATAATCCTTGAAGAGCTTGTCCTTCGGACACATGCCTATGGCTTGACCCATTGTCTTCCTAGCGGCCTGTATCTGCATCTGCCTTATTTCAAATTGGGCCTTTATGACCCAAACTTTAGCGAACGTGAATTTCTTGTGGGGAATTAGCTTGAGACATTCCTGGTATATCTGACGGGCACGCTCGATGTCCTTGTTATCCGTTTCTTCCCAGAGAGCATAGAATACCCACAGGTAGATGTACCTCCTCCAGTGTCGCTTTTCCTGCGTCGGTGGAATCTGAGCTATCGCTCGCTCATATACATCCCGTACCCGGTCTGGGTCTTGTGACGTCTCCTCGAGTCTAGCGTAGTCAAACCATATGTCGTAGTTTTTAGGATTCTCCTTTATCTGCTCCTCATACTGGACTCGTCGCTTTGACAGAATAACATCTTCGACACCTTCTCGATCTCCGAATTGCTTTTCAAATGTCGTGTACGATTTGTGCAGTGTCATTGCCTTCGATCTTGGGAGTCGGTCTAGAGCGTACTTGTAGATCGCCCGAGAACGCTCGTACTCTTTCAATTTTGCCTCATAGCGCGCATACGCGATGAAGAGCCTTTCGTCCATGAAGTGGTCCCCGAGTGTTTCGATAGCCATACCAAAGACCTCGCGTACCAGGTCGCTTGTTCCGTTCTCCTCCTCGAAGCGTGCCCATTTGATCCAATTCCGAGGCTCTGGGTGGACAATAGTAAATCGTTCGAAAATAGCTCTCGCTCTAGAAAATTCGTCGTATCTCTTCTCCAACTTGATATAAGCACTCCAAGCTGCTTCGTCAGGCTCCCATGATATCCAACGCTCAAATACCTGTCGGGTACCAGCAATATTCTGGAGAGTCTCTTCGAAGTAAACATATTTGTACCACAGCTTGTCTACTCGCGGTAAAATAGTCACAGCTCGATCCAACAAATTTCGAGCATGGTTGATGTTGCGATTCCGCATCTCCGACTCGCAGTACCGTATCCATAGTATGACAGACGTCGAATCTACATCCAGCGCTCTTTCAAAGATCGACCTCGCCCTCCGGTATTCTTTCTGCTCCAATTCCCATTGCGCATACCTCATCCAATTGTTCATGTTTATCCTATTTCGCCGCACATAGTCCTCAAACTCCTTCCTCTTCCTCCCTTGGAATTCATGGAGCTCCTCGAGATCAGCGAACCGCTGCGTTGGTGCTTGGAGTCCAGGCTCTTGACGGTCGACTGCCTCGCGGAGGAGCTGTTCTGCAGAGATTTGCTGAGGTGCAGGGGCCTTGTTCTTGACCCGTGGAGGGCCTCGTGAGACCTCCATCGTTTCACGCAGGCTTTCGAGTCTGGAAGTTGTGAGGGTG
>JAABUP010002166.1_pt1 | contig 39155 bp, 29 predicted proteins | sample 5559201 | NCBI WGS metagenome assembly JAABUP01 (sample SAMN10711887, study PRJNA513373) | rock metagenome | isolation source: Antarctica rocks | place: Antarctica | reverse complement strand
GCTGCCAGCAGCACGATCCGTGCCGGCTGCGCCAACCCCGCCCGCACCGTCGAGGACCGGGTCCAAGCCGTCAGCCGTTCACGGTCCCCGTCCAGCAATCCCAAGCGGGCAGCTCGCATACGACATTGTCCCGCACCCAACCGCCTAAAGACTTTGGCGACACGACACTAGTTGCGCCGGAGGACCTGCTGGGTTGGCTGGATGGGACGGTCCACGGCAGCGGTGGCTCTCCTGGTGTAGTTGACCACGGCCAGGATGAGAAGAACGGGCAGGAGCCAATTCAGTAACAGGTCCGCGGGCCGGGACCCGCCGGCCGGGTCGGTCGCCGGATCCAACACGCCGGCGAGCAGGTAACCGAAACCCATGACGAGCACGATCGCGGTGTACGAGGCGTGCCTGCGGGCGCGCTTGCCGTCCGGCGCGCAGATCCCAGGCAGTGTCAGCAGTTGACACCATCGGCACCCGCGGCCGCGCCCGTGAGCGCCCGGCGCTGCTGCACCGGGCGCTCACTACCTGATGCGGTCGGGCGTCTCACGGGTCCAGCGTGAAGCCTTGCTCGACGACCGTGGGGTGCTGCTCGGGAACCACCACGTGAGAGTCGTTGGTGAACGTCGGCTCCTTGTGGAACTGGCCGTCCTTCATGATCGCGGCCAGCCGGTCGCTGTCCTGCAGCACGGTGATGTCCGCGAGCGGGTCGCCGTCGACGAGGACGAGGTCGGCGAGGTAGCCGGGACGGACCTGGCCGAGCTCATCGGCCCGGTTCATGATCTCGCCACCCCACTTGGTGGCAGAGACGATCGCCTCCATGGGGGTGAAGCCGAGCAGCTCCACGAAGTGCGCCAGGTCGCGGGCGTAAGTGCCATGCGGGGTCCAGGCGAAGCCGTAGTCACCGCCGGGCAGCACGCGGATGCCGCGCTTGTGCATCTCGCGCAGGCCCTGGATGGCGACGTCGAGCTCGCGCTTGTAGCCGACCTGCTCGGCCAGCTCCGGGGTGAAGCCGAACGGGGTCGCATCCTCGAGCGTGGCGATGAGCCAGTTGATGCCGGGGGCGACGAACACGCGGTCCTTCTGCTTCTCCAGCTCGTCCATGCCCTCGTCGTCGATGAAACTGCCGTGGTAGATGATGTCGACGCCGTTGCGCAGGCACATCTTGACCGACTCGGCGCTTCGGGCGTGGGCGCAGACCCGCACCCCGCGGTTGTGTGCCTCCTTGACGGCGACCTCGATCTCGGGGTCGGTGAAGTAGGTGTCCTCGGCGCGCTGCGTCCCGGTGATCTCCTCCCCCGACATGATCAGCTTGATCAGGTCGACACCGGTCCCGATGAGCCCACGGACGGTCTTGCGCATCTCGTCGACGCCGTCGACGAAGTTGGTGATCCCGGGTACCAGCGCCCCACCGGTGGAGGCGATCTCCATCCCGTTGGCGAGGTAGCGGGGGCCGGGCAGCTCGCCCGCGTTGATGGCGTCGCGGATGACCACATCGAGCCGCTGCTTGGCCGACGCTGCCCCCACGCACATCGTGTAGCCGTAGTCGAGGTAGGTCTTCGCCGACCGGGCCGACAGGAGGGTGTGCTCCTCGACGCCCATCGTCGCGAGGGCGTCGAGCGACGTGCCGTTGTTCCAGGTGAAGTGCGTATGAGCATCGCAGAGCCCGGGCATCAGGGTGCCGCCCCGCCCGTCGACAATCCGGGCTCCCGCCGCGTCGGACTGGCCGCGCGGGCGCACGGCGGCGATGTGCGAGTCCTCGACGAGCACTTCGCCGTCGAAAGGCTCGGTGCCGGTGCCGTCGAGCACGCGCACGTTGGTGAACAGGGTGGATGTGACGGGTTGCATCGCTACTCCCTCAGGACGTGGGACGAGATCCGGGCGCGACCCGCCCGGGGTGGAACGTGAAGACTGGGTGGCGCACGAGGTGTCCGATCAGGCGAGGAAGTCGGTCAGCGCAGCAGTGACACGGGTGGCAGCCTCGAGCGCGGTCCAGTGTCCGATGCCGTCGATCACCTCGATCGAGCCCGCGTCGAGCTCCTTCGCCATCGCCTCGGCGGTCGCCGGCGCACCGACCTTGTCCTCGCTGCCGGTGATCAGGAGCACCGACGCCGTGATCTTGCTGAGGTCGACCGCAGTGGCGTCCGCGAGAGCCTCGCAGTGCGCGGCGTAGCCCTGCGGATCCTGCCGCGTGAGCAGTTCCCGGACGAATGCTGCGACGGCTGGCTGCTCCCGCCGGGTCTGCTCGGAAGTGGCAGCGCCGACGACAGCGTCGGCGATCGCCCGCATGCCCTGCTCGCGCACCACCGCGGCGCGCTGACGGGTGGCCTCCTTGCCCGCCGGCGGCTGCTCGCGCACCGGGCCGAGCAGCACGACCTTCTCGACCCGCTCGGGCCGGGTTGCCGCGAAGTGCTGGACCACGATGGTGCCCATCGAGTGGCCGACGATCGACGCCGAGGACAGGTCTGAGGCGTCGAGGACGGCTTCGAGGTCGTCGGCGAAGGACTCGATGGACACCGGCCCGGCGTAGGGCGACCGCCCGGCGCCCGGCAGGTCGAACCGCACCACGCGGTGGCTCGCGAGGAGCGCCTCGGCCTGCGGCTGGTAGAAGTTCGTCGTTCCGCCGAGGCCGTGCACGAACACGACGGCCGGTCCCTCCCCCGCTGCCTCGACGAACACGTCCCTGCCGGTGCTGAGCTTCATGGATCTCCTCGTGTCTAGGGGCCGGTCTGCTGGGCGCTCAATCTGGTGGGCGCTGAATCTGCTGGGCGCTGGAAGGGACACGACCGGCGCGTGAAGCCGGCTCAGCCGATGCGGTTGCGCAGGGTGCCGATGCCACTGATCGAGACCTCGACCAGGTCCCCGGCCTGGAGGAAGCGGGGCGGGTCGAAGCCGATGCCGACACCGGCGGGGGTGCCAGTGGCGATGACGTCACCCGGCTGGAGGGTAAGGCCGGCCGAGATGGTCTCGATCAGCGTGGGGATGTCGAAGACGAGGTCGAGCGTGCTGGCCTTCTGTCGCAGCTCGCCGTTGACCCGGCACTCCACGTCGAGCTCCGGCCGGGCCTGCCCACCTGGGTCGACCTCGTCCGCCGTGACGGCGTACGGACCCATCGGGCAGAAGGTGTCGAGGCCCTTGCCGAGGAACCACTGCTTGTGGTCACGCTGGCGGTCCCGTGCCGTGACGTCGTTGACCGCGGTGTATCCCCAGACGTGCTGGGCTGCCTCGCTGGCAGGGATGTCGCGGCCGCTGCGGCCGATGATGACCGCGAGCTCCGCCTCGTAGTCGAGTTCCTTGGTCACCGTCGGATGGGACTCGACGACCGCGCCAGGCCCGACCACGGACGACGGCGGCTTGGTGAACACCACGGGAGCGGTCGGTACGTGGTCGGCGGCCCGGGTGTCGCTCCCGGCGTCGTACCCGCTGGCTCCGAACTCCGCGGCGTGCTCCCGGTAGTTCTTGCCGACGCAGAACACGTTGCGTCGGGGCCGCGGCAGCGGGGCCAGCAGCTCCACCTCGGCTAGCGGCAGGCTCGGGCCGTCGCCAGTCAGGGCCGCCCGCAGCTCGTTCCAGCGGGCGATGAGCTCCGTGAGGTCTGTCGTGCCCACGGCTTGCGTCAGGTCGTGCACTCGCTGCTGCTCGTCGAGCAGGCCGAGCGACTGACGACCCCCAGCGCGATAGGTCAGCACCTTCATTGGTCGCACCAATCAATCGCTTGGTCGGGTGATGGTCGGACCGTGGGTAATGTGATTTCCGGCTGTCGACAGGCCGAAACCTCTTCGTTTCGCAGCAAGGGTTGCGGCCGCGACACGGCTTTGTCAGCCGGCCAGCCGACGATCACTCGCTACCATTGCGGGACAATTGGTCACGCGCCGGAAGGACCTACGTGGGCATCGACGTCGCCGACCGCGCGCACCGGCCCGAGCTGGCGGCGGCAGCGGCTGCCGTCCTGCTCGAGGCGGAACTGCAGGCTGCGCACGCGAGCGACACCGGCCGTCTGCCTGCCGAGCGCGAGCTTGCGTCCCGGCTAGGGCTGAGCCGGTCCGCCGTCCGGCGCTGGCTCGACGAGCTCGAGCGGGGCGGGGCTGTCACCCGCCACGTCGGCCGGGGCACCTTCGTCCGGTCCTCCCGGCCCGGCGACGGCACGACGCCCGCGGAGATCATGGCCGTCCGGCTCCTGCTCGAGCCCCAGATGCTCGCCCTGGCCGTCGCCAACGCCACCGTCCCCGACATCGCCCTGATGCGCAGCTGCCTGTCAGAGTCCGAGGCGGCGGTGACATTCGAGGACTTCGAGCACTGGGACTCCCGGCTGCACGCGGCCATCGCGGAGTCCACGCACAACAGCCTGCTCATCCGCCTGTTCACGGTCGTGAACGAGGCGCGTCACCACCCGCTGTGGGGGACGGCCAAGCGGCGCTCGTTCACCGACCAGCGGCGCCGCGAATACGAGCACGACCACCGCGAGCTCGTCACGGCGATCGACGACCGCGACGCGGCTCAAGCAGCCGTCGTGATGCGCCGCCACCTGCAGCGCATCCGCACGGTCCTGCTCGGCACCGACGCCTGACCGGAAGCGCGAAACCTGTCGTCCGTGCGGTGCACGACTCCACCGCAGGTCGCACGGCGCGGGCCAGAAAGATCAGCCCTGCGATGGACTCGCGCGGAACCCGACCCTCCTACGGTCGAAAGAACCAACCCACGGAGAGGTTCTCATGATCGAAGTACGCCAGCTCAGCAAGCGCTACGGCGACAAGCTCGCCGTCGACAGCCTCACGTTCGACGTCCGCCCGGGCATCGTGACCGGGTTCCTGGGCCCCAACGGAGCAGGCAAGTCCACGACGATGCGGATGCTGCTCGGCCTGGACCGGCCCTCGTCCGGTAGCGCGATGATCAACGGTCGGAACTACGCCGACCACGCCGCCCCGCTGCACGAGATCGGCGCGCTGCTCGAGGCACGTGCGGTACACACCTCCCGCTCGGCCTACAACCACCTGCTGGCGCTCGCGGCCACGCACGGGATCTCGGCAGCCCGGGTCGACGAGGTCGTCGACCTCGTCGGGCTGCGCGAGGTGGCCCGCAAACGCGCCGGCGGCTTCTCCCTGGGCATGGGCCAGCGCCTGGGCATTGCCTCCGCGCTGCTGGGCGACCCGGAGGTTCTACTGCTGGACGAACCGATCAACGGCCTGGATCCCGAAGGCATCCGATGGGTGCGCGACCTGCTCAAGGACCTTGCTGCACAGGGACGGACCGTGTTCGTCTCCAGCCACCTCATGAGCGAGATGGCGCTGACGGCCGAGCATCTGATCGTCGTCGGCCGCGGCCGGCTGATCGCCGACATGTCGGTCGACGAGCTCATTCGCAGCGCGTCGACGAACATCGTCGCCGTCCGCTCCCCCGAGGCGACCGAGCTGCGCGACGCGCTGGCCGGCCCAGACGTCACCGTCACGACGAGCGAGCCCGGCCTGCTGGAGGTCACCGGCGCCCAGATCGGCGACGCCGCGCGGGACAGGGGGCTGGCCGTCCACGAGCTCACCCCCCGCCAGGCATCGCTGGAGGAGGCCTTCATGGACATGACGAGGGACTCCGTCGAGTACCACGCCAGCACCCCCGCTGGCGCACGGCAGACCGCAAGCGCTGGGAGCCTCGCATGAACGTCATGACCGTCGAATCCCCCTCCCCTGTGCCCCCCGGCAGGACTGTGCCCCCCCGCAGGACGGCGGTGGCTCCGGTGACGCAGCGGCGAGTCGTCAGGTCCGAGTGGATCAAACTTCGCTCCCTGCGCTCGACCTGGTTCACCTTCGCTGCTGCGGCGGTGGGCATGGTCGGACTCGGACTGCTCGTCGCCTACTTCACCAACAACCGCTGGGCCCAGATGTCACCGATCGAGCGGCTCGGCTTCGACCCGACCAGCCGTAGCCTGACCGGCGTCTTCATCGCCCAGCTGGCGATCGGGGTGCTCGGCGTCCTCATCATCTCCGGCGAGTACGCGACCGGGATGATCCGGGCAAGCTTTGCCGCGGTCCCCCGGCGGCTGCCCGTGCTGTGGGCCAAGCTGGTCGTGTTCTGCGGGTCCGCGTTCGCGCTGATGGTGGGCTCGGCGTTCGCCGCGTTCCTCGGCGGCCAGGCGCTGCTAGGAAGCCACGGCACCACGCTGTCGGCACCGCATGTGCTGCGCGCGGTGATCGGTGTCGCGCTCTACCTGACGGTGGTCGGCGTGCTGGGCGTCGCCCTGGGCTTCATCATCCGCAGCACGGCAGGCGGCATCACCGCCCTGGTCGGGCTGCTGCTCGTGCTGCCGACGATCGGACGGGTGCTGCCGACCAGCTGGCAGGACCACGTGCTGCCCTACCTGCCGAGCAACGCCGGCGGCGCCTTGTACACGCTCAAGCCCGATCCAGGCACGCTGGGGGCGTGGACGGGCTTCGGCGTCATGTGCCTCTGGGCACTGGCAGCCGTGGTGGCCGCCGCGGTACTGGTCAAGCGTCGCGACGCCTGAGCACGCTCGGACTGTCGATGCGCCGCTGGCACGACCGGCACCCGTGGGCCGCCGACCTGCTGGTGCTGATGGCCGTCGACGTCCTGGTGAGCGCCAGGCTGATCCACGACGGCACGGCATCGTGGTCGGTCTGGGTGCTCGACCAGCTGCTCGTCCTGCCACTGGCCTTCCGGCGGCGCAGCCCCAGCGGGGTGTTCACCTTGATCAGCGTGGTCGCGCTGGTCCAGCTCCTGGTGGGGGAGCGGCTCGTCGCCGACATCGGCCTGCTTGTGGCTCTCTACACGGTCGCCGCGCACGAGAGCCGGCGGCGTGCCCTGATCGCGGCAGGAGTCCTCGAAGTCGGTGTCGTGCTCGCCTCGGTCCGCTTCGCCCCCACCGGCGACGGCGTGCTCGGCTCGTTCGTCTTCCTGTCCGGCCTGGTGACCACCGCACTGTTCCTCGGGACGACGCGACGCGCCAGGCGAGCGACCCTTGCGGCGCTCGTGGACCGCGCGGAGCGCCTCGAGCGCGAACGCGACCAGCAGACGCGCCTGGCCGCCACCGCCGAGCGGACCCGGATTGCCAGGGAGATGCACGACATCGTCGCGCACAGCGTCTCGGTCATGATCACCCTCGCCGACGCCGCCGCACTCACCAACGTCACCGACCAGCCGGCCGCCACCCGAGCCATGCAGCAGGTGTCGTCGACCGGGCGGCAAGCACTCGGCGAGATGCGGCGCCTGCTGGGCGTGCTCCGCAACGACGAGGACGACCCCGACCTCGCCCCGCAACCCGGGCTCGACCAGCTCGATGAGCTGCTCGGGCAGATGCGGGCAGCCGGGCTGCCGCTGCAGCTCAGCGTCAGCGGTCGGCCCGCGGCCCTGACCCAGAGCGCCCAGAGCGCCGCCTACCGCATCGTCCAGGAGTCCCTGACCAACGTCCTCAAGCACAGCCTGCATCCCACCCTGGTACGCGTCCTACTGCGTTGGTTCAGCGACCAGCTGGCGATCGACGTCCTTGACGACGGGGCACCCGCTCCCATGGGCACGGGCAGCCGGCCCGGGCACGGCCTCGCCGGGATGCGCGAGCGCGTGCTGGTGCAGTCCGGTGAGCTGAGCGCCGGGCCCGTCCCGGACGGCGGCTGGGCCGTGCACGCGCGGCTCCCCCTGGACGCGGGCTGACCGGTGACCGACCCTGCGCCGGTACGCATCCTGCTCGTCGACGACCAGCCCCTCATGCGGGTCGGGTTCCGGATGATCCTCGGCACCCAGCCCGGCCTGGACGTCGTCGGCGAGGCCGTTGACGGCCTGGGCGCCGTTCGGCTCACCGACGAGCTGAAACCGGACGTCGTGCTGATGGACGTCCGTATGCCGAGCTTGGACGGAGTGGAGGCCACCCGGCGCATCGTCAGCTCCGGTAGCGCGGCCCGGGTGCTGATCCTGACGACTTTCGATTTGGACGAGTACGCCTTCGCCGCGCTACGGGCCGGCGCCAGCGGCTTCCTGCTCAAAGACGTGCCGCCCGAGGAGCTCGTCTCCGGAATCCGCTCCGTGGCCAGCGGTGATGCAGTCGTGTCCCCACGGGTCACCCGACGGCTGCTCGACACCTACGCCGTCCGCCTGCCGGGAGACCCGATGGACTCCCCGGAGGTGTCTGCCGGGAACACCGCCGGGGACAGCGGGCTCGATCTGCTCACGGGACGGGAGCGCGAGGTCCTGCTCCTTGTCGCCCGCGGACTGTCCAACGCCGAGATCGCGGGCGAGCTGGTCCTCGCCGAAGCCACCGTGAAGACCCACGTCACCCGCGTGCTGACCAAGCTGGGGCTACGGGACCGGGTGCAGGTGGTCGTGTTCGCCTACCAGACTCGGCTGATCGCGCCCTGACTGCGCCGCTGCGACCCGGGCCAAGGGCGCAGCCGGGGCCCGGGACCGCCCGGTGTGACCAGAATCCCATTGCTGCCTTACGGGCTAAACACCGGCTCGCAGCGCGTTTGGGCGACCGCTCGGGCATGCGCCGATTCCGGCTCTGATTAGGTCAAGAGGTGTCTTGCGTCACGCGCTGAGCGGGATAATGGGGGTTTATTGTTGCGATTGCTCGGCGGCCTGGCACATTGCTCACCGCGAGGTTAGGTCGGTCTATCGGTGCGGTGAGCCTGAACTAAGTCCGAGCGCCCGAGGTCTGGGGCGGCCTAGGCTCGCGGGAGGTGACTGACAGTAGTATTTGCCTGCCGGCTACGACGACTTCCGCCAGTCGATCAGGGCCGGACCACCGGAGCCACAGATGCGCTGCACAGGTTGCGTCGCGTGGCGATCCGGTGCCCGTCCCCACTACTGATCGTGACCGATTCAGGTCCGTCGCTGCTATCGGAGTCACATGAGAAGGCACAGTGCGGCGAAGGTCGGCCCCGCCGGGTCGGGCGTGCCCGCCCTGCCCGCCGACGCACCTCGAGTGGCGAGCGGTGCGCGTCGGACGCGGCCACGCACCTCCAGGTCGTCGCTGGCCGAGACGCAGGCACGAGCGGCGCGCTACCAGGCGTACAGCAAGCTCGCAGGCCCGCTGCAGGCCGCTCCCGCGACGGACTACCGGGTGCGCTACGTCAGCCTGCTGCGCCGAGGCGGGCAGAGCGTTCGTGCGGTGCTCCTGACGACGGCGACCTTCGCGGTGGAACTTGTTTTCCTTATCTGGCTGCTGCAACCGGGCCACATCCCGGGCGCGTCCGGTGGGCTCGATCTCATCCTCACCCGGGCCATGATCGTGTCGATCGCCCTGATCGAGACCTTGCGGCTGATCAACGTGGCGACACTGTGCCTGTCGACGATCAACGCTCGTGACCCGGTGCCCGTGGCCCCCGAGCGGGGGTGCAGGGTCGCCTTCGTCACCACGATGGTCCCGGGCAAGGAACCGATGGACATGGTGCGTCGCACGCTGCTCGCAGCGCGCCAGATGCGGATGACGGGGACGCTCGACGTCTGGTTGCTCGACGAGGGCAACGACCCGGCCGTCCGTGCGATGTGCGCCGAGGTGGGCGCTCACCATTTCAGCCGTCGTGGCGTTGCGGAGTGGAACCAGTCAGCCGGGCCGCATCGGGCGAAGACCAAGCACGGCAATTACAACGCCTGGCTCGACCGGCACGGCGACGGCTACGACTACCTCGTGTCGGTCGATCCCGATCACGTTCCGTTAGTCAACTTCTGTGAGCGGATGCTGGGCTATTTCCGCGACCCAGACGTCGCATTCGTCGTGGGCCCGCAGGTGTACGGCAATTATGACAACTTCATAACCCGCGCAGCAGAGTCTCAGCAATACCTATTCCACTCGGTGCTGCAGCGTGCTGCCAACCGTTTCGGCTGCGCCATGCTCGTCGGTACGAACAATGCCATGCGTATCTCATCGCTGAAGTCCATTGGCGGTTTGCGGGACTCGATCACCGAGGACGCCGCCACGAGTTTCGCGTGGCACGGCAAGCGGAATGCGGCGACCGGCAACCGCTGGAAGTCGGTGTACACGCCCGACGTGCTGGCGGTGGGCGAAGGCCCCTCGTCCTGGACCGACTACTTCAGCCAGCAGTACCGCTGGGCGCGAGGCACCAACGAGGTGCTCGTGCGCGACTTCTGGCGGCCCTCCGGGCTCTCGCTCGGCCGCCGGCTGCACTACGGCCTGCTGATGTCGTACTACCCGTCGGTGGCCCTCGCCTGGGTCCTCGGCGCCGTCAACATCGGGGTCTACCTGCTGCTGGGCATCGGCGGGCTGCAGGTGTCGGCCCACGTCTGGATGATGTTGTATGTCGACGCCGCGCTGCTCCAGCTGGGCATGTACTTCTGGAACCGCCGGCACAACGTGAGCCCGCACGAGGAGGAGGGGGCCTCCGGCGTGACGGGGATGGTCATCTCCGTCCTGTCGACGCCCATCTACGTGACGGCGCTGCTCCACTCGCTGCTGCGCCGACAGAGCTCGTTCGCGGTCACTCCCAAGAGCGACGCGGCAAGCCCCGACGGTGTCCGGACCTTCCGCCGCAACCTGGCCTGGGCAGTGCTGTTCGTCGCCCTGCTGGCTGGGTCGGTGGTGTGGCACCACAGCCTGCCGATCATGCGGATGTGGGCCGGGCTGGCCGCAGCGATCAGCGTCCTTCCGCTGCTCGTGTGGCGGCTCACGGCCCGAGGCCGCCGGATTGCGCTTACTGCGAGGCATCTGGTGGCGCTGCCGCCAGCGCCGCCGGCACCGCGGCCAGTCCCCCAACCTGACGAGAGCCCCGCGCCCGACGAGCTCGCGGCCGCCGGGCCGGGCGGGGCGCGCCTGTCCGCCTGACGGCACCCGGCCAGACCGGGCCAGCGCGACACCACGGACACATAACGCCATCTTCAGCATGCCAACAACACACTGAGACAAGGACGTTTCATGAGAAAAGGGACACCTCTGCGGCGCCGCATTCGCAATGCAACCCTCGTCGTCGGCGCCGCGACGACTGCTGTATTCGTCAGTGCGCCCAGCGTCGTCGCCTTCACGTCACAACAGGTCGACGACTACCAGACGGCGCGCCCCGCCTACAAACAGGCAAACGGCTCGTGGACGACCATCTCGCTGCCCAAGAAGTACCGGGTCAACGCCATTCATGCCGCCCTGCTGTACACGGGCCAGATACTTATCGTGGCCGGGTCGGGCAACGACGCCAACAGCTTCGCTGCCGGTACGTTCCGCACGCTGCTGTACGACCCCACGACGCAGCAGACGACGCTCATCCCCACCCCGAAGGACCTGTTCTGCGGCGGCCACGCCTACCTCCCGGACGGCAACCTGCTCGTCGCGGGCGGCACGCGCCGGTATGAGGTACTGGCGGCCGACGTCAAGAACGCCGCGGGCGTGATGACCGTCAAGAACGAGAACCCTGACACGGGTGCGTCGGTGCTGCCCAAGGGCACGCGCTTCCGCTCGCCCAAGGGCATCGAGTTCACTAGCACCGAGGACGTGACGGTGCCGGCGGCCCACCTGATGACCCCGGGCAACCATGCGAGTCGCATGGCCGGATCGGCCACGGTGTGGGTGCAGGCGGTCAAGGAGGGCAAGAGCTCCATCGTCACCGGTGGCGCGCAGTACAGCATCGAGGGCAGCAGTGCGGCCACGGCGAAGCAGCTCTACGGCGTCTCCGATGGCCTGACCATGGAGAAGCAGGAGTACGAGGGCCTCAACGCCTCCTACATCTACGACGTGCAGCGCCGCGCCTACGTCAAGACCGGAGACCTGAACTACTCCCGCTGGTACCCCACGCTGGTGTCGATCAACGGCGGCAACGTGCTCGCCGTGTCGGGCCTGGACCAGTACGGGCGGATCCTGCCGGGCAACAATGAGGAGTTCGAGCGGTCGGCCAGCGCCTGGTACGACAAGCCCAACCTGTTCCGCTACTTCCCCACCTACCCGGCGCTGTTCCGGATGAGCGACGGCGACCTGTTCTACTCCGGCTCGAACTCCGGGTACGGGCCAGCGACCCAGGGGCGGGCGCCAGGCATCTGGCACCTCACGACCAACACGTTCACGCCGACCCCGGGTCTGAGCGACCCGCAGGACAACGAGACCTCTGGCTCGGTGCTGCTCCCGCCCGTGCAGGGCCAGAAGGTCATGGTGGTCGGCGGGGGCGGCGTCGGCGACTCACACGAGACCACGGCGCGGACCAGCGTCATCGACCTGACCAAGGCGGGCAAGGGCGCGGCCGCGTGGACAGCGGGACCCAGCCTGCCGCACCCGACCCGCTACCCGGGGGTCGTCTCCCTGCCCGACGACAGCGTGCTGATCACCGGTGGCTCGTCGGACTACCGCGGCCAGTCCAACTCCGACCTGCACCAGAGCGTGCTGTACACCCCCGCCACCAACACCATGCGCTCGGTGGCGCCCAACCGGGTCGGCCGCGACTACCACTCCGAGGCTCTGCTGCTGCCCGACGGACGGGTGATGACCCTCGGCTCCAACCCGCTGTTCTCGGACGCCGACAACAAGATCCCCGGCCAGTTCGAGCAGCGGATCGAGATCTACTCCCCGCCCTACCTCTACAACGGAGACAAGCGGCCGACGATCACCGGCGGCCCAGCGGTGGTGCAGCGGGGCACCACGAACCGCTTCACCACGCCGGACGCCGACCGCGTGATGACAGCCCGGCTGATCCGGCCCAGCGCGGTGACCCACACGACCGACGTGGAGCAGCGCTCGGTCGCGCTCGACGTCACCAGGCGACCCGGGGCTGTCGACCTGTCGGTTCCGGTCAAGGAGGGACTGGTGCCCTCCGGCTGGTACATGCTGTTCCTCATGGACGCCCAGGGAACGCCGTCGATCGCAACGTGGGTACAAGTCCGCTGATGCTGCCCGCGCGCCGCTGGATCGCGACTCTGGTGCTGCTTGCCGGCGCCGGGGTCGGGTGCGGGCAGTCGGCGCCGGGCAAGGCGGGGCCCGGTGCCGGGGTGTCATCCGGGCCGGCGCCGGCTGCCAGCCCGCTCGCGGGGCAGCAGTTCTACGTCAACCCGCAGAACCACGCGTCCGTGCAAGTGCGGCAGTGGCAGCAGCAGGGGCGGGCGGCCGACGCCCAGAAGATCGAGCCCATCGCCCAGCAGCCCACGGCGACATGGTTCAGCGGCGAGCCCAACCCCGAGGCGGCCGTCGGGTCGCTGACCGGGGCGGCCACCGCGGACAAGAAGACACCCGTGGTCACCGTCTACGACCTGCCCGCCCGAGACTGCGGCCAGTACTCCAGCGGCGGCGCCCCGACGCCGCAGGCCTACCTCGACTACGTCAGCGGGGTGGCCCGCGGCATCCGGGGTTCAGCCGTCGTGATCCTCGAGCCCGATGCGGTCCCTCACGCGCTGGTGGGCTGCACCGGGGCCGCGCCGGCCCAGCGGTACGAGATGCTCAGCAAGGCCGTCGACCTGCTGCGTGCGCGTCCCGGCGTGCACGTGTACCTCGACGCCGGCAACGCGTCCTGGATCAAGGATGTCGATGCGCTGGCCGCGGCACTGCGTCTGAGCGGGGTCACCCGCGCGGCCGGCTTCTCGCTCAACGTCGCCAACTTCGAGACCACGGCGGCGAGTGTCGCGTACGGCCAGCAGCTGGCGTCGCGCCTCGCCGGGGCGCACTTCGTCATCGACACCAGCCGCAACGGGTCCGGCCCGGCCACCGACACCGGTGACAACCATGCCAACTGGTGCAACCCTCCTGGTCGCTCGCTCGGGACCCCCCCCACGACCGACACCGGTACCGCCGGAGTCGATGCGCTCCTGTGGGTCAAGCAGCCCGGTGACTCTGACGGAACCTGCCGCCCCGGTGCCCCGCCGGCCGGCACGTGGTGGCCGGCCTACGCGCTGTCACTGGTGCACTGAGTGAGCTGTTACAGGGGTACGGACTGCTACCAGGCCGCGCGAGACGCCAGGCCGCGCGCGTAGTCGGGCCACCAGGTGCCGGCGGCCGGGCCGCCGTTGCACGTCCCGTCGCTGTCGCCCGGGTCCTTGATCCATAGCAGCGCATCGGCGTGGGTGTCACCGGAGGCCGTGGTGGGACGCGTCCCCAGCGCCTCGCCGGAGGGGTTGCACCAGGTCGTAGCCGGGCCGAGCCCGTTGCGGCTGGTGTCGACGACGAAGTGGGCGCCGGACAGAGCTGACGAGATCGAGTCTCCGTAGGCCTGCTCCGAGCTGGTGGGGTCGAAGTTGGAGACGTTCAGCGAGAAGCCGCGGGTGGCTGCGACGCCCGCTGAGCGCAGCCGGTCCGCCATGGTCTGCGCCGGCTGCCAGCCGCTGTTGCCGGCGTCGAGGTAGACCGTCGCGGCCGGGTGCGTCCCGAGCACCGTTACGGCGTCACGCAGCATCGATAGCCGGGTGGCCTGGTTGGTGGCCGACAGGCAGTCGAGCTGCGGCAACGCATCGGGCTCGAGGATGACCGTGGCCCGGTGGGTGCCGAGCCCGGCGGCGAAGTTCGACACCCAGGTGTGGTAATCGGCCGGCCCGCTCAGACCGCCCGATGAGTACCCGCCGCAGTCCCGCTGGGGGATGGCGTAGATGACGTACAGCGGCAGGCTGCTGCCGGCGGCGCTGGTGCGGGCCGCGACGGTGGACCCGATGGACGAGGTCGGCACCCAGTCCCCGAACCACTCGGCTTCCTGCTGGCCTGCGATCTTGTCGAACAGGGCGGCTCCGCCCGGGTCGTTCGTGCGCAGCGAGGCCGCCGTGCTGGCGGCGTTCGACTGCGGGTTGACGTAGAACGGTGCGCCCGCCAGCGGGTTGCCGGTGGGAGCAGGCACCGGGGCCGGAGCCGGGGCCGGAGCGGGGACCGTGGTGGTGAACTGCGCCGTGTCCAGTCGCAGGTTGCGGTCGCAGCTCGAGGTCGAGTAGTCGTTCGGGAAGCCGAGCGCAACGGTGTGCTGTCCGGCGGCGAACGACCGGGCGAACGTGTAGGTCGTCCAGCTCGTGGCCGACACCGACGCGGTACCGACCGAGACGCCGTCGACGCTGACGGTCAGCAGCGGCGCCCCGTCGCACTGGTCGCCGCGGGCCCGCACCTGCAGCCCGGCCTCGAGCGCAGGAGCCGTGATCGTCCCGGTGCCCGTGGCGTTCGACCAGGTGAGCCTGGCCGAGCTGCCCGCGGCCTGCGCGTCGGTGAAGGTGACACCGGAGCCCGCCGGCCAGGTGAAACCGGAGATGGGCGCGACGGTGGGCGGAGCAGCCGTGCACGCGACACCGGCGAGTGCTACCCCGGTGATCAGACCCGCTGCCACGCCGCGGCTTGACAGTGCTGACAGTGCGCGAACGCGCATCACAACCCCCCGAGATCGACGATGGGGGCATCGACACCGCAATACGGCAGGTTGACGCCGCTGGCCCGCGCTCACCCGGACGGCCCAACGGGGGCTCCGGCACGAGACCGGCATCGCCACGCGGTACGCAAGCGACGGGATCGTGCCCGTTTGCCCGATAGGCTGGACGCGACCGGCGAGTCGTTCTCGGTGCGCGGGACGCTCGGTTGGGCAAGAGTGTCAGCAAGCCCGTCCCGCTCGCGCACCGCCGAGGATCCGGAAGACCAATGCCGTCGAGCTCGTCGTGGTCCGGCCTACGGGCCTGGGCCGTGCATGCCTACACCGCCACGGGCGTCGTCCTGGCCCTGCTCATCGTGCTCGCCGCGATTCACGGCGACGCGGCCCGGGCGCTCTGGCTCGGCCTGACCGCCCTCGTCATCGACGGCACCGACGGGATGCTGGCCCGCCGGTTCGCCGTCAAGGAGCGGCTGCCGTGGTTCGACGGCGCGCTGCTCGACAACATCGTCGACTTCCTGACGTACGTGTTCGCGCCCGTCGTGCTCCTGCTGCAGGGCGGCTACCTGCCCGGCGGGACGGGCGGCCAAGTGGTCGCTGCCATGCCGCTGGTTGCATCGAGCTACCAGTTCTGCCGGGTCGACGCCAAGACCGACGACCACTACTTTCTCGGGTTCCCGAGCTACTGGAACGTCGTCGCCTTCTACGCCGTGGCGCTGGATCTCAACTCGACGGTGGTATCGGGCGTGCTGGTCGTGTGCGCCCTGCTGGTCTTCGTGCCGGTGGGCTACATCTACCCCTCCCGGACGCGGGCGTTCCGCACCCCGACCCTGGTCGCCTCGGCACTGTGGCTGGTCGCCTACGCGATCATCGTCGCGCAGCTGCCGAACCCCAACCCCGTCGTGCTCGGGGTCTCGATGGCTTACCTCGTGTACTACCTCGGGCTGAGCCTGCACCTCGAGGCCAAGCGCCGAGCCGCCCGTGACCAGGTGGCCCAGCCGATGAACAGCGTCCCCTGAGCACCCTGCTCGCGCTCGCCGCAGCCCTCTGCGCAGCCGTCGCCTTCGGGGTCGCGGCGGTGCTGCAGGGCGTGGCGACGCGCGGGACCACGCCCGCGCGCGGCGTCGACCCGGGTCTGCTGGTCCGGCTGCTGCGCCGTCCGCCGTTCATCGGCGCCATCGTGCTGAACCTGGTCGGCTTCGCGCTGCACATCACCGCTCTGCAGTCGCTGCCGCTGTTCCTCGTCCAGTGCGTCATCTCGGGCAGCGTGGCCGTGACGGCGCTGCTGTCGGTCCGCGTGTTCCGCGTACCGCTCACCCGCGGGCAGCAGGCGGCCGTCATCGCGGTGTTCGCCGGTCTGGCAATGCTCGGGCCGACCGCGAAGAGCAGCTCGGGTGTGCGCGTCTCGTCGAGCGCTCCCGTGCTGCTGCTGGCCGTGGTCGTCGGGTTGGTGGTGCTCGCGACGGGCGCGGCCCGGCTGCCCCCGCTGGCCGGCGCCTTGATACTCGGCCTGCTTGCCGGGGCCAGCTTCGGGGTCGTCGCCGTGTCGGCCCGCCTGCTGCCCGACCTCACGCCGAGCGCCCTCGTGGGAGCCCCTGGGGTCTACGTGCTGGCCGCCGCGGGGGTTGTGGCGTTCCTGCTCTACTCGATGGCGATGCAGCGCGGGTCCGTGACCACGTCGACAGCTGCGGTCGTCGTCACGCAGACCACCGTGCCGGCGCTGGTCGGCGCTGCCTTCCTCGGCGATGAGGTCCGCTCCGGGCTGGTTCCGCTCGCCGTGGCCGGCTTCCTGCTGGCGCTGCTTGGTGCGCTCGGGCTGGCGCGGTTCGAGGCCAGCGCCACGCTTGCTGACCAGCCGGTGGAGCAGCGCTGATCAGGTCGTGCCCTCATCGCGCGGGCGGTCGACCCATACCGGGGACGACCAGGCCATCTCCCCGTCGACCTGGATGACGCGCACGTAGTAGTAGGCCGAGACGCTCGGGTCGTCGGTCCAGCTGAGCCGGGTCGATGTGGCACCGAGCGAGGTGAGGCCCCCCGTGCCCCGCTGCAGCCGCAGGCACCCGCCGTCGCCCGCGTCGAGCAGGACCCCGCCGCTGCGGAGCCGCTCCAACGACGCGGTCACCGTGCCGTGGGGGGTGTGCACCTCGACTGTGGCGTCGCTGGGGCCGACCAGCGTCAGCTCGATGCCGCCCCGCTGCGAGCCGTAGGGCTCCCCGAACGACTTCGTGTGCGCGCTCCACCCGACCTCCCGGGTGGCGACGCTGACCACCTCGGGGCCCCAGAAGGGTGTGGCCACCACCTCGCCGCCGGTGACGACGACCCGCCCTGACCAGTCCGTCGTGACTCGGCTGCCGCCGAACTCGACCCGCAGCGGCAGCTCGACCCACCCGCGCGGCAGCCCGAGGTCCGGCGTGAGGCAGCGGATGACCTCGTCATCTCGGACCAGCTCGACGCGCGCCAGGTCTCGGAAGCCCTGGGCGTAGACCTCGATCTCCACCGGCCCGCTCTGGGTGACCTCGCTCCCCATGAAGGCGCCTGCCACCCGCGCGTCGACGAGCACGTCACGGGTGGTGGCGCCGAACACCCTGCGGTTCTGCAGGGCCTCGAACACGCCCGCCCGGGTCAGCCGATCGGCGAAGGCCCCCACGTAGCTGGCGCCGTTGCCGTGGTCGGAGCTGGCGATGAGCCCGAACCGGTGGCCGCGGCGCAGGCCGTCGGAGACGAACGTCCCCTCGGCTGTGGCGTCGGAGTACTGGCGAAAGCACCCCGGCCCCTCGTAGTTGCCGCGGCAGGCCTGGAAGACCTCCACCAGGCGCAAGTACTCGGAGTCGTGGTATCCCCAGTCGTAGGAGATCATCGCCGAACCCGGATGGTGCGGGATGGTCAGCGCCGGGTAGTCGGGGTGGCGACGCAGGCTCGACCACAGCTCGTCCGGGGTCTGCGAGCCAGCGGCGAACGACGAGAAGATCGGAGCGCCGCGCTCCTCAGAGCCGTAGATGACGTTCTGGTGCCCGGTGGCGCCGGTCCACTCGAACCCGTACATCGGCACGAAGCGGTCGTCGACCCGGAACAGGTCGGCGGTCTTCTGGATGCACCACCACTGGTACTCGCTGCTGTTCTCGGAGTGGTCGGTGACCGCCCAGAAGTCGTAGTCGCAGACGTCCCAGCCGTAGCGGTAGAAGTCCTCCAGCGACGGCTCGTCGCCGGAGGTGCACCTGCTCACCAGCGAGTGGCGGTGCAGGTCGCCCCAGTAGAGGGTGAGCTCGGTGCCGTCGACCGTGGTCCGGTAGCGAGGCGGCGGCTGGGTGACTGCTTCCCGTTGCGCCCAGCCGCGGGCCTCGCGGCGCTCACTGCTCACCACGAGCGCGGTGGCGTCGGTGGCCCGCGCGGGACCGCTCGCGGGCGGGACGACAGCCGACCGGATCGCCCCCACCCCGTGCATCCCGTGCCAGACGACCGCGCCCAGGTGCTCGAGCAGGTGGGGACACTCGCGGCCGCCGAAGCCCTCTGTCCAGGTGAGGCTGCGCTCGAGCCTGCCGTCGGTCTGCCAGGTGACGAGCACACCGCCGGTCACAGCGCCGCCAAGGACTGGCGCCACCGCGGGTTCCTCCAACGTGCCGTCGCTGTGCGCGAACGTGGTGGGGGCCGACCAGCCGCCCGGCCCGAGTGTCTGCGCCGCCACCTCCCAGTAGAAGGTCATCAGCGGCAGCCGGCGGTGAATTCGGTAGGCGACGGTCAGACCCCCGCTCGTATCGGCGGCGAGGCGGGGCAGGCCGCCGGGAACCACATCGAGCCCCTCCGCCAACACCCCTGCGGCCTCGACCACACCACCATCGAGACCGGCCTCGACCCGCACCACCCGGATCGATGCGGACACATCGGGCAGCAGCTCGCTCGGAACGGCGTCGCCGCTGGCCCGCACGCCGACGAGGGCGGGGGCCTGCCCGAGCTCCTGCACCGGGCGCAGCCGCGTCGGACCGGAACCGCCGTGCCCGTGGACGGCGATCAGGTCAAAGGCGCACCACAGGCCGCCGTCCATCGTCACGGCGAGGCTGGGGTGCAGGGCGTAGTCGGTGCCGGCGCTCACCGGCCGGATCGGGCCGAGCACGCCGTCCGCGTCGGCGGTACGCACGACGACGCGATAGGAGCCGGCGACGTACTCCGACCAGGCGTACGCGCTGCCGCCCTGCTGGCGAACGGCGACGGCAGGGTCCCACGCGTTGCCGGCTGCCCCCGCGCTGACGAGCTGGGTATCCAGCCACTGGCCGTCACGCCACCGCCGCGACCAGATGCCGAAACCGGTGCCGACCGGCCCCTGCCAGACCACCTCCACCGCGCCGCCCGGATGCGCGGCGACCTCCTGGTTGAAGGACGGATGGTCCGTGTCGCTGACCCGCTCCGGCTGACCCCACCCGTCACCGGACTGCCAACGCTGCGCCCACACCGCGACCTGGCCGTCCTCGGCCCGGCCGTAACAGACCCACGGGGTGCCGTCGGCGGCGAAGGCAGCGGACGGACGGAAGCAGTCGGCGGGCTCGTCGACCAGGACGGCAGGTGCGGCGTCGCTGGTCGGACCGCCCGCCAGGGCGGCGACGACGCGCTCGCCGACGCCCGCCTGCCACTCGATCCACACGTGCAGGACTCGCCCGTCCGGAGCCGTTGCTACCGCTGGGCGAGCAGCGGAGCGGGGCAGGCAGACAGCCCGGCCTGGCTCGCGGCGGTGTCCTGACAGCCGGGGCGCGGCAGCCAGAGCGGCGTCGCCGGCTGCGAGGTACTGCGTCAGGCGCCCGCCTCCCTCGTCGACCCACATGTAGCGCATGGGGTCGGGGTCGAGCAGTGCCTCGACGCTCGCCAGGTCCACGCACCGCTCGATCGCGCCGGCGAGCCGGCGGTTGAAGGCGAGCACCCGGTCGAGGTCGGCGCGCTGGCGGGCCGTGTAGCCCTCCTGATGGTGGTCAAGCCCGCAGCAGGCCGTCACGACGCGTGCGAGGGAGCGCCGGCGACGGCGTCGAGGTGCCGGGCGAACTTCGGCGCCTCGATCCGGCGCCGAGCGCGGGCGAGCCTGCGTAGGCCGTACTGGCGGTAGTCGACGCCGGGTTTGGCGTGGACCAGCTGGACGAAGGACCACACCCCCCACGCGCAGTCCGACATCACCTTGTACAGCGCCAGCCTGCTCTTTGCCGCCCTCGGCACGCGTCCTCCGTAGTACGTCTTCAGCATCAACTTGTCGTCGTGAGAGGCGTAGCGCGCCTCGACCGATAGGTCAGCCAGGTCACCCATCGGGTCGCCCATCCCGGCGTACTCCCAGTCGATCAGGCAGATCCCGCTGCCGGTGTCGATGATGTTGCCGGGGTATGGGTCGTTGTGGCACGGGACGAGCGGTACCGCCCCGGCGCTCAGCGCCTGCTCGATCGTCACGATCGGCCCCGCCAGCTCAGCGAAGACCGGGGGAAGCGGAAGCCGCGCTGCCGCGAGGACTGTCTGGTAGCTGCGGATGACATCGAACACGTCGTAGCGCCCGCAGAAGGGCTGCGGCAGGGCGTGCACGCGGGCCAGCGCCGTCACCGCCCGCCCGCCGACCCGCGGCCGGCGCAGCCTGCCGGCGCTTGTCGTCCTACCGTTGACCCAGCGGGTGAGCATCAGCCCGTCGGCATCGTCGAACCACTCGACCGGCGCAGCCACCCCTGCGGCTGCCGCGATGCGAGCATTGAGCCCCTCGACCGCCCGGTCGATGTACTGCGCCGTCCCGACCCCGGGCACCCGCAGGGCAAAGGACTCGGTGCCGACGTCGAGGCGGTAGGTCGCGTTGGTGAAGGAGGCCAGGCGCCTGACCGCGTAGTCGCCCGATGACAGGCGGGCGAGGCGCGGGATGCGGGCGATGGCGGCTTTCATTGTGGCATCGGGTGGGGCACCGGCTGCGGTTTCGGCTGCGGTTTCGACGCGGGCTGAGGTCCACGAGGGGGACGCCGGGGGCTCGACGCGGGTGGCGAGACGACCGCCGCCCGGGCGCATCTCGTCTCCCAGGTCGCCGGTCATGCCCCTATTCAACCCGAGTTCAGCCGCCGTTCATCTGGCGCCGGTCCAGCCCGGGCTGGTGCACCGGCCGCGGACGCGGTCAGCCGCTGACGAAGGGGCTCTCGGGTGCCAACGCAACCCCTGGGCGGCCCTTGTGCGCCGCGGTGCTAGCGCGGGCGTCGAGCGCGGCCGTACCACGGCCGGTCGCTTGACGCCTCGGTTAACCGGCCCCGCTCCCCGTACCGCCGAGCAGGCCCTCGAGCTCGTCGGCGCCCCTGACGGCACCGTTCGCAGCGCGCAGTCCGGCCCCGAGGCGCGCGGCGGCCGGCCGATGCGCACCGGGTCCGGACAGCTCGACGATGGGCAGGCGGAGCTGCTCCGGCGTCGCCTTCTTGGTCACCACCCGGGCGGCGCCGTGCGCCGCCACCGAGTCGCCGATCATCTTCTGGTCGAGCATGGGATGCATCGGCATGACGAGCAGCGGCACGTCATGGGCGAGAGCCCGCATCGTCGTGGCGTGACCCCCGTGCCCGATGACGAGGCGCACCCCGGGCATCACGTCCGCGTGCGGCAGCTGCCGGTGCAGCGTGACGTTGGGGGGTGGGCGCAGCCCCGCGGGATCGACCGGGCCGAGGGTGACCGTCGCCCGTAGCGGAAGGCCGGCTAGCGCGTCGAGGATCGATTGCAGGGCGGCGTCCTGCCCGGGGTAGTAGATCGTGCTCAGGCTCACCAGGACGCGCGGCTCGCGCTCGTCCAGCGGGGTCGCTGACAGGGGCGCTGCCTGAACCACGCCGAGGTAGCGCACCGACGCCGGCAGCGCATGGGCGCCGGCCGGGTCGAGCGCGCGCTCGGTGGCGACGAGCACCCGCGCAGCGGAGGCCCACAGCCGCGCCGGCTGCTGTCCCTTCAGCCGGGCGACCAGGCCGATCGGGCCGCGGCTCCAGTTGCGGGCAACGAACTGGTAGTAGGTGTGCACCAGCACCACGCGACGCAGCCCGGCGCGCTGAGCCGCCTGCAACGCGCCGAGGCTCATGCAGTCGATCACGACCAGGTCGGGGGGGTCGCGCTCCACCGCTGCGAGCAGGTCGATGCCCGTCCCGCGGTCGGTGAACATCGCCGCGAACCGTCGCGCTGCGGCCAGCCCCGCGATGGGCTCCGTCGACGACCACGCCCGGGCGTGCTCGTAGGCGGTGAAGCCGAAGCCGGCCGCCTCCAATGTCGTCCGCTGCTGCTCGTGCCCGAGGAAGCGGACCGCGTGCCCCCGCCGGGCCAGCTCCGCGGCGATGCCGACCGCGGGCGGCACGTTGCCACCGCCGTCCCACGTGACAAACAGGACCCGGGCCATCTCAACCGACCTGCGCAGCCACGACGGTGACCTGGCCCAGCTCGGGGCGGCGGGCGTCGTGGGTCCGCACGAAGCGGGTCGCCTCGTCGCGTTCGGCCAGCTCGCGCAGCCGGGTCACAGCGGCGTCGCGCTCGTCGCTCGACGCCAGCGCCCATACCGAGTCGCCGTCGCGCCAGCGGGGGTCAAGCGGACCCAGCGCATCGAAGTAGGCCTCGCCCTGCAGCACCGCATCGAGCGGGACGAAGCGGCGGATGTCGACCAGGCCCAGGTCGCGCAGCAGCTCGGCTAGCACCGGCAGCGGGACGTAGCGCTGCCGCAGTGCCTCGGCGGCCGAGCGGATCAGGTCGTAGTACCAGTACCCGCGGCGTAGCTGTTCCTGCCCACACGTCGTGATGACGAGAGTGCCCCCGGGCCGCAGCACCCGCTGGAGCTCAGACAGCACCGCCCGATGCTGCGGCCACCCCGCGGAGGCGTCGTCGGGAAGGTGGTGCAGGACCTGGTTGATCATGACAGCGTCGAAGGACCCCGCGTCGAATGGCAGCGCTGACAGCTCCCCTGACGTCAGCACCGCGCGCCCGTCGGCCAGCCCGTCGGCGACCTTCTCTGCCGCGCGGGCGAGCATCCCCTCGCTGCCGTCGAGCCCGGTCACCCGCGCGACGGCCGGTAGCACGACATGCAGGTAGGCGCCGGTCCCGCAGCCCGCGTCGAGGACCTCGAGCTCATCCAGCGGCCGGTCACCGGCGGCGAGCACACCGAGGACGATCTCGGTGCCGACCGGGCGCCGGGTCAGGTCGTAGTGCCGGGAGGTCGACCCGTACTGCTCGTAGCTGCTCATGCCACCGTCACTTGCGGATCCGGCTTCCGACCGGCTCACGCGCCGCCGACTCCAGGCTCGGGGTGTCGGCGAGCAGCTGGCGGGTGTAGCTGTCGGACGGGCTCTGCAGGACCTGCTCGACCCCCCCGAGCTCGACGATGCGCCCCTCGCTCATCACCGCGACCCGTTGCGCGATCGAGCGGACCAGCGGCAGGTTGTGGGTCACGAACAGCATCGACAGGCCGAGGTCGCGCTGCAGGCCGCCCAGCAGGTTGACGATGGCGGCCTGAACGCTGACGTCGAGCGCGGAGGTCACCTCGTCGCACACCAGGACGGCCGGCTCGCTCACCAGCGCACGCGCGATCGCCACCCGCTGCCGCTCGCCGCCCGAGAGCTGGTCAGGGTAGCGCTGGGCGTACGCCGCGGTCAGCGACACCCGCTCGAGCATCTCCGCGACCCGCCGGTCGGCGTCCTGGCCGCTCGCGGTCCGGAACAGCTCGATCGGCTGGCGGATGATCTGACCAACGGTCCGGCGCGGGTTCAGCGAGCCGTACGGGTTCTGGAACACGTACTGGATCGACCGGCGCTGCTCGCGACTGCGCCCCCGGGCCGATGCGGCGAGCACCTCGTCACGCAGCCTGATCTCGCCGTCCCGGTTCTTGTGCAGCCCGGCGATGGAGCGCGCCAGGGTGGTCTTGCCCGAGCCGGACTCGCCGACGACCGCAAGGCACTCCTGCGGCTCCAGATCGAGGTCGACGTCGTGGACCACCTGCTTGCTGCCGTACGAGGCCGACACGCCGGACAGCCGCAGTACCTGCGCCTCGACCCCGGACTCCGTCCCGAGCTCCTCGGCCGTGCCGGCATGCGGCGACGGCTGCCGCACGACCTCCTCAGCCCGGATGCAGCGAGCGGCATGCCCGTCACGCACCGGCCTCAACGCGGGGACGCCGTCATCGCACTGCTCGACATGCATCGGGCAGCGCGGCGCGAATGCGCAGCCGTCGGGCCACTGCCCGGGGCCCGGGGCGCGCCCGCCGATGGCGGCCAGCGCCCGGCGACCGGACAGGTGCGGGATGGCGCCGATCAGCTGGCGGGTGTAGGGGTGGCCGGCCGCCCGGAACAGGTTCTCGGCCGGCGCCAGCTCGATCACCCGCCCGGCGTACATCACCGCGACCCGCCGGGCGAGGGTCGCCACGACGGCGAGGTCGTGGCTGACGTAGAGCGCGGCCACGCCGTGCAGCAGCGTCAGCTCGCGCACGGTGTCGAGCACGTGCGCCTGGGTGGTGACGTCGAGGCCGGTCGTGGGCTCGTCGAGCACGATCAGCTGCGGCCGGCAGGCGAACGCCATCGCGAGCCCGACCCGCTGCTGCTGGCCGCCCGACAGCTCGTGCGGGTAGCGGCGCAGGTAGGCCGCATCGTCGGGCAGCGCGACCTCGCGCATGGCCTCGGCGAGCCGCTCGGTGCGGGCCTGCTGGCTGCCGCCGAAGTCGTGGGTCTCCAGCACCTCGCGCAGCTGTGTGCCGATGCGCAGGGCGGGGTTGAGCGAGGACGCCGGGTCCTGCGGCACGTAGGAGACGAGGCGGCCGCGCAGCTGGCGGCGGCGCTCGTCGTCAAGCTCGAGCACGTCGACGTCGCCGAGGCGCACGCTGCCGCCGGCGATGCGCAGCCCGCGCCGGGCGTGCCCGAGCAGGGCCAGGCCCACGGTCGTCTTGCCCGAGCCCGACTCCCCGACGACGCCCAGGACCTCGCCGGGGGCGATGGCGAACGAGACGCCCTCGACGACGTCGACGCCGCTGCCTGCGAGCACGACCCGCAGGTCGTGCACCTCGACGGCGTCGGGCGGTACCGGCTCGACGCGCCGGGCCGGCTCCGGGGGGAACGTCGTCATGCGGCACCCTGGCCGCGGTCGATGCCGGCCGCGGCCCGGGCGATGCCGTCGCCCACGAGTCCGGTCCCCATGGTGAGCAGCGCGATGGCGAGCACGGGAGCGAGCACGCCCCACGGCTGCACCGCGAGGGCGATCTGGTTCTGCTGGATCATGCTCCCCCAGTCGGCGCCGTTCGGGTTCGTCGACAGCCCGAGGAACGCAAGGGCCGCGATGACGCCGATCGAGTAGGTGAGCCGCAGGCTGGCCTCGACCAGCAGCGGGCTAAGCACGTTGGGCAGCAGCTCGCCCGTCAGGATGCGCAGCCGTGGCACGCCGAGCGCCTCGGCGCTCGCGATGAAGTCCCGCTCGACGACGGGCTGCGCCGCGCCGCGGGCCACCCGGGCGACGCGCGGGGCGGTGGTCAGCGCGATGGCGAGCACGATCACCCAGGCATGCGGGCCCACCACGGCGACGGCGACGAGCGCCAGCATGATCTGCGGGAACGCGAGGATGACGTCGGTGCCGCGCATGAGGATCTCGTCGAGGGCGTTGCGCGAGTAGGCGGCGACCAGCCCCACCGCCAACCCCACGACCAGCCCCACGAGGGTCGACACCACGGCCAGCGTGAGGATGCTGCGGCCCCCGAGCAGGAACCGGCTGAGCACGTCCTGCCCGAGGTAGTCCGTGCCGAGGGTGGCCTTCGACGACGGCGTGCTGTTCGGGACGTCGATGAAGGCGGTAGCGGTGTGCGGGGCGAACAACGGGCCGGCGAGCGCGAGCACGACGAGCACGAGGACGAGCACCAGGCCGATCCGGGTGCGCCACAGCCGCAGCGCCTGCCGGAACAGTCCCACCCGCCGGGGTGAGCGCGCGACAGGGATCGGACCCACGGGGCTGATCGCGGTGACCGTCACAGCCGCGTCCTCAGCCGGGGGGTGACCAGGATCGTCGCCACGTCGGCTAGCAGGTTCAGCGCGACGTAGACGGCAGCGATCAACATGGCGAGAGCCTGCACGACCGGCAAGTCGTGATTGACGACGGCGTCCTGCAAGGCGCTGCCGATGCCGGAGTAGTTGAAGACGAACTCGACGACGACAACTCCTCCGGCCAGGTAGGCAAGGTTGATGGCGATGACCTGGAAGGTCGGGCCCAGGGCGTTGGGCAGCGCGTGGCGCAGCAGCACCGTGCGCTCGGGCAACCCCTTGAGGCGCGCCATCTCGACGTAGTCGCTCTCGAGCACCTCGATCATCGACGCGCGCATCACCCGCGCGACGTAGGGCGCGACGGCGATCACCAGCGTGGCCGTCGGCAGCACCACGACCGACAGCTGGTCCCAGGGCCGGCTGCCGGGCGGGATCGTGCTGATGGCCGGCAGCCACTGGGTGACGGTGGTGGCGAACAGAATGACGAGCACGACCGCGACCACGAACTCGGGCAGCGCGGCGAGCGCGAGCAGGACCAGCGAGCTGGCGACGTCGAAGGGCCGGTCTCGGCGCAGAGCGCTGAAGGCGCCGATCGCCACCGACAGCGGGATCGAGATCAGGCCTGCGATGAGGACGAGGAAGGTCGAGTTGATGAGGCGCCCGCCCAGCAGGGAGCCCACCGGCTGGTGGGCCGCCAGCGAGGTCCCGAGGTTGCCGCTGACCAACCCGCTCAGCCAGGTCCAGTACTGGCCCGGGATCGAGCTGTTGAGGTGCAGCTGCGCCCGCAGGGCCGCGAGGGACTCGGGAGTGGCCGACCGGCCGAGAATGGCCCGCGCGGGGTCACCGGGCAGCGCCTGCGTGGCGCCGAACACGACGATGGAGACCAGCAGCAGCACGAGCGCGCCGAACAGCAGCCGGCGCACGATGAACCCGGGAACCCCGCCGCCGGACAGCGCCCGCCTCACCCGGCGTCTTCCCCGTTGGTAGCCGACAGGGACGTGGCGGTCTGCCAGCGCCGCCGGCTTCCGGTACTCACCTCGACCCGCCTCACCCGAACCAGATGGTCCGGTACCCGCGGCCGTAGCCGTCGAGGTTGAGCGTGCCCTTGCTCGGGAGCAGGCCCTTCACCTTGGTCGAGGCGGCGTCGACCAGGTCGCCGTAGAACGGGATGATGTAGCCACCGTTCTCGTACTCGAGCTTCTGCATCTCGTGGATCAGCTCGGTGCGCTTGGCGGCGTCGGTAGCGGCGACGGCCTGCTGGTAGAGGCTGGTGAAGTTCGAGCCCGGGCCGGACTTCGGCGGCCAGTGCGTCTCGTTGTACGGCGAGGTCGGCAGCGAGCCCTGCGCCACCTGCTGGAGGTAGTTGCGCGTGCCCCAGAAGTCGACCGAGAAGGGCAGCTTGAGGTACTGGTCGCCGTAGAAGTTCGGATCGTTGCGGATGTTGACCGTGATCCCCGCGTCCTTGGCCTGCGTGGCGAACACGGTGGCCGTGGAGACCATCCCCGCGCCGCCCGGGGTGGTGTGCAGGTCGACGGTGAGGTTCTCGTGCCCAGCCTGCTTGAGCAGCGACTTCGCCTGCTCGACGTCGCGCGCCCGCTGCGGCAGCCCGCTGTTGAAAGCGGGGTCGAACGGCGCATACAGGTCGTTGGCGATGCTGCCGTACCCCGAGAGCACCTGCTGCACCATCGCCTGGCGGTCGACGACGAGCCGCATGGCCTGCCGTACCCGGTTGTCGTTGAACGGCGGCGCGTCGACAGCCATGCACAACGGCAGCCAGCCACCGGTCTTGGACACCAGCACGGCGATGGTGCCGTGGGACTTGGCCACCGCGACCTGCGAGGCCGGCAGATCGGTCATCGCGTCGATCTGGCCGGCGAGCAGCGCGTTGACCTGCGCTGTCGCATCCGGGAAGTCGATGACCGTGACCTGGTCGAAGTAGGGCTGGCCGGTCCGCCAGTAGTTCTCGTTGCGGGTGCTGACGCTCTGCTGGCCAGGCGTGAACTTCTGCAGCCGGTACGGGCCAGTGCCGATCTGCGGCGAGGGGTAGGTCTTGTAGCCGGCCGGGACGATGCCCGAGGTGTAGGCCGCCAGCGCGTCGGCGATCGTCGAGTCGGGCGTCTTCAGCGTCATCCGGACCGTCTGGTCGTCCATCTTCTTGATCTGCTTCGGGTCGACCGAGGCCAGTGAGGCGTAGCCGGTGAGCCCGTTCTTCTTGGTCGTGATGCGCTGCAGCGAGTAGATGACGTCGTCGGCATTGAGGGTCTTGCCGTTGTGGAACTCGACCCCCTTGCGCAGCTTGATGGTCCACTGCGACGGCTTGTCCTGGGTGACCTCCTCGGCCAGGCCGTCGTACACCAGCTTGTAGTTCTCGTCGTAGTTCACCAGGGTCTCGAAGGCGGTCACCAGGCGCGCCTGGTCGGGCTTGGTGATGATGTTCTGGCCGTCGAAGATGTCCTTCGCCCCGCCGCCGGAGACACCGACGCGGAAGTTGCCGCCTCGCTTCGGAGTACCGGAGGCCGCCGCGCTGGGGCTCGAGGACGAGGACGACTTCGACGAGCCGCAAGCCGCCAGCGCCCCGAGCGCAACCGCCCCGGCTGCTCCGCCCAGCACTTGCCGACGAGACGGCGAGAACGGACCCGCACCCCCCGCCACGATGAACTCGCGCTCCTGGTTGTGCGTCATGTTGTGCCTCTCGGGTGTGCGGTGCCTGGCGAACTGGTCTTCGAGGCGGCCCTCGAAGTGGCCTATGTATACCGGAGATTCGTGGCCGCTCTCGGCAGAACGACCGGGACACTCGCGCGTAATCGGCCACAAAGGGACCGGTCCACGGCTCGAACCGACCCTCTTCGCGACCCGAGCCGTCAGATCCCGGAGCCTGGTTTGGCCTGGGCGGCGTGCGCCTTCGCCTTCACCGCGTCGGGGAGCACGACGTTGGCCGCTGCCGCCAACTTGGACTTGACCCCGCCCGGGACGATCTTGGCGTCTCCGGACATCAGTGCCTCGAACCCCTGCTTGGCGACTGTCGCGGCGTCGTCCTTCGAGCTCTGCCCGATCATGGTGTCGTCCATCTCAGCATGGTGGAAGAAGTCGGTTTCCGTCGGGCCGGGCATCAACGCGGTGACGGTCACGCCGCTGTCCTTCACCTCCTCGCGCAGGGCCTCTGCGAGGGACTGGACGAACGACTTCGACGCCGCGTACACGGCCTCGTAGGCGCCAGGCATCGTCGAGGCGATCGACGAGGTGAACAGCACGCGGCCCTCGCCTCGGGCGACCATCGCCTGCAGTGCGCGCTTGGCGAGGTGCACCGTGCCGGTCACGTTGACCCCGACGAGCTGCAGCTCCTTAGCCAGGTCGGTCTCCACGAAGCGGCCGCCCGAACCGATACCGGCGTTGATGGCCACGGCATCGACGGGGCGGGTCACCCGCGACCACAGCTGCTCGACCCCCTCGTAGGCAGCGAGGTCGGCCTGCACCGCGTCGACAGCCGTTCCGGACTGCCCGAGCTCGGCAGCGGCGGTCGTGATCCCGATGTCCTCGGCAGCGACCAGCAGGTCATACCCGTGCTCGGCGAACTCGCGAGCAAGCTGGCGTCCGATGCCGCTCGAGGCACCGGTGACAACGGCGAAAGGGCGAGTGGTGGATGCACCATGCGTTCCGGTTACCCCGCTGGTGGCAGCCGATACGTCACGATTCGGCTCACGGCTGGAGTAGTTCGAGCGATTCGGGCAGCTCCGCCAGCAGCTTGTCCAGCTGGATCGGCAGGTCGCGCACCCGGATGCCGGTGGCGTGCCAGACCGCGTGGCGACGGCAGCGGCCGACGCGACGATGCCGATCTCGCCGATGCCCTTGGTGCCCATCGGGTTGACCTCGCTGTCGCGCTCGTCGAGCCACTCGGCCTCGATCCTCTCGACATCTGCACAGGTGGCGACGTGGTAACCGGCAAAGTCGTGGTTGGCGTAGTCATGGAAGCGGACGTCGAGCTGGCCCTCCTCGTGCAGAGCCATCGACAGCCCATGGTCATGCCGCCGATCAGCTGGGAGCGGGCCGTCCGCGGGTTGACGATGGTGCCGGCTGCGAACACGCCCAGCATCCGCGGCACCCGCACCATGCCGGAGTCGAGGTCGACGCGGGCCTCGACGAAATGCGCGCCGAAGGCCGACTGCTTGGTCGACTTCTGCGCGCCGGTCTCCGCCTCGGTGTCCACACTGACCTCGACGCCACCCGGCCCGATGCCGTCGACGATCTGCGCCTTGAGCTGCCGGCAGGCCTTGGTGACGGCCCAGCCCCACGAGCTGGTGGCCGCCGACCCGCCGGCGCCGCGCGCCTTCGGCAGGTCGCTGTCGGCGATGGTGAGGTCGACGAGGTCGGCGGGCACCGCGAGCGCATCAGCCGCCAGCTGTAGGGCCGTGCGCGCACCGGTGCCGATGTCGGTGGCGTTGACGCCAACCTCGAAGCGCCCGGCGGGCGTCGCGCGGACCGTCGCTCCCGCCGCACCGACGTGCGCCTGGTACGTCGACGAGGCGACGCCGGTACCGACGAGCCAGCGGCCCTCGCGGCGCACTCCCAGGCGCGGGTCCCGGCCGGACCAGCCGAATCGCTCCGCACCCCGGCGCAGGCACTCGACCAGGTGCCGGCTGCTGGACGGCTTGCCCGACTCGGGGTCGGTCTGGATGACGTTGCGGACCCGGAGCTCGACGAGATCGATGTCGAGCAGCACCGCGAGCTCATCCATCGCCGACTCCAGGGCGAACATGCCCGGGCGCTCACCCGGCGCCCGCATCCACCGCGGCGTCGGCACGTCGAGGCGGGCCAGGCGGTGTGTCGTCGTGATGTTCGGCGCGCCGTACATGTGGCGAGTCGCCTCCGTCGTCTGCTCGGCGAACTCGAAGAGCGTGGAGCTCTGCTCGTACGCCTCGTGGCCCACCGCGAGCAGGTTGCCGGTGGCATCCGCGCCCAGGCGCACCCGCTGGATGGTCGGCGTGCGGTAGCCCGGCAGAACGAACTGCATCTGGCGGGTCAGGGCCACCTTGACCGGCTGCCCGGTCACGCGGGCGGCCATGGCGGGCGAGCACCGCGTTGACGCGGGTGCTGCCCTTGGCGCCGAACCCGCCGCCGACGTGCGAAGCGCGTACCCGGACCTGCGCGGGGTCGACGCCGAACAGGCTGGCGAGGTCGGCGCGCACGCCGCTCGTCCCTTGCGTCGAGTCCCAGACCGTTAGGGCGCCGCCCTCGCGGAAGGCGGTCGTGGCGTGCGGCTCCATCGGGTTGTTGAACTCGGCCGGGGTCGAGTAGGTCCGGTCGAGGACGACGGGGGCCGAGGCGAGCGCGGTCTCGACGTCGCCGGTCTCGGTGTCGGTGGGAAAGGCGGGGTTGACCTTCTCGGGCGCGTACAGCTTGGGATGGCTGGGGGTGAGCACGACGTCGTGCGGCTGCTCGTCGTAGCCGACGTCGAGCGTGGTGGCGACCTCGCGGGCGTCTGCTCGACGCTGTCCAGTCCGAGGTGGTTGACGTCGACCAGCACGTCCGGGCGTTCGACACCCAGCTTCATCAGGTCGACGAGGTTCGTCCCGCCCGCAAGTGGCTTGGCCCCCGGCCGGGCGAGCACGCGATGGCGGCGGCGACATTGGTGGGCCGCTCGTAAGTGAAGGTCTTCACGCCTGCCCCGCCTGCAGCACCGCGGGCACGATGTTCGCGTAGACGCCGCAGCGGCACAGGTTGCCGGCCATCCGCTCGCGCACCTCGGCCTCGTCGAGCGTCACGTCACCGCCGGCAGGGTCGGTGACATAGCTCGGCCATCCCTTCTCGACCTCGTCGAGCACGCCAACCGCCGAGCAGATCTGGCCCGGCGTGCAGTAGCCGCACTGGTAGGCGTCGTGCTCGAGGAACGCCTCCTGCACCGGGTGCAGTTGGCCATCCGAGAGGCCCTCGATCGTCGTGATCTCGGCGCCTTCCTGCGCGACGGCGAGCATCAGGCAGGAGTTCGCCCGGCGCCCGTCGACGAGCACCGTGCAGGCACCGCACTGGCCGTGGTCGCACCCCTTTTTGGCGCCGGGCAGCTCGAGGTGGTCGCGCAGGGCGTCGAGCAGCGTGGTGCGGGGGTCGAGGTCGACGTCGTGCTGGCGGCCGTTGACGTGCAGGGTCATCGGCAGCGTCGCGGGGAGCGTGGGACCGAGGGGCATGTGCCCGCCGTACCCGTGGCGCTCGCCGGGGCACCAGTGGAGGGCAGATAACTTGCCGAGGTGCCCCTCGGTGAGCCTTCCGTCAGCTGCGGGACGGTCGACGTGCCCGAGGTGTCACTGGCGTGGCGGCAGACCACCCCGCCGCCGGGCATTCCACTCGTCGGGCCACCCGTGCTCGCCCTGCACGGGATGTCGAGCAGCAGCTCGACCTGGGACCGGTTCGCCGCTGCTGCCGCGCGTACGGGGCGTCGGGTGGTGGCGCTCGACCTGCGGGGGCACGGCGGCAGCTCGCGGGCAGGTGACTACCGGAGCGCCTCGATGCGCGATGACGTCCTCGCCCTCCTCGACAGCCTGCACGCCGAGCAGGGGGGCGAGCAGGTCGACCTGCTCGGTCACTCGCTGGGTGGCCACGTCGCCGTGCTCGTCGCCCAGCACAGTCCCGAACGGGTCCGGCGGCTCGTCGTCGAGGACGCGTCCCCGCCGCCGTTCGATGCGGGCGATGCCGCCCTGCGCACCCGCCGGCAGCGAACGACGTTCGTCCTGCAATCGCTGGCCATGCTGCCGCGAGCACGGCAGTCGAGGGGGCGGGGCTTCGACATCCGGATGACGCGCGGGGTGATGGTCGAACTGCTCGCTACCCCGGACCCGGGGTGGTGGGCGGCGCTGCCCCGCATCAGCGCCGGCACGCTGCTGGTCAGTGGCGGCGACACGAGCCACGTGGCGCGCTCGAGGATGCAGCGGATGTCGCGAGCGGTCCCCGGTTGCCGGCTCGTCACGCTGCCCGGCGCCGGTCACCGGGTACACAGCCGGCAGCCCGGGCAGTTCTCAGCCGCCGTGCTGCCGTTCCTCACCGGCTGACAGGTCGACCTGCTGACCGGCTTCGAGGTCCTTCAGCCGGCGGCAACCTGCGTCGATACGCGAGGGTGACCCCACCCCGCTTCCGCTGGGCGGCGCCGTGGGCGGCCGCAGTCCTGATGCTCGGACTGATGGTGACATTGCTGGCGACGCGGTCGGCGAACGCCGGCGAGCGGCACGACGCCCGGGTCGATCTCGACCGGCGCGCCGGAGTCGCCGCAGGGCTGATGACGGCCGAGGCCCGCCGCTACTCCGACACGATGACGCAGCTGGCGGCGTCACTAGGCGTGCAGCAGCCGCTGACGCCCGAGTCGTTCAGTGCGATCTGCGCGCCCCTGCGGCAAGCGCGCCCCGCCGGAGCGACCGGCGTCGTGTTCGTGGTCGCTGCAGCCGATGGGCACGTGGGCTCGGTGCAGGCAGCACTGCGCAGCCACGGCGCCGGAGCCGTGACGCTCGCCCCCGTCGGGCATCCAGCTGAGCACTTCTTCACCGTCTTCGAGCAGCCGCTGGACGGCGGCAAGGCACTCATCGGCCGCGACCTGTCGGCCGCGCCCGCGCTCAACTCAGCATTCACCCTCGCTCGCAACACGCGCGGGCTGGTCATCTCGCCGATGTACATCCTGCTCAAGGACCGCGGGCTGCCAGTCAACCAGCAGCAGCCGTCGTTCGTCCTGACGGCGCCCGTGTACACACCGTCCACCGTGCCGGGTGATCCCGGCACTCTGCGCGGCTGGGTCTTCGTGGGGATGCGGTCGCGCGACCTCGCCATGGGGGCGTTGAAGGACGCCACGCAAGGCTTGGTCAACATCAGCCTCACTGCCGCAGGACTATCAGGGCGCAACGTGGACGTCCCCGTCATCCACGTGGGGCCAGCGTCCTCACTCGCCGCACAGCGGGTCGTGGTCCCGGTGGCGCAGGAGCAGTGGACCCTCACGGTGCAGGACACGACCCGGTCCGACCACCCGCGCTCCGGTCTCGGTCCCGACGACGTGATAGCGGGCAGCGGCGTCCTGCTTAGCGCCCTCGCCGCCCTGCTCACGTGGTTCGTGCTGTCGGCGCGGCGCCGGGCGCTCGAACGAGTCCAGACCGCGACGAGAGACCTGCGAGACGCCGAGGCACAGGCACGTCGGCAGGCTGCGCTCCTCGAAGCGATCATGAACAGCATCAGCGACGGGGTGGCCGTGGTCGACAGCAGCGGTGGGCTACTGCTGTACAACCGGGCGGGCACGCAGCTGCTGGGCATCGACACCGACGCCCCGGGGGCCGGTCCGTGGCAGGACCAGTACGTGATGTACACGGCAGACGGCGCCGCGCCCTTCCCGCCCGAGCAGATGCCGCTGGTCCGCGCGGTGGCCGGACAGTCCTCCGACCAGGTCGACATGATGATCCGAAGCCCCGGACGACCCGAGGGGGTGCTGGTCAGCGTCAGTGGCAGACCGCTCGACCGCGCAGCTGGGGTCGAGGGCGGCGCGGTGGCAGTCTTCCACGACGTCACCGCGGCCCGCCGGCTGCAGGCCGACCTGCGCGATCAGCACGACCGCCACGAGCATCTGCTGCGAGTGCTGAGCGACCTCGGTGAGGGAGTAGTGATCATTGAGGAGGGGCGCATCGTGTTCGCCAACGACGCGTACTGCGCGCTCACCGGGTACACGGTGGCCGAGCTGCGGGAGATCGATCCCGGTTCTCTCGCCTTCGACCGCGCGGACCGCGTGACCGCCCAGAGCGACGAGGCCGATGTCGAGCCCTCCGGCGACGCGGCGGCGGTCCTGCTGATCCGGTTGCGGCACCACGACGGGCACGCCGTACCCATCGAGACGACGGGGTTGACGGTCGAGCACGCCGGACGCCTGCAACGCGTCTGGGTGGTCCGTGACCTCTCGGATCGGGAACGGGTCCGTGCCGAGCTGGCTCAGCGCAACGCTGACCTGAGAAGTGCCAATCATGAGCTGGCGCTGGTCAGCAAAGCCGCCACAGCGGCGTCGAAGGCGAAGTCGGACTTCGTCGCGATAATGAGCCACGAGATCCGCACTCCGATGAACGCCGTGATCGGCCTCACCGGCTTGCTGCTCGACACCGAACTCAGCGCCCAGCAGCGTGACTTCGTCGAGACCGTGCGCGACAGCGGTGATGCGCTTCTTGTGATCATCAACGAGATCCTCGACTTCTCAAAGATCGAGTCTGGCGGTCTGGAGCTGGAGCAGCGGCCGTTCGACCTGTGGGCTTGTGTCGACGGTGCGGTTGACCTGCTGGCTGCTGCGGCGGCTGCCAAGGGGCTGAACCTGGCCGTCTGCGTCGGGACCAGCCCCCGATGGGTCGTTGGCGATGTCACGCGGCTGCGACAGGTGCTCGTCAACCTGCTCGGCAACGCCGTCAAGTTCACCGACTACGGGGACGTGCTGGTCGAGGTGACGCCGCAGGAGGCGGAGCTGGACACGGAGGGCATCTGCCTGCATGTGGCCGTGACCGACACCGGGATCGGCATTCCCCCCGACCGGCTGGATCGCCTCTTCGAGTCCTTCAGCCAGGTCGACTCATCCACCACCCGGGTCTACGGCGGCACTGGCCTCGGCCTCGTCATCTGCCAGCGACTCATCGAGGCAATGGGCGGGGAGACGCTGGTCGAGAGTGAGCTGGGTGCCGGTTCTGTGTTCTCCTTCACCGTGATGCTCGGGCGTCACGAGGCTGCAGAGCCCCTCGCCCAGGCCCCGCAGCTGCGTGACCTGCAGGGCACGAGGGCGCTGATCCTTGCTGACGGCGAGACGAGCCGGCGAGTCCTGCAGCAGCAGATGGAGAGCTGGGGCGCCGCCTGCACGCTCGCGAGGGACCCTGCCGACGCCCTCGGGCTTGTCGCCCGCGGCGAGCGGTACGACGTCGCCGTCGTCGACGTGCGCCCGCCGGGCGTCACAGGCGCACAGCTTGCCGAGCGACTTCGCGGTGCCCGTGGCGGAGCTGCCAACCTGCCGCTCGTCCTGCTCGCCGCCGTGGGTGAGCTGGCCGACCGGCCGGACGGCGTCGCGGCCGTGCTCACCAAGCCGGCCAAGAGCGTGCCGCTCTTCGAAGCGATCGTCTCCGCCCTGGCACCGGGCAGTGCTGCCCCACCGGTACCTCGGCCACGTGAAGCAGCACCCTCCCGAACCACCCGGCTACGGGTACTTCTCGCCGAGGACAACCTCGTCAACCAGAAGGTCGGGCGGCTACTGCTCGGCAAGCTCGGCCACCACGTCGACACTGTCGGCAACGGTCGAGAAGCAGTGCAAGCGCTCCGGCAGCTGCCGTACGACGTCTTCCTGATGGACATCCAGATGCCGGAAATGGACGGCCTGGAGGCGACCAGGCTCATCCGCGCGCAGTTGCCGGCGCAGCGCCAGCCCCGCATCGTGGCGATGACCGCCAGCACGCTGCTTGAGGACCAAGAAGCCTGCAAAGGTGCCGGGATGGATGCCTACCTGGCGAAGCCGGTCCGCGCCGCCGATCTGGCTGAGGTGCTCAACTCGCAGTAGGTGGCATGAGCTGGCGACGGGGAATGGCAGATGGGACAAGCCTCCGCTGTCAATAGCGGAGCGGTCGAGCTGTGGACAGTCACCAGGTATCCACAGATTGCTGATCCTGCAGGTCAGGGCTGGTATCCGTCGGCACGTCCGACTAGAATCGAACGTATGTTCGAGACCACGTTCGAGGGGAAGCTGGCTCAGCTCACCGGCCCGATGCTTACCTGGGCCGCCCAGGACCTGTCCGTTGTGCCCGTGGCCGACCTGCCCATCGACATCGAGGTCCTGCTCCGTGCCCGCAACCTGGTCGACGGCGAGCTGCTGCGCCGCCTGCAGGTGTGTGACCGCAGCGGCGAAGCCGCCAGGCTTGGTGGCGGGTCGACGGTGGGCTGGCTCGCCGACGCCGGCCGGCTGGACCACCGGCACGCCTCGTCGCTGGTGCGCACCGCCCGCGGGCTCGCCGACCGGCTACCCGCCACCGCCAAGGCCCTGTCAACCGGTGACATCACGTTCGAGCACGCCCAGGTGCTGAACCGGGCGGTCACACCGGCCCGGGTCGCGCTCGCGCAGACCGACTACGCCGGGGGGATGGCCCAAGCCGAGGACGACCTGCTCACCGTCGCGATCCTGGCCAACCCCGAAACCACCCACCGCGCCGCCCAGTCCTGGGCCCACACCCTCGACCCGCAGGCCGAAGCCATGACACAGGCGCAGCAGCACGAGGCCCGCGAGCTGTACCTGGACCGCACCTTCGACGGCATGCTCTCGGTCAACGGCCGGCTCGACCGCGAAGCAGGCGACGTCCTGCTCACCGCCATCGGCGCCCTGAGCACGCCCAGGACTGGTGATGACCTCCGGACCGGGCCCCAACGCCGCGCCGACGCCCTCATAGAGCTGTGCCAACAGGTCCTGTCCGCCGGCGACCTGCCCGAGGTCGCCGGCGAACGCCCCCACCTCAACCTCACCGTCAGCCTCGAAACGCTCGAGCAACGCGCCGGTGCCCCCGCCGCGCAGCTCGGCCACACCGGCCCCGTCATCGCCGAGACCGCCCGCCGCCTCGCGTGCGACGCCAGCATCAGCCGCATCATCACCGACGGCAAGTCTCAGGTCCTCGACGTCGGCCGGCGCACCCGCACCATCAGCCCCGCGCTGCGCCGCGCCCTGGTCGTGCGCGACGCCGGGTGCGTGCATCCCGGCTGCGCCCGGCCCCCGTCCTGGTGCGAAGGACACCATCTGAGGCACTGGGTCGACGGCGGGCCCACCGACCTTGCCAACCTGACAAGTCACAAGAACATCCCCTAGGCGGTGTTGCCCGCGGGAGCGTCGAGGCGCGCCTTCCGGGTCGTACCGGCGGACGAGAATCGCGCTACTCTCAATTCCGCTGTACCTCTTGGGAGCACAGATCGGAATCTTAGTGAGCTTCAGAAACCCTCTTCTTCTTGATGTGGAGCTACTGCGCTCCCCGGCGGACTACGCCGGGGTCGAAATCGGCGGGGCTGCTCAAGTCACGCGACGAACTCTGGCCGAGCGCCGCGGCCGGGCAGGAATCAACAAGGGCCTCGACGTTGGTGGAGAGCGAGGAGCGACCGAAGAGATCACAGAGTCCTACTCCGAGGAGCTTCGGCCCGTCAGAGCACTGAACGACGTCATAGACCATCTATTGGGGCCGACGGGACGGCCATCGATCTCGTTGCTGACCCTACCGCCGGCATCACCGCCAGAGCTGTGATCCAGTTCGACGGAGTGCTTAGGGTCTCTCCCGCCACGGAGGTCGGTGCTGTGATGGCGCAGATGATGCCGATAATGTTCTCTGCGCTGGCGAACGGCCAAGACCCAAGCACGTTGGATCAGTCGGCGCTTGTGCCCGCTCTGATGGGTAGCGGAACGGGCGCGACCGACTTCGCGCACGTGCTCGAGTTGGATGAACCGATCGACGGACGTACCTTTGTGGTCATTGTGAAACCTGATCGCTTATTCGGGTCGGCAGCCATTGATGACCTAGAAGGCGACGTCTCAGTGTTCGGGCTGGTGGACCGGTTGATTCCTCAAGGAGGTAGCCAGTCCCTTGAGCGTTATCTCCTTCCGGGCTTGAACAGGGTGGCACGCAGGGCTATGTCGGCGAACTCAATGAATGATCTCCTACAGAATTTCAGTCAACTCGGTGGCCGATCCGTCAGTTCCGATGCGGTCAACCTGTCGGGGCCAGCCGCAGTTGTGACACCCCTGGCGATCTACTAGTTCACGCCGCGCCGTCTTGACTTGAAGTAGCAACACAACTCGGGCGTGATCATTTTTTTGGTCGTGGCTTCGGTGCTGCTGGTCTCTAGTGTCGCGTCTCTGAAGTCTTTGGACGGTTGGCTTTGGTGAGGATCTGGTCGGCGGTCTTGGTCCAGACGAATGGGTGTGCGCGGTCGTTCCAGCCGTCGATGAAGG
>JAABUP010002165.1_pt1 | contig 39159 bp, 60 predicted proteins | sample 5559201 | NCBI WGS metagenome assembly JAABUP01 (sample SAMN10711887, study PRJNA513373) | rock metagenome | isolation source: Antarctica rocks | place: Antarctica | reverse complement strand
AGGTTGGTCCCGGCTGTCGCGGGGACGGCCACGCGGCACGCGGGCGGCGCATCGCCGATGTAGCTCAGTTGGTAGAGCACCCGTTTCGTAAATGGGCGGTCGTCGGTTCGAGTCCGACCATCGGCTCCACGACAAAACACCCGGTTTCACACATGAAACCGGGTGTTTTGTCGTGCGTCTGGCCTGGCGTGAATGCCGGCAGTAGAAGTCTTGTTCCCCCTATGGACCCCGGCAGCGTGCAGTGAGCGTCCAGGCAGGGTGTTTTTAACCCCCTGGTCGCTCTGTCTCGGTCCTGTTGTCGGGCTCGTCTGTGTCCCCGCCTCCCATCAATCTGTCGCCCATGCGCGCGCTTACTGCCGCCCGCTGCGCGGCCGTGACGTGCGCATACGTGCGGAGCGTGACCGACACATCAGCATGACCCAAGCTCTCACTCACGGCAACCACCGACTCTCCGGCGGCCAGAGCCACTGACGCATAGGTGTGACGCGCGCTGTGGATCGTGATGGGAGGCAGACCCGCCTTTGCCGTCAAACGCAGAAAGTCGCGCCGCAGGTTGGACGGTTCAATCCACGTGCCCGCGCCAGAGGGAAAGACCAACCCCTTCTCCTGATAGACGTTCCCGCGCGCCCGTCCCGGCGCGGCCCCACCCAAGCGCAACCGCTCCTCTTTCTGTGCAATGAGGTGCGCTCGCAATGCATCAACAACCAACGGGCCTATCCCAAGGTCGCGGATGCTCTTCGGGCGCTTGGTTCCGCCAGCGACGAGGTGATGGTCGTCCTCTCGGATAACAGCCCCCGCGATGTGTATGACGCCGTTCGCGAGGTCTACATCCGTCCAGCGCAATCCCATCAACTCACCACGGCGCACGCCCGTCGTCAGAATGACCGGCCACACAGGACCATAGGGCGACGCGCCTGGTGTACAGGCTACGGCGAGAAACTGCCGCGCCTGCTCCTGACTCCACGCCTTCTGTGGCTTGGGGCGATACGTGGGCGCCGTCACACGCACCACCGGATTGCGTTCAATGATACCCTGTCGTTCAGCCATCGCTAGCGCCTGGTTCAGCCGGCGATGGCATTCAATCAACGAACGGTCGCTCATGCCTCCTGTCCTGGCTGCCGTATAGAACGCTTGAATGCGCGGCGGCGTGAGCTGCCGCACAGGCACAGCGCCGAGCGCGGGGACGAGGTGACGCTCAATAGTCGTGCGATACAGATAGAGCGACCGAGGGCGCACCCGTGGGGCGGCGTGGTCGTCGAGCCAGTGGCGCAACAACGCAGTCATTGTCCATGTTGAGGATGCCGCCGCGGGGCCACCCGTAAACGCGGCGGCATCGGCGAATGGGCCTGCGCCACGCGCCTTTTCCGCATCCCACGCCGTCAGCGTTGCGACGGCGTCACGATGCTTCGCATGCGCCAGACTACGCTGTGGGCGGGGGTTGGGATTGTCCGGACTCGGCGGAATATCCTGGACCACGACCCACGGGCTGACGCGCTTCTTCACCTTTTTAATGCGTGCCACTCCCCCAAGCCCTCTCTCCACCTATAGCACAAACGCAACAAAGAATCGTCGCAATACAACATAGGCGCAAAATATCACTAGACTTATGGGCAATCACTTGATATTTTTAATCAAGCGCACAGACGACAACGCATCCATGTGGTCCGTCCGTGTGGTCCGTCCGTCCCACCGCACAGCCCCGGTGACGACGTAAGATTGGTAACACATAACCACCGCGTCCTTGGCGCGTCAACGTGCTATCAACGCGTCGGGCGTTGATAGCACGTTGACGCGCCAAGTCGTCCTTGATAACTTAATAGAAAACATGTTCTAACGCGTTTCATCAAGGGGAAGGGGCGGCTCGTTTTTTCCTTTGATACCATAGCCAAGAGGGGCTGTCAGCATGTATCTCGTTTCACCTGTAGATGTATCCATTGACCTACCTCAATCATCAGTGGCGTCACCGTCTGTGTGCGCTGTCATGCCCGCCGATGACATTTCCCCACCCTTCGATGACCTTGCTTGGGCACGTGAGATGATCCGCGGACTCGCTGACTGGACGTTCGATGACCTCGCTCAAGCGGTTAAAGACGCGCAAGCCGGAAGCACGCCTGCGCGGGTGTGCCTCCTCGCTTTCCTGGCGCTGACGGCGTATGGGAGCCCGTACGATCTCGCGCGTTTCTACGCCGGCCACGAGGGCGTCTATGCCTCGATTGCAAACGATTGTGGGCTGCGTCCGCGCATGATTTTGCCACTGCCTGAGCAGGCAACCTGATAGTACTGTCATATATTCAGACTGAAAATCCTGGGCATCCGCGCCGAAAGGAGCGTCGCCGTGACGCGCGACGCCCGCTAGTCATCATGTAGCCGGGCGTCGCGCGTCACGGCGACGCTGTCGCATGCGGACATAATCAAGAGCTTCCTCTTTGTCTTCACGATCCGCAAAGCCGGCGACAATAGATGCGATCTCACGGGCGATGGGGTCTGTGGGTGCAGGGGACGAGGATGCGGGTAGCGGGATGCCTGCGTCTCGATACCAGTCCTCTAGAGGTTCACCAAAAAAAGCGGCCAAATCGGCGAGCGCCTGCGGTGGTTGAACCTTGCCCTCCCTGATGCGATAAACAACGTTCGTCCGCCCAACAGCCTTGTTGATCTGACTATAATTCGGCTTCTTGCGCTTACTAATGAGATTCCACCGCGTCTCGTCGCCCGTTTTAGGGTCTGGGGCTGTCACGTGCTCAAGGTGATAGCACGCAGCGTCAATGCGCGCCATCATAACGCGGGCGTATTCTTCAACGCCCCCACCCTCGGTCTCGCTCCCTTGCCTGTCGTTTTTGCTCCTCCCGCTCCTCTTGTTCCTTTCCACAGCACTATTCTCGTCCCGCTCTTTCTCCGACCCATCACTCACCATGCCATCCACCGCCTTTCCTGTCCACGCTTGCTTTCTCATTCCCCGCTCATGCTGTGTTGTGCCTTTGTGTACATAGTAACTTTATTCACATAGCCACGCAATAGCTCTATCCGCACGCTGACGCGTATCGTTCCCGCTTGTTCTCCTCCGCCATCTCATCACCTGTCGGCGTTTAGACATGCTCATGCTCTGTCTAGCATCGGCGCATTTTCGTTTGCGATACAAGTTCCCAAAAGTTTCATCTTGCACTCCTGAGGAATTACTGTTATGATGTACACGTGAGTACAAAACGGTACTCTTGGGAAAAACAGGCAGGAGGACAGCAGGAAAAAATGCCACTCTACCTTGGTTATCAGCCGCCACGCGTGGATAACAGCCAACTCTACGCGTACATCAAACGATCATGCCGGGCGCGGAGTGATGCGCATAGCACACTCGTGACACTTGACGCACTAAAAGCGGCGTTGGGAGTTGCGCGATATGGGCCTGCACTGACCGATGCTGATCGCGTTCGCAACACCCGCTACGGACACACCCGCTATCAAAACCTGTTCCGGTTCGGTGGGACCAAATCGAAACTGCGTCCACGCCTGTCCGAAACACGGGAGTTGGCAGGGCTTCTAAACGTACCGCTTGATGACCTATTGGCACTGGCTGACATTTGGCCGGATGGCGGAGATGAAAGCGACGTGGACCCCACAACCGTAGGCAGCGTAAACAACAACGCCGCCGACACGGGCAACGTGTCGGCGGCGGCATAGAACGAAACGAACTGAGGTTTGCTCCAATGGTCACTATGACACAGCACAAGAGCGTTTGTCAAGCACAGCCGCGCACACCCGCCGACGATGCCCGCGCGTCCCGACGCGGTGATGCCCCGACCTGGCCCCGCGCATGGCGCTGGGTTGGACTCGAACAGTACGATGTACCGTCTTTTACGGGGCGCCTGGAAGCTGATGATTACCCCGCGGTCTACACCGTCGATCTGCTCATGCGCACCTGCACCTGCCCCGGCTTTACCTCTGGCTCCCGGCCTTTCGACGGATGTTGCAAGCACCTCTTGGCGCTCAGGTGTCTGCGCGCCGCCGTTGACGCGGGCGGCACGGTTGTCGTCGCCGCACCCGTCATGACGCGCGGCGTGTGTCGCGTGTGCGACGCGGCACACCGTCCCCTGCGCGACGGGTTGTGCGACTTCTGTGTTATCGCCGACGGCGTGGCGTCATGAGCGCCCTCAATACTCACGAAGCCCCTGTGCTTGACGAGGCGACAATCATCCGCGACCAGTACTACCGACGTACCGACATCCCCGCGCGCGGCTTTGCCATCGTCACGGCAACATGGAGCGTGCTCGCGCATGCCCCCGGCGCGTACAGCGAGGCGCTGCCCTACGACGCGTACGGCCGCATCGACTTTGACGCCTACTGCGCGCTGCTAGAAGCGCCGGACGGCGCGGGCCGCTACCACGAGGTCCACGACACGACCAACCCCGCCGCACTCGATGTGCTGCATGAGGACGCCGTAGCCCGCGCCCAACGCGGTGACATCGGGCTGCGCACGTCACAACAACAACAGAAGGTTTCCAGCGCGGACAACGACACGGACGCGGTGGCGGCGTGAGCGTGTTGCAAGAGAGTCACCCCACGGAGGACGCATAGCATGTCACATCGTTGGACAGATAACGACCCCGCCAGGGGCCGTGTCGTGGCCTACAAACCACGGGCGCACGACAGCGGCGGTCTCACGTTCATCGCAGACACAAGCGGCGCCGCTGACGTAACGTCCTTGCCTACGACAGCAGCCACAGAGGACACACAGGTACAGGACACACGCACAACGGCAGGCCATAGGAATGCGGCATGGGGCGCATGGGCAGGCATGTCGGCTCTCTGCATCGCACTCACCGCCACCATGGGGGGCGTCGGTATCGCCGTGTCGTGCGCCATCATCGCCGCGTACGGCTGGGGCTACGACCGGCGCGGGTCGATGACGGCGCGGGTGTCGGCCGGCCTGCGCCTGTGGTTGTCAGTGACCGCCCCTTGAAAGGGGCGGCTTGGGGAGGCGTCTCTCCGGGCCATAGCTGACCAGCCCCAGCCAGGGCATCCGTGAAGGTGCCATCGGGCTACGTTTCGGGGGTCACGACACCGGAGGGTGCTCCACCAGCCTTCCGCTCTGTCGCCCCGCATCATGAGCGTCATAGGTCAAAGCGCAAAGGTGCAGGGCATGACAAGCCTCGGAGACATCGGCGAGGTGATCATTACCCCCGTAAGGGGAGGCCCCGCAAGGGCACGAGGAGAGGGAGAGAAGATATGAGCAACGTGTTCGTGCTAGACACCGAGAGGCGTCCACTGGACCCGGTCCATCCGGGCGAGGCGCGCCGCAGACTGTCCAGGGGAGAGGCTGCGGTGTTTCGCTGCTACCCCTTCACAATCATCCTGAAGGAGGCGACGCCCGTGGCGACGCCCGCGCTGTTGCGGGTGAAGGTTGACCCTGGCAGCAAGACGACGGGCCTGGCGCTCGTGGATGACGCTGTGGGGACGGTCGTGTGGGCCGCCGAGGTTGCCCACCGCGGGGAGGCCATCAAGGCGAGGCTGACGGCCAGGCGCGCGCTGCGCCGGGGACGCCGTTCGCGCAAGACGCGCTACCGGCAGCCTCGCTTCCTCAACCGCCGCCGCCCCGAGGGCTGGCTGCCGCCGTCGCTGGGGAGCCGCGTCGCCAACGTCATGGCGTGGGTCGGGCGTCTCCGCCGCTACGCGCCCGTCGATGCAATCTCAGTCGAGGTGGTCCGTTTCGATACACAGTCCATGCAGAACCCCGAGATCAGCGGCGTCGAATACCAACAGGGCGAAGTGGCCGGGTATGAGGTGCGGCAATACCTCCTCCTGAAGTTCAACCGGACGTGCGTCTACTGCGGCGCTAAGGGGGAGGGCGTGCGACTTGAGGTCGAGCACGTTATCCCGCGCAGCCGGGGAGGCAGCGACCGCGTGAGTAACCTGGCACTCGCGTGCGAGCCGTGCAACAAGGCAAAAGGGGCCATGACCGCCGCCGAGTTCGGGCACCCAGAGGTGCAGGGGCGCTGTAAGGCGTCCCTCAAGGACGCGGCGGCGGTGAACGCGACTCGCTGGGCACTCTACGGGCAACTCAAGGCGATGGGGCTGCCCGTTGAGGTGGGGACGGGTGGGCGCACCGCGTACAACCGCGCCAAGCGGGGGATGCCCAAGGCCCACTGGGTTGACGCCGCCTGCGTGGGGGCCGGCACGCCCGAGGCGCTATCTATCGCGGGTGTCGCGCCGCTCCAGATACGGGCGATGGGGCGGGGCACGCGCCAGATGTGTGCCACGGATAAATACGGTTTCCCCATCCGCCACCGCGCCCGCGTGCGCACCTTTGCCGGCTACCGCACCGGCGACATCGTTCGAGCCGTCGTTCCCGCAGGCAAACACTGCGGCACGCGAGTCGGACGAGTGACCATCCGGCAACGTCCTTGGTTCCGCGTTTGCGGCATCGATGTCCACCCTAAATATCTCGCGCTTGTGCAGAGAGGAGACGGTTATGACTACGCGTATAGCCGGGCGCTTTCCCCCGCCGCCTAAAGGCGGCGGTCCCCAGCGCATCATGGTCGTCATGGTCATGACTACGCGAGAGCGTCGCACGCGGGACAGGACGGAGGCGCATCGTGGCTAAATCGTCGCACCCCGCAGAGGTACAACCCCGTGCGTCGACCACACCGGCTTTTACAGCCACCGCGCTCCGTGCGCGTGACGACGACGGCGCCGCGCTCAGGGCCGCCCCGAACGGCAAGACGACGCAAGCGCCTGGGCCGTGCGCGTGGCGGCGTGTGCGCCTGGCCGATTGTGCTCGTCTCCACCCTGCCACAACGGGAGGGGCGGCGTAATGCTGACTAACAACCCGGACTCATACCCCTATTGGATGTTAGCCTGCACCGACGATGGTGAACTTGTGTACACACCAACGGTCGGGGAGCGTCCCGGCGTTGGCTACGTCGATGCTCTACGCATCGTGTCACCCTGCCGCCACCCACTGCCAGTCAACGAGGACATCCGCATGCGGGCGATAGGACAACCCCAAATACTCGCAGGGTTCGCAGGGACGGTGTAGCCATGTCCTTATATTTGGCTGGCCCCATGACGGGCATCACAAACGAGCACGGCAACCCAACCCATAACTATCCAGCGTTCCACGCTGCCGCCGCCGACCTACGCGCGCGAGGCCATACCGTCGTTAGCCCCGCTGAACTGCATCCCGACGCCGTGACCAACCCTCAGACGTGGAATTACTACATGCGCGCTGACATACGCGCCCTACTCGGCACGGATGCCGTTGTCGTCCTGCCAGAGTGGGAGCACTCCAAGGGCGCTCGGCTTGAGGTGACGATTGCCAAGACGCTCGGGATGCTCGTGTGGGAATACGAGCCACGCACAGAGGCAGATGGACAAGCCGCGCTAGAGGCGGCTGTATGACCACCTACGCCTCACTCCCACCCCTCGTATAGCGCGACAGAAAGGACCAGCCATGCGCCATCACCCGCCCGAGCGGTCATGCCTGCCCGCGTCTATGCGCGCCTACTCTGTGCTCTTTAGCCGCTTGCTGCGTTGCGGCGGATTGGCCGCTAGCCGCTCCACATCCGCACGCCTAAACCGCAGGTGCGGGTGCTCAAGCATCGTCTTCTGTGGCACTGGCTTTATCCAGTTCTCTTCCATGAGTTTGTACAGCGTCGCCCGGCTGATGCCGAGCTCCGCAATTGTCTGGCGCGTGGTTAGCAACTCCTCACCCTCCGTTAGTTCCGCTTGCTCGTCCATACAGAAATACCCCTCCACGCACATCTTACAGATAGCACAGAAGGGCCGTCCAGACAATTATACAGTTTGACACTTATACATGGCAAGAGGTACACTGATGATAGACAGTTCGACACTTATACAGGGGAGTTAGGCATGGAGACCAAAGCTGGCTATCTCGCATGTCCCGAGAGCGAGGGCTATACAGCGGTACCACCGCCGACCTTCACGCTTGTAGCAACGGATGCGATGGCGCCGTTTGTTGTACGGCATTGGGCGCGTATTAGCCGGGATGGTCGCACAGCAACCGCCCGCCAGTTGGAGGATGCCGAACGCACAGCCGAGGCCATGGAGGACTGGTTAGCCAGGACAAACGGCGAGCAGGAGAAGTCGTGATGGTGGGATTGTCAACGCGAAAGGCTGAACGCGGCGCGAGGAGGCGTCGGCCGACAATTAAGGAGTTGGGCACGCGCTGCGCATGCTGCGACTTTCCCCTCTCGCAAAAGCACCACCTCCTACCCTTCGCCGACTGGGGCGAGGTGGATATTACCGTTCAATTATGCCCCAACTGTCACGCCATTTATCACCTCATCGACAAAGCTGGCGATGACACCCCGTCATCACAAAGCCCGGCCGGGCAGAAAGTCGCCTGGGCATTGCTCTACCGCTATAAACAACGACGGCCCGACGACTACACATGGCTGCGTGGGCTGTGGGCGCGGGTGGGAAATGTCCTTTGTGGCTATGAGCAGGAGGGGCACGCATCTCGTGAAGCGTGGAACGCGGTTGAGTTGTGGGCAAAACGACAAGAGAAGGTGGAATGATGCGGCCCATGGCGAACGCTGAACTTGTCGATTTTCCCATCTTGCGCAGCCCCGAGGAAGAGTACGCTGCGTTATTCAATGGCATGAATCATTTGGTCGCCCTCCCCGACAACATCATGGAGCGGCTGAGCCTATTCACCGATGACCAGGTGCTCCAAATGTGGCACTACGCCCGTGAGTGGGGCGCGAAGGCGTGGCAAATTGAGTGCGCGTGCGCCGCCGAAGCAAAGCGGCGGGTTGAGGCGCGCAGAGGGCGGGGCCACAAAGACCTGGATGGTAGTGGCCGTGTCGCCGCGATGGATGATGTGGCGCGCGACCTGGGTATCACGCGCAATGAGGCGTATCGTAAAGCGCAGACGTTCGAGACATTCTTTATGGACGACGATCCAAACAACGCACAAGAAAATAGTCTGGGCGTCCAGACTATTTTAGCGGTGCAGGAACCGGCGCTGTATGAGGAAGCCCTGCGCGCCGCCGACACGCCCGGCGACAAGGAGGCACCCCGCCGCGCCCTCGACCTCATCATTCAGCGCAAGGAAGAAAACCCTTTCTACTCTACCCGCGACGCGCGCAGGGACGTGGAGCGTCTCCGCTTCGAGGCCAAGCAGGAACGATTGGCTGTGTTGCGTGAGCAGGCGCCTACAAACGCGGCGACGCTGGCCGAGTTCCCCGTCATCTACGCCGACCCACCGTGGCGCTACGAGGACAGCACGACAAGCCCCAATCGTTTCATTGAGAACCAGTACCCGACGATGGACCTTGACGAGATATGTGCCATGCAGGTGCCTGCGTGGGCTGCCAAGGACGCCATCCTTTTCCTCTGGGCAACCAGTCCGAAGCTGGAGGAGGCGTTACGCGTCATGGCGGCGTGGGGCTTCACCTACCGCACCAACCTCGTCTGGGTGAAGGACAAAATCGGCCTGGGTCACTGGGTACGCCAGCAACATGAACTGTTGTTGATAGGACGGCGCGGACACTTCCCGACACCGGAGGAGCGCGCGCGCCCCTCTTCTGTTCTGACAGCCCCGCGCGGCGTTCACAGTGCGAAGCCCACGGAGATGTACGACATCATCGAGTCGATGTATCCCAACGTACGTTATCTCGAACTTTTCGCGAGAACGGCTAGACCGGGTTGGATAGCATGGGGCAATCAAGCCCCGTCAGGAGCAGCGGAATGAGCGTATACGAGTGGGAAGGCCAAGATGACCGGCGCGTGTTCAATTTCGACGTAGATCTCGCGCGGTCACAAAGGCAAGCTTGTGACCCAATGTGGCGCGAGGTCTACGCGCAAGCATTCCCCCGATTCCAGTCAATGGAATACGTCATAGACATTGATGGCCAGCGCAGCGGGACCGACCGCCTCGTCACGCTTGCTGGGGGCAGTGTGGTGCGCATTGAGGAAAAAACCGACTACACCGCGTACTACAACATCTTCATTGAAATGTGGAGTGATGCCGAGCGTGGCGTGCCAGGATGGATAGGACGACCGCTGGAGTGCGACTATATCGCCTACGCCTTTATCGAGCGTCGGCAGTGTTACCTGCTACCGTACCATGCGCTGCGTCGCGCCTATTTCCTCAATGCCCGTCAGTGGATTAAGGACTACAAAATCAGAGACATCCCAAACGTCTGCAACGGACGCAGGTGGACAACCAAGGGCATCCCTGTCCGCATCGATCGGTTGCGTCACGACATGAACAGGGCGCTGGTTGTGGAGTGGACGGGTGATCCGCAGGCCGGCGACATGACCATAGTGGACGACGATGAGGACGCGGACGTATGACGACCTACGCAGATTTGAGACAAATTGAGACTTTGCCATACGGATCAAGTAAAGGAGGGGGACAGGATGCCATTTGACGATGATCAGCTCGCCAAACTCCGCACGCCGTTGGCGCCTGACCTCGTGTCGCAGCGCCAACAGGCGGGGCGATCCCTCTCGTACTTAGAAGGCTTTGAGGCGATCAACCAGGCGAACGACATCCTCGGCTACGACGGGTGGTCGCACACCATTTCGCGACTCGACTACAACCCCGACATCAAGAGCTACATGGCACTCGTGCTGGTGGAGGTGCATGACCCCAGTGGCGTGACGCTCTGCCGGCATGAGGACGTGGGATGCGGCATCGTGCAGGGGGATCGCGCGGAAGGCCACGAAACGGCCATGAAAGGGGCGGTGACGGACGCCATGAAACGCGCCCTGCGGTGCCTGGGCGACCAGTTTGGCAACGTCCTCTACGACAAGACGAGCGATCTACACAGGCGGGCGGGACAGCAGCAAACATCGCAACAGCCCGCCCCACACCGGGCAGCAACGATGTCCCCCGGTGCCTTCAGTACCGCGCCCGCCTTCGGCCCGGCGCAACTCAAGAGCGAGGTAACGGGCCTGCTAGCGAAAGACACCGACGGCGCGGCCCTGCTCAAAAAGACGGCCGACGAGATGTCGCCGGAGGAGCTTGACAAGGCGCTGACGTGGCTACGTCATCGCGCCAAGCGGTAAACGTAGCAGCAACCAAACGCGGGGCCGTGCCAACTGCCAGGAAGCCACGACCCCACCTACCCACCCGCTTACACGAAGAGGGCGCTATGACATTAACACAGAAAGCGACGGCAGAACCAGCGCTGCCGGTGACACGCGAGATACAGGATGGATGGGCGGCGTTACTCGAAGAGGGGCTGCGCGTCCCGCGTCGCTTCGATAACGCCGTGGCGGCTATTCAGGAATGCAAGGGAACGGGCGAGTTGCGCCCTGAACAAATCGCCTGCTTAAAACGGGTATGGGTTGAAGTCACCGGCGCTGTCGGCGCGGCGGGCGGTGCGCAATGAGTCCGCGCGTGCAGAGAGCGCATAAGTTCGTTGACGCAGGCATAGGTCTCTTACCGATACGCGCCGACGGGACCAAGCGGCCGGCGTTGCCCGAGTGGGCCTTCTTGCAAGACCGCCTGCCGACGCCTGACGAGCTAGTGGCATGGTTTGACGAGCCAACCGACCCCATTGGCATGGCCGCCATCTGCGGGCGCGTGAGCGGCAATCTTGAGGCCGTGGACATTGACGCGCCGGACCTCGTACAGGCGTGGCGCACGGGAGTCGAGCGGCTACGGTCGGGACTTCTGGATAGGTTGGTGCATGTTGAAACGCCGACAGGGGGCGCGCATTACTGGTATCGCCACCGTGACGTGCCGATGGGCAATAAGAAATTGGCCCAGGAGTCCCGCACAGACGACAACGGCCGTGAGCGTCCGTACACACTCATTGAGACACGCGGACAGGGCGGGTATGCGCTTCTGCCAGGTTCGGCTCTCGCCTGCCACCCGACGGGATGCCCTTATCAGTTAACGCACGGGTCATTCGGCGCGTTGCCTGTGCTGGATATCGGAGAGCGGTTGTGCTTGATTGACGCCGCCCGCGCGCTCGGGACGTGGGAGCCATCCGTTCACGACACACGCACGATACGTGTGCAAGAGTCCGAGGGCGACCGGCCTGGCGACCGTTTCAACGCCGAGAACGATTGGCGGCGCATCCTGGAGCCGCATGGCTGGCGCGTGGAGCGCTCGCGCGGCGAGGAGTTGTTCTGGCGTCGCCCCGGTAAGGACGCGGGCCTGAGCGCCACGACGGGCTACGGTAACGCCGACGTACTCTATGTGTTCAGCACCAATGCTCACCCGTTCGAATCTGAAAAGAGTTACAGCAAGTTTGCCGCCTACACGCTGCTTGAGCATGACGGTGATTACACGGCGGCGGCGCACGCACTCAAGACGGGAGTAAAACCGTGACTCGCTACACCAAACGTGAGGCCACCATAAAGGTCAGGCGGTGCGCTCATGGCAGCTTATAACATCGCGGGAGCAACCATCGTTATTCTCGCTTGCCCGGTGCGCACGCCACAACAGCCGACGCCTTCGGATCTAGCACTAGTGATCCCGACTTTATCCGAGATGGAAGAAGGCATCTTACGCTGTGTGCTGCGTCAAGACCGCTGCTCAGTCGGGGCGAGGGGGGAAGACTCCATCGTTGTGCGGGCGGCACTAGATCGTCTGTGCGCTCTGAACCTCATCAAACAAGTGCCACCGTGGTTGACGATGGGTATGGAGGAATATACGCCTCCATGGGTATGGCCGGAAGCGTATCCACGTAGCCCGAACGTCGCGACGAAAGAAGCGGCGAAACGGCGCCGGCAACGCATACAAGCCTCTGAGGAACATTACACCCACGCCGAGTGGAACGCTCTTAAATCGTTTTATCGCTATCGTTGCGTCGCGTGCGGACGATACGAGCCAGACATCATACTGGTGGCCGATCATGTCGTGCCCCTCGAAAAAGGCGGCAGTGACGGCATCGGCAACATTCAACCGCTATGCACACATGACAACGCCGTTAAATACACGAAGATCATTGATTACAGGTCGCAGCCATCTGCGTTTAGCCCCATGGGATGCACCCTCACATGAATGCTTTTTACCCGAATACGACACAATTCCCCGATGAACTGCTCGATTACTGGATGGCCCACGTATCACACGCCGAGTGGAAGGTGCTGTGTTACATCGTGCGACATACATACGGGTTCCGCAAGACCACAGATAGCATCAGCTTCACGCAGTTTGCCGACGGCATGAAGCGTTCGGATGGTTCCTATGTCAATCACGGATGTGGCATTAAATCACACGCGACGTTATCAGCCGCGCTGACCGAGTTGGAGAAGCGCGGCCTCGTCGGTCGTACTATCTCACCCAAGGTCAAGGGCGTCAAGACGGCCGCGACAGTGTATGAGTTCAAGCCACTCGCGCGCGATCAAGACAACGAACGCTTGTATCTCGTGAACAATGAGCAGGAGGCGTTCACTGAGCGAACCCCTAACGCCGACGTTACTAGTTCACTGAGCGAACCCCCGGCGTTCACTGAGCGAACTAGTAGCCAGTTCACTGAGCGAACCCCCCCTAGTTCACTCAGTGAACTAACAACACCCACGTTTACAACACCCACACAACACCCACGTTCACAACATCCACCTACACAGTGGGACGGCGCTCACGTGCCGACGCCGCTCCCCCTGCCTGATTTTGCTGACGTTCTTCACGATGCCGAGGGTAAGCATGAGGCGGGGGGTGCTTCCGCCGTCAAGCCTGATACTGGCAACAGCCCGAAGGCGCCGCGCACGCCATCCAAGCCATCGCTCCAACAGGCTGACCCCGAGGTGTATGCGCGGCGCGAGGCCATCAAGGCGCGCTACTTCGAGCGCTACACGGCCGAGCCATGGGACTCTCTGCCTGCGTCGCGCCAGAAGTACGCCAATGCTGACGCCGAGCGCATAGCGCGGGCCTGCGCCTCGCTCGATGAAGCCCTTGCCCTGATGCAGGCGGTCTACGACGAGCGGTGGAGCAACGGGACGTATCCCAACCGCGCCCCGTTCAAGCTGTCGGCGTGTCCCGGCAAGCTCAAGGCGTTCCGCGACGGATGCCTCGCCTCGCGTCCCTCCGCGTCATCAGGGGGGGCGAGCGCACGCAACACCCATAGCGGCATGGGTCGCACGGATGGCTGGCGTGCGGAAACCTTCACCATCGAGGACTACTGCGCGGTAGGACTGCCTGGCCGGACCAGTTGCCGCATGGCGATGGGGCACCCGCACGATACAGTCATGTGCGGGCGGACTGGCCTGGTCGAGATGGGCAATGGGGCGCGCGTCGCCAATCCGAACGTGTACAACGATGAGCACATCACCGAGTTCCCCCATGCGTCCTGACACTCTTGACACTCCCGCTGTCTGTCCGCTCTGCGCGGGCCGTGGGCGCGTGCTGGCCCGTGATGGGCGTTGGTATCCCTGCGCGTGTGGCGCCGGCCGCGCGCGCCGGCACGAACTCGTGCTGTCTTCGCTCGATTCCGTTCCCGGCGACCCCGACGCGGATGGCTGGTACGTCCCCGTGGCTCGCTCTCTGGCTGCCCTGAGCCCGAATGGAGGGCAGGTCGCAGCCTACGCGGCGTCGGTGACGTTTGCAGCCACTCTCGCGCCGTGCCTCCTGTTGCTGGGCGACTTCGGCACGGGCAAGAGCCGCCTGATGCTTGGCGCGGCGCTGGCGCTGTGCGACCACCAAGACCCACGCGTGCAGCCGCGCTACGTCCACGCGGCGGCGCTGGCCGACCACCTCAAGGAAGGCATCAAGGACGATAGTGTTGCGGCGCGCGTCCGGGCTTTTGTCGCCGCGCCCATCCTGTTCGTTGATGACCTGGGCGCGCATCACGCCACCGAGTATGTCGGCCAGAAGATGCTACAGATTCTCGATGGCCGCTATGAGCGGCGTCTGCCGACAGTTGTGGGGACGAACGAAACGCTGGACGCGCTCGGGGCGCGCATGGCCGACCGCTTCATAGACCGCGATGTGTACGCCTGCTTCGTGCTGCGTGGCCGCAGTATCCGTGAGGATGGTCTGACGCACCGTATGGCGCGCTGGGAGGGCGGACAGCCGGTCGGCGGCGAGGTCACGGACTATCATCGCCGCCGTGGGCGGGCCGTTATCTGCGCGTCTTGTGATTGCCGCCCATGCCGCTGCGTGACCTATGGGCTCACGCCGCCCCCAGCCGTGATGGCCGGAGACCGGCCGTGAGCGGGCGGCGTGAGGGCGATATCCCGTCCGCGCTCATGAGCGCAGATCTGGAACGCGCCGTCCTGGGGGCGCTGCTTGTTCACAGTGACCCCGACGCGATTATCGCGCGGGTGGCGGCGCCTGACTTCTGTGTGCCGCCCTATGGCGACCTGTTCGCCCTCGTCTGTGCCATGTGCGAGCGTGGGGCGGTGGTTGATTGGCTCACGCTCGCCGAGGAGGCTGTCGGCCACTCCATCCCTGGCTACGACGGCGCGCCGATGCTGCGCGAGCTCGTGGCCGTGACGCCCGACGTGGCGCACGCGTTTGAGTATGCCGACCGCCTGGCCGATGTGGCGGGGCGACGCGCGTTGTGGGAGGCGTCCACCTGTATCCGCGCTGATGTCGTGGCGAGCATGGGCGATGACCTTGGCGCGCTGCGTAGCCGCGCCACTGAGGTTGTGTCGACGGCGTCAGAGGGCGGCACGGAAGAGTGGGACGCCTACAGCGGTGACGCCGTGCTGGCCGAATGGCTCGCCGACGCCGATCGGCCCCTCGTGGAGCGCAACCACGTCCTGCCGACAGGGTTGGTCGAGGTTGACGAGATGCTTGGGGGCGGCGTGCGTCCCGTAGATTTGTGTGTCATCGGCGCACGCCCGGCTATCGGCAAGACGAGTCTTGCCCTGACCATCATGCGCAATGTGCTGACCCCGCCTATTGAGCGGCGCGTGCTGCTGTTCAGTTTGGAGATGTCGCGCAAGCAGGTGTTCAGCCGCCTCTTGACGCTGGAGACGAGCATCCCTCTGGCGACGGTGCGCGCGGTTGAGCCTGCGTCCGCGTGGCACGGCGCCTTGACCGCGCAGGCCCAGCGGCTGGCGGCGCAGCCCTGGCGCATCTACGACAAGCCAGGCGCGACGCTCGGTGAGATAGCGCGCATAGCGCGCCGTTATCATGCCCGCGAACCGCTCTCGCTCATTATCGTGGACTACCTGCAAATCGTGGGCGGCGACGGGCGACCGACCGATAACCGCAGCCGCGAGGTTGACCTGATTGCGTGGGGACTCAAGGCCCTAGCGCGCACGCTCGCCGTGCCGGTGATAGCCCTGGCTCAAATAAACAGGGGCGTGGAGCAACGCGTGGACAAGCGTCCGACCATGGCTGACCTGCGCGAGGCGGGCGGCATTGAGCAGGCGGCGGACATTATTGGCCTGCTGTACCGCGATGGGGCCTATGCGACGGACGACCCCAGTAAGGAGAACCATGCCGAGTTGATTGTGGTCAAGCAGCGCGACGGCGCGACAGGGACGGTGCCGCTGTGGTGGGAGCCAACGTTGACGCGTTTTGAGAGCGCACGGACGGCGGGATGTCCGTTCTAGGGCTAGTGGGGAGGAGAGGGCATGGGATCACGGAATTCACGCACATTGCGGTCATCACGGGATTGCAGGTTGTTGTGGCAGGTCGCAGGAGGGATGTGCCAGGCGTGCGGTGATCCGCTAGGCGACAACTGGGAAGCCGACCACATCAAACCATGGGTCAAGACGAATCGAACAAACCTGCATGAGACGCAGGCGCTATGCCAGTCGTGCAACAGAAGGAAAGGGGCGAGGGATTCTATGGTGACTCAGAAGGGCGACACGATGGATTTGCCGGCGGGCGTCCGGGCACGCATCACTGCGTTGCAGGAAGAGCGCGTGCGCTGGGACACCACACGCCTGGACTGGAGGCGCGTGGAGTGGACCAACCCCGCCAGCCGCGTGAGCGCGTCAGCCGGCATGAAGGCGACCACTGCGAGCGACGCAACAAAGGGGAAGGAGAGAGCGGCATGACGACGCAGACCGTGGGCGTAATGTCCCTGCCCAAAGGAACATCGCCCGACGACATCAAGGGGTTGATGGATGTACTGATGGGCGAGATTCAAGACATCGACGCGCAACTTGGATCACGTAACCGTACGTCCGAAGACGGCGTCCGCATGGACGACAAAACCTACTGGGCCTGGCGGCAAAAGGCTACGTACGCCCGTGCCGCCAAAATCAGGGAGTACCGGGTGTTGAAAGCGATGCGCGGCGACATGCTGGCAACTCTTCATGCGGAGCGCCACGTCGCGAAACAAGCGCAGGTGGAGGCGTCTCGCCCGAACCAGACGCGCCGGTGTGTGGAAACGGGCGACGCGATCATTCCCGTGTTTGTGGGGATGACGCGCGATGAGTACTTCATGGCCTGCGGGCGCGTGTGGGATGAGATCGCACGTCCCATCGACGATGAAACCGGCGATCCCATTCCATCTCCATGGTTCAGGGAGGTGTCCGCATGATCCCATGGCGCCGCCGGAGCGACCCACAGACCACGGGTGGGCGCTGGCAGACAGAAGGCTGGTGTTAGCTATGGCAAAGCGTCTAATCGAGGATCAGGAGGGGCAGCGCGTGATGCGCGTCTACACAGGGCGCGTGATAGCCGGGAAGCGCGTGCGCGTCGAGACCCCTGGTGGCCATATTGAGGTAGGCGGGCGTACGCCAACGGAGGCGCGCCGGCTAGCCGAGGCGTTTCTGACGGAGCGGGATGGGGAGCCGTGCCGCGTGGAGATGCAGCGGCATGTACCCGCGTGTCCGTCTGCGGACGCGTCCACACTCTCGGCTGAAAGCTGGCCGCTGGGCGTGCCGAGAGAGGGTATTGGGACGCGCGGCGAGGCGCTGTTCCTCGCGGCCGTCAAGGGGCACGACGTAGACCCCGCAGCCGTCTGGTGGCCGATGCCACCTGTGGGGCGGGGAATGCCCTACCGCTATGTCGAGTGCGCCTGGTGCCTCAAAACGGTCATTGAGCGCGACACACCGGACGGGGTGCGTTACGCCGGTGTAGCGCTGGCGCTGAGGTGCCGCCAGCAGAGCACCGTCTACGATTATGGCGCGGATAGCGGTGGGTCTATGGCTGTGCCGATGGACCTCGGGGCTGAGCGGGCGCTCGGGATGCGGTCGGCGCCGGGTAGAGACGGGGACACGACCAGGGAGGGGAGGGGGAGCGACCGTGACGGAAGAGGGGAGGGGGCTGACATGAGGGCGATGGGACTGTCATACGCGACGCTCGCCAACAGGCGGCGCGGGTTGCATCTGGCGGGCAACGGTAGCGGGTTGCGCGCCCACATGGCGGTCACGCGGCTGTGCGCCTCGTGCGGCAAAGGGGTGCTGCCTTATGAGCGGGTTGAGGTTGGCGGCGCGCTGTTCTGCGGTTGGTGCGCGGGACTGGTTGAGGCGCCCGCGTTTGACGCGGCGGCTGGTGGCAGCGGCGACGCCGCTGCCACGAATGGGGAGGTGGCGTGATGACACAGCGGCGACCGGCAGCCCCCGAGGGGCAACGCTATTGTAGTGGGTGCGCGACTTTCCATCCGTGGACCGATGCCTATTTCGGTCGGCGGGCCATCACGCGCTCAGATGGGCGCCCGAGCATGTACCCCGAGGGGTGGGCGTTGACCTGCAAGGCGTCCCACAACAAAATAACGAAGCGCGAACGCATGCGGCACCCCCGGCGTCTGACGCGGAAAAGCCGTGCCAACTACGAGCGCCGCCACGCTGACCCCACGCTGTACGCGCACGATATCGCCGTCCGCCGGCAGTATTTCGCCAAGAAGCGCGCCGATGATTTCCTGGCGCGCGCGCGCGCGATTATGAACGTGGTCGCGGCCTACCGGGGTGTCTCTGTCCAGGAGGTGCGCACGCGCTTGCACTGCCTCTACCCCTCTGAGGTGGCGCGTGCGCAGACCACGCACCCGGTCCATGCGGAGAACGACTGGACGCTCATGTTAGTGCTCGTGCTCCTCAAACGCTACACCCCGTACGCGCTCGTTGATCTGTGCGCTCTCATTGGCGACACGTGCCCTGTCAATGTGCAGCAGTGCATTGAGCGGGCGAACCGCATGATGGCGCTGCGCGGGTACCAGCGGAGCGCGCTCGGGATGCAGGTTGCCGACCTGGCCGACCACCTGTTTGAGCGCGACCATAATGGGGCGGTCTATCTGCGGGGGACGGTGTACAGGCCAAACGTTCAGAAGGCGACGGCCTGATACGTGGGGGGTAGAGGAATATGACGTTATATAGGTATTTTGTGTCTTACGCCGTCAGCATCTCAACGGGGCCGGAGTTCCGGGCGCGCTTCATTGAGCGCGGGGTCGCCATCGAGGACAACGCCGCGCTTCTGGCGTTGCAAAAGGAGTTAGCGCCGCCGGGGCGCGCGGCTGAGAGCGTCGCCATTCTGACGCTGGAGCTGGTGTGGAAAGCCGAGGGGTCGGAGTAGACATGACACGCGAAGAGGCAGAGCAGCGGGCGCGGGCGCTGGGGCACGAGCCGTACGGCTGGTACGCCGTGGGCACGGGGTGTTGGGTCTACTTTTGCCGCTACGACGGGCCGTGGCATGAGATGCACGACTGCTACGAGGGGCGGTTGTACTATCGGGATGCCGTCGATGGGGAGTCGTGCCCCGCGCGGGATCGGGAGACGCGCGACCCGCAGTCGCGGGTGGTATCGCTGTGTGCGCTGCCGGTGGGGCACGCGGGGATGTGTGAGGCGTAGGGGGTGGTTATGGCAGAGAAACGTGATGCCGCATGGTACGCCAAGACATTCGGGGTGTCCGACGACCTCTGGGTGATTGAAGCGCGTGCTACGGGGATGCCTGGCCTGTTGCTGTTACACCAATTCGGGCAGGTCGTCTATGACGCCTTCAGGGCCTACCCGTGGTTGGTTGGGACGGCCCTGACGGAGCGTGACCCGCACGATATTGACGTGCGGCTTGTCTTGAGCGACCTAGAGTTCAAGCGGTACTGCGGCGACCGCTATGGCGAGTCGCGCCCAAGTACGCCATGGGCGTCGTTCAGCCTGGCCTTTGCTCTGACAGCGCGGCATATGACGGGCCTCCCTGTTGACTTCCAGATTCAGACGACAGCCATGGCCGCGCGGTTTTCGGATAGGCCGCGCTTGGTCCTAGGCGGGTGGTTCGTGGCAGGTAAGCGCGTCGCCACCAACGTAGAGGAGCAACATGGCAGCAACAATGACCGGGGCTGACGCGGGGCAGTTGGCACGGCGCATCTCCGAGCTGACGGGCGGGCGCGCAATGGTCCGTGAGACAGACGGCGCGTACCGCGTTGAATTGTGTGCGCCAGGCAGGAACAACCGACTAGGAAGCCTCGTGGCCGTCTACCACAGCGTTGAGGAGTGGGACACGACGTGGGCGATCATCGGCCCAAAGATGGAGGAGTCAGCATGAGTACGAAGGAGCGGGCCATCATCTGCGACATTGACGGCACTATCGCCATCAAAGGCGGCCGTGACATCTACGACTACGAGAGCGTGCATCGTGACACGGTACGTGAGGCCGTGCTGTCAATGCTTCAACGCTATCGTTACCTGACTATCGCCGCGCCCAAGGAATGGGCGACGGAAATTATCCTGCTGACTGGCCGCATGAACGATTGCCGCTCACACACCGAGCGATGGTTGTTTGACAACGCCGTGCCATACGACACGTTGCATATGCGGCCTGCCCACGACTACCGCCCTGACACGGTGGTTAAGCGCGAGATCTACGATCGAGACATCGCGCCGCACTACGAGGTTGAGGTAGTCATCGACGACCGGGATAGCGTGGTCCGCATGTTCCGCGATGAATTGCGCTTGCCGGTATTCCAGGTCGATTGGGGCAATTTTTAGGAGATAAAAAAGGGAGAGGTGTGATGGCGTGGCGAATGTGGGTCGGTGGCCTGACGGGGTTGATGGTCGCCCTTGTTGTCGCGACCGTCGTCAACTCCCATGGCTTGATAGGGGATCTGGTCGTCGGTGGCTTTACCATCGCCGGTTTGGTTGTCGGTGGCCTGTGGGAAGACCGAGTGCTGATCGCGCGATGGATCAGGAACACGAGCGCCGCACAAGGCTTCGGTGATAGTTGAAAGGCCGTATGCGGGCCTGAGAGGACACAGGAGGGGCTATGTTCCGACGATGGAGGGAGTGGCGCGAGCGTGAGCGCGGCCTGCGCTGCTGCTGGTGTAACGAGCGGGTAGAGGGCCGCGAGACCGTCCCGGTAGCTCACGGCTACGGTGCATGTTCATTCCTCACGGGCCGCGTGTGCGTTGCCGCATGTAAAGAGGCGTGGTGGGCGCACCACCTGGCGCCGCGCCGGGCGACGGCGATAGCCGCGCCGGGTGTGCTGTTACCAGCCAGGGTGGCCGATGTTGTCGCGGCGCCGGTGGTATGCGCTGCCTGTGAGGTCGAGATGACCACCGACCCGTCTGGACTGTGCTTCCTGTGCCTTCCAGCGCCGGAGGGCACGACGTGGCGCTGGTGCGCGGCGTGTGGCCGGGAGGAGTGCTCCCTGTGCGACGCCAGGGGCATGGACTGCGGTGTGTGTACCCATAAGAGGCCAGAGGGCGCCCCCCTGCACGGCGCTGAGAGCCGTCAGGAGGCGCGCCGGTGAATCGAGGCGGCTTCTTGCGTGCGCTGGGCGTTGCCGCTACCAAGGCGGCTGCGGTCGCATCGGTGGCCCCGTCCGCGTCGCTCTTTGGCTACGCGCGGGGGATTGGCTACGCGCGGGGGATCGGCCCGACAACGGGGGTAGTGGGGAATGTGGACAGTGTTGGCGCGTCTATGCCGGCGCTCACTGGCCCTCGGGGCGTGACGCTGGTTGAGTTGAGCGCAGCGCGGAAGGAGAGTGCGGCATGAACAGAGTTGACCGCGAATGGCCACCCACCAGTCACCGCGACTTCTACAAGATGCGCTTGCGACGTGAGGCGTTAGCGAAGCCATGGCCTGCCCGCTGGTTTGCCTACTACGGATGGCTGGTCATGGCGATGCCAGACGCGACCGGCATAGCGCTTATGTTCGGTGTGATCTTTGGTTGTATGGGCATGACCACGGCAGTCATAGGTGGCGCAATCTGGTTGTTTATTCACGGCCTGGCCTGGCTGTTCTGGTTTGTCGGCGGTGGCGTCGCAGTCGGCGTCGCGCGTAAGATTTTGCGCGATGCCGTGGAGACAGATCGCAGGCATCGGGATTAACGTTTAACAACACGAGCAACGAGGAGCGACGCTGATGGACGGCGACAAAGACACGTTTCGCCTGCTGAACGACAAGCTGCGGCGGGCGCGCGGGGAAACGGAGGAGTTGCGCGCGGGCATTCGTCAGACGGTGGCCGATGTGCGAGCCAACAAGACGACGGCTGAGAACGGCATCAAGCGGCTGGAAGACCTGGCGGGGAAGCGGCCCGCAGCAGGGGGCGCATAATGGTTGCAGGACTCACACGTAACGAGGCGATAGGCCGTGCAATCTGGAACGAGCATCGCCTAGACCCACTCGGCGACAAGGGCAACGAGGATCGCACGACTTGCACGAACAAGGGGTGCGTGGCATGGCTTGAGGACAGGGGTCATAACGCGGTTGTGGGCCTTGCGTTACACACACAGTGCCCCGTGTCCACGAAGTCAGGGGTAGTGCGGCGTCCTGATGGCACGGTCGAGCGAGCGTGGGGGAACCTTGTCGAGTGCCCGCAGTGTCAGGGGCACGGCCACGCGCCCAACACTGATACCGTGGCGTGTCCGTCCTGTGATGGGGAAGGCGTTCTGTCAACCGAGGGGCCACCACCCGTTACGCTCCCTCCCGGCGCGTACATCGACGCAGGGGATTCGGAAGGGGGTGCGCCGTGAGCGATACAAAGCCACCACTTTGCACGATCTGGGTTGACGGACATCCGAAGGGGCCGAACGGCGGCGGAACGTTACGTTCACGCATCCGCGACAAGATGTACTACCGGGATACGGTCGCGTGGCTGTGCCGTGAGTACTGGTCATCTATCCCGGCCCCGTTAGGGCGTGTTCGCGTCGTCTGTACTTTGGTCCGTGTCGGCGGTCTGCCCAAAGATCAAGACAATGCCTATAGTTCGCTGAAAGGGGCCATAGATGGTCTCACGGCCAAACACGGGGGCAGTCTATTAATAGATGACGCTCCCGACCACCTTGATTTAGACGTGCGGCAGGAGAAAGGCCCAAAGCGCGGCGTCCGTATTGAGATATGGGATGCCAGTCATGAACAGGAAGGGGCGGCATGAACGAGACATATACGGTCATGATGCGCGGCAATCTGACGGCAGTCGGCCGGGAGCGGCTAGGGCAAGCCCAGGACGATCAGAAGGCACGGTATGAGCGCGCGGCGTGGTTTGGCCCTGTCGAGGACGCGCCGGCCGATGGGCCAGACGGGCGCCCCTACCTGCGCTTTGAAATCAGTTACAACGGGGAGCGGTACGCGGTCGTGAGTTCCCCCGCGCAGGATGCGGCATGGGAAGATGGCGCGACCGAGCTTGATCTGCTGGTCAGCGATGTCGTCAAGGCGGCGCTGGCCGGCGGCGTAGATTTTAAGGGACTGGATGGCTTGGTCATGTCGTTGCAGTATCGGGAGGTCAAAAACGAGAAGGAGGGTGTTGATGGAATCTGACAGGTGCTACACGTCTGTTCGCACGGAGCCGATCACGGAAACCCGCATCTATGCGCCATGCCCGTGGTGCCACGAAAAGGCGTCCGACATCACCTACCACATGGAGCATGCGCCGTGCGGCCCTTTCCCGCCGTGGCACTGCAACACCTGTGGTCGGCTCTACGTTGTGCAGATTGGCGCCGATAAGGCCGTGTACGTCAACAGGAAGGACGGAGAGGCGACGTACTCGACGCTCGTGCTGTTGCGTATCCCGGCATACTCTGAGCCTATCTACCTCGTCGTGAGCGCCACACAGTACCGTCCGGAGGAGCCATGCGGCGAGGGCGACGCCTATTTCTACGACGAGCATACGTGTCCGACCAACTGGATAGGCGATGTGGAGATGGTGATACAGGGCGATTCAACGGACCCGCATGGCGTCGCCCAGTGGGTCGCCAGCATTCCCGCTGGCGACCTGCTGGACGAGGACGAGGTCGCGCGCGGTGGGATGACCAAATTGGAAACGTTGGGGCATGATCCCTTGCCGGGTGGCGGATGGGAGGAACAGTACCAGTCTCACGCGCGGCGGGTGCTGGCGCTGTTTGGGGTCGAGGATAGCCGCGTGGCAGCGGATAGCTACGCCTATCGGTCAGAAGCGACGTTGCTACTCGCGCCGACAGACGAGTAGGCATTCGGTTTTGCGGGTTGTCTTAATTTCAGGAGGAAAAAAGGACGATGGGCAAGAAGCACTACGACCAAATCTGCAACGTGTGTGGGAAGGAGATACATCCGCCGCGTGGCTGGCAAGCCGGCCTTACAGAGGATAATATCCTTGACAACCCGTCGCCGGACTGCGTGTATATCCAGCGGTTCTACGCGTCGCCGCACCCGCAACACGGCAAGACGAACTACGTCTGTCTCGACTGCGACAAAATAATCGACGAGATGCTGCGCAAGGCGGGGGCGAGGTGACGCGCGTCGAACTGGGTCGGCACTGGGAGTGACGGGGATGCACGCGAGACTAGTAGGAAGCAACATAGTGATGACGAGCAGTAACGAGGTAGACAACTATACGCCGTATACGGATCACGCTACCTGTGCCCGTGATGAAGCCGCCTATATGCGCTTTCTAACGCAGGCGCGGGACGCGATCTGTCATTACGCGCGGCATACGCCCATGGGGTGGTATTCGGAGTACCACCTGGATCACACTGACGACTGTCCTGACGAATACACGCCCCAGGGCGTTGATGAGCAGGGGCAACTGGCCTTTTGTCGGGTCTATGCGAACGAGTACGGGCACATGCTGGAGGAGGAAGGCGAGATGCCCCTTGCCTATGTGTGGGACGCCGCCGAGCGCGAGAAGTGCACGGCTGAGTTCAACGCCAGCGTGGCCGCGTTTCGTGCGCGTGAGAAGCGCGACAGGGAGAAACAAGACCGCGCCCTCTTTGCTTCGCTACGCGCCAAATACGGCGCGGCGCACAAGGAGTAGTAGGAGCAGGAGGGAAACATGAGCGAGTGTTCAACGGATGTCGTCGCGACGTGGTATGACGTGCTGACCGTTGCGGCGGCTAACGGCCACGTCCTGGGGACGCGTTGCGGCGGTGAGGATGGCCCTGATGACGACTGGGCTGCGACCTGTCAGCACGAGGGGTGCGGCGCGCTGGTGCACGGGCGCGCTGAGGTGGGGCCGTTCTGCGTGCAGGATGTGCGTGTGCCGTGTCCGACCTACGGCGACGCGTCATTGACCGTTTGAGCCTATCGGCCATCCATCATCCATCAATTCTCGGGTGCAGCGCGATCTAACGGCTAGAAATGCAATGGTTGGTGACTTGCGTGCTGGCCGCAGGCTAAGAGGTGGATGCTGGATAACGTTGTTTTCGTGGATGACGACGGGCAGCCCGTGACGGGAGGGTGAAGGGGTGACAAAAAGGGGCGTGGCGCCAATGAGACAAGAAAGGTGGAGGATAGCGATCACGAGTGGGAGGGGTGGCGTTGAGCGGGTGACGCTCTGGGGGATCATCAAAGACGCCGTAGTCCTCACGGCGACGATTCTTTTTGGCCTGCCCTTCGTCCTCCTGGTTTGCGTCATTCTCCCAGCGGTTGTGACGGTTAGCGTGGGATTGGGCGCGGCGTGGCTCATCGGCCTCCTCGCCCCGACGTTGTGGATCATGGCCCCCGTTGGCATGGCTGCCAGTCTGTTTGTGTGGGTTCTTCTTGTTCTGGTCAGCGACAGCATGGGATGGGGCTGGTGATAGGGAGGGGGTAAAAATGTCAGGGTATCCGGTGCCCGCGATCCCGGCGGGCCAGGAGATGGCGGGAGATTATGATCTTGTCGCCATCGAGTTGGCGCATACCAGCACGGAGTTCGCGGATTTCACGACGGGGCCAGACTATCACGGCGCGTACCGCACGGACAGCGAGGGCCGCTTGGTCGTGCGTGCTCGCGACTACGAGGGGTGGGTGGACCGGACGCGCGCGGTGGGGTATCGGATCAAGGCGGACCACGAGGGAGATGTGGACATAGGCACAATGGGTAGGCCCATTGCGTACTGGTACGAGCATGCCAAGCATGCTATGGCCGTCCTGTCGGCGTCTGCGCAGGCGCGTTTGGATGGCGAGCAGGAGCGCGCGCGTCGCCACGCCGTAGCCGATGACATAGAGGACATCCGGCAAGCGTGGGAATTGCTGGATGCGGTCGAGAAGCGCGGGCACTTTAGCTGACGCACGGTTAGTGTCAGGGTAACTCTTTATACACTTGGCGATCCATGGCATTCGCGCACAAGGGGGCCGGCGCTACCACTGTAGCGCCGGCCCCCTTGTGTTTGATCATGCTAAACTGCTATCTTGCATTTATGCTATACTGTATTTATGCATAAGCATGAGCAGACAGGAGGGGTGGTATGGGGTATATTCTGGCTTCAACGATGCAGAAGGGTGGTGTTGGTAAGACGACGACGACGCTCTCCGTGGGTGTGGCGCTCGCGGATAGGGGGGCGCGTGTGTTGCTGATCGACCTGGACCCTCAAGCCAATCTTACGCAGGGGTTAGGTCTTGATCCCGACGCCTTGCAGTTCAGCATTTATGAAGTTTTGCTGAACCCCGAGCGGGGCGCGGACTTTGCCATCGTGCCCAACGCTGGGGGATTGAATACGGCGGGACATCTGGATTTGATCCCTTCGACGCTTGCGTTGGCGGGCGCCGAAATGGAACTCGCAGGCAAGGTCGGGCGCGAACTCTTGCTGCGCAAGGCGCTCGTTGACGTGCGGGCACGATACGATTACATCCTGATTGACCCGCCGCCTTCGTTGGGCTTGTTCACGCTCAATGCCCTCGCCGCGGCCGATGCGGCGCTGGTGCCGTTCCAACTGCACGCTTATTCATTCAGGGCGTTGCCCCAACTCGAAGCGACCATCGCGTTGGTGCGTGACTTGAATCCGCCGCTCCATGTCGGCGGTGTGGTGTGCACGCTGGCAACACGGACGAAGCTAGCCGACGCTATTGAGCGCAAGGTGCGGGATCGCTACGGCGACCTCGTGTTCAATACGGTCATTCCGACCAACATCAGCCTGGCCGAAGCGCCGTTGGCGGGATTGCCCATTGCTCGGTATGCGCCGACGAGCACGGGGGCGTCTGCCTACACCGCGCTTGCTGCGGAAGTGGGGGTACGCTATGCCGTCTAAGAAAGACCTGGACGCCTTCCTCAACGCGCCCGCCCCCATGCCAGAGATACGGCGCGGTGGCGGCGTGCGGCTATCGACCGAGGGCGCTATAAGTGCAGATTTGCAGGATAGCAAGACCGCATCCGGGGCAACCCCCGCTAAGGTGGATGACGATGAGCGTAAGCCTCATGGCTTTGCAGTACGCGTTGGCTTGGTGAAGCGCATGCGCCGGGTGGCGGCTCAGGAAGATCGCAAGATGTACGAGGTGATGGAAGAAGCCATGGAGGATTTCCTCGCCCGTAAAGAGGCTAGTCATGGCAACGTGTGACGCGGACGTTGTTTATATTTACGGTTTAACAGACCCGCTGAACAAAAACTGCATTTTCTACATCGGTCAGAGTCTTGACCCTGATGCGCGATTGATACAGCACATGCGGTTAACGTCTGCCAGTAGAGCGCAGCGGTCGGTCTTGCGAAGACTCATGCATGACGACCTAATGCCGGGAGTACGTATATTGACGACGGTTTCCAAGTTGGATGCCGATGCCGAAGAGAAGCGGTACATAGAGGATTATGCGGCTGCTGGTGTTCTCCTGACGAATAGAATGCATAATCCTCTTGCCGGCATGTTTTTCGTTGACCCTGAATTTGATGATTACGACGATATTAGGCGTCGTAATCGGGGGTATGCGCTTGACCTTGATCTGGTGGCGGGCGTAAAGTCCATCGCTGCCAAGCAACAATATCCCTTGTATGAGGCGATGGAACAGGCGTTGCGCGATTTTATTGCCGCGTACGAGGCTGCTGACAAGAGTTGACAGGGACGTGCCACTGCAACGACAGAGGGCCGGGAGCTACTGCTCCCGGCCTTTGTCGTCTTCATCCTCGGGGATCGTGATGCCTCGGCCCTGTAGCGCCTCTTTTACCAACTGACGCACCATACTTGAATTGCTACGGTCCTCACCGTTGGCTATTTTGGCGATAACTTCTTGTAGTGATCGCGGGAAATACACTGACATCCATGTGTGTCCCTTGCGCGGCACTAGCAGCGATCCTCCACTGACGCGTCCTACGAACGACCCTGCTCCAATTCTCACACATCTCTCCGGCTCTTTGTGTATAACGGTTGGTTGTTGTTAGTTGCTGTTGTCTTGTGCTATCATACCATCATGTAGCGGCGATGCGTTGGAGCGCATGGGCTGCGCGCCAAGGCGCATTGCCGCTACGTGAAGGGGAGAAGGATAACAGTGAACGGGAAGCAACACCTGGTGACGGGGTTGGCTGCGGGCGCGGCCTATGCCGGCGTGTCCGGGCAATCCCCTGTCCTCATCGCTCCCCTAGCTCTCGTGGCGGGGGTCGCAGCCTTGATGCCCGACCTTGACAAAGACAACGCCCTGCTGTCGTCGTGGCTGCCCTGGCTCTCGTGGCTGGTGCGGCGTGTGTCGTGCGGGCACCGCGGTCTGACGCACCTTGTGCCGCTCTGGGTGGCCCTAGCCGCCCTGAGCGTCTACGCCACGTCGGGGACGAACGCTCCCTGGCTCGCGCCCCTGGTGGGTGCCTGGTGGGCTGGTGGGCTGCTGCACCTCGCTGAAGACGCCATGACCAAAGATGGCGTGCCTCTGATTCCCGGACTGTGGACGCACTGGCATATCACCCCTCGCTGGTTTCACTTCCGCTCAGATAGCTTGGTCGCCACACTGGTCGCTGGCCTCATCACGATAGCCTGTATCGCCCTCGTGCTGGTGGCCTACGTCCCTGCGGCCCACGATGCGCTGTTCACCGGCATACGCGCCGTGGTGGGGTTGCCTGCGGTGTCGGCGCCTGGGGGGGCGCGGTAGATGAGGGCGATAGGCGCGAATAGGCAAGCTAAAGCGTGCAGGCTGCGCTGCTATCACGTCCACTCAACACACACCATAACAGCGATAGCACGCCTGATAGCACAGATGCTGTGACGTACACGGACGATAGATAGGGTAGGTCGAGGAAACCACAATGAGCGCCGACACGACACGGGGGCAGGTGCAGATTATCGCGCGTGGCTCCCTGCTGGTACGAGACGCGGCCAAACTGGCGGCGGCGCGCCGTGGCGTGAGCTTGCAAGACTTCGTAATCGCGGCCATTGAGCGCGAAATCGCACGGGACGAAGAGGGGTCGCTGCGCGACGAATTATCTGAGGCGTTGCGGGCTATCACTACGGACACGGCGCGGGCGCGGGCCGATATGCGGCGCCTGTTGGAGTACAGCGTTCTACTACGGACAGAGGAGCGGGCGCGCATGGAGGAACGTGTCAACGAGTGGCGCAGGCGCGGCGCCGGCCAGGACAATCCTTTATTCGTGTTGACGGCAGATGTGGGTGACACAGGAACGGGAACGGGGACAGAGGACGTGGGAGTGGCGTCGTGATTGTGTCGCTCAAAGGATATGAGAGCTACGCGCGGCGCATGCGCGTGCGGGACGGACGGCGCGAGACAATGCCCGAGGCGCGCCGGCGCGTGACCGGACGGCTGGGCGCGCTGCTGACCTACATGGCGACGCGGCCGGACGCGGATGCTACGGGGCATGACGAACCTTTAGTTGCGCCCCGTCTCCTGTTTGACGCTGACGGTCATATCGTGGCGACACGCCTGACCTCGCTAACAACGGGAGATGATGAGCACGCTGCCAGCCCGGACATGGGCGTCGCTACGAACAGCGCCAGCGGCGTGTCACGCGCACCCCACCATCTGGTGGGGCTGGAGGGCGTGCACGGCTACGTGTTGGCGCACCGGCAGGTCGTTGGGTATCACCACCTCGTCTTGTCGCCGCACAGCGATGAGCGCGTCTCTCCTGATGGGTGGCCCGCATGGACAACGCGCGTCCTGGCTGACCTGCGTGAGCGCAAAGGCTTCCGCGCGCTGCGCTGGGTGGCCGTGCAGCACGCGGGCTGGACGGCGGCGGGCTTGCCGAAGCCGCATGTGCATGTGGCCCTATCCGGCGCCGGCTACCACCGCTATGGGCAAGGCTTGGTCCGATTGACCACCGATGATGCGCGTTTCCTGGAAGGCCGGGGCCTGGCCTATTGCTCTGCTCCGACGCGAGAGCGCACGGTCGAGCGCGCGCGCGTCGTGGAGCGCACGGCCCGGCGCGCCATTACGCGCCTATCTGAGCGGACGCACGAACAGGAGCGTGAGCGATGAGGAGCATTGAGCGATGAGCGGATGCGCAGCAGGGTGGCATACCTGGGGCACGACGTTCACCGAACGCGACGGTGCGTTGTACCGCGCCTGCACGGTGTGCGGTGAGGAGCGCATGGACCGGACGGTGATGCGCGAGCGGGAGCGGGCAGAGGGTGACCGCGAGGACACCCTCAAGCTGCGCCTGCGCGCCGAGAGGCGGCGTGAGGAACGCCAGATGGAACGGGCAGAGGAGCGTGACCGATGAAAGGGACGCTGACAGCGCTGGGTCTGGGGGCCAGTCTGTGTGCGGCGGCAGGCGTGGTGCTGCGGCCCGTGATCGCGCACGCCGGCTCGTCCGTCCCCGCGTTGGACGCGGCCCTGAACGCGGCGCTGCTGCGGCTGGACACGGACGCCCTCATGGCGTGGGGTCAGGCGCGCTGGGCCGATCCAGCAGTCCCGCATGTCACGGTTGAGCTGGCGGCGGCAGGTGGGGGCCTTGGCGGGCTCACCATCCTCGGCGTGGTCGCGGGGGGCGTCGTGCGCGCGTCGCGCGCCTCGAAGATCGACGCGCACCTAGCGCAGGCCGAGCGGGTAGCGCGACGCAAGGAGGAGCGTGCGCGGAAATCGCCGAAGCAGAGGGCGCGTGAGGACCTCGCAGCCGAGCGCGAGGCCATCAAGGTCGCGGCTGAACGGGCCAGGATGGAGGGCAAGGCGGGGCGGTCGGTTGAGGCGCGGGCGCTGGAGATGCACGAGGCGCGCGAGAAGGCGCGCAAGGCGAAGATCGCCGAGATGGCAAAGGCTGAGTTCGACACGACGACGCTGGCCGATCTGGTGCGCGAGGGAGTGGAGAAGGATACCGTCGCCCGCGCCGTTAGAATGGCGGTCGTGCGTGAGACGTTCACGGCTGGCGCCACCACAGGAGGAACGGGGAGCGGGGGCGCGCTACAAGGGGCGGCGGCGCTGGAGGAATACGAGGCCCGCGAGGCGGTCAGGAAAGCGGAGCTCAAGAAGCGGGTTCAGGAGGAGATCGCGCCGGTCACGACCGCCGATGAGGTCGCCAAAGCATTGCGCAAGAGGGAGGTGGATAAGGCGATCGAAGAGGCGAGCGTGGTGGCAGACCCGCCGTTCGCTACGGAAGAGGAGTTGGAGGAAGAGGGGTGGCTGGCGGGAGAGCCGGGGGACTGGCCGCTCGGGATCGACGTGCAGAGCGGGCGCATGGTATACCTGGCCCGCTCTGCGCAGAATCAGCATGGCGGCGTCATGGCCGCAACGCGCGCTGGCAAAACGGCCGGATTCCTCGCGCCGTGGATACTGGCCGAATCAACGGTCCCCCTCGCCCGGCGGGCGTCGCTGATCCTGTTCGACCCGAAGGGAGAGTTGGCCGAGGAGTTCGGCGGCATCCTGCGGGCACGGGGCTACCGCGTGCGCGTGTACGACCCCATGCGGGCGGGTGGCCTGCGCTACAATCCGCTGGCGTTGATGCCGAGCACGGGGCAGGTCAAGGCGTACACCTCTATTTTCGTGCGGTCGGTGACGGGCAAGGATGAGTCAGACTACTGGACGAAGGGGACCATTGACCTCTTGACGGGGGGCGTTATCATGACGCGCGCCGAGGAAAAGGCGGCCGGTCGCGACCCGCGCGCGGTCTCGCTGCTGTCGGTGGCGCGATGGTATCGAGCAATGGAGGCTGGCAGCGAGGAGGAGGTGGACGAGCGGCTGATGGCGCTCAAGGCGCGGGTGGAGGCGTCGGGGGACGATACGCTGACGGATATTGTGCAAACCTTGGCGGGGATGGCCACGTCACCGCGGCAGAAGCAGGGCATTATGTCGGGCTACCGGCAGGTCATGGAGCGCCTGCAAACCGAAACCCTGGACCAGCGCGCGACGGTGGGTGAGAGTGTGGATGGGATGGAGATGGACTGGGCCACGTTCGTGGCCGAGCCGACCGTCGTCATCGTGACCGTGCCCATGAAGTCGTATGCGACGGTACGTCCGTTCCTGGTGACGTTTTTGACGAGCGCGATGGGGGAGTTCGACCGCATCGCGGGTGAGGGCAACCGTCCGTTGCCCCGGCCCGTGCGTATCATCGCCGACGAGTTCGCCAACATGGGCGAGGTGCCTGAGATGGAGATGCACTTTAGCGCCATGGGCTTCCGAGACGTGGGCATTTACTTCGCCACGCAGGGGCGGCGGGACATTCGCACGGAGTACAAAGCCAAGGCCGATCGCATCTGGCCGAACGTCACAATGCAGGCGCAGTTCTATCGGAGCAACGCGGAGGACAAAGCCTATTACGCCAGCCAGTACAAGGACAAACGCATTACGGTGCGCACCCTGTCGCGCAAGGGGACGGTCCTGATCCACCGAAACGGTGGGAGCCCCATTCAAGTTCATATTGCGTTCTGGTTCGCGGATAAGACGCTGGTGGCTGAGGTAACAGCGGCGAAGGCGCGCTGTACCCTGGCAACGCTGCTAGGCGAACAGGAGGCGACGCGCGGACCGGGGGGCGTGTCGAAAAGTCTAGACACGCCTCTGCGTCGCGCTGCCGGAGGCGCGACGGAAACGGTGTCCGCCGTGGCGGAAGATGACGGTGAGGGTAAGGAGGAAAAGGAGGACGTGGAGAGTGATGGAGGTAAGGGGGATGAGATCGATGATGGATGGGATACGGCGACCGACTGGACCGACGACGCGGACTGAGTACACGGTATACGGGGAAAGGACGAGGGGCACACGATGATCTACGAGACACTACACGTCCTGCATACGACAGCGCCCTTTGTGGCGCATAGACTGACGGCGACACACGGCGTGCTGGACGCTATCGTCGCGGGACCACCCGTTCCAGGGGGAGGCGGGAACGGAGGCACGTCCAACATTTTCGACCAACTCTTTGGGGTTGGCGACGACTTCAAGACGGCGGTGCTGAAGCGTGGCATCGGCATCATCCTTGGGCTCGCCGTCATTGGCGTTGTCCTGATGATTGCGGGCGTGCAGATGGGGCGCACGATCCTGATGCGCACCGTTCTTGGCCTGTTCGCCGTCTTTTTCATTCTGGGTCCCTTCTTGACGTACCTAACCGATAAGTTCGGTGCGATTACCGGGTAACGGGGAGGACGGATGACGACAGCCGAACAGGAACACGCGACGCCCTACGCGCGCGTGCACACGAAGCAGTACATCGACCGCGCGCCAGGTCCCCTTGCGGACCTGGGCGCGCCCTGGGATCAGTTCGGCTGGGTCGCCCTCTGCGTGCTGGCCGGCGTGGTGGGCGCGTTCGTTGCCCTGGGCGCGGCCCTGGGGGATGCCCTTGACTTTGCTCTACCGGGCGTCGTGCTGGGCGTGGCGCTGGCCTACTGGTCCACCACGGCGCGCGAGCCTTACCTCCGTCAGATTGAGGCGTTCGTGCTGCGGCGCCATCGCTACGCCCAGCACCCTCCCGTTAACCCCCTGGCGTCCTGGGCGCCACCGGCGCTCCCCCCCCGCCCCGCCCGGCCGGCCTGGGGTGCGCGGCGCGCTTGGGCGCCGGTGGCCGGCGCGTGGGTGGCCTGGGGCGCGGCGGTCGCCACGGCGGCGGGGCGCCGCGGGTTGGTAACCCTCGGGGCTGTGTGGGCCGCGCTGACGGCCCCCGCGCCCTCCTGGCGCGTCCTGTCGGGCTCCACGGACGCGAGCGCGGGCCTGTCCCTCACCGAGGACGGGCTGCTCACGCGTCCGGACGGCCGGTTGGTGGAGGTGCGCGCCGTGCAGGGCCTCAACCTGTCGGGACGTGACGATGAGGACCAGGCGCGCATCCTCGCGCTCTTCGCCGACGCGGCCGCGCTGCTGGCGCCGAGCCAGCGCGCGCGCGTCGTCATCGACAACCGCGCCGTGCGCGGGGACGCGGCCCTGGCCGACCTGAACCTCCGCCAGCGCGGCCTGCCCGGCCACGGCCCGACCGCCGCGCTCCTCGCGCTGGAGAACGAGTGGTACACCCGGCGCTACGCGACGGACATCCCCGACCGGCGCGCCTATCTGGTGCTGGAAGCGCGCCGGCCCGTGGGCCTGGAGGTCCTGGCCAGCCGCTTCCAGCGCGACAAGGCGGCGGTGGAGGAGCAGCGCCGGACCGAGTTCGGGCATTACCTCACCGACGTGAGCCGCCTGTATACGGCGATGGGCCTGGACAACCGACGCCTGTCCCCCGACGAGATGGCCGCGCTGCTCGTGCGGTCCACGGCCGCCGCGCCAACGCACGATGAGCCACCCCCGCAGGGGCGGGAGCCGCGGCAGGTGGTGACCGGCGCGCCGCGCCTGGACCCGCTGCACGCGCGCGCCACGGCGCTCGACCTGCACGAACACGCGGGCTACGTGCGGGTCGCGGGACCGTGGGGGGTGCGCTACGCCCGCTCTTTGTACGTCACGCGCCTGCGGCAAACGGCCTATCCCGGCTGGGTCAAGCCCCTGCTGGCGCTGCCCCACGCGCGCGTCGCGTTGACTATTGCGGGCCTCGACCAGACCCGCGAGGCCGGGCGTGTCGAACGCTTGGCCGGCAAGGCGCTGGCGTTCAACGAGACCCGCGCGGACCGCACTGGCGGCCGGAAAGTGCGCCTGTCGCGTGCTGAAGCGGAGCACCGGCGCACCCTGGACGAGACCGAGGACCCCGACACCAATATCTTCCAGATCTCGCTGATCGTGACGGTCCTGGCCGATTCGCCCGCCGCGCTGCGCCGGCGCGTTGCCCTGGCGAAGGCGGCGCTACGCGGGGCCAAGTGCGGCATCGGGCAGGGCTGGTTCGACCAACTCGACCTGTACCGGGCCACGCTGCCCACCGCCGATGGTGGGGACCTGCATCTGCTGCGGGACATGACCGCGGCCGTGGCCACGACGTTCCCGTACCACACGGACAACCCTGGTCATACGTCGGGGATGCCACTGGGCGTCACGTCGGACACCAAGGAGCCGGTCTACCTCAACCTCGACGCTACGGACATCGGCACCCAGCAGGTCGGCGTCTTCGGCGTTCCCAACAGCGGCAAATCCGTCATCATGAATGAGCTCACGAAACAGTCGTTAGCCGAAGGCAACGGGGCCGTCGTGTTCGACAGCTCGGGGAGCTACCGGCCCCTGTGCGCGCTCTGGTGCGGCGCCTACCTGACGCTGCTGGATAAGGAGCGGGGGGTGACGCCGCCGGCGCTCAACCCGTGGCAGCTCTACGCGCGGCTCAACGCGGAGGCGCGCGTGACCGAGATGCTCACCCTGCACGAGACCTTCTTTGGACGGGGCGAGTCGGTCGAACGGCTGACGAGTTGGCAATACGCTACGCTGGCGGCGGCGATCCGCGCCGTGTACGCCCGCGAACGCGGCCCCGACGAGCACCTCTACCCGCTTGAGCGCGAGATGATCGCGCACCTGACGGGCCTGAAAGTACCGGCCGCGCGCAAGGTTGAATTAGAGAACATGGTGCTCGGGTTCTCCGAGTACGTTGGTGAGGGTATCTACGCGTCGCTGGCCGATCGGGAGATGACGGCGGACGTGCTGGCCCCGATGGTCGTGCTCGATGTGCGGCACTGCAAAGGCAAAATCGCCGTGGCCGCCTTCCGCATCATGGAGGGGCTCATGGAGCTGCGCACGGCCGCGCGCGCGCACCTCCGGCGCGTCGATGGTCGCCCGGCCCTGGAGGTCGAGGTGATCGACGAGGGGCACCACGTGATCGACGTGGCCGCCGAGCACATCGGCACGATCACGCTGGAGAGCCGGCACAAGCGCCGGCGCGTGTTCTTTGGCACGCAGTACATCACGCATATGAAGGCGTCCGCGCGCGCCCTGGACATGCTCAACACGCTCCCGGTGATTATCGTGTGTAACACGCGCAACGAACAGGTGGGCGCGGAGGCCGGCAGCGCGTGGCTGGCCCGGACGCTCATGATTACTGAGCGCGAGGCGGGCGAGCTGCCCGGCCTGCATGTCGTCCCCCCTGACGCGTCCGCGGACGGCTACGCCCAGGCGTACCTGATCGTGCGTTCGCAACGCTCCAGCATCGCCAAGCGCGGGAAAATTAATCTAGAGATCCCCGACGTGGACCTGGCGCTGTTCACCACACAGCCCGCCGAGCGCGACGCGCGCGACGCCTGGACGGCGGCGCACGGTGGACTCTGGCCCGGCGTGGTGGCCGCGATCCGCGCCCGCCGCGCCGCGCGTGGCTGGACCACCGACCTCCCCGACCTCCCCGACCTCCCGGACGCCGCGACCCCTGCCGATGGCGCGACCCTAATGCGGGAAGCGTCATGAGAACGCGTCCTCCGCTGTCGCGCCGCCTGACGCACCTCACCTTTGCAGTCGCGGGCCTCGTGGTGGTGCTTTTTCCCGCGCTCGCGTGGGGAGCGTCCTCCCCGGCCCCGGCCCCGCCCGTGCCCACGCTGGCCCCGTTGCCGACATACACGCCCCAGGCCCCGTTGCCGACGTACACCCCGCAGGCGACGGCAACGGAGCGGCCGACGTACACGCCTGTGGCGACGGCAACGGAGCGGCCCCACGCCGGCACACTCGATGTGCGGCCAAGTCCATTGACCTTCTCTGCAGACAATAATCCACCGATCACCGTGGTTGGCCACAACCTGCCACCGAACGCGTCGCTAGAGTTGGACCTGACAGGTGGCCCGAAGACTGATGGCCAAGCGATTGACGGACCCCTGCCTGACCCAGGAAACAAGGCTAAGACAGACGCCCGCGGCGAGTTGACGTGGCGGGGCGCCCTGCCTCCTCAGACGAAAGCGGGCACATACGTCATCGAGGCGCACACACTACGCGATGTGTTTGGTGGCCAGGACCTCGGGCCAAAAGTCGCGCAGGGCGCAGTGGAGGTGCAGAATCCGCCAGGGCCGGGCAACAAGCCTGGTGTGTTCTGCGTCTTTGGCAACCAGTGTATCGACATGGGCGCGCTGATGGGGTCGCTGCTGATGGGGTCGTTGTCGTGGTGGAATCACCTCCAGGCGGGGGGGCGCACGGCGCTCGCGGGCGGGATCGTGCCGGCCATCCTGCATCAACCCGACCTGACGGGCGCGCAGTACAGCCCGCTCAACACGTTCCTGCGCTACTTTATGCTGTTCGGCAAAGCGGCGTTGGGCGTGCTGGTGTCCATGCGCGTCGTCGCCTACGTCGTGGACCTGTTTCGGCTCAGGCCAGCGCGTGCCGTGCTGATCCTGGCGGGCGAGATCATCCTCGTGTATTGGTACGCCTCGATTCTATCGACGGTGGAGCATAGCGTGTGGACCTGGATACAGGAGGCCGTCACCTATATCGGCAAAGATGCCTTGAAGCCCCTCAACGACGCCTTGACGAAGCTCACCACCATCGACAAAAACGACACAGCCAGCCTGGCAAAGTTCACGCTGGGCGTCCTCGTGTCACTCGTCCTGCTCGTGATTATGGTCGTGCTGTTCGGCATCATTTTGCTGACACGTATCGGGACATTTGTGCTCCTGGTGGCCCTATACGTCATCGCGCCGTTGTGCATTCCACTCGTGCTGCTGCCGGCGACACGTCCGGCCTTCGCATGGTGGGCTAAAAGCATCACGGCGTTGACGGCGCTGCCGCTGGTATATGTCATTGAGATAAGCGCGGGCGTGGCTTTCGTGTTTGCGCTGACCAGGGGCACGGACCCGCACGACGTGTTCAACAATCCGCTGGTGCACGTGGCGGCGGGCGTGGCGCTCGTGGCTGTGTTGCTGGCGGCGCCGGAGTTGACGACGGAAGCGGTAGCGCGCGTCGGCGGTGGCGGCGGGCGCGCTCTAAACATCATGGGGACGCCGGCCCTAGCCGCAGCGACCAGGGCGCGCGGCAAAGCCCGCGCCCTCGCGCCCGGCTGGCTCTAGGCGCGCTGGATACGAGCGCCAGTGGAGAGAAAAGAAGCGAGGGCAGGGGGAGAGAAAAGGGTGAAGACGATGCGACAGACACGGCAACGACAGGCGCGGAGGATGTTCCGTAGACGCGCGCGACAGGCGCGGTGGACGCATCAAAGCGGAGAGCCGCGTCCATTTGTGCGCTGGGTGCTGCCCGTGATGCTGTGCGACATCCTATCGGATGGGCACGCGGCTATGGGCGAAACGATGCGGCGATTGGGTCTGACGCGCGAGGATGGCGACCTGCTGTGGTTCCTCCTTGCCGTGGCGCTCGGAGGTGGCTACGCGCTGTCTGCCCTCGGGTACGGCGCAACCGTTGCGCCCGCCGCTGTGTGCTTTGTGGGCGCGCTGGGCGGGCTCGTGCTTGCCAAGCGCGATGTCCTGGGGCTCTGGGCGCGCTGGCAGGCGCGGCATGATGTTCAGAGCGCGCCCGCATCCGTCGTGCGGGAGGCTGAGGCCGTGGCGCGACAGGTTGAGGCCGAGCGCGGGCTGACCGAGGCCCGCGCCGGGGGCGAGTGGACGGACACGCCCCGCTAACGCCTGGTGCGGAGCGAGGCGGGGTCGATAGCAAGGAGGACACACCGTGTTGTACATTAGGCTCTATTGCGATTACTGCCGTAACGTGGCGCTCCCTATAGCCCTTGCCGAGATCGAGGGTGCGGCGCGTGATGGTGCGGCCTACCACGTCGAGTGTTCCGCCTGCGGTGAGCCACTCGTGACGATGCATATCGACGCGGTGAAACCGAAACGCGAGCGGTTGTCGGACAGGGTAAACCCGAAGACGCCCTATATCATCGCCCTAACAGCCTATCCAGAAAGTAGGCGGGCATGGCGGAGCTTGCGATAGATGATGAGGACGGCGGCGAGTTGGACCAAGCCGAGGTAGTTGAGGGCCGTCTTCTCCCAGCGGATGAGCAGGCGGCG
>JAABUP010002164.1_pt1 | contig 39177 bp, 37 predicted proteins | sample 5559201 | NCBI WGS metagenome assembly JAABUP01 (sample SAMN10711887, study PRJNA513373) | rock metagenome | isolation source: Antarctica rocks | place: Antarctica | reverse complement strand
TATAAAACTCGAGTATAAAAATCCATATTTGATAATCGAGTTTAAACTCGAGTACTCATAATCGAACTCAAAAATCGAGTATACTCGAGTTGAACTCGATTTTTGAGTTTTTTTTTGACTACAGAGCCCCTCCTCTCTTTAAATCTCCAGCTCTCTTTGCCAACAGGCTTAGATCAAGTGTAGTATCTGTTCTTTTCAGTTTAATCGCTGAAATTTCGCCACGCGCGAACTTCTATGATTATTCCAATTTTTCGTCCTTTGCAGTCTGGCGCTCTGGGCTCGGCTCATGAGACATGGACTGCACCGTGTCACCGGCCTTTCACTGCTGCCGGTTGATGCAAATCTTTTCATTGATGGCCCCAGCTTGTCTGGGATGTCGAAGAAAAGCTCGAGTCATCGTGTAGTCTGAGCGACGTTTTTATGCTGTGTCATCAAGTATCGCAAGCCGTAATGTCGTAGATCATGTTCGTCATAGTAAGTGCTCATCGGCAATCACCCCTCATTAGCGCACGATCAAGATCGTGCACTCCCATTCTCGGACATTGCGCCATATCCACTAGCATCATTCTCATCTTCCTCATTGATGCTCACGCTCCTCTCTGCAGCAAGTGCCTTCAAGGCCTCCCACACTCCCATCGCGACCTCCTCTCTGGCCTTCTTCTTCCCAAATACATTGCGTACTTCGCCAATCTGCGCCGGCAAACCTGGCTCATTTGGGAATGTTGCATATCCGCTGAGCATATTAGGTGCGAGGGAGGAGACTGGTCCTAGTTGATACTGGGGGCAAGTGAGTCCCAGAAGCGGGCAGATGGCTGGAGGTCGTCAACCACAAGAATTTATAGTCCAAGGGGGAGAAATCCATACCGTTGACTTTTTGCGCATATGTAGAATCTTTCTTGACCTCGAGTCCCCTACCTTGAATTCGCACGGGGGTGCCCAGCTTGAGCTTCTTTCGAGCCTTGGTAGTACCATCATCATTAAGCTCTCCCTTCTCGATGAGGTGTTCCACAGCTTCCTTCGCCGCATTGATGTGAGCCGCCTTTTTGGAAGGGAACGCATCGGTTTTGGAGCCGAATGGCTGGTCTGGGAGGGAGGGGATTGTACAAGTACTAGCAAAGGCTAGACCTAGAGCATAATCATGATATACCGGTCCAAGGTTCGGAGTAGTCAGGTTGTGATATTCTGATCGCGAGATTAGCTACCTACATGTCCTTACGAGCAAAGTGACCTGCAAGACCTTATTGACTTACGATGTAGCATGCCCACCCAGTTCTTCCCCACCTCCTGTGGCACCCCTGGCTCTTTAGACGTCGCTTCCATGCTCTTCAATCTCTCCAACCCTTTCTCCGCCAGGCCTTCCTTGGCCTCTTTCTTAGACGACCATCGCTGGTCGCTCGTGACTGTGACATCTCTTAACTTCAAGGCTCCTCCAAAGTCTGAGACGCCATCAATCTCAAACGCTGGCAGAAAACCTTTGATCTGACATTGTGTATTTAGCGTGGCAACAGCAAAGCCGCCCGTCTTTGTGCCTAATGATACAGGCTCTGGGGACCCGGTATTTGCTGGGGCAGGTCTTTTGGAGGCTTTCTTAGTGTTACTGGGCGTTGATCGAAGGCCAGCATTCTGAGCAAGGTAACTGTCAATGTCGTACACAGGAAGGCTAGCGGCTTGGAAGGCCGGGTCTTGAAAAGGGAGCGGGCCTGTGGATATGGCCTGAGATTTCGAAGGAGGTGGAGAGGCGGATTGGGTGCGAGGTTGTGATGAAAGGGAACGAAAGGAATCCTGTGAAGAGCGCGGTGAACTGGGTACGACGAGCGAGTTTAGGAGATCTGCCATGTTTTGCTGTTCCTTCTTCTTCAGACCATAGGTCGGTACGAGGGGTATTGATTTGGGTCTGTCCCCGCAGAGGGATTTCTGGGAGGTTTTGAATTAAACCCCCGTCATGTCAGTGAATGCGGGAGGTAGGAAGCCGAGTATGCATGTGATCACAAAGGGACAGTCATTTTTACGCACGTAGCTCGGAAAGGTGTCCAAAGAAGGACCGTAAAGTGTCAGCAAAAGAGTGATGAGAATGACGAGGCATCTTTCTAAGTGGTGTCACAGACATGGTCCAACGCAGCGTTCCTAGCAGACGTGTCACGTCACTGCAGTCAGGGAAAGCCTAGTACAGGGATTGGTGTATTGCTTGCTATTGAGTGAGTATCAACCCAAATAGGTTGCTAGCGACAGTATTGAAGTAAAACGTCATAGCTACATTGGGAATCTGATGAGCATATTCAAGACCGTAACCGACCTCTCCAGGCCGCTTCATCCAATTTCATATTCTCTTCTCCTGTGTCTCCAACCGTCCAACGTCGGCACTTCTCCGCCACCAAAAGCATTAAATGTAATGACATCCCCAATATTGATCGAAGAAGGATTTTAGATAATGGAGCTCCGCAGGCTCAGCAATACGAAACAATTACGCCGGTCGCGCAAGGAGATATAGACCTATTGAAAACTGTGTAAACGCCGTGGCCATAAGTATGTGGGACTAGGCTAGCAACAACGTCGCCGCCCGTGGTATCGATAGACTCCGAGGGAGAAGAGATGGATCTCATATGCAAGGTCGTAGTTTGATGGTCGAAGCCTGCTGCTGACTGGGACGATGTCATGTACCGGTCATGCCAGCCTCGATACCGTCAGGAGTTTCAAACGCTGAAGGATCAAAGTTGAAATCCTCTGTGCCTGTGTTTTGCAGGAATTGTTCGAAGTCGAAATTCTCAAGTAAGTCGGGGTTGCTGAGGTCGTTGTTAAAGGGCATGCTATATGAATCCTGAAAAGTCGTCGTTGGTCAGTATGAGCCTAATAATAGAGAAGATGGGAGTCCTACATCTGCTCCTTCTAAGCCAAATTGCATGGCATTCGGGTCTGGTTGCGGAGGAATTTGCTCAGCGGCGCCATTAGTCATTCCTTGTATCATATTTGCCTGACCTTGACCCTGGCCCTGGCCCTCACTCTTAGGAGCGAAGGAATTGGCATGCTGGGGAGTAGAGGGTGTCGCGGGTGTTGGTGTGGGAGGATTAGCAGTTTCTGCCTCAGAGGCAGGTGTTGCGGCGACACTAGCCATCGAGTTCTTCTTCGCAGGCTTCTAAACCTATTGTCAGCACCTCAATAAGTTTGTTCTACCTTGAGTACTTACTTTACGGTCTCGGGGCTCTTTCTTACCCTTTGGAGCGGCCTTATTTGCTGTCGAAGGAGTCGGCGGAGCAGCAGGCGAAGCAGGACGACCATTCGCTGTGGTAGGCACCCCTTGAGGAGGTGGCATGTCTGTATTACGAGTTTGTGGTGTTCCCATCGGAGCAGGTTGTTGAGGTTGAGGCTGACCCAGCATCTGCGGTTGACCTTGAGGTGGTTGCCAACCATTTGGCATTCCACTTCTAGCGGCTTGTGCTCTGGCCATTTCCATTTGCTGCTGGGTGAATTGTTGACCGGGAAAACCTGGATTCGAACTAGGCGGTGGCCGCATTCCGTTGCCGTTCATCTGAGGATACATGTCTGGGTTCATATTGAAATTTATAGCTGCAGGGGAACCACGCATGCTGCCGTCTGGCATTGGTGAACCTCCTCCAGGAAGTCCTACCTGGTTAAGCTTTGGTGTACCTCGTTTAGTGTCGCTAGGTCCAGGCGAAGGACCCCCTCTGCTTCCTGGTGACATGCCGGGCATGAAGCTAGGACCACCAGGCATGCCAGGCTGGCCGTCTGGCCTACCACCAACTGTGTCCTGCTCTTGCCTAGCCATAAGCAATCGTTTCTTATTTTGCTGCTCTAGCAGCATCAGTTGCATCTGATAGTCCTGTAGTGCGTGATTTCCCCCTGCCCCACCAGCGGGTCCATTTGGCGGAGCACCTCCTCGCATCTGCATTGCGGCAGGGTTGCCAGCGCCGTAGTAATCAGGTCCTCCTAGGTCCATACCTGAATCCAACAAAGGTGAGCCCTGATCTGATATACCGCCAGCTTTTGACATACTCTGTTGCCGCTGATTCTTTGCAAGATTTTGGGCATAGACTTGGATTGACTTTTGCTGGACAGCGGGGTTCTGCTGCTGGAAGGAGGCAAACTGGGAATCGGATAAATTACCTGGATTAATTCCATTATTCATCAACAAGTGATTTGCATTCATTGCTGCGACTTCTCCTCCAATCATATTTGGCGGCATCCCTTGCGGTGGGCCACGGCCATTCGACATCATCTGTGGATTATCAAATGGAACGCCATCCATGCGCTGTCGTTTCGAAGGAGAAGGAGCATGGTCACTGGCAGATGGAGTCCGTGGTCTCTGGCCATTCATGTCCATTGACGGGTCTCTTCGGTTTTGGGGGTGACCCATTTGCGCCATCCTTAATTGTTGCATCTGCTGTGGAGTCCTAGTAGCCGTCAGATACCATAAGGATATTTCAACTATTTGATGGCAGGATTCTCTGAAAATCAGCTTACGGTTGCACCATTTTATTTTGTAAGGCTCTCTGTCGCAGGTTCTCGTTCTGCAAGCCGTTTTGAAATCGCATCAGTTGATACTCCGCCATCTGGTTGTTCATCAGTGGCGCTCCCTGAAACATTCGCTGCTGATGTTCTTGGCGCGCCCTGGCTTGTTGCTATTTAAGAAGTCAGCCAAGGTAGCGTATAAGAATGCGTCGCGGGCCAATATACCTGGGTATTCTGAACATACTGCATAGCATTGTTGCTTGCCTTTGAGTGCTTGCGTTGCGCGAAATATACATCCCAGAAGAGTTCGAACCAGCTAAGAAGAAAGGGACCGCCTTGTCCATCCGACGTCACCTTGACGTCAGGGAGGTCATCCGGCCGATTCTTATCGATATTATTTTTCGAGTCACCGTGAATGCCGTCATTCATGCCATTCACATCGCCATCTGCGAGAGCAGGATCATCGAAAGGCATGCCACTGTTCTTTAAGGCTCTTGCCGATTCATATTGTCCCTTGTGGCAGAGGTAGCTGTAGATGAAGGTGTTGAGCTTGCCTTCGTAGTTGACTTCCTCTGTGTGTTCTTCCTGCATCCTCATGCCGTTCGGAGCGTTGTTTGGCATGGGCATATTGCCAAGCGCAGGGTTGCCGGCATAAGGACCAGCCATGGCCATTGGATTCATGGCAGCAGGGAGCCGCGGGAGAATCCCCCTTTATTGCGCAACGACGGATGTGATGTGAGCCTCGGATACTTTGTTCGGCGATATCAGTGAAAAGGAATCATAGGTAGTGGTGTTGGTGTTGAAAGGCTGGGCGCTGGTGATGATCGTTCAACAGTTCAATGAGGGGCGCGATGTGAGTAGAGCGAGTGGCGGCAAATGAGTAAGTGTTGATAGCAATCCCCCAGACTGTTCTCGGTGATCTGATATCGACTAGGAACGGGCAACGGGAGTTTGACGGTGCGCGTGAAGTGTACTGGATGCAGTAGTGAGGTGAGAGTCAGATCTGCGGCATTTGCGACCTTCTGCGACGAGAGCTGAGAGGGTGTGATAGGGCGACTTGCCAGGAACGGGCGATGAGTTGTGATCGAATGTGGTTGTCGCCGTCGCCGTCGCCGTCGTCGAGTCCTTCGCAGTCGACAGCCACTGGGGACGGGCGTGTTGATGTGGGTGTTTGGTGAGTGGCAGGGAAGAGTAAAGTGGACTTTTGGGTTCTGTCGGTCGGCGGATGCGGAGAGGCAGCTTAGCCTTTAGGAAATCTTCCACCAGTTGAGGCGCCAAATCGGCTAGCCACCCATTCACTGCGCGTACTTTTGATACCGACGTCGACCCTTTAATTAGATGCTGATACAAGTCGCATACGATGCTTTGACGACACAGTATGCTACAGTCTACGCTGGGGCAGTGACTTGGACCTGGTGGTGCTGTCTGTGCCCCCCAGATTACACGAGTGAATTGCGAAGAGACTCATCATAAACGCCAAGGCTGAAGACTCGTCTACTCCGGCTGTGACTCAGCAAAGTCACAACCACATGACATCGCTGCCTCCCGTCGAGTGACCAACCAAATCCTCCACAAAGAGAGGTTTGATCGGTGTGCTAGTCACGGTAGCTCTGAGACATGCCCGATAGTCTCCGTCCATACCCAGGCGTCAATGCACGAGGCCGACGTAACGCGATGTACGACTGAGACAACACCGGATAGTTACACAGCTTCGCCTGAATTCACCGCCTCCAATTGATCCGGTGAGTATCAGGTAAAAGGGGGCTGAGTTATGGACTGCGCATTGATACAATCCGGTGTGAAGAGTTGAATCGAGTGATCATACTCATCCTTGATCGCACAAATACCTTTTCTGTCGCGGGCCACCAGAGTCAAGCATCGACCGCTCGCGTTCTGGTCAATATCTTCTCTCATTCGTCGTCTGGTGGCATTTCGTCTTCAATGTATCGTAAAAGCGTGATTCGCATCTCCGTCGTGTCGTTACCTCTTAAGACATCGCTGACATAGTGCGCCTCAACCTGCATTTGGACCTGCAATTCCATCATAAATCATCAGCATCGGCTAATGGAAGACCAGCAACTAGACGCTGTACTGTGATAAGGAAAAGTAGAGTGGGAGATGGTCGCGACAGCAAGATAGCAAGGACGAGGTCAATAGTGCTTAAGTACTCCTCATGAACATACCATTTCCAATGCCCCCCGAATAATTCCACAGAGGATATTGGAATACCACAGCTCATCCTGAGCTCGGCCGTCGTCAGGCAATTCCACAAAATCCGCCAGTGGATTCTCCTCAAAAGTTAAAGAGAATTGCTTGTTGTCGGCCGCCCAATTTGTGACGGTCGGCGTTATGTTCAGGAAAATCTTAAAGCCTATCTAAGTGTTGCTCAGCTTCGTATCCGCAGTGATAGAGAATATACCATCAAATAGAGGCGTACTTTTGAGATATTCTCTGCTGTCTCTCTGAGATTGGCACATCTCTGGGTTCCAGACTTCGCGAAGAAATCCTCAACGAGGCGCATGCCGATGTTGTAACCCATTTTTTCCAGTTGTTTGTTGACTTCCGCATAGTTGCTGTCAAAGTCGGAGCAAAGCTGGGCAACCATAGTGCCGTAGGTGAGGGTGACAAGCTCGGCGTTGACTTTGTCTACTCGGGTTCTTCGGGCAGTCAGGAACACCATCCAAGCTTATGACACCGGCACTGTCACAAATACTCTGCTGATGAGGACTCACTTCCATACTCTACCAACGAGGGTCAGCGATCAATCTTCATTCAGTCCTCTCGTAGAACATACTCTTCCCCAACTCGAGCAGCTTTGGTCGACGACATAGCTGCCTACAATCCGATATCAGACCATGCAAGGCCACAGACCCATCTTGGAACTTCAAGAGGCGATGCCGATATTTCAAGATACCTTCGAAACCCCCACTTTGTCAATGAATCCTACAGCGGTCGAGAATTGACATTTCGAGAGCCGATGTCTTGGCGCGGTTGGCGCTTAGATTCTTCAGCCTTATCAAACAAATCCCATTAGGGAAGTCTTGAATCTTGCAATGTGAGCTACATCCAAATCACAGCCCAAGACTTAATTCTTCACCCTACATACAGTAGCTCGTCACCCCTCTTTGTACTGAGCAATCTCATATCATCTGACCAAAATGTCAGCAGCAAAGCGACCAGCCTCGAACTCCTTTGGGTCATCCCAGATGGTAGTCAAAAGGCAGAAATCTAACGCAGACATTAATGGCAAAGCTGTAGCCGTGACAAGTGGAACCAATGCCTCCGGCGCACTCATTCAATCTGTAAGCGGTACCTCATACTATCTCTTCAAAAGTCTGAACGGCGTACTGAACTACAATTCTCCAAGAAGGCCGGCTGATGGAGATCATTGTGCCTAGGTGCCACGCACAAGCGGACTGCAAGCACCCATCATGGAGCTTACTGGCAAGCCTTAAATCAATCATATAGAGACTCAACGCTAATCCAACATCAACAGGCCACACCGGCGAAGTCTTCGCAACGCGCTTCTCCCCCACGGGCGAACACATCGCCTCAGGCTCAATGGACCGCTCCATCCTCCTCTGGCAAACTTACGGCGCCTGCACAAACTATGGTTCCCTAACCGGCCACAAAGGCGCAATCCTCGACCTCCACTGGTCCCGCTCCTCCACCCATCTCTTCTCCGCCTCCGCCGACACCACCCTCGCATCCTGGGACCTGGAAACCGGCCAGCGCATCCGGCGTCACCAAGGGCACGAAGAGATCGTAAATTGCATGACGGCGAGCCCAAGGGGTGAAGAGGTGTTGGTGTCCGGGAGTGATGATGGGTGTGTGGGAATATGGGATCCGAGGGTGAAGAGGGCGGTGGATTTCATCGAGACGGATTTTCCGATCACGGCTGTTGCGGTGGCGGAGGCGGGGAATGAGATTTATACGGGGGGGATTGATTGTGCGGTGCATGCGTATGATATTCGGAAGAAGGCCGTTGCGTATAGCATGGCTGGGCATACGGATACCGTCACGTCACTCAATATCTCCCCGGACAGTCAGTCTTTGCTCTCGTATTCGCATGATGGGACGGCGAGGACGTGGGATGTGAGGCCGTTTGCGCCGGTGGATCGATCTGTGAGAACGTTTTCAGGGGCGCCGGTGGGGGTGGAGAGGAATCTTGTGAGGGCGAGCTGGAGTGCTGGGGGAGATAGAATTGGGGTGGGGAGTGGGGATGGGAGTGTTTGCGTTTGGGAGAGTAGGACGGGGAAGCTGATTTATAAGTTGCCGGGGCATAGGGGGACGGTCAATGATGTGCGGTTTGCGCCGGGGGAGGAGCCGATCAGTGAGTCTTGTTGTCCTTCTCGAGGAGATCTTGCTCTAAGGTACCATAGTTGTGAGCGGGTCGTCGGATCGAAACCTCATACTCGGAGAGCTAGGAACCTAGAATTCCTCAGTAGCAGCAGATTGCTTCATGCTACATACCAAAACCGTGCACGAGCTGAGAGGCTGAAAGTCAGGGGTTTGGTAGGTCGTTGGGTGTGATGCTCATGCCTGACGACCAGAGTTGCAATGCAGGCCCGCCATTGGGAGCCGGAGGCAAGCTTGAAGCCTCCCCAGATTCGTCGTTGTCTATGCGTAAGGCTCTCATCCACAAGCCATGAGGATCTCAGGTGGAAAATTTAATTCAAAGAGGCCTTTATTCAAGCAATGGTATCCGCTAGTCTATATAATGTGCAAACAGACAGGACGCCAAAATGGATGAACCTCAATGTGAGCCATCAACTAATTTTCCAGTTTCCCGCCAAGCAGCATTAAACTTCATCAAGATATCCCGACATTACACTTCTCGTGACCTCTTTCAAAGGCCAGCATTATAAGCCTCACCTCAATCATAAGCGACACCAGCAGCTCGCCTCCTCTCAGCAAAAAGCGGCAGCGGTCTCGCCACCGTCGATGAGCCTACAGCTCCTTCGATCATTTCACGGGATGTGTAGCTCGGCGGTCGATGCCCACTTCCGGCAAAAATTAGTTCCCGAGCTTCTCGCTGCACGTCGGGTTGGTTGGTATGGAGCTGCCAGTGTATGAGGTCAGGATCAGCTCTCACTATAACCAATATATTAGTTTAGGTGTGTAAGAGAATGTTCAGTGATTTTTCTTTACTTACCGCTACCTCTCCAATTGCCGTATACAGGAGGTGGAGGTGGTAAATCTTTCTCACTTCCCTCTTCATCTTCAGGGGTATCTTCCACGGTTCTTTCTGCTCCAAAGTTTGCCCTCTCGTCGGTAGCCAGCACAATGAGTACTGGTTCGGCATGCTGAGTTAAAGCCGCTTCCTCATCCGAAGGCCATTGGGTCCGGTCGCGTGCTCTTCGACATTTGTAGGGTTTCTGAGGTTTTATAGCCAGCATACAGAGACGGATCAGGTAGTGGGTGAATATTATTGTGAGGATGAGGATGAAGAAGATGAAGACGGCATGGAAGGTGGACCCGGACACAGAGTTGGAGGTTGCGAGCGCCAAATCTGTCAGAGTTTAGTCACTGCTCACACGGAAAGGGGCCGTTGGGGGATAAGAGAGGGGGAACGTACAGATTGTAAGAATGATGGCTAGAATGTTACCGAAGAACAGACATCCTATCGCCTTTCTCCTGATCTTTGGATCCTTGATACGTGGAAAACATGTTCGGTTGCTCTTTCTATGTCCTTCACTGGTCTTTCTCCTTCGATCTCGGGTGTTTGGTGCTGGATAACCCATCTCCTTAAGCATCCTCGTCTGATATGCATCGAGTGGTGAAAGTGGTCTGTTCGGATGCCTCATTTCTTGACCTCGCGGAGGAACAGGCCAAGCTCCTGTAGTGGGCGAATGTACAGGATCGATCACCCCACGAGTCGAAGCCACTGGCCGCAGGCCGGTCGTACGGTCTCGACTTCTGCGCCGCGGCGTCTGGTGGTAGCAATAAGTGCTGGTACGTGAGGCTTTCGGATTATGATTCGTAGAACGACCTCGGCCATTGTTCAAAACTGAAGTGCCATGTAGCCATGCAGAGAGTCTCGAGCCTGGAGGCGGGCGCTGACTCGCCTTGAAGCGGGCTGTCGCCATGTCTGGAAGGGGTGGGAGAAATGGTATCGGAGACTTCGAGCGTGGCGTCTCTATCTTCCTCCGATTCTCCTCAGGTTGTGATGAAGCATTGTCGCTTTGCGCTGGGGTAGGAGGAACCGTATTAGAACGCACGTTAATTGAGGTAGTGACCTGGATCCGCATCGTTATAGCAGCCTCGATCCTGTTGTTGATCAACACACGGTGCCCTATATGAAAGACGCGTTCCTATTGACGAGGCGTGTCCTCGTGTATCTAATGCACCGCTTTGTGCGTCATCGGCCTCGCGATGTCACGGTTGTCGATTTGATCCAACCACTGTTCAGTATGCAATGCATGCCTTCTCTTGCTGAAACATTCACTATCCGTAAGTACTACCGGAGTGTAATGGTACGTGCAGATGAGGTGGACAAGAAAAAGAGGTCTCTGATTATTGTATTAGCTGGCCAGCCAGATCAGACGAATGAAGTGCTGATCCAGCAACACTGAGGAACATTATGCAAAACGCAAGGAGAAGCCCGATACACATAGGAGGAAAGTTATACGACAGGAAGGATCAGGGCAACACCAGGATGATAGGCCCAAGGGGTTGCATTCCGGATCAAGACTGAAGTTGTATGAGCCGAAGCCAGCATAAATTCCCCGGAGCATGCTGCCACGAAGAGGCAGACCCTGTCGATGACATTCTGGGACTTTAGCCCTGTTACAGTGCAGTTCCAGCAGAGGGTTGGACAGGCATGAGGCTTGTTCGTAGATCTCAGCGTCGAGTAGTATTAGTGCGCCATAGCGGGAGTTTTGTCATATGTTACAGGTACCGTCTCATGTTGGCTGGGTTGGATGTTTGAGATATCTATTTTGGGACTAGCGCGTCTATGAAGCGTGTTCCCGTGGCCAATCACACCGCGATGGGCATTTTTGGCTCTTCAAGTTGGTCACCGATTCACCATACCGCTCTTCGGCATTGCATGATGGCTTGAGCGATCATGCAGACTGAATTACTATCAATCAAATTGAAAGTATATAACAGTATGAGCCATCCATTCTCCTAAGATCTACGTGGCGATCAGGAACAACATTGACTCCTAGTTTATTGAGACTTATCCATCGATTGCTCAAATCGACGAGCTATCTCGAGTGTCTCGGCATCCAATCTGCTACCTCCAATCAATGTGACGCTGAACGGAAGTAGCCCCTGAGCCACAGGATTGCCCTCCAACTCTGACACTGAATAGGTGCCTGCAGGTACAGTCACAGCGCACAAGTCGAGAACATTGGCAAAGTGGGTGAACTCGCCGAGGACGCTATTCTTCGCGATTGGATCCGCAAGCACTGCCTCGACAGTCCAGTGAGTTGGAGCTGTTGGCACTAGCACGATATCGACACCAGACGAATCGTAGGCAAATACATTTTCTGCTTGACGGGTGTACAACGCTTTTGCTTGTAGGTCTCTGTAAGCCTGGATAGCAGTACTTTGCCTAGCTACAACGCTGTCAAATATTTCTCTGGTGACAGGGTGAAGGTCCCCACGGTGCTTGTCCAGCCAATCATCAGGCAAGCTAGCCAGGCGCTCTGACACAAAGGTGCCTTCATAGAGTAGCTTCCCTGCGTTCTTGAAGGGACTCCAATCAACATTAACCAAGCAGCCACCTATTGATTGCAGCTGCTGAGCCGCATGGTCGAATAATCGACGATATATGGGACTACAGACCGTAAGAGCTTCCGGCGGCGAAATGCCAAATTTGAAGGCTTTCGCTTGAGGTCCTATCGAGTTGATATGTCTCTGTATTGGAGCGGCAGTCTTTGCGCAGGGGTCATTATGGTCCAAAGCCGCACTCAAGTCCCATACTGCCCTGGTATCGGCTACACTGCCGGCAATAAATGCAATACAATCTAGAGATTGACATGCTGGGGTCACTCCTTGAAGCGAAACAAGCCCTCTAGTAGGCTTGTACCCCACGACCCCATTAAAGCCAGCTGGCACACGTCCTGATCCTGCTGTATCCGTTCCTAGTGAGAAGGACACAAGCCGAGCACCAACGCTGACACAACTCCCAGATGACGAACCTCCTGAGATGTAGTCATAATGGAAAACAGAGCGTGGAATACCAAATGGAGACCGGCAACCCGTCAAGCCTGTAGCCAGCTGATCCAGGTTTGTCTTGCCAATGAAGATTGCCCCTTGACTCAAAAGTGCGTCATACACCGGGGCTGATACCGATGGAGTATGAGTCAGAGGAGGGCATGCTGTGGTCGTAGGGAGACCTGCAATGTCAATGCTGTCTTTCACGCTGAAAGGAACGCAGAATAGTGGTGGGAGTTCTTTTCGCTTGGGCCATTGCGATGTCAAGGACTTGACTCTTGCAACGGCTGACTCCTTCGTCTCAAGGTACAACCATACAGCAGGATCCGTAATTTGGTACTTTTCGATCCTGTCATAGACATTCTCGAGTACAGTCACTGGTGACAACCCCTTTCTGTAGGCCGTTTGAAGGCTGCAGATGCTTAAATCCCCGTCGAAGGACAAAGGTTCTTCAGGTCCGGTGCGGGTACTGTGGGTACTATAAGAAGCTAGGACATCGAGCAGAGGCTCTAGGGACGCAACAAATCCGAAAAGTCCTTCGCTCCAATGTATCATATCGAGGGTAGGACATTTGAACTCCTCCTTGTAGCCCGCGGTGGCCTCTTCAATGCCGCCTAGGCAAACTATCAGTTCGCTAACGTATTAGCAATCCGGTCCACAATCAGCACTTACAACATTCAAATCCTCGGTCGTTGGCCTCTCGTAGGGTCGTGGCGAAGCAGCATTCCACTGTTACTCCACATATTATCAGATGAGTGATTGCCTTTGCTTTCAGCTTATCCATTAGGGTGGTATTCCAAAACGCTCCCTTTCCAGGCTTGTCTATCACAACTTCGCCAGGGAATGGCCGTAATTCATCTATGATATCATGGCCGCGTTCTCCTCGGATCAGAAGTCTTCCCATGTCCCCTATATCACCGATAACTTTCAGATGCTGCGTATTGCCTGGAGCTGCATTTTGTCGCACCAATTTGTTCGAGGGGCAATCTGATAAACCTGGCTTATGACCCTCTCGGGTATGAAATACTGGAAGATTAGCACTGCGGCATGCATCGAGCAGCCTCTTTGTCGGAGCGATCGAAGCCTGGACGGCTTCGAGAGAGCCGCCTTGTATCTCTCCAAAGCCATTGGGAAGTAGAAAGTCTCTTTGCATGTCTATGACCAGCAATGCGGTGTGTTCGAAAGGGAATACATACGGGTATGGTTTCGCCTCGACAGTGAGGCATTCTGGAAGGATTTTCGAAGATTCCATGATGTTTGACCGACGCTTTGTCTCAGGGAATTGCTCACCCAGTTGCAATAAACCTGTGGCCGGTGGGTATTTGGCATTGGGCATTATTAGTAGATGTAAGTAGGAAATGCGACAATAGAGAGGTTTAGCATACTTTTTCAAAGCTACTTTTTCAGTTTAAGTTACGCCCGGGAGGGTAGTTTTTAAGGGTTGCCTAATAGGGTAGGTGGGCGCTTGAAAGTGTCTTTCAAGAGTTGAAAGATACTTTTAGATGCTGGCTCTTAAAACTTCGAGTTTTTAAACAGATTTTAACACCTCCGTAACCACTACTTTACCGATTTTCTTTTAAACTTCGCAAGATGATAGCGTATAGACTACTTAGTAAACTGTAAAATTATTATAAAGTTATAATAGATACAGAGTCTTTAATATTAAATGTTAATTATCTCTCGTTTTTGATGTTCGTGATCTACAGGGTCTTCCTAAAAGGGTAGGTGTGGCAGCCGCGTCGCGATTTCGCACCCATGCTGTAATTAATTTGACACTTTACCTGTTATGATTTGAGAAAGTAGGATTGAAAAAGTGTGCTAAACCTCTCTAACGCATCTCTTCATCTTCAACTTGTCAATGCGTGCTTCGCAATGAGGGACGTCGTCTCATAAGAGAGTTCCTTGATAACGCGTGACCAGGAGCTCGTTAGATGGCACTGTTGGACACTTGTCCCTCATCACTACTTTCGATGTCATTGGGCAAGTGGTTCAGGATGGATGCGCTGCTACCCCACATGTTCTATCTAACCGAGTCGGGAATTTTGAGACTTTGACTGTCGGGTGTGCCAGGACCTCGCGGGCAGCCTCATAGGGCTCACAGGGGCTCACAGGGCTGATATACCAGCCCAATCTTTGTACTACCTCTCTCCTTCAATCAATGCAGGGCTTAATCGTACCTCTGTCTCAAATGTGGTCCAGTACGTCCAGTACCTTTTCCTGTCTAGAATTCCGCTTCTACACAGGATTCATCAGCCGCAAGTGCTTCCAAAACGGCGGTCATGCTCCTAATTAGGTGGCACTGCTGCCGCACAACAAGTAGGTGCATGTTCTATATAATAGTTCTCTTAGCTGTGTCCGACTTCTTTCAAGATGCTCCACGTTGTGTTGCAAGTATCCAAAGTTATGCGGACGCAGCAGATGAAAGACCTTACCTCCGCTGTGATACGAGATTCAACTACTCTTGATTTGATTGATGGCTAGTAGCAATCAAATGAATGATTGCGAGCTTCCCCGACTCTGACCCCCAATCCTGTAACCATTCAGGCTACAGGTTTCTGAAAAGGCAGCACTCCGATGCAATGACACGATGCTAAGATGTTTCATCCACGATGTATGGCGAAATTCCGATGAAAATAAGACCCGATTTGAAGCACAAGCAGAGTAATTTCCCAGCCCTCTAGTAATAAGAGTAATGTACTTACATTTCTTCCCGCCTGGAAAATGACACAACTTGCCTAGACGCCGTCTATCTTGCTAAACTCAGGTAAAGTTCTGTTCCCAATTTACAAATCACACCTTCACCTTAAGCTTGAAGCCACTCCTAGCTACTCTCAATCCCGCGTACATCACACCTGATGTACAAGCCGAAACACCGCCAAAAGCCCAAAGGCTATTCCAATTCAAGGGATCACGCGTGCCTAATATACTCCCACCACCGGGTCCACCAATCAGCAAGCCGAACGCAACCATGCTGAAGCCCATGCCTATCCTCGTTCCGACTCTTGTCTTGTCCTTAATCAATGCAACAAAGCAAACGGGCGGCATCGCGATGAAGACTCCGCTGAAGAACCCTGCCAGTATCGCAACGACAATGATCGCTGCTTCGCTCTTCACTGCCATCATACAGAGTAACAGAACTCCTGTAATGAAGGCGCATGGGGCGATAAGATTGAATGGTCCAGTCTTGTCGGAAAGAGCATTCGGGGCAGTACGACCGAAAACTGATGCGGTATTGAAGATTGGGACGATATAAAAGGACATGGAGGTATCTGTAATGTGACGTTGGAGGGCGTCGTAGGAGAGATAGAAAAGGATGACGCTGAGGCCCATGAAGCCGATAAGTGTGGCGATCACGAACACCATGTAGGGGATATCTGTAAAGGCCGACCAATCAATAAATGCTCTGGCCTTTGGTGGTTGGACGCGAAGCTTCATGATCAGAATCGGGATGGAAAGGGTGCCAAGCGCTATAAAGGCAATGACGCGGACAGACCAAGGAAATCCAATGCGGTCGATGAGACGGTACAAGACGATGGGATAGATTACACCACCGAGTGAAGAGCCAGACGATGCCAGACCTATGGCTAGTCCAAGCCTGGTGCTGAAATATGTCGGAAGTACAGAGACGGAAGGCACGAATAAACATCCCGCGCCGACACCCACGCAGAACCCTTGCGCGAGCAATACTTGCCAGTATTCGTTGCACAGACTCAGCATCATGTGGCCGAACACGACGCCAAAGCTCCCGACCACAAGCAATAGGCGTAGGTAGCCTCGATCGTAGATTGGGCCTGCGAATATACCGGCAACCAGGACCATAAAGGATTGGATTGCACCGATCCATGCAATATCTGAGGATGACTTCATGAAAAGATCGCCTGACTCGTAGTACGTTTGGAAGACACCAAATGCATTCAGAATTCCCCAAGTATTAAAAAATAGCGCGAACGCTCCAAGCACGTGAAGCCATGCGAGGAGCCCACCATTAGGAGGTGGGCCGATGCTACTAGCTGCGGGTGGAGCGGGCTCACTTGCTGGCTGTTTCTTGATGGTGGTCATGCTTTTCATCTAGCGAGGCAGGATGAGTCTTTGAGCTGCTTGCTGACGAATGTGACTGTGGCGAGGGGTCAATTTGATGGGGCAATTTTTCGCCCATATTTTTGATGGTGTTCTGGTGGTGGGAGGAGCTTTGGCAGCCATAGGTTCGTGCAGTTATAATATGTTAATGTAGACAACGCGCCTTGACAGCTGGAATATGTTGCTCGGCCGAGCTACGGCCTTCGGTTTTCGGACGACGGTCTTAGCACCTTTTGGTTCTCCGAGCACACTGAACAGTGTGCGGCTTGTATTGTAGAGAGTGGACCTCTAGAAAATAGTGGAAGGCTGACATGAGTATTGTGAAATGAGATGAAAGTTCAGGCGGGCCAAGTCTAAGATCCCTCCGTTTGAGGTTAGCGGTATGCCTGCCCTTGGTTCGAATCAAGTAAGGCCCCGCCGTAAGCCGTCTTTAACTCCGTCCCGCGGACCGGGAATTGCTGTAATGAGGTTGGCGCTCGATGAGACCGTGGCACTTCCATGACGACATCATAGAATGCAGTGCGACGACGAACTTCGCAGATTTTATTGATGTGACAGTAATGGAAGACTATATGTATAAAGCTTGAACCATTATGATCTTGCTAAAGAAGAGCTTTCTGATGTGGTAAATGGAAGATTAGTTGAGTTTGGATTCACAAAAAGTGTACCCATAGCTGAGATGATATCTGTCGCGAACTGACGCTCCTTCCCCATACCACGCAAGAAGGCTTGCAAATCCCCTGCCAGATGATAAGGGACCGAGGAACCTATGTTCGCGACAGGTTGCAGAGCATTTAAGTACTCGTGAGTGTGCTAATGAATATCGTTGAGTGTTTGTGACGGCTTGAGCATCTGTGCGGCTATTGTGCGTAAATCCACTGGGACCAACTATGTGGCGACCTCGAAGCAGGCGTGACCGTCAAGGTCATCTTTGGGACGACTATCAAGTGAAAAGGCCTTCACGAGGATTTTGTGCCGAAGGCATTGAAGGTGGGAATGTCTCCTGGCACCGGAGCCGCTGGTCGCTAGGGGGAAAGGATTGGTGAGTGTGCAAGGGGCGGTGGATCTCCAGCAAAACCCTGTCTCGATAAGGAAGCTTGTGGTATTGTGAAATCGACGTGAGATAATATGATCCATCCACTCTTAAAATTCATGTTATTTGAGTCCCTATACAAGATATTGAGAGTAAACCTTCCTGTCCCGTACATCGTAGCAAACCCTCTCACCCTTATTTGAAAATCATGTCCAACGTCGGGACCTCCTTATCATCCCCATTAAAGCACTCCTCATGATAAATCTTTTGGTCCGCATAACGCTCACAAACATCCTCCACATCTTCCCACTCAGGAACATGCTTACAGCAGCTCCCATCCTCTCTCAATGCCCTTATAATAGCCTTAATCCACGTCCGATGTGTTTCCGCCATGGGCTCCCCGCCTTGCATGCCTATGATCTTTATAGCCTCACTCCAGTTTTTAATTTTGCCGATCATGATTCGCACCAGGATATTCTGGTGTCTTTTCAATTTCACATCGTTCATCTTCACAGTCCATTTGCGTCGAGTATCCGCCTCCTCATGGGGGAGGCGTGGTCGAAACAGCCAGCGTTTTCCCATTGTTTCTGGAGTCTCGTTTTTAGGCGCGACGAGAAGTGCCCAGTGGTATTCTCGCGGTTGGCCAGCTGTTGGGAAGGTGCCGCCGAGCTCGCCGCCGAGGGCGTAGAGGGCGACGTAGAGACGGGGTTTATTCATGTCGAGGAATATGTCCTTGTTTGTACGATCTGAAAATGACATTCTTGGGGTCTCTTGGTTGTAAGACGGTGAGGGCTATGTCTTCTTCTTATCTTATAGCAGGAGGCCCGATGAGCCGGGCTGTCAACGAAATGATGCACGATATTGAGAGGGTTCTGATTTTCCAACTATCGCTGTTACCCCTTCAATGTTCCACGGACACATGGCCCACATGGCCAAGCATCTGCTGCAGTGAGGGTCTCACAGTGAATAAGAAGAGTACCCTACGTCTACAGTATATCAAGGAAAATATACCGCAGTGACAATAATGAAAGAACAGTATTCCCACAGCCAAAAATTCGGATGCACTCGATATTTCTTGCTGCCGTGCATCATTGTCGATAGAGTGGGGACGAAATACATCAAGCGATTGAACTTTTTGGATTTTCAGAATCGTAGTCACGACGATGATGGCCGCCGAGACGGGACAAGATGGAACTTACTGTAGTCTTTGAATGGAGGAAATGACTGGATAACTTGAAATCGTGGACGCTAATTACGCGGAAAAGATGCCGACTTTTGCGTCAAACCTGTGTGTTGAGGTCCGAGATAGGCTCATACCGCCGCTATATATAAATACCTATAGACATTGAAGACCACCAGGCATCAGTGGACATTGTTTGCCCCAGAATAATTAATCAAGGAAAACACCTGTCCTTGGCTTCTCACGATGTCCATTTCACTGACCAAATACGGCGATCTACCATCTCTTCTAGCTCACGAGAAGACATGGCTCTGGATCATCGTTTACGAAAACGGGCGCAAGTCACATTACAACGGAACATACCGTCACTGGGCGTACGTCATCGGCACAAAGCCGAGGCCCGAACGTCCTACAGCGCAAAGGCATTCGATTCAATGTCTGGAAATGCCACGACCTCAAATTAGATCCTCACGTTAAGTTCGAAAAATACGAGGATGAGATATTTGAACCCGAAGGTGCACTCTCGTCTTATGGAGATTGCCTCACGAAGACTTTTTTCTGGTATTTTCAGCTTGCGGAGATCAAGGATGAGAAGGCGCTCCGGCTTCACCTACTGGCCCACGCGATTCCCGAGGTCCAGATAACTAGCACATGGACATGTTATGATTGGATGCGGGTCATCTTCAACGGTCTAGTGACAGATCGGGCGATATCATTAGTAAGAAGTCCAAAGAGCGGGAAGGAGATCACACGATTCGAAGAGATTGAGGCAGAATATATAGTTCCGAACTCGCGCAACAGCTTGGACATAGTAGGCATCCAGGCAAAGACCAGCCCAGGCACCCAAGTCAGCGCCCACATCGTGGTTTCTCAAGCGGTAACCTCTCAACATACGGGCATTCTGGAGGATTTGCGGGCACGAATAGGGAGGAGATAGCTTGGAGTTAGCCCAAACTTTGGTCATTTTCCCATGCATTTTCCACTTCGGAGGCAAGAGTCCTGATGATTTGAAAAAGCTTGGGCCGGACATCCTTCTTAATCGTTCTTGCGCCCATCTGTACTTTCTCCTTCATACATCTTTAACGCTGCCTCTATCTTCTTGTATGGCCAACTCATGTACGGATACAAGAACGGGCGCTCATCGAACCTGTTGTCGTCGGGACTATACTGCTCAGCATGATAGGAGGGTGTCACCGTGGTCATCTTGTGGCGATTGATACCATAGAAATGGAAGAAAGTTTTTACCTTGTCGTAGATCTGTCGCGGTGTCATAATGTCTTGCCACTCATACAGCAACTTTTCCCAAGTGCCAAACGGGCCCAGCTTAGATACCTTGCGAAGCCGACCCAGGATGCTAAGCTCCTTGTAAGTCAGGCCCATCTCCTCCTCGTCAGATTGCGTGTATGTTTCCGAGTATGGTACGAGTTCCGCAGTGGGGGTTGCAGTAAGAAACTCGTCTAAGATTGGAAGATTGAAATTCTCCTTAGCCCAATTCAAGAATCTTCGGAGATCGATCTTGCTAATTCCACCAATTGGATTTAGGTCTGCGCTGGAACAATCGTATTTCGTGTAATATCCCCTCAGTTGCTCGTCGACATTGGCGCTTGCAAGAACAAGTAACGAGCCACCGTTGCGTCGGCCTCTTACTGTAGGAAGCATCTGTGCGAAGAGATACGACAAGACCATGCGAAGACGGCTTTGAATGTTCTGTAGACTCAAGCCTTCTGCTACAGTCCCTCCTTGAGTCCTGAAGCGCGGCGTGAAGCTTGTTACCGCAGTAAAAACACCTAGCATGGCTGTCACGATAGAATCTATGTTGAGATCGGTATGATAGGAATTCAGCACTTTGCTAAGATCTTTCGCTCTCTTGCGAGTCTCTTTTGAGCTATTCTTCTCTGTGCCCATATAACATGTGTGAAATATCCTTCCGCACAGCTCCTCGGCTGTGGAAGGTAGCCAGTCATTGTCCGCACAGATCATATGTAGGTCTGCAATCACTTGCTGATTATCGGCCTTGATAGCTTGAACAACGAGCCTGCACATGGAGAAGACGATTATGGCTGAGCTTGCGCTGTCGGCTCCGCCCGAGAGGGGCAAGAAGAATCCGGTTTGCTTACAACGCCTCAGATAATCCCAGAGATAGCATGCAGGACCCAGGGCGATCTCACTTTCGGGTGTATGAAAGAACGGATCTTGAGGTTGGGACGGAACAGTCTTCGCGACAAGGAAAGAGCCCGAAACGGAGAGGGGGAAGTCCACTTCTACGCGAGTGTATTGTCTGGCCTGCGTTGCTTGTTGAGACCGGCTGGGCGAGCAACGGAAAGATCTGACTTCTTCAATGTCACAGGTCGCCGTGATCACTTCCACATCCTGAAGACTGAACTGAGACCCTTGGGCTAGCAGTGAGCCATTTTGAAAGATCATAGCGCTACCATCATAGTAAAGTCTGTCCCCATCGCAACCCTGCTGGTTTGCATATAAATAAATTCCGCCCGCTTTCCTTGTTGCTTCATTTATCAAACTATAGCGGGTCTGCAATTTCCTCAACTCGTGGTGAGAGCCGCTGGAGTTTGTGAAAATCTCGATACCATCAAGAGACATTTGGATATGAGGAGCGTTCGGCGTGAAGAGTTCCTCACAAGCCTCGCAACCAACGACAGTGTCCTGGCAGCTGATGACTGCATCACCAATAGTCGTTGTCTTCTTTCTTACGATGTCCTGGATCATCCGAGGAAGGTAGTACTGCTCGGTGTGACCTAACCTTCCCCAGGGCGTGAAAAATCGCAATTCTCTATAGTTTCCGCTTTCTGCAAAGTACAGTTTTGGCCGGATCAGAAGAATTTGTCCATTGAAGCAAATGACGCGGCAGTTATAGCGAACATTGCGGTGCATGATAGGCATTCCAACATCGAGCAGAATATCTCGACACGATTCATCTTGGAGGATCCGTGAAAGCATCTCCCAAGAGTGTAAGAAAGTGTCAGACTCCAAGAAATGATCATAACATCCATATCCGGTAATTTCCAATTCTGGACCTACTCTCAGGGTAGCGTTCTTTGATTTTGCCACCTGTATTGAAGTGATTATACGGCCAACGTTTCCCTCCCAGTCTAAGGCCCATTGATTAAGCTGGCATGTAGCCAGGGTCCTATGAATTCGGAGTTAGCAATGCTTTTCTGGGACGGGAAAGGAGCCTTAAAAAGTTTTATAGAGTCTTCGCTCCTGAAAACGTGTCTCAAGACTCGACCTGATGTCCCTACTAGGATAATTTGACTCCGAAGACATAACTTACATGTAGTTTGGCATTTTAGGGTATTAGCTACAATATGGCCTTGAACGGCTTTTGGAGCACTTAGTGAGGAACCACGGATCAAGGCCAATTCAGCACTGCCTTCGACAGGATTAAAGTGAAAGTTATGACAGCCATGAATTGATTCGGAAGGATGTCTAAAGATAAAAGCAATAGTAAGTAAAAATAAACCCTTTGGCCGTGTTATTTCCAGCCCGAGGTTTTACCGACAGAGGCTAGCGAAGCTAGCGAGTTGGGAGTTCTGAACATTGTGTTCGCGAGAGATTGTATTGAATATTCCTCAACACAGTACTTGTCCTGATGAACCAATCACGTGAATTTGAATTCGCGAAGGGATTAAATCAGTCTATGACATGGACATAGAATTCATACTATCCAACTAGAGACTGTAATTTTAAATCAAGTAGCCCGATTACTTTTCGTGGGAGCTTCGTTGTCGTTATGTCATTAATGATGGATTGTCAATTCGTCTCTTTAGCCGTAAATCGTATAGGATCGTAGCAGTACCTCTCTCAATATATCTTTACCTCGACCAATGAGTGACCTCCCTGTAGGTGTATCAAAGCAAGCTCAGTCACCCGTTTTCACTCCCTGTTTGTTACTACCCTTCCTGCGCCTCGCGTACTATGTACCAATGATATTATGCCTGCTCAACGTACCGATTGCAATTCGCATCGACTCAGGTATCGGATGTCCCAAGATTTACAATCCAGAGCAGCACACGTCCAACTTTTTCTCAACTCGTCTTGTTCTCCCAGATTTCGTCGACTCGAAGATGGGAGCTTCAAGTCTATAGTCGGCGAGATCTAGGAGATCGAGAAGCTCTCATTTCTGATTAAAGCGATGTAATGCGATACTTTTGGTAGATTCATGGTGGAGATAATCTCCTCAGGCCAAGGCTGCCTAGGTTCGATGTCGCCAGTTTGGAGTTAGGCCTTTACGATTGCGGAACCTCCACGAGCCATGTTCAATTGTTGCGGAAAACAAGCGGGACATGGAGGTAGCGGGCCAGAAAGTTAGAGCGCGCGTACATAGCCAGCCATGTTTTCGGCTCGGGAAGTCCGATAAATCGACATCACGGATGTCGGTGGTCACTATGTCCTTGATTTAGGTAGGAAACGCATTGAGACTCAACAATGCTCAGCCTTAGTGTTGGGATTTAGAGATTTTCGAGGCCAAGATACGTTGCTTAGTTGGTGGAAACTCTCGGGAGATTTACCAGATCCGATGATTATGTCTCATTCGAGACTCATTCGAGTTCGAGGCACACATTCCGTGGTGAACTGAATCCCTTCGGCAAGGTCGATGTTCCGGAAGACCCTGTGCTGTAGATCAGCTCGGCATATGATGGATGATTGGATCTGATATCAAAGTCGCCTCATGTGGCCGGCGAGCGCGTCCTTATGTAGGCTCCCAGATTTCCAAGTAATCTCTCCTAGCTCACGCTCTTCCACCTTGGGACTATTTCAATTCCTTGGGCATCGGTCGTTCTCTTTGTAAGTTGCGGCTCAGAAATGGGGGATATATAGGGACCACTGGACCGAGTCAAAAGCTCCGGCAGGAAGGGAACGCAAGCTGACAAAAACCTCTACTACAATGTACGTTCGTGCCAAAGTATATATGAAAGTCACGGGCGACATAATCACGACTTCCCAGAACGGGATGAACTCCATCTCTCGTCTCCGTTTTTCCATTGTGTCAACCCTTGCAAGGTTTGCAGGATTCTTGGGGAACATTTTCCAATACCAGCGTTGCCAGCGCCCCAATCGATGTCCGTCTTGATAGGTCTCGCAGACTAGGAAAATGAGGGTGGTTGCGACGATTGTAATACAGCCAACACGCCACAGAATTCGCTCTATTCGGGTAGGGAAGCTAAAGTTCCAGGCAATGAAATGCAGGCAGCAGTAGGCCAGGATAACGATAAAGAGCAAAATGGCGTTTGGGCCAGCTCCAATGACTGGAAACTTATCGTTCGTAAATCGAGGAAGCGGTCGCTCGCGTGGACCCATCCGAAAGTGCAGATGTGGTTGGATCTCAGTCAGCCATGAGGGTGATTGATTGTCAATAAAGTCAAGAGGAGTTTGCTGATATATTGTGTTTGCTCCGGGCATGTTGCGAGCTTCCTTGAGTATATCCGCTATCGTGTTCGGTATTGAAATAATTGTTGGGCTTTCAACATCCAAAGGCTTGTTGGACCACTGATAGTATGAGGCATAGGTGCAGAACACATATGTAAATGTTGTCAGCTCGAGGGTTGTGACGGGCATATGTTGGATTGCACGGCCAAGAACTTGTATCACAAACCATCCCGTCTGCACCATTGTTAATAGCTTCTGGAAGCCATCTTGCTTGCTCTTGTCCCAAATTTCTTTGCCAGTGGTTGACGGAAAGGGAGTGTACCCACGGGTCACCAGATAGTGTAGCTGTTTAGCATTGATCGGAAATCGGGGGAAGTCCGGTGTCTCCAAGATGAAACCGCCCATGTTGGCATAGAAACCATGTCGCATTGTCCATTTATTATATCCAGATCTTTTCCACATTTCCACCGAACGCGCAGCTTCAACCTTTTGGCCTGTAGCAAAAGCAACGATGAATTCCGGAGCCATGATCGCCTGAGTCATCCAGCGCAGCTTGCGATACCACCGTTGCATATATGTCTCCTTGAGCGACGGTACGTTCAAATGTAAGGATGTCCAGGTGCAAAGGAATATAGTGAAAATAGATCCCCACAGGATGTCAAATGTACCCCGACCGTTTGGCTGACTGACCCACCCATCTCTTCGTCCAGCAGAGGGCGGATTTGCGGTGCAAGCAGCTGGAAGTCCTGGAAATGTGGAGCTGGCAGCAGCACTCGGATCTGTAGTATTTGCAGCCGTTACCGCAACAAGATGTAGAGCCAGGAAGAGTAGTAGGCGCCCCATTCCGCCACGCGCTGTCCGTTGCGCGCCCCAGAGCAAGGACCGGGCATCACCGCTTCCCACTGATGCAGAGTGAGAAGTAATTCAGGAAAATGCTGGGCTGATCATCCCAATTGCATCCAAATGATTGCCATAGACAGATCGAATAACTCAATTGGGTCGCTCGGGTTCAGGACTGTTGGACCACGCAGTTCTGGCCCGTCTGATGAGGCTGTTCAGTGTTGTCATCCTGAAGGTCGAGGTTGGTCATAAAGGCGGTGGCGGGGCACATGAGATTCGTACATTCTTAGCTCAATTCGCTCTAGCGCCTCCGCGCGCCTAGTTTCTCAGGCAAAAAGCACGAGGTCGGGGATTGAATTTCCTGGCATAGGGCAGAGGTGAGGCTGTACCTGGTGACCACACACGGCGACACGCCAGCAATGTCTCATTCAGGCAGCACTACTTTGATCAGCGCGGCAGATGGGCAAGACCGATGACACGGCCACGGCAGAAATAGAACAAGCTCCTGCTACAGCTGGAATTGATAGATTGTATTTACCCTGCGTTGAATGCTCATCTCCGTTCTTTAGAGCATTCGGTATCGCATTTTGGTCCTGAGACATAGACAACGGCTCTTCCGAAATTTCCACCACATTGTTTTTCCTGATGAGTTCGGATCCTCTCCTCAGAGACACGTCTGTTGAGAGCAATGAGAAAGTCTGTTATGAACCCCGATCGGGGCCGCTGGACGGGACTACTCAGGATTATTTGATCTATTTCATTACCGGAAATCCAGGCTTGATATCTTATTACCAACCATTCCTGTCTCGACTGCACGATCTGCTTGAGAGGAGTTCTGCCACGGAGTCTGCGCGCTTCCATATCTGTGGTCATTCTTTCAGAGGGATGGAGATGACTGAGACTGGCGGACACGACAAGCCCCCGGCATCGCCTCTAAGCCTTGAGCAACAAATTCACTGGCAGGATGACCTCCTTTATCGACACGTTAACTCCCACCGGGAACGAACGGGCAACAATCCTAAGGTCATTCTAATGGGTCATTCTGTGGGATCATACATATTGCTCGAGCTGATACGGCGGCACCGCGACAGAATCGTTGATGGTGAGAAAGACTTTGATTTGATTGGAGGTGTTTTGTTGTTTCCAACAATTACCCATATTGCCCAATCGCCCTTAGGAATGGTAGCATCTGTAAGCTGTGAATTATAGCACATCCTAGCGACAGGGCAACGACTGATTGAGCAATTAAAATAGAGGGTCTTGAGAATTCCATACTTGCCAATTGTCATGGGGTTTCTGGCAAAAGCACTGTCCGGGCTGCTTCCCACAAGTATTCTTGACAGGCTAGTCAAGCTGGTCACAAAATTTCCAGATTACGCCGCAAAAACGACATGCACATTTATCAAAAGTCCAATGGGCGTCCGGCAAGCCTTGTAAGCATACTCTTGATTGTCAGGTAGACGTTTTGTACTGAGGTCTTTCTCTCAGACACCTGGCACGGGATGAAATGCGCACTATTACAGAAGACAAATGGGGTGAAGAAGTTTGGGGAGCTGCCACGGCCGAAGGTACCAACAATCGAGACACGGCGAGCTGGAATCTGACCCTGTACTGGGGCGAAGGAGTAATCCTACCAACTCTCTGACAGACATACACTGGAATGCTGACAGTTGTCATAGGACAAATGGGTTGCCAATCACACGCGGGACGCACTGATAGATGCGCGGAGCCGGCGCTCTTCTGTGCGAACTGGGTCGCAAACAGAGGACTGGAAGCCAGTGATGTTAATTGACGACGAGAAGATTCCCCACGACTTCTGCACTACCATTCGCAACAGTAATATCGTCGCTGAAAAGGTCAAGTCTTGGGTGGATGGCATTATTGAGTCACACCACATGGCAATTTCATAAGCCGCGATGAATCGCACCTTTTGGATCTCTGAAAATCTACGAAACATGATAAACGACAGGCACGTTCTTTTGAGCCGGACAAGGCGTGTGTTAACAAGCTCTCATCTGAAGGGGGAGATTTTGGAGATACCAAGTTGGCGAGACGTTAAGTACGACTAAATACCCATTTACGTGTAAGGAGGCCTGCGTTGCGGGCGAATCGCAGCGGGAGGATTTGTAACGACAATTATGGATAGGGAATGTGCTCGCGTCGAAAAGAATGCTTGCTCGAGTCCACTTTCCCATAGCCGTTCATTACGTATCAACTCGTGGCCTCAAAAGCACAAATCGATAATAGGAGAAGGCATCAGGAGCAAGCGTGAGCAAGTGTCTACGCCAGCAATATTAGAGCAGCGTGAGAGGCGTGGGAAATCCCAGGCAACTGCTAGTGCTAACGACTCTAGACCTGCTGCTTCGTAATCAGATTTCACTCCTCGTCATGTAAGTAAGGGCACTTCTACACTGTCACACCGTCGAAGCTGTAAGACGGTTTACATCGGCCACTTGCCAGCCAGGTGGCTTGATCGGTTCATAGCCAGTGCCTGTTTTGTAGATGGTCTCGAGATGGTGTCCCTTGAACTGCATTGATATGTCAGCAGGAAGCACGTTTATGCTTCCGATATCGGCGCCAAGGTTCCCAGCTGCATATGGCTGAAGTCTAGACCACATCTGCTCTAGCGCTCTGGTGGGGAAGTGGATATTTTCATCATCGCGACTGCAACGAGCAAGTCTTCGCGTTATGACTCAGGCGACGGCACGTTTTGTCATGGCTCGCCAGCATAAGATGTCTGACTGCGCTCAATTGATCCTTCTCATAGGTATAGATAGAAGAACGATACTGGCAGCAGAACTCAATTGCTTTCTTCATCCTCTCCTGTTCAGCTCCTTGTTCCATAGGGAGCAGCACACGGTCGTGTATCCAGCCCGAGAACTGATGCTTCCTTCCATTCTGTGATTTCTTGCCTCTTCTTCCGTACCTTCAATCTCTGTCTTCTTTCAATCTCGAGACTTGCTTTCCCACATCATCCTCGATCATCTTAGCAGATCGCAGAGTGTCCATGAATGGACCATTGGCAAATCGGGTCAAGAACCTTGGCCAGAAAAGTAAACCCACGATTGTGATCTCTCTGAGTGACGACCAACAAAAAGAATTCGTTCCCCGGTATACGTCGTTGGATGAGATCAAAGGTGAAGTTGCTGTCACCACTTCGTCTGACACTACTTTCGACGACATCTACATTACATTTGAGGGTGCAACCAGAACCTTTGTCGAGAAGATCGCAACCTCTTCCCCCACAAATGGCAGAACAGAAGCATTCCAGAGCTTCCTGCGCCTCGTACAACCTTCCGATTCCGAGTCAATGCCGCAGCCTCGAGTCTTGGAAGCAGGAAAGACCTACAAGTTCCGTTTCACCTTTGTTGTACCAGAGCGCCTCCTCCCACAAGCCTGCAATCATGCAAAGCAGAGCACTTTCCCCGAAGGTGGTCATCTTGCCCTTCCTCCGAGTCTAGGAGATCCGATGGTAGCCAGCATGGGAAAGTCACTCATGGATGACATGGCACCAGATATGGGGACAATAGTATACGCCATCAAGTGTAGAGTCACTAACGGGCGGGGTACGACGGGAAAGATTCGCATACTCGCAGACGATTCAAGAAAGCTTCGGATCATACCGGCAGTTCAGGAGGCTCCACCGCTGAGCGTTGAAGGAGGTATGAGGGATGACTACAAATTGAGAAAGGAGAAGCCTATAAGGAAAGGCTTATTCAAAGGCAAGCTCGGAAACATAGTCATGGAGTCTGTACAGCCTACGAGCTTGCGACTACCACCTGTTCGTTCCGATTCAGAGTGCCCAGTAACAACTATGGCAACCGTCAAAGTACGCTTCGATCCAGCAAAAGAAACCTCTCAGCCGCCCCGACTCAACAATCTCCAAGCAAAGCTGAAAGTGGCCACATTCTTTGCTAGTGTACCCATGCAGGATTTGCCGGGCAAAAGTAGCGACTTCCATTACAGTTCCATCAAAGGTATCTTCGTCGAAGCACTGAATCTCTCTTCTCGCTGCCTCGCCAATCAGGGATGGAAAAAGCACAGCAGCCCCTCAACGCCAGCAACATCTAGCCGCCAAGACTCCGCCTGGTCCACCAGGTCCACCTCGTCCACCTCAAACAATAGCTTTCCTTCGCCTTCATCAGCCTACAACGGCAAATCTTTCTACACCGCCCAGGTGGTCGTCCCAATCTCACTACCCAAAGGCAATAAAGTCTTCGTTCCCTCCTTCCACAGTTGTCTCCTCTCGCGTGTCTACGCACTCGACCTATATCTCTCTATCAACACGCCCAGCGCCTCAGTCTCGGATCCTACACTTCATGTTAAATTGCCCATTCAAGTATCTTCAGAAGGAAATCCGCACCCTCAGCCCACTCTCTCAGCCGATGAATCCGACGCGATTGCTTCACGAGAAGCGAACGACTTCTTCACCCCTCGCAGCATGGCTCCCCCAAGTCCACAACTTACAGAGCGAGCCCAGCTAGGCGCGCCGCCAAGCCCTGGTCCAGGGTGGACGCATCGTGCGGACCTGTCCCAACTCGCTGGCCGACCGAGTCCAGAGTACGGTATGCGCGGACACAATGCTCAGCAACGCTTTCAATCGTTGAGCTTCGAGAATGAAGAACGGATAGAAGAGCGCGAAGAAGAAGTCCTGGCACCGCCTCCTGGATACTCCGCTTTTGGAGGCAGGAATAGAGTCCAGAGCAATGTGCCCAGCCAGCTTGGTCAGGTACGGATGACCAGCGTCCGTGCGTGAAAGCTTACTGATTCTTGGATTAGAATCAGAATCAGAATCAGATATGAATAGTCTTTGCTGTTGACGGTGTATGGATTATGAGATATGATGTTAAGATGGCGCTTTACGTGCAGGGGTTTATTCTTCGGTTTCAGTGATACCCACGGCTTCGTATGTCTTAATGCTTTTTTGAGACTTCAATGGTCTACCATCAAATAGCAGTGCATTTCAACAAGAGGATTGCATTACTACGCATAGCTTGGGAAGGTCGATTCGATAGTCCATCCTAATCGAATGGTCATATTTTACCATGACCACTCGTACTTTCAAGCAAATGTATTTAGCGCCAAACACAACTCCTGTTTGGATTCACGGCGAAATCACCCAAGAAGCCAGCCCAAAGAACACGTCATGAGAATCCTAAATGGATCAAACTTCATTTGGAAACGCATGATGCATCATAACTCCAACAAGCATAGCAAAAGCGAATGATTCGGACCTGTTTGATCCTTTGCTGTTGATCTCGATGTTGTTGGAATATGTGGTCGTTTGGGAATTGGTGTCATGTGTGATATCTGTTTCGAAGTTTTGCTGTGGTGAGGTCGATCCTGGTGGCGGTGTTGCGTTGGACCCATTCTCATCGACCTTCGAGCATGGGCTCTGGGGTTTAAAGGGTTAGGTTGGTAGAAGAGCCTATATCGCAATGATGGAAAGTTTTGAGGAAATCTTAGAGATGCTGGAAAGGTCTTGTCATGAGATTTCATGGCGCGATTCTCAAGGCAAGCGTATGTGTCTCTGATAGCAATGTAATTGAAAAATTATTCTAAAATATCCAAAATCATCGCTCTGAATTGAGCGGGTAGAAATGATTACCTCCCCTTGAAAACGCCGGATGCTATGCAATAAAGAAAAGCTCTCCCTTTCAATTCCAGATCTCGTCTAAGCCTGTCTCTTGTAACTCTTATAGTACCCAGTCGGCACAGGAACGCTGCCCGTCCCGGTTCCATATCCTTCACTACCTGAGGGCAAAACGCCAGTCCCGCTTGGCGCTGGCGATCCACTGCCCGAGCTGCCAGTTGGGAAGGGGGCTTGGCCTGGGATGGATGTGTATGGGCCTGAGTCGCCTGAGCCGGAGCCCACTGTGGGGGCGCTGCCGGAGCCGCCTGCGGTGACGGTGACGGTTACGTAGACGCTTTGGGTTGTTGTTGAGGTGGATGCTTGGGGGCAGGCGCCGCTGAGACCACCGCTGCTGCCGCTGCCACTGCCACTGCCTGATCCGCTGCCTTGATCGGAAGAAGAACCGCTACCGCTACCGCTGCTGCTACCACTGCCTGAGCCGCTTCCGCTACCTTGACCGGAAGAAGAACCGCTACCGCTGCTGCTACCACTGCCTGACCCGCTGCTTGACCCACTACCTGAGCTAGAGCCTGAACCTGAGCTAGAGCCTGAACCCTGAGACGGATTGGAGCCGATAGCAGAGTTGGTGTAGCCTGGTCCCGATCCCACCGTGGGAGACCCGCCTGCTCCTCCATTCACACCCGATGTTGATGGGCAGATGACTTCATATTGGGTTGTAGGGACAGTGATGGTCGTGGTGATCAGAGATGTGGTCAGAGAGGAAGAATAGTATGTTTTTGTTCCTGAAGCAGAGATAGGGGTTGAACAAGGGACGAAACTCGCTAGGGGCTGTTAGTTTGCAGTACTAGCTTTCTGGACTGAATGAGACTCACTGATTGTGGACGTAATTGTGGTATAACCTGGGAGGGTCTTGGTGATGGTTGATCGGACATCGCTTGTGATGGTGATTGTGGTTGGAGGGACGCTAGTTGGCGATGACCCCCCTGAGCCTCCTGTGCCCGTTCCCACTATGCCGCTGCCCGTTGCGCCAGGGGGGAGTATGCCTGTGCCACTTTGCCTGGGAGGAATGACACCTGTGCCTGTTCCTGAGCCAGTACCCTTTGGCGGTAATACACCCCCGGTGCTTGACGGACGTTTGGTGTAGCTAACAGAGCCGCTTGGGTAGACACCACCACTACCGCTGGGCAAGATACCGCCAGTGCCAGTACCAGTGCTGCCGGTCCTGTATGGGTAAGAGACGGGGCCGGTGAGGCCTGCAGGGAGAACGCTGGGTAGAGCGCTGGATGAGCTTCCCCACGTCCATGCTGTTGCCGCACCGGCAAAGGCTGCTGTGATGATTGCTGAAGAACGCATTCTGGCTATAAATGTTTTAACGATAGGAGGTATATAGAGAAGATAGGAAAAGTTGGGATGTTGAGACTGGAGTGTTCCGAGGCCAAACGAGTGTACCTGGTGAGTAGTAGATAAGAAAAGAGAAGCTAGGAAATGCTGGTCTGATGTATGTTATGAATGAGAGAGACTGGACGAAAGGAGATGGCACGGTATACTTATATCCATTGCAGTAGACCCCCCAACTGAGTCAGGCCCACAGGACCCATGGTTCCCGATCCTAAGTTGGGAAACGAGATCTGCTGCGCATTACGGGCAACATTTGCCAATTGCGACGTTCGTATGGCTGATGCAACACGCGGACTCAACCATACGAGCCACAGATCAGAAATAAAATGACAGATGTCAGCAAGTCTGACGTTAGCGTGCTTTGCCTCCTTCAAGTCATGAGGCTGTATCAGTATGACTGAGCTGGGGTCACCACGAGATTGGCTGGGCGCCTTACTAGGCGTTGGTACCGTTGGATCGAGATGCACCACTCAGACGTGCAGTGTCGCAAAGAATGTTCCTTTGGGGTGTGGAGGCGGAGAAGAGCGAGCGAGGATTGGTTGTTTCTCGTGATTATTGAATACAAAATACAATCCTGCTTGCGGTGTGGCTCTGCTGCGGTCGACGGGATGATGTGCGAAACTCGTCCCTCGCTTCCCTCGGCCAACTCCAACAGGGCAACGACAAGGCTGCCTTTTGCCGTTCTATTGATAAATCCTTCCCGAGCCTTGGCACGCCTTTCCCATCGCGGATTAGGGCTGATCCTAGGGCCTCCCACTTCATCCTGGCCCAACTACCACACTGTTTCGTCCATCTCGAAACAAGGGCACAGTACATGTTGCTCCTCCTTCTTGGCTCATGAGTATAACACAAAACGTTCAGCCTTCCTTTCAAATTGTTGGATTTAATCTGCGTTTGCTGGCCTGAAAGCCACCATCAAGATTGCGATGCCCTCGTGAATTCTCGGTTCGCTTGCCGATGAGCCTTTCTTTGGTGAGACATGACACGAACTCAGTAATTAACCGTCTAGACTCCAGGTTCCGCCTCTTCAGAGACGAAGTTGGTGGGGCAATTTGGTACTGTTTGCGAGGATGGTACGGTGGCATTAGACAGGATACTACGATTTGAGTTCGTCCAAGACTTTTACTGCTGACACGAATTCAACATTTGGTTATCAATATCCTGGAATTTGTTTCTCTCATCTTCTGCTTAGTAAACATCACCTGTGGCGAGGGGTTGGAAAAGTGGTAAACGGCATGCGCATATGCAGCGAAATTTTCACTCCGTTGCTTATATTGATTTGCCGTCCTATGTCTCAACCGATACGAATCGAACGGTCTGTTTTTTCTAATAATGATTAGTCTGACTTGACACGTCTGAATGGGCACTTTCTATCATTATTTACAGAATATCCTAATATGGAACGTTTTATTCTTTGCAGGCCCAGGAATGCCAAACGAGACACGGATTATGAAATTGCAGTATGTCGCAGATTGAAAGGCTGTATCGCTTTGACAGCTAGGCTGGCTTAGACTATCGAGCCGTATCGTCCTCCAAGGCTCGACTTCACTACTGCTACGTCTCTCATCCGTCCCATACATAGACGCTCGCTCGTAATCCTTTGGATACGGATTACTTTGGAGATACAGGGGTAAGCCTTGTATCTTTCAATAAAAACCTCAAGGCTGTTTCGGGCCTCCTCATTTTGACCGCGATCTCAAGCTATTGTTACCAAGCCGAGCAGCGCTTCAGATTGACCTAAGCATCAGCTCTGCCCCTCCAAGCTATGTGCAAGGAGAGAATCTTGAAGTAAACCGATCAAGCGACTTCAATCCGGGTCGATATCCAATTCGGCTGGCTGGTCAGCTGGAAAATACATCGCGTGTCTGTAGAGAGTTGTTCCCCGAATGACGTATCTCCGCTCACTGTCGTGTGAGACACCACCGTTTTACTAGCGCTCAGATTGGCTGCTATGCTGAGAACATCTTTAAAACGACTGACTAGAGAAGCCAAGCTATACTGAAATGTATCAACGTCACTCAAGGGAAATATGAATATGGGTCAGGGTCACGACCACGGGTAACCAATCATTCGATGAGTTGCTATCTACAATTCTCTCCACCTAGCACGTACCCAGAGATGATGATCGCTTACTATTCTTTCGCCTACCGTGAGCTGTATGGCACTTCCGAATCGAAAATTCCCCATTGATGAACCAAGGTCTAGCCTTCGTAACATGATACCTTGGGGCTATCAGACGGTACCATCAGGTGTGTTGGATCTTGGCTTGGGGGAGAGTGCTCATCATCATCCTCGTCGCCCAGAACTACTTGAGGCCCAAACGGCGCACCGTGGTGACGCCAGAAATTCTCAAATGGACCTGTTTGTCTTCGGGTTGCATCAACATCAGATCCTGTTGAGGGACTGTAGATCTTAGGAGTAAGGTAGGTTTCTTGATCAGATTCCCACTCAGATGTCCGAAGGTTGGATGGGACGCAGTCTTGACTCTCGCTTTTGGAAATGTGTAAGGCTTCAGGAATAGCATTTGGCTCATGCACATAAGATCCATCAAAGTCCGGCCAGTCTTCACCTCTGACGTTTGGAAGAATATCTGAGGACTCGGCGCCATCTTCCATGGCGTCGGTGAGATAAATAGTGTCAGCACGGCCGGGGGTCTCCAGGTTTCTTACCATGTTGAAAATGTAGTCGTCATTGCTTCGGGTAAGACCCTCTTCATCGTTGCTACAATCAAAACGGTACGAAGACTGGGCTCGCAATTGCTCAAGACCTTTTATAGTAGGGCTGGCCCCTCTCATTTCGGCCCACTCATGCAAGACCTCATCGATAAGCGGAATCTTCTCGTGGAACTCTTCCATGAGCTCATCGGTTTGGTTACTTAGCTTGAGCATAATGTGGAGGTTCGTCCGTGCTTTCTTTGGCAGTTCCCACTGAAGCTGGCCACGTGGGCTGAGATCTTGCGGTAATAGCGCCAGGTCTTCCTCCGGAAACTCTGGATCGAGCAGCGGATGGTGCCTTGGTGTCAGCGGTGTGAAGGTCCGCGCAAGTCTTCGAATATTGTGAACTTGGGCTTCGGGTGAAGTCATTGTGATAGAATAGATCTGACCTGTGATATTTATATAGGGACGGAGCACTTACCACGATCTGTATGCAAGAAGAAATCACTGACCTACTCTAGATTCAGGAAGCGGCGGCTGCAGACCATAGCTACACTGGAGGAGACTCAATATATGGACATAATCTTATTGTCTCATAGTGATAGAATGCACAAAGAATATCCATCAAAGAGACCTTAATGGGGATCCGACAAATGCATTGTAGCCAACAAGAAATTTCCTCATAAAACAATTAAGCCTCAATTGTTTGCAACCGCTATCATTCAAGGTTCCGTCTGATCGCACAAAGCAACGTTGTCCGTATGAACCAGGCTTTCACAGCTAAGTAAGTAAGCTTGGAGCATCATTCTACAACGTCCATAGACATTGAAACGAACATGGTGGGAGGACGTACTCTTTGTAAAGACTGCATGGAGCCAAAAGCGCAGTGCTTGGGCGTAAAGGGTCAAAGACAAGAAGCTTTCGGCGGGCCGTTGCTTAGCACGGATCGCCACGAGGATCTAGCCCTATCAAGCTAGTCCTGGTATGATGATCTGCTATCTTTGGAGGTACTCACGAAGAAGGAGGCGTTGATTGAAAACGGTTCCTCTGTATATTCTACTCCCTCTGACCTGATCTCTTTGACATTCGCTACTCCCACTGACACTTTGTGTCACTTTCGTTCGTTAACGAATTACTACTAATGACATTAGGGACCCGCTCAATAGCATTCCGCAAAGAGTCTCGCCGAAGCTCGCAACTACATCAGAAGAGAAAGGACGAATAAGGACCATACATACCAAAACAACGCATGGTCGCACGAAACCAGCCTCCAATCTATGCACTAAAAGCTTTTGTCCTCACTGTTACCTGAACCTCCTGAGACGAGATGCATGCAGATTATCGGCTCATGCTTGGCAATCTCATTACCCTCCTTGCTGCGATAAGCTCAGTGGAGGCTTTCTATATACCTGGTACACTTTCATGACAGCCTTTTGGAAATGAACCTTGTCATGGCTCAGTGGACTTGCTGACCTTGTGTTGCGCAGGATTCTCAATCAGAAGCTACGTCGAGAATGAAGCTATACCATTACATGTTAACAAAGTCTACTCCGATAATACTCAATTGCAATATGCATACTACGACCTCCCTTTCGTTTGTCCTCCGAGCGGTCAGAAGCATGCTGGGTACCACAGTGGGCGGAGAACCTCCCTGAATCTGGGAGAAGTACTTCGAGGAGATAGGATCATGGCCTCGGACTACGACCTTGGGATGGGACAAGACAATGAGTGCCAGTTTCTCTGCAGCCATACGACCGATCGAAACGGCATTCAGCGCGCCCAGCAGCTAATTGAAGATGGCTACGTGGCTGAGTGGATCGTCGATAATCTCCCAGGAGCAACGAGCTTTGTGACAGTTGACAAGACCCATAAGTATTATGCAGCTGGCTTCAAGGTGGGATATAAGGACTTCTCTCCTGTCAGCGGAAGCCCCCGGTATTTCGTCAACAATCATCACACCTTTGTAATTCGATGGCGGCAAGCACCAGGAGGAGCTGGGAAGCATGGCGGAAGAGTGATTGTCGGTTTCGAGGTTTACCCAAAGAGCATTGAGGCCGGGCACAGAGACAGGAATGGGTGTCCTCAGGAAATCCGCGCTGACAGCGAAGGCATGGAACTTTTTGTTGGACACAATAATACGCAGTTGGCAGAAAAACATCCTAACTCATCGTATCTACCTGCCGATGATGGCACAGACGAAGGATCTACGGTCACCATACCCTACACTTATTCTGTCTACTTTCGTGAAGATGAAACGGTGGAGTGGTCTAAAAGATGGGAATTATACTTTAATAATAAGGAAGAGAGCGCTAGCATCCACTGGCTGGCCATTGTCAACTCGCTGGTGATTTGCGGTCTTCTCACCGCTGTGGTAGTCATGATATTGGCAAAGACAGTCATTGGAGATGGAAGGAAAGGCTCTAAAGACGCAAGCTTAGAAGATGGCAAGACCAGAATCAAGGGGAGGAAGTCAAGAAACGGGCATCGATCACCAAGAGAAAAATCAAATGGTCTCCTTGACCAGAAGAGTGAAGCAAATCAAGATGACGACGCTTCTTCGGACGATGAATTGGTTGAAGATATCACAGGATGGAAGCTTCTTCATGGCGACGTTTTTCGCGCCCCGCCATACGCTCGCTACCTTGCTCCGATCATTGGCTCAGGCACTCAACTCGTCTTCATGGCGACGGGTCTGCTTGTCCTCAGCACATTCGGTATTCTCAATCCAAGCTTCCGTGGTGGATTCGCAAGCGTAGGGATGGGCCTCTTTGTCTTTGCAGGTCTCCTTTCCGGTTACTTCTCGAGTCGCATTTACAAGACCTTCAATGGGAAAGATTGGCGAAGGAACACCCTATTGACAGCGCTACTCTTCCCTGGCCTCCTCTTTTCCACTACCTTCATCCTCAACCTTTTCGTCTGGGCCCAAGCATCCAGTACGGCTCTCCCCTTCGGCACACTCATCGGCCTCATTGCACTCTGGCTTCTCATTCAGCTACCACTGGTATACTGCGGTAGCTGGTATGGTTTCCACCACAGCAATCCATACGAGCACCCCACCAAGACCAACAGCATAGCCCGCCAAATACCCGAGCAAGCATGGTACACGAAGAACATATACAGCATCCTTCTCGCAGGTCTAGTCCCCTTCGCCGTCCTCTTCATTGAGCTTCTCTTCATCTTCCAAAGTATCTGGCAAGACAAGAGCGGCTACTATTACGTCTTTGGCTTTCTGAGCGTGGTGAGCCTTCTCAGCATCGTGGCTGTCATCGAAGTCACCATTGTCGCTACATACGTACAATTGTGCGCAGAGAACTACAACTGGTGGTGGCAATCCATCTTCATCGGGTCGGGGTCGGCTATTTGGATCTTCATCTACTGCTCGTGGTTTTACTTTTTCAAATTGCACATTCAGGGATTCGTCAGCGGGATGCTGTTCTTCAGCTATAGCTTCTTAGCGTGTGCGGTGTATGGGCTGCTGATGGGTACGGTCGCGTTCATGACGGCTTATACGTTTGTGAGGAGGATCTATGGGTGAGTTCCGTGTGCTTGGAATTATTATGGAAATGTCACTGACGAGCTTGAGTAGGGCGATCAAAGCTGATTGATTCGGTCTGCTTGTGGCGTTTGTTTATATTAATGGCATATCTTGGCGTGTACGATGTTGACGTGTTCAGTCGTTGTCGAATCGATGCTGACATTACAGTCAATTCACCAAGTCCATGGCCGCTAGGTTTTCAATCCCATAAATCCAAGCCCAATTGACGACACAGCTCCAGCCGCTCTGATCCCGGAATCTTCCAGAATCAAGCAAGCCGGCCCAGTGTCCTCCCCCTTCCCATCTGACCCTATTCACAGCCTTCATCCCCATTCTCTACCATGCTGACTTGTACGCGCTAATCCACCGTCGTATTTTCCAAACGATGGCACTGGACCCGGCTTTAGGACGGTCTGCTTGAAAGGGATACTTTTCATGCTCAGCTGTTGTAATCAAGCTTTGGAGATTGGTTCTATTTCTTTTTTATCAGCAGTATTTCGGAGCAAGAATTAGTAGGTAGCTCGATCATTCAGGGGAGACATTTGTTATTTATACCCGGGACGAGAGGTAGGGGAGGGATTGAATGAACACGTCTTTCTAATACTAGAAGCAATTCTGTGGTAGTCAGAGTACCCGGTGTATTAAACCGAGGCCTGACATCGATGCTTGTTACGGCATTTGGAGTTGAAGATCCATCTCCCAAGACATAAAGACTGACAACCAAAACCACATCATCAATTTGCCATGCTATGCTACGATACGCTGTTCAAAAACTCCCATAGTCCCGCGAGGTACACCATCTATATCAATCAGCATCTCTCATCAAGACATCATTACCAAGCGAAATAT
>JAABUP010002163.1_pt1 | contig 39202 bp, 30 predicted proteins | sample 5559201 | NCBI WGS metagenome assembly JAABUP01 (sample SAMN10711887, study PRJNA513373) | rock metagenome | isolation source: Antarctica rocks | place: Antarctica | reverse complement strand
CGCTGTTTGATAACAGCGTTCCCGATCGCGCCCCAACTCAAGAAGCGTTTGTAGTCAGTCGCTACGCGCCCGCGCCCGCCAGCGCGGCCTGGATCGCCGCTGCGGCATCGGCGCGCGGCACCAGTCGATCCTCGCGCGTGGCGAGGGCGCGCAGCTTGACTTGCCCGCGCGCGCGCTCATCCTCGCCGACGAGCGCGACGAGCGGGACGCCCTTGCGGTCGGCGTAAGAGAACTGGTCGCGCAGGCCGCGCCGCTCGTTCAGATAGACCTCCGCGCGGATCCCGGTGGCGCGCAGTTCGGTGACGAGCGCGAGGGCGTCCTGCACGCCGTCATCCGTGCCGCCACGCACGATCGCCACCAGCACCTGCGAGACGGTGCGGATCGGTGGCAGCAGGCCGAACTCGGCGATCACCTCGAAGGCGCGCTCCAGGCCGAGCGAGAAGCCGGTCGCGGGGACATCGCGCCCGCTGAACGAGCCGATCAGGCCGTCGTAGCGACCGCCGCCGCCGATCGAGCCGACCTTCGGGCGCTCGACCGCGATCTCGAAGACCGGGCCGGTGTAGTAATCGAGGCCGCGCACCATCGAGAGTTGCAGCGCGTAGTGGTCGCGCGGCACGCCGAGCCCGCCCAGAAATCCGAGCAGGCGTTCGAGGTCGTCCGCCCCGGCGATCACGTCCGGGAAACCCGCCGCACGCTCGCGCAACTCGGCCAACACCTCGGCATCGGTCCCGCGCAGGGTGACCAGTTCGAGGACGCGGTCGGCGGCGTCCGCCGCGATCCTGCGCGCGATCAACTCCTCGCGAACGCCATTCGGCCCGATCTTCTCGATCTTGTCCACGCTGCGGTAGACCTGTCCCGCCCCCTCGTCCGGCACCCCGGCCAGCTTCGCCAGACCGGTGATCACCCGCCGATCGTTGATCTGGATCACGAACTGCGGGAAGCCGAGGGCGCGCACCGCGTCCGCGACGGTCGCGATCGCCTCCGCATCGGCCAGCATCGAGGGGCTGCCCACGGTATCGACGTCGCACTGGTAGAACTCGCGGAAGCGCCCGCGCTGCGGACGATCGCCGCGCCAGACCGGGGCGATGTGGTAACGCTTGAAGGGGAGGACGAGATCGTTGGCGTGCAGCGCCGCCACGCGCGCCAGCGGCACCGTCAGATCGTAGCGCAGCCCGACCTCGCGCCCGCCGTGATCGGTGAAGCGATAGAGGAGCTTCTCGTCCTCGCCGTACTTGCCGGTGAGGGTCGCGGCATATTCTAGGGCGGGGGTGTCGAACGGCTCGTAGCCGTGGCGCTCGAAGACCTCGCGCAGGATCCCCATCACCTGCTGCCGCAGGAGCATCTGGGCCGGGAGGAAATCGCGGAAGCCGCTGAGCAGTTGCGGCTTGATCAGCGCCCGCCCCTTGCCGCCGGTCTTCGCCTCGGCCTCGCCATTCGCCGTCATGGCCCCTCCACTCGTTGTCGCATCATCGCACGGGCACCTGGTGCGCGGTCGGCGCGCCGGACAGGCAATTCTGCGTAGTGGCCGCGCTGTTACCACCAGCAATGCATACCCCACGCCAGATCATGGCCGTGCGGGCGATCATAGCGGAGTGCCGGGCCACACGCCAACCGGCCGTTCGGACAGCCGCTCGGGCCAGGCTCGTCGATTCGCGGTCAGCCAGCGCACACCGTAATCGACGAGCGTGAGTTACGCAGAAATGAGCACTCATCGTCAAGTCTCAGGACCGTCCACAGTCGCCAGCGGCGCGGCTGGTGGTCGCGCGCGAAAACCGCGACTGTCGTGCCGATCGCTGTCAGCGCAAAGCGTCGCTCTTCATAGTTCGCGTCGCTCAGCCGCGCTCCCACCCGCGCGACCCAATCCCCCAGGCTCGCCAGAGCGCCCCCCTGCCGTTCCCACGCCCCGAATCGCTCTACCAGCGCCTCGCGCTCGGCCAGGAGCGCCCGCTTCCGCTCGCCCAGCACCTTCAACTCCGCGATCAATGGCGTGCTAGCGTCGGGGTCGTCAAGGACGGCGACGGCGGCGGCGATATTGCCCTGCCGCTTCGCAACATCCGCGAGCGCCCGCTCGACCGCCACGCGATCCGCCACAGCCGGGTCACTCTCCTGCCGCTCCGCGAGTCGCACCGCGATCAGCTCCGGCGTCGTGAGGATACGCACCACCTCTGCCCAGACCTCGCGGTCGAGTGTCGGCGCGGAAATCGAGAAGTTGTGGCCGCATTCGCGGTGGCTATCGCCATTCGAGTTCGTGCGGTAGAGCTGATACCCGTTCCGCCCCTTACCGGTCGCGCTCAGCGACACAAGCGCCCGACCACAATGGCCGCAGCGGGCGAAACCGCCGCGCAAGAGGAACGCCTCAGGGTCGCGATTGTTGCGGCGACTCTCGACCTTATGTCGCCTCAGCACCGCCTGTACGGCCTGCCAGACCTCGCGGTCGATGATCGGGGGGACAACACCCTCCGGCATCGGTATCTGCTCCTCCTGCGGGCGGCGCACCGAGACAGCCCTCCCCTTGCGACGCTCGGTCGCCCACGTTAGCGCAGCGTACTCGCCGAGATAGGCCCGATGGTGCAGCAGGACGCGGACGCTCGCGTGCGGCCAGTGGGGAAGCCCGGTCGGGCTGGCGATGCCGTCGCTGGCCAACCCATGGGCGATCGCCCTGATCGACCGGCCCGCCAGCGCCTCGCGGAAGACCCGCCGGACGATCGCGGCTTCCGCCTCATCGATGCAATAGGCTGTCCGATCGTTGGCGTACCGGTACCCAAAGATGGCTTTGTTCGATCCACGGAGCTTCCCGCTTTGCAACTTCGCCACAAGCCCGCGCTGCGTCCGCTCCCGGATCTTCTCGCGCTCGACCTCGGCGACGAAACCCCGGCCACTGAGCAGAAATTTGCCGATCGCGGACTGGTCCAGCGGCTCGGTGACGCATTGCAGATGGGCATCCTCCCGCTCCACCTCGTCGAGCAGGATCGCCAGGTGCGCCTGGTTGCGGCTGAGGCGATCGACCGCGTGGACGACGACAGCCCCGAACTCGCCCCGCCGCAGGGCCTCGCGGAGGGTGGTGAGCTTGGGCCGCTCCCAGAGTTTTGCCCCTGAAGCCGTCTCGATGTACACATGACCGTCGCCAACCACATAGCCTTGCTCAGCGGCGAACGCGCGGCAGCGCGCTTCCTGGGTCGCGAGACTCGACCCCTCTGCTTCCTGCCCTGCCGTGGAAACCCTGCAGTAGATGGCGGCGCGGCGCTGTGCTGATACGACGCCCCGACCCGACTCCGTAACGACCATCGATCTACTCCTCTCCCAACGATCCCACGACCCGATAACCCGTCACTTGACGCCGCCCGCCCGCGCGATCACGGCCCTGAACTCGACCACCTTGCACACTGCGACCCCAAGCGCCGCCGCCAGCCTGCTGATCGTCGCGGGGTGGGGCGTCCGCCGGCCTCCCTCGACCAGGACGACCGTGCGCGGCGCGACACCTGCCCTGGCCGCCAGCGCCCGCACGCTCAGCAGCGCCCGCGCCCGGTGCGCCTCCAACGTCCGCGCCCTCATCGCCCCCCCATACCGTGCCGCCTCGCGTCGGGAATGGCAGCACATTCGGCGCGAGCACCGCCCGCCGCTCTCTCGCGGCTACCAGTTCGACCCCGCGCAGGGCCACATCGATCTCCGTCCGCGCGTCGACCAGCCGCCCCGGCTCGACCTCGCCGGCGACCGCCAGTTCCGCCGACTCCGCGAACTCCCCGACCAATCGCTCCACCAAGCTCAGTCGCTCGCCCATGATCCCTCCTCGGCAATGCCGCCAAGCGTGTCGGTCAGGCTTTCATCTATACTACGATTGTATCACAGCGAGCGCGCGAACTCAACCGTTTTTCCCCGTCGGAATCAAGGGTTTCTCAACCTCTACGCGTAGGTTACAATCCGCCCGATCACGTCGGCAATCTCGCGCCACATTGCGGCGGCAATCCTCGGGCCGTCCTTGGTCTTATGGAAACACGATCCCACCATACCGAAGGTCGCCTCGAGGAGCTCCGCGCCTGGCGCGAGTTGTCGACGGCGCTCCCGATCTCCCCATTCCGCCGTGAGGAAGCCGCACTGCTCCCGTACCACGCTGGTGATATCGGTCGCGGAGAAGCGTGCGGCCAAATCGGCGCTGAGGTGGAGCTTCATCACCCGCGCGAAATGCGGACGCGCGACCTGCGGCCAAGGCACCGACACCATTGTCTGCGACAAGAGCGTCCTGCCGATACCGCCCAACTCCGCGAGCACTCGCTTCACCAGGATCAGGGCGAAGAGGCCATCGGCGGCAGCCCCAATGACGCCAGCGATAGCCTCGTCCGAGAGCGCCGCGATCGCGGCAACCTTCTCGGCGTCCGTGGCATGCTTCTCCAGCAACGCCTCGCGGAGGGCGCGCGGCACCAGCAGGTAATTCTCCAACTCACGCCACCCCGAACCGAAGTGCAGGTGAGAACGACATGGTCGCCCTCGGCCAGCGTTTGCCGCGTGCGGTGGCAGCGGGATTGGACCTCGCTGGTGCGCGTCGCCAGCCCGGCGAAGAATGGTGCGATCCGCGCCCGCACCTGCTCCGTGGTACCCGGGCAGGTATGCGCCGGCACTGCTTCGCGCGCCGAGGCCCGGAGCGCCTCGTCGAAGTTGCCGTCCGGGCGATAGGCCGGCAAGCGCCGCACCCGCAGGGCGCGATGAGGGGTCGCCAGGTCGTCGCGCAGCGCGTCGCCGTCATGCGCCGGGCCGGTGTCCCCGATCACGATCAGCGCCGCGGCGTGGACAGTGCGCACTTGCCGCAGGAAGGCGGCACTGGTCGCTGTGGTGCGCGTCCCGGTTGGCGCCAGGTGCTCGACCGCCCCGGTCTCCAGGCAGACCGCCGAGGAATAGCGGGCCTGCTCCCCCGGCGCGCGCAGGTGGCATCGGCCAAGGCCGGCTGCCCGTTGCGCACCCACTGCCCGCGGAGGTCACCGTCGGCGCGGCAGTGGGTCGCGTCCACAAAGACGATCGTCACCCCCCACTCCCCCGCCGCAGTCAGCCGCGTCGCATCGCCCTCGACCAGGCGGCCCGTTTGGCCTCGGCGGCCGTGAGCCGCCGCTCCTGCGGGCGTTTGTAGCCACAGCCCAGCCGATGCAGGGAGCGTAGGCAGGAGCGGCGGCGGCGCCGGCTCCCCCAGCGGGCCGCGACGAACTGCTGCACCACCTGCCCGTTCCCGTTCGCCACCTCGACGCCGACAGCGGTCGGGGCGGCCTGCACCGCCACGTTCAGGCCCGCCCGAGCCGCGCTCCAAAGGGCGGGGGCACCATCGGTCTGCGCGAAGGCCACCAGCTCGTCCCTACGGGGATGGGCGGCCCGCTCCAGCACCGCAGCACCCGTGGTGGCGGACTTAGCCCTGCGCCAGCGGCCAGCGCGCGTGCCAGCGCTCCCGTTCACGCGGCGTCGGGTCGCGAGAACTCCGGGCACGGACTGGCCGTATGGCCAGCTCCCAGCGCGTCAACACTCCCGCAATGTCGACCACCCGCCCTCCTCCTCCCGTCGCTCCGACCACGGGGGTGCGCATAACCGACAACCATGGAGTTTCCATCGGCGCTTCAGTTTAGGCGGCGCGGTGAGCGCGTTACGCCTGCCGCACGAGCCGCAGGGAAAGTGGAGCGGCGCGACGAGCGAGTTGCCGCTCTCGAGGCCGCGCTCGCGGTACCCCTCCCAGCCCGGCCACTCCCCGCGTTGCAAGAATCCGAGGCGGGGGCGGCACCCCGCCGCGCCACAAAGGACCCGGTAGATCCGCTGCCCGCGCTCGGCGGGCCTCACCGTGCGCTCGAGGAGCGCCGCCACCTGCGGCAGCGCCCCGATACACTCGCGCTCGCCATTGCCCTTCCTCGTTCAGCCACCAGTCCGCCGCCATCGGGCCATCGGCCAGGTCGGCCATTTCCTGCGGCCAATAAAGCTCAACGACGGTGCCGCTCCATCCAGTCTTTTGAGTAGTCGACGAGCGCCCACTGCGGCATCAGCAGCGCGGGCGCGGCAGCGACCCGCCCCGCGCGCACCAGCCCGGTATCGCGCGCGAAGTCGGTGCCGAGTTGCGGGAAATCCTCGGCATCGACATCGAGCGTGTCGAACGCGATCCAGCGCCGCTCGCCGTCGACCATGATCGGCGCACCGGTGCGCCCCAGGCGCTTGCCGGGGAAGGTCGCGCGGGCCTCGGCCAGGTGCAGCGACGTGTTGTTGCCGTGCCCCACGCCGAGCAGCAAGACCGAGCCGCCGCGCTCGTAGAGGCGCGCGAGCGGCGAGCCCTCGCCGAGGCCGGAAGTCAGCGCGTGCCGCGCGGTGATGAACGCGGCGTCGCGCCCCCAGGCCGCGAACGAGTCGTGCGGGTGATCGCTGCGGTGCACATCGGGCGTGCTGCGAAAGCAGTCGGGGATCGCGCCCATCCCGCGCGTCGGCGTGGTGGCCGGGTCGAAGGCGGGCATCGTCTCGCGGATGATCGGCCACCACGCCTCCGGCACCGGCGGATTCTGCCAGTCCGCCGGATCGGTCAGCCCGGTCGAGTGCGTCGGCATCACCAGCGTCCCCGCCGAACCGACCGCCGCCCGCAACGCCAGCACCACCGCCTGCGCCCCGCCCGACACCCAGCCAAGCGCGCTGAGCGAGGAATGGACGAGCACCGTCATGCCGGGAGCCACGCCGAGCGCGGCGAGGTCGGCGGTCAGCGAGGCGACGGTGGCCGGGCGCTCGACACGCGCGATCTGCTCCGCTTCGCTCATCGCGTCCTGCCCCTCCCGACCAACATATCACGTCGCAGACGCGCCATTCGCCTGATTGTTTTACGCACCGTAGACGACCTCGCCCCCGACGATCGTCGCCGCGACCTCGGTGTTGAGGATCTCGGGTACGGGGATCGCCAGGATGTCCTGCGAGAGGAGGACGAGATCGCCGAGCTTGCCCGGCGCGATCGTCCCCTTCAATGCCTCCTCGCCGGACGCGAAGGCCGCGCCCGCGCAATACGCCTCCAGGGCATGGTAAGCCGAGAGGCGCTCGGAGGGATACCAGCCCCCTTCCGGCAAGCCCGCCGCGTTCTGCCGCATCACCGCCGCGTGGATCCCGGCGAGCGGGCTCAGGTTGTCCACCGGGGCATCGGAGCCGAAGGCGAGGACCGCGCCCGACCGCCGCAGCGTCTCGAAGACGTAGGCGAAGCTGCCGCGATCCCCCCACCAGCGGTCGATGCCGAACATGTCCGAGGTGCAGTGGATCGGCTGCATCGAGGGGATCACGCGCAGCCGCGCGAAACGCCCGATGTCCTGCGGCGTCAGCACCTGGGCGTGCTCGATCCGGTGGCGCAGGCCGCGACCCAGGCCATCGGCCTCCGCCTCCTCGAAGATATCCAGCAGCAGCCGATTCGCCGCATCGCCGATCGCGTGGATGCAGGAGGCGATCCGGTGCTCGGCCCCGCGCCGGATCAGGTCGCGGATGTTCTCGCGCGTGCGGACCGCGATCCCGTGGTTGTCCGGCTCCCCGGCGTACGGTTCGAGCATCAGCGCCGAGCGCGAGCCGAGCGCGCCGTCGGCGAAGATCTTGAGGTGGCCGAGGCGCAGCCATTCGTCGCCGAAGCCGGTGCGGATGCCGAGGCCGATCGCGTGGTCGAGGAGATCGGCGGGGATGCTCTGATAGATCCGCAAGGTCATCCCGCCGCGCGCGCGCAGATGTTGCAGCGCGGCGAGCGCGTCCGGCCCCTCCATCGAACCCGCGCCGGTCAGGCCGAGGCGATTCGCCTCTCGCATCCCCGCGCGCAACGCCTGCTCCACGCCATCGGGCGTCGGGACCGGGCTCGCCTCGCGGATCGGGCGCATCGCCCCCTCGATCAGCAGCCCGGTCGGCTCGCCGTCGGCGTCGCGCATGATCAGGCCGTCCTCCGGGTCGGGCGTGTCGCGCGTGATGCCGACCGCCTCCAGCGCGCGACTGTTGACCCAGAGCGAGTGGTGATCCTGCGAGGAGAGCGCGGCCGGATGGGCCGAGACCTGGAGATCGAGGTCGAGCTTCGTCGGCCAGCGGTTATCGTGCAGGAAGTTGAAGTTCCAGCCGCCGCCGCTGATCCACTCGTCCGGCGGGGTATCGTGCGCGCGCGCCGCGACCCGCCCCACCGCCTCGCCGATCGAACTGACACCGAGCAGCTGCACGCGCGCGAGTTCCAGCGAGAGGCCGAGGAAGTGCAAGTGGGCATCGATCATCCCCGGCACGATCGTTCGCCCTGCGGCGTCGAGGCTCTCGCCGCCCCCGAGCGCCGCGCGGACCTCGTCGTTCGTCCCGACCGCGACGATCCGATCGTCGATCATGCCAACCGCCTCGGCCTGCGGGGCTGCCGGATTCATCGTGTGGATATTGCCGTTGTAGACCGCGAATTTACGGACCATGCCCTGTCCCCTCCCGCCGTTCTCCGTCGTTCGTCGGTCCGCGCCACGGCGCAGCCCTGTGGTGCCGAGTATCGGGGAGACACGCCCGCACGGCAAGTCACCACGCGATTCGGCCAGCGATCTTCAAGATATCTTCAGCAACCGCTCAGGATGGATTCAGAACAGTCCACCAGAATAGGAGTGTGGGGTATGCACCACCGGAGCACGCGGGTGCGCCGACAAGCACTGAAGGGCAACGACCCGACAAGCATCTTGGAAAGGAACACGGCTACAGATGGCTGAGGGACAGACGACATCACAGCACGACGCACAGGGCGTGACGCAGCCACTGACCCCTTCCCCGTTCGTGCGCTGGCGCAAGACGATCGCGGCGAGCGCGGTCGGCCTCGGCGTCGGGGCGTTGCTGGTGACCGGGGCGCTCGCCGCCCCACCCGCGACGCCGAGCGCCGGGAGCGGCACTCCCACCACGCAAGGGTCGAGTCGCGGGGCGAACGGCACGCCAGCGGCAGGCCAGAACGGCGGGGGAGCGCCTATACCGGGCATGGGTGGCCGGGGACCGCAGGGTGGCCCGATGCACGGCCCGCTGGGCGGCGGTAAGGTCACCGCGATCAGCGGCAGCACGATCACCGTCCAGCGCGGCGGTCCCGATGCGAACGGCGCGACGAGCACCGTCACGGTCAGCGGCGATACCACCTACCTGGTCAGCAACGCGGGCAAGCTGAGCCTCGGCGCGCTGAGCGACCTCAAGGTCGGCGGCACCATCCGCGCCGAGGGGGCCGCCGACAGCAGCGGCAACGTCACCGCGCTGCTCGTCAGCATCGCGGCCCCGCAGGTGGACGGGGCGGTGACCGCCGTGAGCGGCAACACGATCACCATCCAGGAGCGCGGTCCGATGGGGCAGGGCGCGACGCAGACCGTCACCGTCGGCGGTGGCACGCAGTACGTGACCGGTGGCCCGGCCAGCAGCGCCGCATCGAGCCTCGGCGCGGTCACGGTCGGCACGCACATCCACGCCGAAGGGACGCTGAACGGCGACGGCTCGTTCACCGCGACCCTGGTGCGGGTCGAGCAGGCCCGGACCATGCCGAGCGCCGCGCCCAGCGCCGCCCCGAGTAGTGCGCCGAGCAGCGGCACCCCGACCACCGGCAACAAGGGAATGTCCGGCGATCAGGATGGCCCCGGACGCATGGGCCAGGGACCGAGGGGTGACGGCACGGTGACGGCGGTCAGCGGCAGCACCGTCACCGTCCAGCGCGGTGGCCCGAACGCCAGCGGCGCGACGAGCACCGTCACGGTGACGAGCAGCACCGTCTACCTCATCGGCGGCCCCGACCAGCTGAAGAAGGGGAGCCTGAGCGACGTGCAGGCGGGGATGCGTATCCATGTCGAGGGGAACGCCGACAGCAGCGGCAACATCACCGCGCTCGTCGTGCGCGCCGAGACAGCTCCGACCACCACGCACTAACCCCACTCCTCACCGAGTACAGATGCGGGCCGCGATCCGATCGGATCGCGGCCCGCGCCGTTTGCCCACGCCCGCGTCCCACTCGTCGGTCTGGTATCGTAGGCGCGCGCCTGGCAACGCAGGCGGCGCGCGCTGTGGGCATAGCGGGAGGATGACAAGCATGAAGATCACGGCGGTCAAGGGCTTCCCGGTCAAGGTGGGGCACCGCAACTGCTTCATCGTGAAGATCGAGACCGATGCGGGCATCAGCGGCGTCGGCGAAGGGGGCATCTCCGGGCGCGAACTGGCGATGCAGGGGATGCTGGAGCACTTCGCGCAGATCCTGATCGGGATGGACCCGCGCCGGATCGAGCACATCTGGCAGACTCTCTATCGCGGGCACTACTTCGAGGGGGGCAAGATCGTCGGCGGCACCCTCTCGGCGGTCGACATGGCCCTCTGGGACATCCTCGGTCAATCGCTCGGCGTGCCGGTCTACCAGCTGCTCGGCGGGGCCTGCCGCGACAGCATCCGCTGCTTCGCCACCCCCGCCAGCCTGACCGGGCCGGAGTGTGTGGAGCGCGCGCAGGAGTTCATCGACGCCGGATGGCACCAGCTCCGCTTCGGGGCCGGGATGGACACCAAGGGCTGGACCGGTGCCAGCGGCGCGATCTACGAACCCGCCGAGTCGATCCCACTCGCGGCGCACTGGATTCACGAGGTCCGCAAGGCGGTCGGGCCGAAGATCCGCCTCTCGATCGACTTCCACCACCGCCTCTCGGTGGCCGAGGCGGCCCTCTTCTGCCAGCAGATCACCGACGTGAACCTGGAATTCCTCGAAGAGCCGATCCGCGCCCAGAGCCCCGAGGCCTATCGCCAACTCCGCACGATGACGCCGATCCCGTTCGCCATCGGCGAGGAGTACGCCAGCAAGTGGGAGTTCCTGCCCTTCATCGAGCAGGGGCTGACCAACTTCGCGCGGATCGATGTCTCCAACATCGGCGGGCTGAGCGAGGCGCGAAAGGTCGCGGGCTGGGCGGAGGCGCACTACATCGACATCATGCCGCACAACCCGCTCGGGCCGGTCTGCACGGCGGCCTCGGTCCACTTCTGCGCCGCCACCAACAATTTCGCGGGGCTGGAGTACAGCCACCGCAACGCCGCCGCCTACCCGCGCGACCTCTTCCCGACCTTCCCGGAGATCACCTCGGGCGACTCGTTCCCGCTGCCGACCGCGCCCGGTCTCGGCGTCACCTTCAACGAGGACGCCGTCAAGGATCACCTGTTCGAGCTGTGGGACGCCCCGCACTGGCAGCGCCGCGACGGCTCGTTCACCAACTGGTAAGCAGCGCGAGCGACCAGGGATAGACAGAAGGCGTGGGCGATCGAGTGATCGCCCGCGCCGCAATAGTCGGCGGTCGGCGGGCGGCAGAGAGTAAGCCGGGAGGCTACTGGCGTTGGTGGGTGTGAGCACCCATCGATGTGGGCTGCCGGTGGATTGAAGTATCCCGGCGGGCAACCACCACCCCGGCGGGCAGCCACTACCCATGAAGGGCAGCCGCTCCCGGCTGGATGGCCTGCGGCCACGCAGTACCCATGAAGGGCATAATATCCGCCTCCGGGGACTAGAGGGTGTTAGGCACCTGCTGGTGATGACTGTACCAACATACAGGAGGGAGGTGATGGCGAGCGCATCGCGCCTGCTAGCGGGCCGGTACGGCCCGCTGGTGCTCGTCTGGGGTGGCAGGTCCACGTAGCATCGCCTCCACGACGAAATAACGGCACCATAATCGACAACCGGCAACCAGGGGTGCCTAACACCCTCTAGGACCAATACCGTTTAGATAAGCGCGAGTGTCGGATTCTTCAGGTCGCCGCGACGTGCTGGTGTCGCGTCCGTACTGGGAAACCTCCGGCTACGCACCCACATCGGCGTCCTTATCTAAACGGTATTGCCTCTAGGACCAGCCCCATCCCATTCTTCTCCCGCGTCCTCTGTGCCTCTGTGTCCCCTGTTCGGTCCCTATTCGTCATTCGTCATGTCCCGCTCTGCGTCTCTGCGGTGATCCCTCGTTCCCCGGCTCTCAGCGGTTCAGCACCTTCCGGGTCAGGAAATCGTCGATCCGTTGCGCGTCGTCGAGGTGCGTGGCGACGTGCCGCCAGCCGTGCCCCTCGCCCGGATAGGTGTGGTACTCCACGTCCTTCCCGGCGCGTTGCAAGGCGTCGTGCATCATCGCCATCTGGCTCGGGTGGCAGACGATATCGGCCTCGCCTTGTAGGATCAGGATCGGTGCGCGCACGTCGTCCACGAAGGTGAGCGGACTGCGGTCGCGGTAGAGCGCGCTGTTCGCGCCGGGCGCACCCATCAGCCTGGCGATGTAGTGCCGCTCGAAGACCCAGGTCTTGTCGGTGAAACTCGCCAGTTCCGCGATCCCGAAGCGGCAGACCCCGGCGCGGAAGAAGTCCGGCGCCTTGGTCATACAGATCAGCGTGCCGTAGCCCCCGGCGCTGCCGCCCATCGCGATCACCTTGCGGCGGTCCACCAACCCTTGCGCGATCACGAACTCCGCGCCGGTGACGTTGTCCGCCAGATCGCCGCCACCCCAATCGCCGTAGAGCTTTTCCATGAAGGCGCGGCCATAGCCGAGGCTGCCGCGATAGTTCGGCGCGAGGACCACGTAGCCGCGCCCGACGAGATACTGGATGTGCCCCTGCCAGTTTGGGAGCGCCTGCCCGACCGGGCCGCCGTGGATGTGGACGACGAGCGGGTGCTGGCCGGGACGCCGTTCGCGCGGCGCGTAGAGATCGTGGATCGTGGTCCCATCGGTGCTGGCCCACGAGACCTGCTCCGGCTCGACCAGCTTGCCGCCGACGATCCCGCCGGTGGCGCTGCGGGTCAGCGCGCGACGCTCGCCGGTGCGCGCGTCGATCGCGTAGATGTCGGCGGGGAGGGTCGGGGAGGTGAAGAGGCCGACGAGGCGCTCCTCATCGAGCCAGGCGAGATCGGTCCAGACGCCGAGTCCGCTGGTGACCTGCCGCGTCGCCCCTTCCGACCAGCACCAGACCTGACAGTCGCCGCGCGCATTGCGGATGTAGGCGATCTGCCGCCTACTCGGCGACCACGCGGGAGAGAGATGACGGTTGTTCTCTCGCACCAGACAACGCGCGTCCGTGCCGTCGCGCCCGATCGTCCAGAGATTCGTGTACTCGCTGTCCCGATCGGAGACGAATGCGATCTGCTGACCATCGGGCGACCAGACGGCGTCGCCGTTGACGACACGCGCGCCGCCCGCGATCTCGCGCCGGTCGCCGGTCGCCGGGTCGGCGACGATCAGTGCGCGCTCATCCCACGGCATGTCGTAGTGCGGCCACTGGCCGTAGAGGAGCGCCGTGCCATCGGGGGACCAGTGCGGCTGCAAGACATATTCGTCGCCAGCGCTGATCAGCCGCGCCGCGCGCCCGTCGAGATCGGCGACCATGATGTCGCCGCGCTCGCCGCGCTCCGCCACGAACGCCACGCGCCGCCCGTCGGGTGAGACGGCGGGGGAGTGGTGGTTGCCGGGGGCCTCGTCGATCGCACGCGCCGGGCCGCCCGCCGCCGGGACGATCCAGAGCTTGCCGTCCTTGCCCGAGGCGTAGACGATGTCCCACCCATCGGCGGTCCAGGCGATCGAGGAGACGTGGCGCTGGCTCGGGTCCGCGCCCTGCAAGGTCGCGCGGTCGCTCAGTTGCAGTGGTGCCCCGCCCGCCGCATCGACGACCCAGAGATCGTTGCGCCCATCGTAGGCGCGTGCGAAGGCGATCCGCTGGCCGTCCGGCGACGGGCGCGGCGTGGCGATTGTCGGCACGGTCGCGTAGGCTTCCGGTGACAACGGCGCTTCCCAGCGCCCCGGCTCGCGGCTCCAGTGCTCGGCACCTGTCAGCATCAGGCTCTCCCTTTCGTGTCCACTCATCTCAATCGCAGCGCCCGCACTCTACCATCGCCCGCCGATCAGTCAAAGGGCGGCGCTGACGCGGACATGACGCGGCGGCGCGAACGTGCTACAAAGCGACGGAGGGAATGGCTCGATAGGGAGGACAGGGATGAAGATCACCGCCGTCACCGCGCGGGCCGAGTCGCGCCTGCGCGCCACGCCGATCCGCGACGCGCTCCAGACACTCGACACACAGGGGTCTTGCCAGATCACCATCGCGACCGATGCCGGGATCAGCGGCCAGGGGACGATCACCTTCGGACGGCTCGATCGCGGCCCGGCGGTCCTCGCCAATCTGGTCGAAGAACTCTTTGCCCCCGCACTCATCGGCGCGGACGCGACGCTGATCCGGGGCATCCGCGACCAGCTCTGGCGGCTGACCGACTATCACGGCACGACCGGGCTCGCCCTGCTGGGGATCGCCGGGGTCGACATCGCCCTCTGGGACATCATGGGGCGCGCGGCGGGGCAGCCGGTCTGGCGACTCCTCGGCGCGCAACGCGACCGCGTCCCGGCCTACGCGATGGTCGGCTGGCTGAACTACGACCTGCCGGAGCTACAACGGGTCTGCGAGCGGGCGATCGCGCTCGGTTTCGGCGGGGTCAAGATGAAGGTCGGCGCACCAAGTCTCGCGGAGGATGTGCAGCGGATCGAGGCGGTGCGCGCGGCGGTCGGCCCGGACGCGCGGATCATGGTGGACGCCAATCAGGTCTTCTCGCGCCACGAGGCGCTGCGGCGTGGGCGCGTCTACGAGGAACTTGGCTGCTTCTGGTTCGAGGAGCCGCTGCGCGCCGACGACACCGACGGCCTCGCGGAGCTGGCGCACGCCCTGACGATCCCGATCGCGTCCGGCGAGAACAATTTCGGTAAGCGCCAGTTCCTGCCCCTCTTCGAGCGCCGCGCGGTGGACATCGTGCAGCCGGACCTCCGCCGCGCCGGGGGCGTCACCGAATGCCTGGAGATCGGCCTGCTCGCGGACACCTTCGGCGTCCCTTACGCCTCGCACGGCGGCGGGGTCCACCTGCACGTCCTGGCCGCGCTGCCAAACGCCCTCTTCCTGGAGAGTGGCCCGGCGGCGGACGGCACCGCGCCCGGTCTGGTCGATGGGCACTACCGTCTGCCGGAAGAACCGGGCTTCGGCGGGCGGTCGTAGGCGAGCGACACACCAGCGGGCAACGATAGAAAGTGCCGCGCCCGGCCAGGACGGGGCGCGGCACGATGCATAGAGGACGAACCCGATGACCTTGCCAGATGGCTTCTTCGTCCTCGACCTGCTGATCAACGGCTATCTCTGCGGCCTGATCTGGTTCGTTCAGATCGTCCACTACCCGCTCCTCGCGGAAGTCGATCCTGCCAGTTTCGCACACTACCACGAGCGTCATAGCGCCCTGACCACGCGGGTGGTGGCGTTGCCGATGATCCTCGATCTCGGCCTCTCCGGGCTGCTGATCTGGCGACACCCGACCGGCTTCGACGCGCCGTGGACGTGGCTCGGCTTCGCGCTGGCGCTCGCGACCTGGGCCTGCACCTTCGGGCTCTCGGTGCCGCTCCATCGACGCCTCGGTGCGGGCCACGAGCGCGCCACGCTCGCGCGGCTGGTGGCGACGAACTGGCCGCGCACCGTCGCCTGGACCGCCCATTTGGCGTTGCTTGGCTGGGGTCTGACCCGCCTCCTAGCGTGAACTCGCCCCGCCCGCCTCGGTGAGCGCCAACGCGAGCGCCGCGTACCCGACGAGGCCATCCTGCAACATCGGCAGGGCGATCTGATCGTGGATCGTGTGCGCGAAGTGCTCCACGCACGGCGAGAAGCCGATCGTGTCGATCCCGGCCTGCATGAACCAGCCGCCATCGGTCGCGAAGTTCCAGGTGCCGACCTCGACCGGACGCCCGTAGAGGTCGGCCAGCGTCCCCTGCGCCGCCACCACCAGCGGGTGCTCGGCGGGTAATTCGTAGGGCAGCGACTCGCCGGTCCTGCGCTCCTCCACGCCGGTGTACGTCCGCAACGTCTCCTCGTTTCGGACGATCCGCGCGCTCACGCGATCGGTCAGCGAGCGGTCGAGGAGCGCCTGCACGGTCGCCACGACCTCCGCCGCCGACTCGGACGGGACGTTGCGCCAGTCGAGGGCCAGGCGCACCCCGTCGGGGGTGACATTGCCGCTCTCGTTGTTGCTGTGCAGGATCGTCGGCGCGACGGTCGAGCCGCCGAAGGTGGCGTCGGGGCGCATCGGCAAGCGTTCAAGGCCGCTCAGGAAGCGGGCTAGCGCGTAGTGCGGATTCGCCGCGCGCTCGGGCGCGCTGGCGTGCGCGGCTACCCCGGTGAACTCGACCCAGAGGCCGACGCGCCCGCGATGGCCGCGCCGGATGTTGTTGCTCGTCGCCTCGCCGAGGATCGCGGCGTCCGGGCGTAGCTCCTCGACCAGCAGGCGCGCGCCCAGGCCACCGACCTCCTCCTGCACCACGCCGGTGACGAAGAGATCGCCGGTGGGGCGCACCCCGGCCTCGCGCAGCACGGCGGCGGCGTAAACCTGCGGGGCGAGCGCTCCCTTGATGTCGCTGGCCCCGCGCCCGTAGAGGACGCCATCGACGATGTCCGCCGTGAAGGGGTGGTGCGGCCACTCGGCGGGGTCGCCGACCCCGACATGATCGAGGTGCGTATTGAGCATCAGCGAGCGCCCGCCACCGACCCCGCGCAGCACGCCGATCACGTTGCCGCCGCGATCGATCCAGGCGTCGTCGTAGCCGAGCCGCCCGAACTCCGCGCGCACCAGTTCCGCCAACGCCCCTTCCTCGCCGGGCATACTCGGCTGGCGGATCAGCCGCTGGCAGAAGTCGACCGTCGCGGCCATCTGCCGCTCCCCCGCCGCGCGCAACCGCGCCGCCAACTCAGCATCGAGCATCACTCGCCTCCAATACTCTCATCAACCCTGAACACGTTTCATCGCGCGTCTTCACCCGCCATTGCGGTCGGGACGGCGACGCATCACCGTCCGGGGCATTGTACCCGCGACGATCGCGGGATGCGGCGCGGCGGCGAAATTGACAGCCTGCGGTCGATTCGCTACACTTAGGGTCGGCTGTGCTAGATGGGGAGTTAGCGATACCCTGTAACCCGGAACTCGCTCTACCGGGATCGAATTCCCTCTTGAGGTAAGCGGTTGTAGGACTGTCCCCCTCGTGATGTGTTGAGAGCCGAGTCCCGCGCGGCGGCGTGCCTCGAACCAGGTCAGGACCGGAAGGTAGCAGCCTTAAGGGGAATTCGCCGGGTGTCGTGGGGTCGCTGGGCTTGAGCTGATCGTTCGGGAAAAGCTGGAACAGTTCTATCGAGGGAGGGTGCACGGCCCACGGTAACAATCAGGGCGGGGCTTCGGCCCCGCCCTGTCGTCTTGCCCGCCGCAGAACGGGCGCTGAATGCCACGGCGCAACGACCCCGAATACGGCGAGAAGGCGGGGCGGGCCTCATGCCCGCCCCGCCTTCTTTGCTGACCGATAGCTGAGTGCTCTAGCGACCGCGCGGCGCGGTGCCACCGGTCCGCTGGCGGCGCTTCTCGGCGCGGGGCGAGCGCGGCGTCGGCTGGCCGTCGTCGCCGACCGGGCGCTTGCGCGATTGCTGCTGATAGTAGCGCTTCGCCTGCTGCGCTTCGTAGGCCTTGAGTTGCGGCAGGTAGCTCCGGCTGCGGACGATGGGGATCGCGGCGAGCGCCGCGACCACCAGCACGACACTGATCCACGACCAGACGCGCCAGCCGAGGAAGGGCAAACCCATCAGTTGAAAAAGGTAAAAGACGAGCCCGAAACCGAAGGCCCACATCAGCCAGCTGGTGTAGCGAGTCGCGAAGGCATGCTTGATCGGATGCTTCTTGAGCACCGCGCCCAGTCGGAAATACAGCGCGAGCGCCACGGCGAAGCCGATCGCGAAGACGATCAGGAAGCCGATCGCCAACGGCGACTTCATCTCGTCTTCGAATGGAACCCGGGTCCATTTTGTAGGATCAAACCAGTCGCCCATGCCGACGCCGCCCTCCCTGTGTCGCCACTATGCATTTACCGCCACACCGTACCGGAAGTATAGCGCCGCAGGCGGAAGGGTGTCGAGAGGCAATTTCCGTCGGACGTGGTCGCGGCGGCGACTTGACAGTATGGAAAGGGGGGCGCTAGTCTCCCCTGTACGTGCGAGGGGAAGATGCGGCGGCGCCACACGAGGCGACGCGGTACAGCGGCGCGAGTGATGCGAGGACGGAGGGCGTGGTGCGGATCGCGATGGTCGGGACGCGCGGGATCCCGGCCAGCTACAGCGGCTTCGAGACCTGCGTCGAGGAACTGAGCGCGCGCCTCGCGGCGCGCGGGCATCAGGTCACCGTCTATTGCCGCAGCCACCACATCACCTACCCCGGCGACAGCTATCGCGGCGCGCGCTTGGTGAGGCTGCCGACGATCCGCAACAAATACCTCGACACGATCGTGCACACGACCCTCTCCTGCCTCCACCTCCTCATCCGGCGACACGACGTGGTGCTGATGTGCATCGCCGGCAATAGCCCGGCGGCGATCCTGCCACGCCTCGCCGGGATGCCGGTGGCATTGAACGTGGACGGCCTCGACTGGCAACGCGAGAAGTGGCCGACCGCGGCAAAGCGGTATCTGCAACTCGCCGAGTGGCTGGCGACCAAGTTCCCGAATGCGGTCGTGACCGACTCACGAAGCGTGCAACGCTTTTACGCGCGTCGCTTTGGCTTCGCCGCCGAATACATCGCCTACGGGGCCACGGCGCACCACCGCCCGCCTGGTGACACGCTCGCGCGGCTGGGGCTGGAGCCGGGGCGCTACATCCTCTACGTGGGGCGGTTGGAGCCGGAGAATCGCGCCGACCATCTGGTGGACGCCTTCGCCGCGCTCGGCGACGAGCTGCCGCCCGGCATGAAGGCGGTGATCGTCGGCGATGCGCCGTATGCGAAGGAGTACATCGCCGGGCTGCGCGCCCGCGCGGGGGGGCGGGTCGTCCTGCCGGGCTACATCTTCGGCGCGGGGTACGAGGAACTGAACAGCAACGCCTTCGCCTACGCCTTCACCTCGGGCGCATCCGGGACGCACCCGGCGCTGTTGGAGGCGATGGCCTACGGCAACTGCGTGATCGCCAACGCGATCCCCACGAATGCCGAGACCGGCGGCGACGCCATCCTCTACTACGACGGCGCGCACGGGGCCGTCGATCTCGCGACGCAATTGCGGCGGGTTTTCAGCGAACCGGACCTGTCCGACCGCTACGGGGCGCTTGCGGCACAACGGGCGGCGGAACGCTACAATTGGGACCGCATCACCGATGAGTACGAAGCGCTCTTCCAGCGACTGGTCGAGCGCCGAGGGGATCGAGCGTCGTGATCACGAACGAGCGATGAAGGGGCGATCGATGAGCGCGCGCATGCTCGATCGCTACGTCATTATCTGCCTCGCCCTCGATAGCCTGCTGATCCTCGCCGCCCTGGCGGTGGCCGAGTCGCTGCGCCTGATCCTCCCCTTCGGCGTGCAGCTGGGCGACAGCAGCTATGTCAACCCGGGAGTCTACGGGCTCGCGCTCCTCTGCTGGCTCGTCAGCTCCTTCCACTTCCGCCTCTACGAGTGGCGCTGGACGGTCACCTGGCGGCGCGAGGCCGGGCGTATCCTGGCCTCCTGCGCGAGCTTCGCCCTCCTCTTCGCCGCCGGGCTCTATCTGAGCTTCCGCGAGGTGCCGCGCCTCCTCTTCGTCTACTACGCGCCGCTGGCCTTCCTCGCGATCATGGCGAGCCACCTGATCGTCCGGCAGGTGGCGGCGAGCCTGCCGTGGCGCAGCACCGTGCGGATCGCGATCGTCGGGACCGGGCGGATCGCCGGGGTGCTGGCGAGCCGCATCGCCCGCCGCTCGCGCTCCTGGCCGCCGACCGTGGTCGTCGGCTTCATCGATGGCGCGACCACGCGCGAGGAGCACGGCGATTCGCTGCCCTTCCCGACCCTCGGCGCGGTGGACGCGATCGAGGCGCTGATCGACGCGCACGGCATCACCACCGTCCTGCTCGCCCTGCCGCCCGAGGAGCACGCCCTGGCGCTCCGCCTCAGCAAGACGCTGAGTCAGAGCGCGGTCGACGTGCGCCTGCTCCCCGACGTGCTCGACCTCGCCTCCGCCCAGGCCACGATCGAGTATGTTGAGGGGCTGCCGCTCCTCGGCCTGCGCGACCCCGCCCTGACCCTGCCGAGCCGGATCGTCAAGTACACCTTCGACCGGGTTGTCAGCGCGGTCGGGCTGGTCGTCATCGCGCCGCTCTTGCTGCTGATCGCGCTCGCGATCAAGCTCGACTCGCCCGGCCCGCTGATCTATCGCGCCCGCCGGATCGGCGAGGGGGGGCGCGACTTCGACATGCTGAAGTTTCGCACCATGCGCCCCGACGCCGAGCAGGACTTACTCGAAGCCCTCGGCCCCGAGGCCGCGCGACGCGGCATCTTCAAGGTGCCCGGCGACCCGCGTGTGACCCGGGTCGGGCGGATCCTGCGGCGCACCAGCCTCGATGAACTGCCGCAGCTCGTCAACGTCCTGCGCGGCGAGATGAGCATCGTCGGCCCGCGCCCCGAGCAGCCCTTCATCGCCGAGCGCTACGAGCTGTGGCAGCGCAAGCGCACCGGCATCCGGCCCGGCCTGACCGGCTGGTGGCAGGTGAACGGGCGCAGCAACAAGCCGCTGCACCAGAACACCGACTTCGACATCTACTACCTGGAGAACTACTCCTTCTGGCTCGACCTGCGGATCATCGGGCGCACCGTCAGCGCGGTGGTGCGCGGCGAAGGGGCCTACTGAGCCACACCCGACCGATTCAGGGCCGGGCACCGGTGCTGTCGCCGCGGTTCCCTGCGGGCTTCGTCCCCTCGTTTCGGGGCAAGTGTCGTGACGATGCCCCGGGGATCGGGGCGTCGTCGGGAGTTCCGCCCGGCACGGCGTCCGTCCGGGTGGTGTCCCGCTCGCCCGGGCACATGAGCGGGACCATGACCAACGAAGCAACCTACTCCGTGTCACCCCCGTCGGGGGGCAGCCAGTAGAGGCGCTCGTCACCCGGTGCGTCGCCGAGGCCGCACCAGACGGCACCGAGCGGGCCATCTGAATCTTCCGCAAGCCGGGTGACGGTCGTGAGGAGCACGGGCAAGGGGAGGCCCCAGGCGCGCCCGGCCTCGCCGAGCAGCCGCGCGATCCGCCGCTCGGCCGCCTCCCCCTCCGCGACCACCCAGATCGCGGGCACCGCCGGGTACCACTGGTTGCCAACGAGCGCCCCGGCCCAGGCGCGCGCCTTCGTCAACCAGCGCTCCCGCCATTCGGTGCCCCGATCGTATTCGAGGATCGCCTCGTAGATCGCGCCGTGCCAGGCCACGCGAACACGGGCATCGGGCTGCACCGCCCCCGTGGCGCAGGCCGCAGCGTTCTCCCAGAACAGCACGCCCGCCCCGGCCGTCTCGCCAGCCGTGCGGCGGGCCGCGCGGTAGAGCGAGACGATCACGCCCGCGACGCCGCGCGTGTGACCGATGGTGCGCGTCAGCCGCACCCGGTCGCCCACGGGGTTGCCGGGCCCGCCCCCGACGAAACCGTTCCAGCGCACCGCCTGGCCAAGGGTCAGCCCCTCCCAGCGCGCGCGCGCGCAGCCCGCTCACCGTGAGTTCCGCCAGCTGCCCGCGCGTCGGGAACCCGCCGCGCGAGATCGGCGGCGACGTGAGCTCGACGAGCCCTCGCCGCACCAACCGCGCCCGATCAACCTCCACATTATTCACGGGGGAGCCCAAAATCGCCGCCAGGTCGGTGGCGGTGAGGAATGGGTGCCGGGCCAGGACTTCCAGGCACTGCCACTCTCGCGGACGCAGCACCAGCGCGTCGGGCCACCCGGCCCGCTCGCCGCGCCACGCCGCAGTGGGGCCGGGCGAGCGGCCGGCCCCGCCGCCCGTCCCCACGCCCGTGGCCCGCCGGACGGGCGGGCGAGTCGTCGCGTCGGCCCCGGCGACCCACGCCTCGAGCGTCGTCCGAGCGTGGACGAAGATCGCGTAATCCTCGATCCGCCGACCGCGATCGTGCGCGCCCAGGCGGAGGGCCCGCAGCCACGCGTCCCGGCGGTCGGCTTCCTCCGTGACCACGACCAGCGGCGGCGGTGCCGTCAGGGGGTCGCGCGCCGGGTCGTGGTAGCCTCGCGGCGATGGCCGCCGGGCGTCCCCGTAGTCGAGGATGCCCGCGACCACCGCCGCCCAGGCCTCGAATGGCAGCGTGCCGAGGTCGGCGTGGAGGAGGATTCGCGCGCGCGCCTCGCCGCGCCAAGCGAGCTCGGCGGCGGCGTGCAGCGCGAGGACTGCCGCCCTCCCGCGCCGATCCCTGGCGGGGTAGTAGGTCCCGCGCCAGGGCTGCCGCCAGTCGAGGAGGGCGGGACGAGCCCCCGGAGGCGAGACGATGCCGATGAGCGCCGGCGCCGCGGCGACCGCGCCGACCAGTTGGTGCAGTGCCTCCACCAGCGGGAGGGTCGCGAGCGAGCGTCGCAGCCGCTGGTCGCCCGATCGCCGCGCGGCCGACGAGCCCTGGGATCGTCCCCCCCCTGCGGCGGCGAGCAGTGTCCGCCCGGCCGGGGTGGGATACCACAGGCGCGCCGGGCGTCCGCGCTCGGTCGGCGGCCGGACGAGCGCGGCAAGTCCTCGGCGCTCGAGCGCGGCGAGCAGGCGATTCGCGCTGTCGATCTCGCGCAGCCCGCTCAACTGGGAGACGGTCGCGGCACCCACCAGCGGCAACAGATCGACGAGCCGGAGCGTCTCTCGCTCGGCAGGAGTGAGCGCGAGGATAGGGCTCCCTGACGTCCGGGTGTCGGGCGGTTCGGGGATGGTGGTCATGCCCCCTCCCCCTCCCGCCGCGCGTCGCCGGGCGGCGAGTTGTCCGTATCGCCGTGGGCTTCGGTCGCGTGGCTCGGACGATCGGTCGGCTCGCCCGGCGGCGGGGCTGTCGGTGCCCCGCGCGTGAACACGTTGGTCCGCTTGGGTCGCGCCCGGTAGCCCACGGCTGGCGGCACCTGGGACAGGGCGCCGGGGCCGCTGCTCCCGGCACCGCCGCTCGACGGCGCGATGGCCGCCCCGCCCGCTGCCACGTCGTCGGTGCCGGGTGTACCGCCCGACCGCATGACCGCGACTCGCGCCCGCGCCCGGTCGCGATCCTCCTCGATCTGCGCGCAAGGCCGTCCCCAGGCTGCCGCCGATTCGTGCGCGAGCGCCGCCGCCCGGGCGGAATCGCTCGGCGGTGGCGGCAGCAGACGGACCAGGAAGGCCGGTGGTCGCGCCCCGTTGTGCGGCAGGCGGCAGTAGCAATGATATTTCGCGAGGCCGACCAGGTCCTCCACATCGACCACGCCCGTGCCGCCGAGTTCCTGCACCAGGAAGCGCGCATCTTCCGCGCTGCAATGGTAGATGAAGTGGCTGTGGGCGTTCGCGAAGATCGCCGCCCGCAGGTTGCGTGGGCGTTCGGACGAGCCGTAGCGCTCGAGCCCCGCGAGCGTCTGCGTGGCCAGCACGAGGCGCGCGCCGAACTTGCCCTGCTGTGCGAGCACGCGCTCGAAGTCCGCCCCCGGCAGCGCCTGGAACTCGTCGGCGATAATGGTCACCGGGGGGGAGTCCCCGGGCTCCCGGGTCTCGCGCTCGGCCAGGGTCTCCGTCAGGATGTTGAAGAGCGCCGCGCCCACGAGGGCCGTGACCTCGGCGCCGGACTCCCCCTGCGCCCCGCTCACGATCACGATGCGGTCGCGGTCGAGCCAGGCGCGCGGGTCGATCATCGCGCGCGGCTGCCCAACCAGCGCGCGGGCCACGGTCGATCGCCCGAACGCGTTCACCTTGTTCAGCACAGGGTTCACCCAGGTAAGCAGATCCTGCTGCCGCAGCGGGGTCGCGTAGTCCTCCCACCAGGCGACGACATCCGGGTCCCGCAGCGTGGCGAGCAGCGCGTTGCGGAATACCGGGTAGGTATAGAGAGGGACGAGATCGAGGATGGTATACTGCTCGCCGGGCCCCGCGGGCCTGGCCCGGCCGTCCGGCCACCGGCAGAGCGCCTCGTTGGCCGCGTAGAGGGTCGCCAACCCGAAGGCGAAGAGGTCCTCCATGCGCGGGCCGAAGGAGGTGGGCCACTGACGGCGGAAGAGGGCCAGGACCCGCTCGGTCGCCGCGTCGCGCGTCCAGCCGAGGCCCGTGTCGAGGAAGTTGAGGCCGACGGGCCGGGCCGTGTCGCCGAGGTCGATCGCGACGACGTCGCCCCAGCGCTCGGGCGGCACCAGGCCGAGCGCGGCGCGCGCCAGTTGCCGCTGCGGGTCGATCAGCACGAGCGTGCCCGGGCGATTGCGCCGTTCCATCAGGTAGCGGACCAGGACAAGCATGAGCGAGGACTTGCCCGCGCGGGTCGCCGCGACGAGGATCGCGTGGTGGTCGAGCGCCTCGTCGGAGACGCGGACCGGGAGCCGCCGCCCCTGATGCTCGTGATGGCCGATCAGACACCCCTGAGAGACGGCGTCCGGGCGCGGGGCGCGCTGACGGGCCCCGGTCTGCTCGAGCAGGGGGAGCCCCGCCGCAGTCCGCGGCAGATGCCACAGCCCCGCGATCTCCACGGCCGTCATGATCGAACGGCGCGTGCGCCGCGCGAGGGGGACCGGCGAGTGGACGCCTCGCTCCCGGGCCACCCGCCCGGCGTCGAACGGGCAGGGCACGAGTTGGTTGCCGTCGGGGCGATTGTATTGCGCGCAGGCGCGCGCGATCTGCGCGAGCCGCGCTTCCACCGCACCCCCGGGGCTCCCGGCTGGTGCGAAGACGACGAGCCGCAACTCGACGGCATAGGCGGTGCGCCCGAGCTTCTGCCTGATCAGCGCGGGGTCGCGGGCGGGTCGTGCCCGCCGCCGGATGATCCCGAACGCCAGGACGGCGATGGCGACCGCGACGAGCAGGAGCAGTACGCCGCCGCCGATGAGTTGCAGGCGCTCGCCGTTGTCCCACATCTGCTGCAACGACCGCCAGGCGGCGAGCAACGCGACCGCAATGACGATGAAGGTGACGAGATTCGGGGAGGAAGCGCGCGCCGGTGGTCGCCCGCCGTACTCGCGGCCCGGCGGGCGACCACCGGCGCGCGCTTCCTCATCCAGGCGGCGAGCGATGCCGTCGTCCCAGCCGCGCGGGGCTGGCGCGAGCACGACCTGGAGCAGCGCACGCCAGCCGGGGGGCAGGCCGGCGGCGGCGGCGATGAGGCCCGGGAGCGGATCGGCCTGGGGCCCCGAGCCTGCGGCGGCGAACCCGAAGGTCCGCAGCGGCAGATAGGCGGGGGCCGCCAGCGTGAGGACCGTCGCTCGGATCAGTTCCCCCGGCCGCATCCGGGCCGGGTCGGCCGTCGCGTCGATCCGACGCAACTCGGCCATGGGATAGGCCACGCCCAATTGCCGCTCGAGGTGCGCCTGCAAGGCTTCATCCCCGGCGCGGGCGAGGAAGCGGCAGGACCGCTCGTCCAGAGCGATCTCGAACGCCACCCGGTCGTCGTCGGCCAGGCCGAGCGCGTCGATCATGTTGGTGTCGGCGCTCGGGAGGGCGTCGTTGATGCGTGGCGCAACGATCTCGGTGACGATGTGCGTCGGTGCCGAGGCAGATCCGAAGGGTGGGGCCATAACATCCTCCTTCGCTCGGGGTTGGGGTCGATGATGGGAGGTGTGGGGCGCGCGCTAGTCCCCCCATCGACGGCGGGGTCGGCGGTGGGGGAAGGGTTTCATCCAGCGAGAGTTTGGCAGCGTCAGCATTTGCACGCCGAGAGGCAGTGCCCGATAGTGATAGCCGAGGTCGGGCGGAGCACATCGGCCGGGCGGCACCGCAGTAGCCTGGGTGCGTCGCTCCTCCTGGCGGAGCATCGAGGGGGTGACGATGGCCGCAAGCGCCTCCGGCGCGAGCATCGTGCGTGCCACCCGTAAGGCTCGATGGTTGCCTCACACCAGCGCGTACCGCTTGGGGTGCTCGCGCCGGAACAACTCGGTCCGCAACCGCTTCCCGGCGTTGTCGGCGGCCCGCGCAACGGTGGGCCGCGGGAGCCAACGGGGAGCATCGTCGAACTGCCCGCCACAGGGGGCTCCTCGGGCTCCTCGGGCACGGATCGCACTGCTCGAAGATCGCTCCTCCTACGCCGCCGGACCCGGTGCCCAAGCCCCGGCACTCAACCGGCTGCGTGTCGGTAAGTCGGTGCTCGTGGGCACACCGAATGTCGTGCCTACCATACAGGCGATTTGCCCCGCAGTATTCTTACACCCATACAGGCGATTTGCCCCGCAGTATTCTTACACCCATGCGGATCACGCGGGCTCGCTCGCGGATGGTGGTCGGTGGGAGCGGGGCGAGGCGCGATGGCGTGGTCGTGGGAGGATACATGAGGAATGCCGATGAAGCCCGGTAAGGACGAAGAGTGGGAGTACCTGTAGGGGCGAGATAGTAGATGGGCCTGGCTGGTGCCTTGCGAGCCCATCGCGCACCGCGAGCGACCGCGAGGTCGAGCGGCGCGGAGGACCGGACAGATCACCGCTATACTGCCGCCCTGCGACCGTGAGCGACGGCTGCGGGCCGCCACCCGCACGATCCGACGCCTCCACCGACCCGGCTGATTCAGCCGTGCGCCTTGCCTGACTCGGGCGGAGAGCCCCCCCGGTTTGGCGTGCTCAGGGCATGACGTGCCTTCGCGCGGAGCCGATGCCGACAGGTGTCGATCGCCCTGGGCGTCGCGCCGATCCAGATGCCGGACTCCGCCATCAAAGCCACCGTCTCTCGAGTTGAGTACCCGGCTGCGGTGGCCGCGATAACCGCCCGCTCGCGTGCATTCAGGGTGTCGACAATCGCGCGCAGGCGCTCGTCACCACTATTGAGCGCGATTTGCACGAACGACTTATCTGGCGCGGTACCGTCGCTCCCAACGGTGGCATTGTCCGTATCCTGCAGTTCGTCCGGCGTCATCCGCGGCTCAAAGGAGCGCGAGGTCGCACGGCCTGCCCCATATGGCGTGGGGTATGGTCGATCGAGGAGGACCGCGACCGTCGCTCGCCGCACCGACTGCGCGAACCACAGCCAGCGATCGAACCAGAGCAGCCGATCGGGGTCGATCCGCTCCTTCTGATCACCCGGACGTGACCCGAAGCGGTGGGTCAGGGGCTGGTCGTACGTCCCGAGAACGAGAACGACCGCCTCCGCCATCGCGTCGTATCGCACCCGTTCTATAAGGACATCCCCCGCCTCGCGCGACATGCGCGCTTGACGCACGCGATACCGGAGAGCCTCAAGCAGCCAGGGCGTCATCCTCGTTCCGCGAGCGCTCCGGATGCCAGGGGACGCTATAGGCCAGGTTGTAGATGTCGTTGGTGTAGATAGTCTCGGGCAACTGCCGACCGTAGCGGGCCACCTGCCATAGGATCCCCGACAGGCGGAGCGTGTGGGTCCGCTCGGCCTCCCACACGAGCCGATCCTCGGGATCTGATGGCGGCGTCATCAGATCGGGGCGGTACCGAGTGGCGTCGCCGTAGAGGGCGGCGCGCAGATTCTCCAGCTCCACGCCGTCATCGTGCAGCGCCTCCACGTATATCTGCCAACTCTGGAATCGCGTAAACTCCAGGCACCAGCCACGACGGAGTTCGTCGAGGCGGTCATCCGTGAGCGGGGTGCCACCGAGGATGGCGTCGAGCGTCGGGTGGATGGCGCGACGGCGGGCGAGCGAACCCGGGGTCGGCGAGTCATCGGTGATGAGCGTGACGAGTGGGTTGTTCGTCGTGGCCGCCGCCGCCAGGAGCAAACGCCATGTCATGGTCCCCCTCCCCGGTGCGAGCCACCATTACGCGCCCGGCCTCCCGATGCAATTGTACCCCCCACGGGCACGCTTGGCACCATCGCCGCGAAACCCGATCTTGCCGGACGGCCCCGCCGAATTCGGCCAGGTCACTCCGGCCCAGGTCCGGCCCACGACGGGCGACAAGCGAGTGCGCGGATGCGCACGGGGCGTAGCGTCGTTTGGCAACGGGTACACCGTAGCGACGCGGCGTGTCATCGATCCGAGCGATAACGGTTTGGCAACGACCCCTTGCACGAGCGCGTAGGTGCCGGGACCACATGCGACCGCACAATCGCTCGGGGAAGCGACCGGACATTCCCCCTTCATAATAAGATCCTCGCATCCTCCGCACATCCGCGAGCGGGTCGCCACGTCGCCGATCGGGTAAGGTAGCGGCCCGGGAGTGGCCGGACGAGCGGGGATGCGCTATCGATCGAGAAGGCGTTTCCTTATTCATAACTCGCCCTCCCAGCGGTGTGCCAGCACCCGTTTGGGGGTGCGGATGAGGACCGAGCCGTCGGCGTGATGCGCGGCGAGAGCACCGACGATGGTGGCGGCATAGGTGAGGGTGACCCGCTGCACCAGGGCGGTCCGGCTGTAGCCGGGTGGGCGCTGGAGGCCGAAGAAGCGGAGGACACGCCCGAAGAAGCGCTTGATACTGCCACGCTTGCCCAGTTCGGCGATGGTCCGGGTCGGCGGGCGGCAGTCGCGGTTCTGCTGATTCCTGGGCTGCCAGGGGACCACCGCGACCGCGCCGAGGGTGGCGCGGATCCGATGGATGCGGGCCAATTCCCAATACGCGGCATCCATGCGAATTCGGCGCGGGCGCAGATCGTCGAGCCGCACCGCCCGGGTGAGCAGGAGCTTGGCGAAGGGGGCGTCGTGGCCGTTGGCGGGGGCGACGACGAAGAGGGGCAGGCCGGAGCCCCGGCAGAGCAGGGTGTGGGCGCGATAGCCGCGCGGGAAGGCAGTCGGGTAGTGCGCAGGGGCGTGCCCACTGGTCGCGTCAGGGTCTCGTCGGTACCAAGCGAGGATGGGCGCGCTGTCGATGATGAGGTCGCGGGCGCGTGTGAGGCCGCAGCCCGGTGCCACGCGCACGGCCACGACGAAGCGCATCGCGTAGGGCGGTGCACCGGCCGCAGTCGCCCGCTTGTACCGCTGGTTGGGGAACCGGAGTTGCTTGGCGCGGTCGCGGGGCAGGCCGCAAACCAGCGCCAACGTCGGCCACGCTTGCAGACAACCGCGCATGGCCCAGGAGGAGGGGTGCCCGAGAGTGCATCAAGAGCAAGGAATCCTCGCTGTCGGTGCGCGGTCTACCACCGGGGCCGTTAGGCGGCGGGCAGCACCAGTGCGCCAGCCGCACCGCCACGCGGCACGGGTCGAGCAGGCGCAGGATCGTCACCAGCACCAGGGCGGTGACATGGAGCGCCGCTGTGTCCGCCCACAGGCCCGAAACCATGGCGAACCTCCTCGGCGCGGGGATGTGCCGCGCCGAGGAGGCAGTCTACCGCATCACGATCAAGTAGGAAATGCCCTCGATCGACACATCCGGGATACCCTGGTGCCGTCACATCCGGCTGGCCTCTTGCCCCAGCCCTTACACGCCCCCGACGCGACGAATTGCGTGCTTAGCGGCAGGGCCGATGAGAAGATACCCAATCGCTGTCGAGGAATACTGCAATCATGCTTCCTGACTGCCCTGCCTCTCGGTGGTTCTCCCATTCGGCGAGCGAGGCGGCCGTTTCCAAGGATAGAAGCGGATCCGGTGGCCTCCACCGCAGCGAGAACAGCGATATCAGTGACCCCGATACGCCCGCCAAGGATCCCTGCTGCCCTCGTAGTGTTTGATCGCCTCCGACAACCGTACCGTGCCCGGACAGAGTCGCCGGGTAGGAGGGCGACGCAGGTCGCGCCATCTCGAATGGCGCTGCCAGGTGCGCAAGGTGCTAGCGTTGCGCTGACGCACTATGCCCTCCGGAACGCTGAGCGGTCACCCTACCCAACGGGACAGCCCCGTTGAAGCAAAGCGGGAATCCCGCCTACACGGACGCGGCAGCTGTTCAACCACATTCTCGCGCAATGATCGTGCATCATGGTCGCTACGCTCCGTGTGCGCCGTCTGTCGGCACGAGACGCCAGGGTCTCTTCAAGGTCAGAGAGCGGCGGAGGTACCACGCGTGGAATCTGGCCGCGTCCGTCGTCGCGGGGCCAGGAGGCCCTGCCCCGCCGCGCGCTTGTCCCCCACGTGACGACTCGCATGCGCCGGAACAGCGACGCGGGGTGCCCCACACGATCGCGATTGCCCTTGCATAGACCCTCACCGCTTTCAACGCGGTGCGGATACCGGACGCTGGTATCGGGACACACGGTGGTTTCAGCCGGACGGAGCCGTGTCTGATATGCCACCTCTCGCGAGGGTCACCATCGAGTGCACGATGCCGTCGTGGGGCGAGTCTGTGAGGATATCATCCTTCCATTCACCCCGGATCGCCGCTGTCCCCTGTATTTCGCGGCGGTGGCACTGCTAGGCGACGTGACGAAGGGAAAGTCTGGGCGCGGCTGGGTCGGTGTGCCGTACCAGTGCATGCGACGGGGGATTACCAGGAAGACGAGCGGGTCGCGGCCATACCGCGATGGGCGGTCTCTGCTCCAGGCAATAACCGGCGGGGAGATGCGTCCCAGATCATCCCACGGGGCGTATGCCCGACCAAGGAGCGCGCAGCAGGCGTGCAGGGAACTGTGTCACCATGTCACGCCCGGACCTCATCCGGGCCACGGCGCGGCGCGAAGGAACGACAGGGACATGCTGGCGCGATCTAGCGACCTCACAGGGCGTAGGTCAAGGGCCGTTGCGGCAGGCCGTTGCACGCAAACACCGACTTCGACCAACATAACCTGGAACCCCTCCTTTCGATCGTCTTGTGCAGCGCCGTGGTTCGCGGCGAAGGAGCCTACCGAATACCGTGCGTGCGTCGCGCCGATGGATACACCACCGCCATCCCGTGTATACTCCTATTCGCAGTGAGCGTCCACACGGCGCAAGGTTAAGAGAACCCGGAGGATCCAGCACCATTGCGGTACGCCACCACCATGCCGCACAACAACGCATCGGCGCGGGTCGGCTACGCCGGGGTCATCCGTGATACGGCGGTCGATGCCGCGATCCTGATGGTTGCTTACGTCATCGCCACCTATTTCCGGCAGACCTTGCCGGTCGGCAGATTCGTCGGCGAGAACTACACCTGGTTCAGCCCGAGCATCTACGCCGTCATCGTGCTCGGCGCGATCGTCGGCCACGTCGCCACCCTACCATTGTGGACACGCGAGCGGACGCTCTCGCAGCGTGATCGCGTCGCGGTGGCCCTCCTCAGTCTGGGCGCGGCGCTGATCCTGCTCGGTGTTCTCCTGCCGCTGCAATCGAATTTACAGAAGGGGTATTTCGCCGGTGCCGCCACCGTGCTGCTGCTCCTGATCGTCCCGGTGCCGGCGGCGGCGCACAGCGACGAGGGGCTCCCCTCATTCGCCGCGAATCTGCGTCGGCTCCGGGCGAATCGTGGGCTGCTACGCATCTGGGTCCAGTACAACGTGCAGTCGCGCTACGCTCAGGCGTTCCTGGGCATCCTCTGGATCATCCTGCTCCCCCTCTCCAGCGCCCTGGTGATGAATATCGTCTTCTCCGAGCTCCTGAAAATACCGACCGACGTGCCGTTCATCTCCTTCCTGCTCGTCGGGCTGGTTGGCTGGGGACTGTTTAATCAGGCGATCTCCGCCGGGATGCGCTCGATCCTCGGCGCGATGGGGCTGGTGAACCAGATCTACTTCCCGCGCGAGATCATCGTCCTCTCGGCGCTCGGCGAGGCGATGGTCGATGCCTTCTTCATGTTGGTGGCGACGGTGGTCATCAACGCGATCGTCGGCATCTATCCGACCTTCTACTTCCTATTACTCCCCATCGTGATCATCATCCAGCTCGCCTTCTGCCTCGGCCTGATGTTCATCGTCAGCTGGCTGAGCGTCCTGGTGCGCGATGTCCCACAATTGATAAGCGTGCTCTTACAGCTCCTCTTTTACCTCTGTCCTGTCATTTATCCAATAAAAAATTTGCCTGCTCCCCTCCAACCCTTTTTCGCGCTGAATCCACTCTCCGCCATGATCACCGCCTACCGCGACCTGATCATCTATGCTCGCCTCCCCAATCTCCTCAGTCTCGTCTATCCGACGGCGCTGGCGGTGGGTGTGCTGATCTTCGGCTATCGCCTCTTCAAATCGAACGAAGATCGTTTCGCGGATATGGTGTAACCAGGATGACCGCACAGATCGAACCAACAACAGTGCCGCCACCAGCCCTTGAGTCCGAGGATGCGCGCCCGGCGGTGATCGTCGCCGATCACGTCTACAAGCGCTATCGCAAGCAATCACAACAGGTGAGCCTACGCCACGAGGCGCAGCGCCTCCTCGCGCGCGCGTTGCGGCGCAACGCCGGGCCGACTGAAGAGCCGTTTTGGGCGTTGCGCGACGTGACCTTTACCATCCGTGCCGGGGAGTCGGTCGCACTGATCGGGCGTAACGGTGCGGGGAAGACCACGCTCTTCCGCGTCCTCTGCGGCATCACCCACGCCAGCCAGGGCCGCGCGACGATCAACGGACGTTTCGCCACCCTGATCGCCCTCGGTGCCGGATTCAACATGGAACGTACCGGGCGCGAGAACATCTATCTGAACGCCGCGATCCAGGGCGTGCCACCGGCACAGGTTCGCACGCTGATGCCGGAGATCATCGCCTTCTCCGAACTCGGCGATTTCATCGACACCCCGGTGAAGCGGTATTCGAGCGGCATGATCACCCGACTCGGCTTCAGCATCGCCGCCCACATCTTCCCGGACATCATCTTCGTGGACGAGGTGCTGGCGGTCGGCGACGCCGCGTTCCAGCAGAAGTGCATGGCCCGGATCATGGCGATGAAGGCCGAGGGGCGCACCCTGATGTTCGTCTCCCACTCTGCCGACACCGTCCGCGACCTCTGCGAACGAGCGATTTGGCTGCACCACGGCAAGATTCGCCTGGACGGGCCGACCGAGACGGTGCTACAGCAGTATGAACTGTTGCTTGCCGACGAGAATTAAGGACAGCATGGGTATCTTCAATCCTCTGGCACACCCCGTTTGCCTCACACAACCCGCGCGACTTCCCAACGATCTAGCCACCTCGAATTGGGCCGAGCACATTCCCTTTGCGATGTTCCTGATCGCCAGCGCCCGTCCACGTCTGCTGGTTGAGTTAGGGACACATGCGGGGGTGTCCTATTGCGCCTTTTGCCAGGCCGTACAGGAACTCGAGTCCGATACCCGCTGCTACGCCATCGACACCTGGCAAGGTGATCCGCAGGCGGGATTTTACGGACCTGCGGTACTCGCCGATCTCCGCCTGCACCATGATTCGCGCTATGGTGCCTTTTCGCAGCTGCTACAAAGCACGTTCGATGCTGCCGTTGCAGGCTTCGAAGACGGTTCTATCGACCTTTTACACATCGATGGTTGCCACACCTACGCCGAGGTCAAGCATGATTTCGAGACCTGGTACCCGAAGCTCAGCGACACGGCGATCGTGCTCTTCCACGATACCAACATTCGAGAAAACCAGTACGGTGTATGGCGACTATGGCAAGAGATCTCGGCGGCTCGCCCGCATTTTGAATTCTTTCATGGCAATGGCTTGGGGGTACTGGTCGCCGCAAAATTCCCAGCGGCGGAGGTGCAACAACTGATCGAAACACCGCGCGAAGAGGTGCCGATCATCCGGGAGTTCTTCCAGCAGCTTGGACAACGCCTCACAACGCAGCACCAACACAATCGCCTGGCGCTGGAGTTCGAAATAACGGAACAGCACATCCGGCAACTCGTGAATAGCACCGCTGAGCAAGAGCAGCGCGCCAGGCACCTCGCGGAGCAGGGTGAAGAGCGGGAAAGGAAGTGGCGGCAAGACGTCGATGCTGTCAACCAGCAACTCACCCAATACGCTTCCGACATCGCGAGGCTTCAGGCGCAACTCGCGCGTCGCGTGCGTGCGGTCGAAGCGCTGACCGTGCAAGTGAAAGATAAAGATCAGCACATATACAACCTTGGCATGATCATCGCCGATCGCGAGCAGCGGGTCCGGCAACTCGCTGCTGCCATCAGCGATAGGCAACAACTCAAACAGCGCTTGCAAAACATCGAATCGCGTGCCAGTTGGCAATTCTTACACAAACTCTGGCAGATGCAGATGCGCCTGGCAGCCCCGGCCACACCGCAAGGAAAAGCCTGGCTTGCGTTGACACGAGGGGCAAGACTCGTCCTCCCGCGACGTCTCATCGGCAACAGGCAAGCAGACGGTGCGGTCGAAACGCCGCTTGCGGATAGCTATCTCCCTGTGCCGGTAGCGACCACGTCGGGCGAGAGCGCCGAGGACTATAGCGCATGGTTACTGCGGAACGAGCCATCCGAGGCCACGCTCCGGTCGCAGCGCGCCGAAGCGGCGCAACTCGCGTACCAGCCGCTGCTGAGCATCATCACGCCGGTCTACGATCCGCCGGAGGAGATTTTGCAGGAGACGATCGCCTCGGTACTGGCGCAAACCTACATGAATTGGGAATTTTGTCTGGTCGATGGAGGCTCCGCCAACCCACAAATTCGGACGCTCCTGGATCGAGCCGCCATACAGGATACGCGTATTCATGTAGCCTACTTAACGGAGAACCTCGGGATTGCTGGAAACTCGAATGCGGCGGCGGCACTCGCGACCGGGGAGTTCTTCGTATTCCTCGATCATGATGACACGCTCGCGCCAAATATGCTCTTTGAAGTCGCCAGCGCGCTCAATGAGCGACCCGAGGCCGATCTCATCTACTTCGATGAGGATAAGCTCAGCGAGTTCGGGGGACACCGCTCCGAACCATTCTTGAAGCCCGACTGGTCGCCGGAGTTGCTGCTCTCGGCGAACTACCTGATGCACTCGGTCGTCCGTGGCGAACTCTTCGTGGCGGTTGGGGGGGTTGCGACAAACGCCGACGGCGCGCAAGATTGGGACCTCGCGCTGCGCTGCACCGAGCGCAGCACGGCGATCATCCACATACCGAAAATCCTCTATCACTGGCGGCAACTCTTGGGCTCGACGGCGGCGACGTACGAAGCGAAACCGTATGTGTTCGACAATCAACTCAGGATTGTCGCGGAGCATTTGCAGCGCCAGGGTATCGCCAGGGCGAAGACCCGCTTCGCCAGCCCGGGAGTCCTACAAGTCAGCTGGCCCACACAGAACTCCCGGGTCTCAATCATCATCCCGACAAAGGAGAAGATCGCGCTATTACGGCCCTGCCTGGATTCGCTCCTGCAATTAACCGCGTACGAGCATTATGAAGTTATCCTTGTCGATAACGGGAGCCAGCAGGCGGAAACCCTCGCCTACTACGCGGAATTGCGCGACGATCCACGCGTCCGTATCCTCGATTATGCGGAGCCCTTTAATTATTCGGCGGCGAATAATTTCGGGGCAGCCCAGGCAAGCGGCGATCTCCTCCTCTTCCTGAATAACGATATCGAAATCCTCCATCCCGATTGGTTGGAAGAGTTGGTGCGCTGGGCAGAACGACCGGATATTGGCGTTGTGGGGACGAAGCTCCTCTATCCGAATGGCCGTATCCAACACGCCGGTGTGATCATCGGCATGGAAGGCCACGCGAGCCACGTATTCTGGGGCGTACAGGAGCAGTACAGCGGGCCGTTCGGATCGAGTGATTGGTATCGTGACTACATGGCGATCACTGGTGCCTGCATGATGATGCGCCGAACGCTCTTCGAGGAAGTAGGGCGCTTCGATGAAGAATATACCTTAGCATTTAGCGATATCGAGCTCTGCTTGCGGGCTATCAAGGCAGGCTATCGCAACGTGTACACGCCATTCGCGCGTCTTCGCCACCATGAAGGCGGTTCACGAGGCCATCACATTCCTGTCGACGACATGTTGCGTGCGTATGACCATATATATACGCTTGTGACGCAAGGCGATCCCTTCTTCAACCAAAATCTCTCATATATCAGCCGCGTCCCACAACTACGTCGTGTGGATGAGCAGACCAGGGAGGCTCGTCTACGACACCTATGTGGCATACGGTGATACGCTTGTGGGTATCGGCGCTGGCGTGGTGCGATTCGCATGGGAAGAGGTATCGTCACCGCCTGCTGCCCTATCGGCGTGATCTGACTCTCCTTTTCATCGTCGCCTGCTGTTTCCGACTGATCTGGGCCTTCCTTATCCCCCCCTGGCAGGTGCCCGACGAACCCGCGCACTTCACCTATGTGGCGCATATCGTCGAGCAGGGCGAACTGCCCTATGCGAGCCAAACGGCAGCACTCCCCTTGTACTCGCAAGAAGTGGCCGAGAGCCTCAGAAATGGCCTCTACTTCGCTACCTCCAGCGGAGGGAGCCCGAATCCACCACCCTTAGCCGTCATGCCGGCGGGATATGACTATGCGCTCGCCCGCGAATATAACGCTCCGACTGCGGAACGGCGAAGTGCCGGTGGGGCGACAGCAACACAATATTCGGCGAGCTCCTATCTTCTCGAAGTGCCGCCCTATTGGTTGTTCCGCAACATGCCGATCCTTTCGCGACTGTACGCGGTCCGGTGTGTGATCGCCGCAGTCGGGGCGTTTAGCTGCTTGTTTGCCTACGCCATCGGCGCGACCCTCGGGGGCAGTCGCGAGTGGGGGCGCGCGCTCGGCTTAATGCTGGCGTGGTTTCCGCAATATACCTTCTTGTCGGCGGGGATGAATAACGATGCGGCGAGCATCGTGTGTGCAACGGCACTCATCTGGCTTACCATATTATTGCTACAGCGCCAACAAGCGAGTGCGACCCTGATCTTCGCGGCGGGCTTGTGCGCCGCTGTCAGTGTGATCGTGAAACCGACGACGATTCCCGTCGCGATCGTGTCGGGACTGGTCTTCTTATGGCAGCTCTTCCGCGAAAAACGGAACGGTGCGCGTACCATCGCCAGCATAACACGTCCGCTCTTCACCTATGCCCTCGCTGTCGCACTGATCTTCGGGCCGGAGTTGCTCCTACGGCGCTACTTAGGATCGCGCGCAGCCACCGTTGCGGCGACAACGGTTGATGGAAGCTTCCTCGTGCATGGTGCTACCCATACGCTCGCGGAATATCTGCACGCGAAAGCGACGGCGGGGAGCTTCTATCTGCAATGGTTCTTTCTCAAAACCGGCTGGGGGTTATTCGGCTGGCTCGATGTTCCTTTGAGCGAAGAGACATACGCCGTTATTGGGCTGATCAGCGTTGTTGGTATAACTGCGGCGCTGGTTGCAATGCTGACGAACGTTGCGCCGCGCCGCAAGCTTGCTCTGCCGTTTACCCTGCTTGCCGCGCAAATCGTCTTCGTCTTCATCGGCATGGACTACTATTTGAGCTATTCCACGACTGGTACACCCCTGGGCATCCAGGGACGCTATCTCTTCCCAACGCTGGTTCCCTTTCTCTATCTGCTCCTCTCCGGTTGGTATTACCTCAGCCATAACCACCGATATACGCTCCGTCTCGCATCCATCAGCGCATTCGCGCTCCAGATCATCAGCCTCATGGCGGTCATCGGGCACTATTATGGGATCGGTGGGAGATGAGGGCCAGATTCCTGTACTCCGTGCTCCTGTGGGTCGGGTTGCTCGCGGTGCTCGTCTGGCCGGTTTCACTCACGCTTGCCGATCCGGTGGTGATTCCCCAAGACGCGACAATGGTGCCAAGCGGCGAGATCGCGCGCGGGATAACCGTGCGGCAGGAGCTCCCGGCACCGGGTACGGCGCTTTCGTCGGTTTCCCTCCTCTTAGGGACGGAGCACCGCACATCACCAGGGTCGCTCGAAATAGCGGTCGAGATCGCCGATCGTGACGGACACTGGATACCGATCAGCCGCACCTCCGTGGCGCTATCGCAAATCCCTGATACCGCCCCTTATACCCTCACTTTCTCCCCTCCGCTCTCCATCCCGCCGACGGAACATCTCGCTATCGCGCTCTCTTCCGACGCCCCTCCTGCCGGGGCGGCTATCTGGTGGACCGCGCCGACGTGGACAAAGGCAGGATATCAACTCTTCATCAATGATCAGTTACATACCGGCAACGCGATTATGACCGCCGGGTATGCGAACGCGCAGGGACCGTTGTTAAACTTGCTCCCTATCATCTGGCAGCGGATCACGGTGTTCCTGGATCCACTCTGGCAAATAATGTTGCTGCTTGCGCTCACACTTGGTATTGGCACTGGCGGAATCCTACTGGCACGCTGGTGAGCGTGTTCGCGGCAGGGCTCATATTAGAGTCGCGTCGCAATAGTGTAGCGGCGTCGCCACCCCCGACCCCCGCCGGGGCGGTTAGGCAGCGAGCTGGCGGTTGACCAGGCCGACGACCGCGCAGACCCGGCGTGTGTGCCCGGTGCGGTGCTGGCGGTCGCGGGCGGTCAGCGCCTCGAAGCGGCGCAGCCGCCCGATGCTATGCTCGGTCTTGACGCGGCGGCGGGCGATCTCGCGGTTGTCGGTGCGGTCCTCGTCCGGGCGCGGGTGGCCTTTCGGCTTCTTGCGGGGAGCGTAGCCCTCGGGGTGGAGCGTATCGAGGCTTTGGTAGGCCGAGTCGCCCAGCAGGCCCGTGCCGGGCGGCAGCCGTTCGCGCAAGCCAGAGGCCTTGAACAGGGTGATGTCGGCGGTCGGGCCGGGCACGCTCGCGCCGACGTCGACGATCTGCCCGCGCTCCTCCTCCACCGCGATCTGGCTCTTGATCGTATGGGCCTTCTTGTTCCCGCTGTACCAGGCCTGCTGCTCCGCCCGGTCCGCGGGCCGCTGCACGCGCTGCTCGAAGCTATCGACCAACACCATCAGGCCGGGGGTATTCTTCAGCAACTGCGGCAGATCCCGTCGGTGGTGCGGGCCGGGATCGGGCAGGCGCATGCTGTCACGCCCGGCCGCCTCCAGCAGCGGCAGGATGCGCGCGACGGTGCGCGAGGCCGGGCGGTCGTCCAGGCCGAACAGGTAGCCGAGCACCGGGAAGGTGGGATACTGCCGCAGCCAGACGATGGTCAGCAAGACCTGATCGGCCAGCGACAGGAGGAAGCGCCGCCCGCCGCCGATGGCGCGGCGACAACCGGGCCGGGCGAGGCGCTGCTGCTCGGCGGCGGCGTAGGGGGCCGCCAACTCCCGGACGATCTGGCGGTACTCCGCCACGCTGATCCCGGTCAGCGCCCGGAACACCGTCGGATGCTGCGTCAACCACACCGAACGCCCGATCATTTCCCCTCCCGCCGTTTCGACCACCGCTACGGCGACGAGTATACTGCCGCCAACGTTATTGCGACGCTACTCTATCTCTAGTTTTCGCTGATTCAGGCGGCTGCCGTGAGGGGCGCGGGCGGGGTGCCCGCGCCGGTTTGCCGCCGTCGTTGGCCGAAGAACCCCTTGGGGAGGTGCAGCGTCGGGCTGGCTTTTGCGCGG